>ENA-OQVM01000321-OQVM01000321.1-marine-metagenome-genome-assembly--contig:-NODE-321-length-77836-cov-7.123381_pt1 | contig 77836 bp, 59 predicted proteins | sample MGYA00237776_ERZ505498 | MGnify/ENA primary metagenome ERZ505498 (study PRJEB26159, sample SAMN06265151) | marine metagenome | isolation source: Helgoland LTER site | place: Germany:Helgoland, sampling... | reverse complement strand
AGCGCCATTCTTGTTGCGCCAAACTGCATTGTGACCAACGCCTCGGTATCCTTTTCCGCTTGAAGTAATTGTTCCTGAGTTGGTTAAAGTGCCGTTTGCTCTAAAGCACAAAACGCCTCCTGTTGAGCCATCCCACGTATTACAGGTAAGTGTAGCACCTGCAGAAATGGTGACACTTGTATAATTCGGCACCTTAAGCACCTGATGTTTACGCGAGCTCGCAGCGTTGTATGTATTAATATGAACAGCTGCCAGCGTTAAGGTATTTCCACTAATCCCCGAAATTATGTTGAAGTCGTGGAGCCCAACGGTGTTATTAGAGGTCGCTGCATCCACCATGGTAATAACCATAATTTCATCTCCCACAGAAAACCCAGATGAAGATGAAACGGTTATTGTATTTGAATTTGCGGCATTATTACCAGTAACCGATGTTCTAACTGCATCTGTGTATATTATGCCTGAGTTAACTGATATAGGGCCATCGGAACCATTTCCATAATTGGCGCCAACTGTGCCCGCAGAGAGCAGTGCAGAATCCCCTAAGCACATTGAATTGACACTTGTGGTCAAAAAACCTGTTGTGTCTTGCGCGCTCAGGTTACTTGACATCAAACCAAGCAAAATGATTAATATTCGATGGAAAAGCTCAAAAACTCGCTTGATTGGGCTTAAGGTAAATGTCTTTTGAAGGTCAAATTTCATATCAGAAAATTTCCTACAAGGCTAAGAAAAAATAATATCGCTCTAGTTAGAATTGTCAACAGGTTTTGCTAAAATTAAAAATGTATTTACTCGATAAACAGACCCTAGCATATGGAAAATGTCTAGTTCGAATCGCAAAGCTAGGCTCCACAAACAGTACTTTTGTTGGGAAATTTAAATTTTATGGAACGATCAAGAGAGGAAATAGAAGTTATGATCAATTCAGCTTGGGATAATCGGTCCTTGCTAAACAATGAAGATACTGTCCATTGCATCAATCAAATCATTGAAGAAGTTGATAACGGACTGCTGAGGTGCGCGGAACCAAAAGCAGGTAATTGGCAAGTAAACAATTGGGTAAAAAAGGCTATCCTCCTCTATTTTACCATTCGAAAAATGGAACAAATTGAAGTGGGCCCCTTTGAGTTTCATGATAAAATAGCCCTCAAAAAAGACTATGCCGCGAGAGGCATTCGAGTTGTTCCTCATGCCATCGCTCGTTATGGAGCATACATATCCAAAGGCGTGATCATGATGCCATCATATGTTAATATCGGTGCCTATGTAGATGAGGGAACCATGGTGGATACTTGGGCGACTGTTGGTAGCTGTGCGCAGATTGGAAAAAACGTTCACCTGAGCGGTGGTGTTGGAATTGGAGGTGTTTTAGAGCCCATTCAAGCAGCACCGGTAATCATCGAAGACAACTGCTTTATTGGGTCAAGATGCATTATTGTAGAAGGCGTAAGAGTAGAACGTGAAGCTGTTTTAGGCGCGAATGTGGTTCTGACGATGAGCACAAAGGTTATCGATGTTACCGGCGAGGAACCCAAAGAAACCAAAGGCCGAATACCACCAAGATCGGTTGTAATTCCAGGTACATTACCAAAGAAATTTAATGCTGGAACCTATCAAGTTCCTTGTGCACTCATCATCGGAACACGAAAAGAAAGCACAAATAAAAAGACCTCATTAAACGATGTCTTACGCGATTTTCAAGTAGCGGTTTAATTGAAAAACTTCCTTGTCATACAAACCAGTTTTATCGGAGACGTGATTCTCGCGACATCGCTACTGGAGTCAATACATCATCGATTTCCAGAAGCGAAGATTGATATCGTAGTTCGAAACGGGAATGAATCTTTGTTCTCTGAGCACCCCTATCTAAACACCGTATTTGTTTGGAATAAAACAGGTTCTCGTTACAAGAATCTTCTAAAAACGATAATGTCTGTGAGACGCAACCGATACAATGCTGTGATTAATGCACATCGATTTGCCAGCTCTGGTCTTATCACTTGGTTTGCTAAATCAAAACAGAAGATTGGATATGATAAAAATCCGCTGTCGGCTGGGTTTACACGGGTTGTCAAACATCGGTTTGGTGGCATTCATGAATGCGAACGAAATCACGACCTTATATCTGAAATCGTCGGAACTTCTGATTACGGTAAACCTAAACTCTACCCTACCAAAAAGGATTTTGATCTGGTGTCACAGTACCAATCGAGGGCATACCGATGCATTGCGCCGACATCAGTTTGGGGCACGAAACAATGGCCAGCGCACAAGTGGGTTGAATTGATCAATTGGCAACCATCGTCCGAATCGATCTATTTACTTGGAGCCAAAGCAGATTCAGCCGTCTGCGAGGAAATTATGTCGCAATGCCCAGAGATGAATGTGATAAATCTTGCTGGACAATTAAGTTTACTTCAATCGGCCGCGTTGATGCAAGATGCCGAGATGAACTATGTAAATGATTCCGCACCTATGCACTTGGCGAGTTCAATGAATGCACTAACAACAGCGATCTATTGCAGTACCATTCCTGAATTCGGGTTTGGGCCTCTAAGCGATGTCAAGAAGATTGTTCAGGTCAGTGATAAGCTTGACTGTCGACCTTGTGGACTTCATGGTTATACAACCTGCCCTGCTGGTCACTTTAAATGTGCGGAAAACATTGAAATTAAAGACTTCGATGACAAGGGGTGAGCAAATAAAGACTGCTGTTGAAACACTTCGAAATGGAGGCGTCATTCTCTGTCCGTCAGATACCATTGCTAGCCTTTCATGCGATGCAAGCGACATTCAGGCGCTTAAACGGATTTACAAAATCAAACAACGACCGGATTCTAAAAGCCCTATCGTTTTGGTCTCAAGCCTAACCATGTTAGAAGCATACGTTTCAGATATTCCTGAAGCCGCATACCAAATTATGGAGGCCACGGAAAAACCTACAACCATCATCTACTCGAGCGTTCGCAACTTGCCGAAAGAAGTGATGGCTGAGGATGGGTCAGTTGGAATTCGACATGTATCTGGCGGATTCATTAAGGATCTCATCGATCGATTCAGACGACCGATCATCTCCACTTCGGCCAACCTGAGCGGAGATAAATCTGCAGTTCGCGTTTCAGACGTTGATCCGATAATTTCCAAAAGTGTTGATCTTCGCATTGAAATTGATGAATATTTAGACGAACCATCCAGCGTGATAAAGTTCAATCGAGATCATTCGTTTAAAATCATCCGCAAGTAGAATGTCCATCTCACAAATTAAAGAGCATATAAAACAGCCTCTATTCCGAATCATTGCTGGTCTAGCCGAAGAAATGGGACTTGAGGCATTCATCGTGGGCGGTTATGTTCGAGACCTAATTCTTGATCGACCCAGCAAAGACTTGGACATTGTTGTTTCGGCTAATGGAATTGGTTTCGCAACTGCACTAAGTGAAAAGCTAGAAGGCACACACGTCAATCTATTCAAACGCTTTGGCACTGCGCAGTTTATGTACGGAGACTTAGATATTGAGGTTGTAGGCGCGCGTAAGGAGTCCTATAGAAGCAATTCGCGAAACCCAGAAGTAAGTGAGGGTAGTTTAGAAGAGGATCGTGCCCGAAGAGATTTCACAATTAATGCATTGAGTATTAGCCTAAACAACAGCGATTTTGGATCGGTAATAGATCCCTTTAATGGTTTGGATCACTTGGAAGAAGGATTGTTGGTGACACCACTTGAACCAGAAAAAACCTATTCAGATGATCCGTTGCGCATGATGCGCGCAGTTCGTTTCGCCGCACAACTTGGCTTCCGTATTGAAGACAAATCTTACGAAGCACTTAGTACTCAAAAAGAGCGCATCAAAATCGTTTCACAGGAGCGTATCACAGAAGAGCTGAACAAGATTATCGCCTCTAAAAAGCCAAGCCTTGGGTTTAAAATTCTCTTTAACACTGGGATCTTGCACATCATTTTCCCGAAAATGATTGAACTCTACGGAGTAGAAAAACGAAACGGTGTTAGCCACAAGGATAATTTCTATCATACGCTGCAGGTGCTTGATAATACTGCAGATCGCAGCAAAGATCTTTGGCTGCGTTGGTCGGCCATTTTACATGACATCGCGAAACCAGACACCAAACGTTTTGACAAGGTTCACGGATGGACATTTCACGGCCATGAAGATCGAGGGGCTCGCATGGTTCCAAAGATTTTCAAGCAACTCAAATTGCCACTTGATAGTAAGATGAAGTTTGTACAGAAAATGGTGAAGTTGCACTTGCGTCCGATTGCGCTCAGCGGCGAACATGTCAGTGACTCAGGTGTCCGACGACTGATTGTGGATGCAGGTGATGACTTGAATAGTTTGATGACGCTGTGTGAATCAGACATCACTTCAAAGAATGAATCGAAGGTGCATCGATACCTTCAAAACTTTCAGCGCGTTCGAGATAAGTGCGAAGAAGTAGAAGAAAAAGACAAGCTACGAAATTGGGAACCGCCCATTGGAGGAGCTGAGATTATGAATTTCTTCGATTTAGAACCTGGAAGGATTGTAGGAGAGTTAAAAGCGCAGATTCGAGAGAGCATTCTCGATGGAGAAGTAGAAAACAATTTAGAGGATTCGATGGCATTTTTGTTGAAAATTGCCGAAAAACGCGGATTAAAACCCAAAAAGAAGGTATAAAATGCAAAAAGTGATTCATTTTCGAATCTTGGTCGATTATCAAGAAAACGTTTTTCGCGACATTGAAGTGAAATACGACGATACATTCTTGACGCTTCATAACATGATTCAAGAAGCATTTGGCTTCGACAACTCTCAAATGGCATCCTTCTATGTATCGAATGACGAATGGGAGAAAGGTCAAGAGATCACACTCATGGAAGTAATGGAGCCCGAAGAAGAAGGCGAACCTATTTGGCTCATGAATGAAACTGATTTAAATAAAATCATTTTTGAGAAAGGTCAAAAGCTCCTCTATGTCTTTGACTTCCTAGTCATGTGGTGTTTTTATATCGACTCTATCGAGGTGAAAGAAGTCGAGGATATTGTGATTCTACCTCGAATTACGCAAGAATTTGGTTCATCGCCTGATCAGTACAGCAAGTCAGACGACATTGTTTTTGACGGTGTTGAAATTGAGCATGAGGACGATGAAGAGGATGAGGATGAATTGGAGGAGTTGTTTCGGATGATGGGGAACCAAGAAGATCTCAACTAAGCTTTGCCTGAGGTCATCGTTATTGCGGGCCCAACAGCCTCTGGAAAAACAGAAGTCTCCATTTCTTTAGCTCAGTCTATAGACGCTGAGATTTTAAGTTGTGATTCCCGACAGTTTTATCGCAAAATGGACATCGGCACTGCTAAACCAACGATTGAAGAGCAGGCTTCCATTCCACACCACTTTCTCGACATAAAGAATCCAGATGAATCCTATGATGCTGGGCAATTTGAAACAGACGTGATTCAATTTCTTGGAAATTACTTTCAAAGAAAGGAGCGGATCATTTTAGTTGGAGGATCTGGACTCTATATTAAAGCTGTGTTAGAAGGTTTTGACGATCTACCAAAAAATCCGGAAGTTCGAAATCGCTTGAACGAGACCTTAAAAGATGAAGGCCTTTCAACATTGCAAGCCAATCTCCAAAAACTGGACCCAGAAATCTTCTTGCGCATTGACCACATGAATCCTCAGCGAGTTATTCGTGCGTTGGAGGTGTTCGAAATCACCGGCCAGAAACTGTCTGATCTGCAATCTCAAAACTCAAAAAAACGCGACTTCACAAGCCGTTTCTTCAGCTTGAACCCAAATCGCGAGGAATTGTATGCTCGAATAAACAATCGCGTCGATTTAATGATAAAAGCTGGACTAATTGCAGAAGTTGAGTCCTTACTGCCCTTTCGCAATAGCAACGCTCTAAAAACCGTGGGATACAGCGAGATTCTTGAATTTATGGACGGCAAAACATCTCTTGAAGAGGCGATTACAGTCATCAAGCAGCACTCTAGAAATTATGCTAAGCGCCAATTTACTTGGTTTCGAAAACAACAGAATGTCATTCACGTGGATTCCGATTATTCAACCCAAATTCTCAGGCAGCTTTAAGGTTCGGGGTTCGTCTTTCCTATATATCTTCGCACTAAGTACACGCATATGAAAAAGCTTCTCGCCCTTCCCATACTTCTTCTCTCCTTGAATGGCTTAGCTCAAAATGGTCTTACCAAGGAATTTGACGAGACATGTAACTGCTACGTTGTTACCAATCACTATGATAATGGCAACATAAGTGCGCAGCATCAAGAACTTGAATCAGGAAAAAAGAATGGTACCGAAATAGTGTACTACTTTGATGGTAAAACGCAGTACCAGCGAAATTGGAAAAATGGAAAACTGAACGGCATCGGCACGCACTACCATGCAAACGGTAATGTGTATTACAAATCTTCTTATACGAATGGAAAGAAGTCAGGGACATGGACATTTAAGGAAGATGACGGCCAAACGATTCAGATCATATCATACACCGGATCGAAGGACGATGGAACATATGCATACTACCACGGAGGTGTGAATTATTTTACGCAAATCGTAACTGGGGGTAAAATGGTTTCTGAAACCGTGCTTAATCAAGGGATTTACGATCAGTTGATCGCTGAGGCTGAGGCTGCAAAGTCGGCTGGTAAGTAGCCTAGTTTATTTGGTACTCAAAGTTCACTTCGTCTTCGTAGACATCGATTTGTCCTGTTTCTTGTGATGACTGAACACCAGATATACGGGTCAACTCATATTCAATAGTTTGGTTTCCATATACCGGGCATGTAAACGTTGTATCGACAATTCCGCCAAACACATAATTACTTTCCGAGCAGCATGTTCCGCAGTTTTCTGAGTGCGGCATCATTTTAAAAAGGACGGTTATCCCACTTTGACTCGAGTAAAAATGAAACTTGATCTTACTGTCGCGATAGACCAATACTGAGTGCTCATTCGATTCACTCGCAAGCCATTCGTTTCGATTGAGCGTATCAAACACATTAAAAAACGCATCTCCTTCCACCCTAACCCTATACTCCACCACCTTCTCAGCTCGAAACTCTACGTTATAGTTTCCTAGTTCATCGGTTTCAGTTTCAGTTATGTTGGAAAAAGAGTTTGAGTAGGCTCCATTTTCCAATTTGGAGAAATCGATGTAAACTTTTGCATTCGAAACCGCCAGTCCCGTATTACCATCTGAAACATTGCCGGTTACTTCATACTCGCTGTCAGGTTTGCAACCTTGAAAGATCAGAAATAAAGCTGCAAAGGGTAAAAGGCACATTTTCATATTCTACACGTAAAAGGTATGAAAGTAAAAACTAGATAGAGCTAAATCCTTCTATTTTAGCCGAATGATTCGAAATTGGAAATTTACGTTCGCATTTTGCCTGTTAGCAGCGTTCATTACGGGGTGTTCTGGTGAAAAGGGAAATGATGAAACTGGGACCGATGGTGCTGAGGATGAGACCACTGTAGGAACGCCTTTTACAAGAATGGTTGTTCATGATACATGCCTCTTTATTGCGCACACCATTAAAGACTATGACGTATGGAAGGCCTCTTTTGACCTTGCTCAACCAGTAAGAGAAAAACACGGCATTAAGGCATTGAATGTTTATCGAGAGAAAAATGACAGCTCACTGGCCTTGGTTTATACGGAAGTGCAACATTTAAAAAAGGCAAAAGACTACATCACTTCCCCAAATCTTCAGTCATCGATGAGTAATGCTGGCGTTGTTGGAGCAATGGATTTATATTGGATGTCAAACAAGCTTCAGTATACTGAAGAGGTTTCGGATTCGATCATGATGTTCATGAGTTTTAAGGTGATCAATTACGATCGATGGGAAAACGCATTTCTGCAAGATTATAAAGACGAACCTAACCGCGATTTTCAAGTTGCGAATGTGATGCGCGGAGTAGAAGATGATGGACAAGTGTCTATGATTTTCGCAGTGAACGATCCAGATTATGTTAAGAAGATGGAGAAGGATAATGTCTTCCGAGCGAAAATGCTTGCTGCTGGCGTGATTAGCTACCCTGTGACGTACAAATTGGTGTCCATGCCTATTTGATAAGTTGTTCATGGTTTCTCAGGACATTGCATGTGATAAGTAACATCTAGTGTTTAATTTTCCATAAAATTTAAGGCCATGCAAACCGATCGTTTGAAACTGATTAAGGATATGCTTGAAACGAATCCAGAAGATTCATTTCTCAAGTATGCAGCTGCCCTTGAATATGAGAAAGAAGGTGACCGAAAATCGGCCATAGCTCTTGTAGAAGACCTATTGGCAAAAGATGCTAATTACCTTGGCGGATATTACAAACTAGGAAAGCTCTATGAGCTGGAGGGTAAAGAAAAAGAAGCCATTAAGATTTATAGACAAGGTCTTGATGTTTCAAAGAAAAACTCAGATCTCAAGACTGAAGGGGAACTTTCGGAAGCACTTTTACTCCTTGGCGCAGACGACGAGGTCAGCTGGTAGTATTCTGGCTGAACAAGAACCTATTTGGGCTAATTAGATTTTCGCGTACAGCGTAGATTATTAAACCAGCCGTATTGTTTATCCCCAATTTCGCCATCATATTCTTTCGATGGGTCATAACTGTGTGAAAACTAATATGAATCTTTTCACCAATTTGCTTGGTAGTCAATCCTTGAGCCACAAGCTGAAGAATTTCTAATTCTCGCTCGGAAATCACAACTGGGTCGCATCCGTGCTTGGTTGCATCGCCAAAATCATCGTTTAGCTGATCCAGCACCTTACCGCAAAAGAACTTCTCTCCCTTTGCAGCGCTAATTACACTGTCGATAATTTCACCTTGGTCACAATCACTCATCAAGTGACCATTCAGTCCAGATTCGAGTAGTTTACGAATGATGGTTACTTCGCAATCATGTGTCATGCCAATGACCTTTAGACCAGGAATGAGTCGCATTGCCTGAACGACATCAGATTCATGAAATCCTTCTGAACCATAATTGATCAGAAGCACTTGCGGACTCGAATCCATCAACTCGCTTTTCAATTGATCAGATTTAGCCGTAATTCCAACGAGATCGATATTTCCCTCGGCACCAAAAACAGACTTCAGTCCTTCACGAACGACGAAATTGGACTCTGCTATGTGCAATCGAATTGGGATCATTATGTCGCGAATTTATTAAGAATCATTCTAAATAAGTGTGCTATTCAGTTTATTATTATTTCGTTTCCCTCGTCAGCCAGCACCGTATTGGGAAATACATCCTGGGCTTCCTTTAGCATATCATCTAAGTTGGTGTATCGTGCGCTGAAATGACCAATGATCAATTGCCCTACTCCAGCGCTTTTAGCGATTGTGGCTGCCTGTGACGACGTTGAATGAAAAGTAGTCTTGGCTCGATCAGCATCTGCATTCATAAACGTTGATTCATGGTATAGTAGATTCACACCTCGTACCGTTTCTATGGTAGATTCCAGTGGTCTGGTATCTGTACAATATGCATAAGACTTTGGTTCGGGCGGATCTAAGGTTAAGTCGGTATTTGGGATCACAGTGCCATCATTCAAGGTGAATGAAGCTCCCGCTTTTATTTTCGGGATTTCTGCTAGTGGAATTTCGAATTGACTCGCGAACTGTGCGTTAAATGCACGTGGTTTAACCACCTGACGAAATAAGAACCCTGTGCAAGGAATTCGATGTTTCAGTTTAAATCCACTGACAACAATACGCTCGTCTTCAAATAAATGCTTCGTCTCACCCCCTACTTTATCTGTGAATATATATGTGATTGGAAACTGAAGTCGTCCCCCGCCAGCGTTCATCTGCAACTCAATAATTGGTTTCAAATCCGAAGGACAAACAATTCCTATTTCACCCTTTCGCCCTAACAGGTTCATTGAGTTTAGCAGTCCCAATAAACCAAAATAATGATCGCCATGCAGGTGTGATATGAATACAGCTTTGATCCGTTGGATTTTCACATGGAACCTTCTGAGCTGCAGCTGCGTTCCCTCACCGCAATCAATCAGGTAATGTTGCTGATCAACAGTGAGAAGCTGAGAAGATGGGTTTCTGTTATTCGCAGGAAGTGCCGCACTGGAGCCTAAGATTGTAAGTTTAAAATCTTGGCTGCTCAATGATGATTACTGTAAAATGAAGCGAACGGTATTTGAAAACTCACCTTGATTGAGCGAAGCGAAATACATTCCACTCTCAAGTCCAAATCGTGCAAGCTCAATACTATTATCTCCTCTATTCGCATCTAAAGACACCTCTGAAACCTTCGCTCCGAGTAATGAGAAAATCTCAATCGTTGCTGTTCCGGATGCTGGAACTTCAAATTTCAGGTAGGAGAATTGATTTGCTGGATTTTGAGTAGTTCTAAACTCTAGTTCAGAGTCATTAAAGCTATGCACACCAGCTGTTGCTCCGCCTTCAATCGTGATTGAGTAATCGGTAATCTTGTCCGAAATCGTGGTGATGTTTGTATGGAGATCAAACTTGACATCAAGGTCATTGTCTCCAATATCTGCTGAGTCAGTAGGGATTCCAGAAAGTTGAATACATGCAAACGAGCCTCCTGGGAATATACAACTTGGTGGATTGCATGTGTATCCGATTCCAACGGGTAATCCTTCAACATCGGTGATACCAATGCTATCTATTTGGGCCGTGACAACGATTGTTGTTTCAGCAGGAATATTAAAGTGAATAACAGCGTCATAGTTGATCCCAATCGTTCCATTAGGTAATCCTTCAGAAGCTGTTGGCGAGTACAACTCAGTAACCGTTGAGTCAGGTATACATTGGGCATAAATGCTCGAACTTGCCAAAAGGGCAATGAACAGTGCAGGTAAGGTTTTCTTCATCTAATTCTCTTAATCGTTCTGCGTTTCTCTGCTTACTTCATCCATCATCACAAAATCTTGAGCTTCTTGAAACGTTGGTGTAATATTTAAAACCGTATTTAACTGTGATATATTGACGAGTTTCATCACCATATCGGTTAGTTCACAGATCACAAAAGTTCCATTCGCATTCTTGCACAAACGGTTTCCCACCAAAATCGCACTCAATCCAGAAGAGTCACAGTACCGAGCAGAATCCATTTTTAAAATGATGTTCTTCTCACCTTGATTGTTTAATTCCACAAAATGAGCTTTCAATTCTGGGGAAATAACGCCTCCTAGCTTTTCAATCTCAATATTGACAAGGGTAAACCGATCATGTTTTGTGGTTGTGAAATTCATTTTGGTTGGTTTTTAACGCCTAGCAAAAATAGCTAAATCAGTTTGCCGAATTCGCTTGTCCTGCTAAAAGGTAAAGTATTGCCATTCGGACGGCAACGCCGTTCTCAACTTGATCGAGAATTATGCTGTATTCGCTATCCGCTATGTCGCTTGTAATTTCCACTCCACGGTTAATAGGCCCGGGATGCATGACAATGATGTCTTCCTTTCCAACTTCATCGAGCAATTGCCTGCTTAAACCATATTGCATGGTGTATTCGCGCAGCGACGGGAAATACTGAATGTCTTGTCTTTCCATTTGGATGCGAAGCATATTCACGACATCGCACCATTCTAAAGCCTGTCTAAAATTCAAAAAGGCCTTAACTCCTAAGGCCTCTATGTGTTTTGGAATCAGTGTTGATGGTCCGCAAACGGCCACTTCAGCTCCCAGCTTTTGCAGACAAAAGATATTTGAGAGTGCGACGCGACTGTGTAGGATGTCTCCTGCGATCAACACCTTTTTTCCTGTAAGATCGCCCAACCGTTCTCGAAGCGAAAAAGCATCTAGGAGCGCTTGTGTTGGGTGTTCGTGTGCACCATCTCCTGCGTTAATAATACTACAGTCCACTCTTTCAGAGAGAAACATAGCAGCTCCCGGGTTTGGGTGTCGCATGACAACCATATCGACTTTCATGGCTAATATGTTGTTCACTGTATCAACCAGCGATTCGCCCTTCTTGACGGACGATGATCCTGCCGAAAAATTAATTACGTCTGCAGAGAGTCGTTTTTCGGCGAGTTCAAAAGACAGTTTTGTTCGGGTCGAGTTTTCAAAAAATATGTTCGCAATGGTGATGTCTCGCAGCGAAGGAACTTTCTTAATGGGTCTATTGATGACTGCTTTGAAGTTGTCGGCAGTCGAAAAAATGAGATCGATATCCTCTCTGGATATGTTCTTGATTCCGAGTAAATGCTTGCTACTTAACTTCGTCATGTTTTGTTGAGCTAAAAAGGATGACCTCGTTATTTGTATCGTCTTCAGACCATTTCACCTTAACCGTTTCATCGGTTACAACATCCACCACCCTACCTGTATAGTCAGGTTGAACAGGAAGCTCTCTGCTAAATCGTCGATCGATTAGAGCCATGAGCTCCACGTTCGCCGGCCGGCCATAGTCCAGCATAGCGTCGAGGCCAGCTCGCACGGTACGTCCTGTATAAAGCACATCATCGATAAGGATTATGTGAATTCCCTCAAGGCTAAAATCGAGATTTGTGGAGGCTGGAACCAGCATTTCATCTCTGCGCCGGAAATCATCGCGGTGAAACGTGATATCGAGTTCACCGTAGCGAATGTCTTCGGTGCCATACATTGATTTTAATCTGGAAAGAATGCGTCGACCAAGGAATGTTCCCCGTGGCTGAAGCGCCACTAACGCCAACTCGCTGACATTGAGATGTCTCTCAAATACTTGATAAGCCAAACGATCCAGCGTATGATTCAGTGATTCGTGGTTAAGCAGCGATCTAGATTCCATTGAGTGGTGCAAATATACTTCTCATAAGGGCAAAAAAAATCCCCTTCCAAAAGGAAGAGGATTTTGAATAAGATATATGAAGCGTATTACTTCTTTGATTTAGAACCGCCTTTTTCGGCTTCTTCCATTTCACTCTTAAGAGAGGATAATACGTCAAGGTCTCCAAGTGTAGTTTTCTCCATTGAATCGTTAATCTTCTTAACGGCTCTTCGGTCTCCACCACCTTTCTTAGCAGCACCACCAGACTTACGCTTATCAGCCACATCGTCGTCTCCGTGTGTTGCTTCAAACGTTTTGGTGTGTGATACGATGATCTTTTTAGAATCCTTGTTAAACTCAATAATCATGAAGTCTAATGTTTCTTCAGCTGCTGCCTTAGCTCCATCTGCTTTGCCCAAGTGTCGACTTGGTGCAAATCCTTCAACTCCATAAGGTAAGTTCACAACGCCACCTTTGTCATTGCGCTGAATGATCGTTCCTTGGTGTACGCTTCCGATCTTAAAGACCGTTTCGAATACATCCCATGGATTCTCTTCCAATTGCTTGTGACCAAGGCTAAGTCTTCTGTTTTCCTTGTCGATTTCAAGAACAACTGCCTCCATATCAGAGCCGGCTTTCGTGAATTCAGATGGGTGGTTGATTTTCTTGCTCCAACTCAAGTCTGAGATATGGATCAAGCCATCAATTCCTTCTTCAAGTTCAACAAACACTCCAAAGTTGCTCAAGTTCGTCACACGACCTGTGTGCTTACTTTGAACAGGGTAGCGCTTCTCAATATCATCCCATGGATCGGTTGTCAGTTGACGCGTACTTAAGCTAAGCTTACGCTCTTCTCTGTCGATGGCTATCACTTTCGCTTCTACCTCATCTCCAACTTTGAAGAATTGATCGGCAGTTCGCAAGTGTTGTGACCAGCTCATTTCAGATACGTGAATAAGTCCTTCAACTCCAGGAGCAACTTCTACAAATGCGCCATAGTCTGCAAGAACAACAACTTTACCCTTAATGGTATCGTTATCTTTCATTTCAGTATCCAATGCATCCCACGGATGAGATTGAAGTTGCTTCACACCAAGTGCAATTCGCTTCTTATCGTCATCGAAGTCAAGGATAACAACGTTGAGTGTTTGATCAAGTTCAACAACCTCTTCAGGATGATTGATTCTACCCCAACTAAGATCTGTAATGTGGATAAGACCATCAACTCCACCAAGGTCAATAAAGACTCCGTATGATGTAATGTTCTTGACAGTACCTTCCAATACTTGTCCTTTCTCCAATTTCTGCATAATCTCAACCTTCTGTTGTTCGATCTCTGCTTCAATAAGTGCTTTGTGTGATACTACTACGTTCTTAAACTCATTGTTGATTTTCACAACCTTGAATTCCATGTCTTTTCCAACATACACGTCGTAGTCACGAATTGGCTTAACGTCAATTTGTGAACCTGGAAGGAATGCTTCAAGGCCAAATACATCAACGATCAATCCTCCTTTAGTTCGGCACTTAACGTGACCACGGATAATTGTGTCGTGTTCTTTGGCGTCGTTCACACGTTCCCAAGCACGCATCATACGCGCCTTCTTGTGCGATAGAACTAGCTGTCCGTTCGCATCTTCAGTTTTCTCAACATAAACCTCAACTTGATCTCCAATTTTTAAATCAGGATTGTGCCGAAATTCTGGTGCTGGAATCACACCCTCACTCTTGTAACCAATATTCACAACAACTTCACGACTTGTCATCGCTACTATATGTCCGTCAATAACAGTATGCTCGGTGATCGATGTAAGTGTTTCGTCGTACATGCGCTCCATTTCGATACGGTCGCTGTCTGAGTACACTTCTGTTTTCTTATCAAGTAGGCTCCAATCGAAGTCTTCAAGCTTTGGACGCTCTACAACAACTGGTGCTGGAGCTTCTTCCTTTGCTTCTTCTTTTGGTGCTGCTGCTTCAGCTGGTGCAGCGGCTTCAGTAGCAGGAGCTGCTTTGTCCGTGTCGACCTTATTCACCCGAGTTCTAGGCTTCTTGGTGACAGGCTTTTCGGCTTTCTCTGCTGCAGGCTTTTCGGCTTTGGCTTCTGCCTTCACCTCTTCTGCCGGAGCTTCTTCTGTTTTTGTTGTTTTTTTAGCTGCAGGCTTCTTTGCTGCTGGCTTTTTTGCCGCTTCGGGCTTTGCTGCTTCTGCAGCTTCTTCTGTCTTCTTTGCCATGTGGCTTAGTTTGTATCCTTTCCTAAATCGGCATGGAAAGGAGAATTATTTAAAATGGAAGTGGCCGAACACCTCCGTTTAAGGGCTGCAAATGTAGAATTAAATGATTAAAAAAATCCCTGATTATCAATTTATTGGATGATCAATCTCCGATATATTTCCTCCCCGTCTTCCAACTCCATTTCGACCATATACAATCCGGATGGTAGGGACTTTAATTCTAAGTCCAATATGTGATCATTATTGGAAACTTCTTGCAATTGAAAACCTCGCTCATCCATGATTCGAACATGTCGTACTAATTGGTCGGATTCGATATGCACTACGTTTTTTGTCGGATTGGGATAGAAGCGTAAAACAGCACTTTTTTCATCACTTACACCGACTGTGGTGTCTGCGGCTATGATGAAGACACGCATCGAATCCAAATTGAAGCAACCACTATCACTTCCATTGTGGAAAATCAAAATTGAATCTGGAGCGAAAAACACGCTTGGATTAAACACACCAGAGATTGTCGGGTTTCCAGGAATGGCACTTGACCAAGTCCCGCTAACAAAGGGCGACGATAACTGAACATTTGACACCGTATCTAAAAATGTATTGCCTGAGGTTATTTGAACTGCTGGCAAGCCCTTCACTCGCAAGTTGATCGTATCTGAATTTGCGCAACTCCCATTCCACATATAAACCACGGTGACCAAGGAGTCTTGATTGAGTCCTACATTAAGCACAGATGGATCAAATGAACCCAGACTTGAACTTGTAATTCCACTTCCGACATATTGGCCTCCAGGTTGACTTACGTTCATGGTATCCATACCATCGGAAGCACAGTACACAAATTGCGAAACGCTTCCGCCAGTCATTGGTTCCATGTCTATTTCATATTTGTCAAAGACCGAAACCGTAATCGTGTCCGTATTTCCGCAAGCGCTTGGCTGATCGCTTTGAACAATATAGGTCGTTGTCTCTGATGGATGCACCCAGGGCATCCTGCAGCCAACACAACCGAAATTGACTCCTACTTGAATCGGATCTCCACTGAGAACTTGCCATGAAAATGTATCGCCTCCATGAGCATTGAGCGTAATGGTATCCTCAGAACAAATGGTAGTGTCATCTTTCAAGTGCGTTTCCTCGCCACCAAGTATCAAATAGGTATATGTGTTGAATCCTGTGAATGGGCAGTTGTTGTCCGATACAAAAACGTTAAATCCTTGATAATCGGTCGTCGGCACATAGTTCTGGACGCTGATGCGCAGCGTATCTGGATTTGTCCCAGAAACCGAATATGTGGCATTATCAACATAGTCTCCGATATCGGTTGACAACCCCAACGAATCAGAGGTCAAGGCCCCATTCGAGTCGTAGTCAGCATACACAATTTCTATTTCAATATCCTGGCCCTTGCAGGTTTGTATACTCGCTGAGTCTACTACTTGTGCTGTGGAAGTAATATCTGTAATGGCAATGGGCGCCTCATTGTCGCAGCTATCGGCCACAATGATCTGTATTTCGCGATGCAGCGTGCCGATGTGTTCGCCGGTTTCGCGGTCATACTCGTAGACATTCACAGCTACGGCATAGTTCGCCACATCGTATCCTGTTGGGATTGACGTAGTGAATTGAAGCTCACCTGTCAGGTTATTTATTGTCATGGGACCGGGAACTGGGTTAAACGCCCCATATCCGCTGGCATAAGTTAGTGGCGTGAATACACCGCCAGAAAAACCCGTACGCGAAGTGTCTAATTCCCATTGAAGGCTATCGCCGTCAGGATCGACCGCTCCCCAATTGTAGCTGACCGCCTCCCCTTCACAATAGAATGGAATCGGTTGCCTGGTTTTAATTTGAACGGCGTTGTTTGTTGGAAAGTCATTTTTATTAAAACTTGACCATGCTATCATATTTGGTTGGCCAACAAAGTTTAGCGTAGTCGTGCGCGCTCCTTGAACCCATATAAACATCCACTCGCTGCATTGACTCGTATCAAGCGTGCTAAAATCAACGATGGCGCTGATGTTATAATAGCGCATGCCTGCGAATGCACATGGGCCATAAAAACATGAGTTGTAGCCCGTATCCCTGCAAACAGGACCGACATATGTCTGGGTATCAAATGTAGCGACAATGGTATCTAAGAATCCTTGATCTGGGCAGTAAATATTGAAAGTAGTTGCGGTAGCTGGTGGCCCTCCGAATACACAGTTTCCATTAAAAAAGAAGGTCCCAGCACGTTTTATTGGAATCTCACAATTCACCTTGAATGAATCGCCTGAGATATGCTCATAGGATATGTTCGATCCTATGAGATGCGATGCCTGAACCTGTGTGCATAGAATAATGAAAAACAGGAACGACAGAGCAAGTTTCATAACAACTGAGTTTGTACACAGACGTTTGGGGTTTATAGAAAGTTGACTACCTCTCTTTTGGCAAAACTTATCTCAGGATAACCACTTCAGCATGGTGAACAGAACCACCATCATCCGTCATTTCCAAGAAATAAATTCCGCTGGCCAGGCTCTTAACATTTAGCTGAAAGTTCATTGACCTTGGGCTCAATTCTCGAAATACTCGCCCGTCTTGATCGAACATTGTCATGTGCGTTACCCCCTTGGGAGAACTTATGCTTAAAACATCTGATGTTGGATTTGGGAAGAGCCTAATCGGGTCTTGATCAAATTCGGATACACCTTTAGGCTTAGCCAATTCAAGCCGATCAGAGTAAAGGACAAACTCGAGCGAATCAATTTCATTCGACTCTGCAGTTAGCGTAATAATCGGGGCTAATTCATTCTTAATTCCCCACTGATCAACGTTCACGGCATAATCATCGTTTGTCAATCCATCGAATCGGAATTCGCCTTGGCTATTCGTTGTGCGGTAATCGACTGGTCGCAGCTGGCCATCCATCAACACAATGACAACTCCTGAAACTGGATCGCCCTCTGCCCTGCCCGCTCCTTGACTTACGATCCCAGAAACGAATCCAGGCCCGCCTGGGTTTGAACCTGAGACCAACTCATGCACAATATTGAGGGTATCGCAATAGTCTGGATAAATGAAATCCGCAGATGGCACGACGGTTTGACCATCATAATAGGTGGGCATGAGCATAGGATATGCGCTCGAGTCCGGCGACACTTTCAGCAAGAATGAATCAATACCAAGACCAAAAGAAAAATAACCCAAGGCATCGGTCACCGTGGAATCAATGACATAAACGGAGTCGAGCCCCGCGTCATATTGAAAGCGATAGACCCTCGAATTTATCACCGCTGCCGAATTTGAATCTATTGCCTGACCGAGGAGTAATGTAGTGTCGGTTAAAACGGTGATGGTGTCGTAAAAACTGCATCCGCCGGTCATGAAATTCTCAACTAAATAGGTTGTGTTATTGAATGGATGCAGAGCTGCCTGAGTGCATCCAGTGTTGAGGCATGAGAAATTCAATGCGGAAATCGAATCCCCAACCAAGACACTCCAATTTGAAATTGAATCGGATGATGTCGAAATTGTATCCCAGTTGTTGTAACAAGCGTAGACAGTTTCGTTAATCGGCCCAACACTTCGTATGTGAATGCGCTTCGATGTCTGACCCATCATTGGGTTGTGACTATCCATCGCCTTAACAATAGCATCAAATCCATAGTCATACGTTTTGTTTATTACCGCCGTGATGGTTGCAGTTGTAGGATTGATTCCAGTTTGTGTCACATTATAATAGTCCGCGATGAATTCAAGGTTGCTCGAGACAAAAAGGGTATCGCCGGCATCTGGATCATTAAAGGAAACGTCAAAGCTAAACGTGTCTCGCGCGCACACTCGCAGATTGAACGTATCCGTCTGCATTGCCGCATTAACGTTGGATATATCCTGGAACTCTGGATTTACGTTGTTGGCCCAGGGAAACACAAAAAGCACAACATCCCTGTATGTACTCCCCTTAAACACTCCCGTTGACGGATCCCACTCATCCGTGCGTATGTTGATGATATACGGAGCGAAGTCATATCCCGTGGGAATTTCAGTTTGAAAACTGATCGCACCAGAAAGTGGATTCATCGCTAGGTTTTGAACTGGGTTACTGAATGAATAACCAGATTGGTAAAAAGCTATGTTATTTGGAGAACTCCAAGCGGTGTCGAATTCATACGTCAGGCTGTCCCCATCGAGATCGAATTTTGCCATGCAAAAGTTATAGGAACTACTATCTAAAAAGGCTCCTGGAATATCAAATCGAAATGACTCGGAGGATGAGTTTGGATTTGCCAGATCAATATCAACCCACGTATAATAGCTTGGCGTTCCTGAGACATTCACAGTAAATACACGTGCTCCAGATAAAAACCTGAATCGAACTTGATCGCAGTTTAGACCAAGACTACCAATGTTCACGATAGTATCATATGTTGCCACCCTAAATCCACCATAGCCAGTGCTACCTGCAGATCCGCAGGCGTTTAAATATTGTCCGCTTGAACTAAAAATTGGTTGTTCAATGATGGTATCCAAGGATAACCATAACCCATTATTTGTCCCACCAGAGGCACAGCCATATTGAACTGAAATAATAGGGCCAACGGGAGGCGGATTAGAGGCATACATTGTTCCCCCACAACGCCATACATATTCTACCTGAATCTTATATGTAGAATCACTGATGTGTTCATAAGTCAACTCATACGAAATCAAATGGGTTGCATTCATTGAGCTGGCTGTAATAAGCATTAACAATGCTGCGAGGAAACTTTTCATACTAAGTTTAGGTTTGGAGCACAGACGTATGCGATGAAAATTTAGTTGACCTCAGGAAAAACCTTTCTTAAAGTCGCTCCAATCGTTGCAAGACTGGTGGATGCGAATAGCTTACAAATACCACATATGGATGTGGCATGAGGTTGCTCAAGTTCTCAGCAGTGAGCTTTTTCAGCCCGCTGGCAAGAGCGGCTCCGTCATACGTATCACGCGCATATGCGTCGGCTTCGAATTCATTCTTTCGACTCAACATGCTCATTCCAATTCCTATGAGTGTACTTATCGGCGAGAAGATTATTCCAAATGCAATGACCCCAACGTGAAAGCTTCCAGCCCCTGAACCGAGCGCCAAGGAGAATTCTTCCATTCTAAGGAAAAAACCCAGTAAGTATAACATGACGCCTGTTTGAACAATGCTAAGGATTAGCGATTGGCGCGTGTGTTGCTTTTTGTAATGTCCTATTTCATGTGCCAGTACCGCTACAATCTCCTCTGTTGTCATTTGCTCGATAAGCGTATCATACAATACAATCTTCTTCTTGGGACCGAGTCCACTAAAAAATGCATTCGACTTTCCACTTCTCTTCGAGCCATCCATGACAAACAAGTTGGTCAGCTTAAAACCCACCTTGTCGCAATAGACTTCGATTGCAGTGCGCAACTCCCCTTCTTCTAATGGCGTGAACTTATTGAACAAAGGCATTATCCAACTGGCGGCAAACATGGTCATGAAGAGCGAAAAGAAGGTCATCAGCACCCATGCTGAAATCCAGAATAATTCTCCTAATTCATAATAGAACCAAATGACCAAAGCTCCTAACGGAAGGCCAATCACAGCGCTTAGCAGCAATCCTTTAATCATATCCACGATGAAGGTTTTGACGGTGGTTTTGTTAAACCCAAATTTCTCCTCGATCACGAACGTGCTGTAGATGCTGAATGGCAAGGAAATGATGGATGAACCAAAGCCCAAAACGCCAAAGAAACCAAGCGCAAGCAAAATGTCGTGCTCGATGTATTGTCGCAGCCAAATGTCAAGGGCGCCAAATAATCCGAAACCGAGCATGACCAATGATGCAACTATGCTGATCGAAGAGGAGATCGCTCCTACTCTGCCATTGGCCTTATCGTAAGCCAGCCACTTCTGATATCGTTCCGAATCATAAATCCCTTCTGCCTCAGGCGGCATTTCGGGTGATTTTGCTTTATCGTTCAGGTAGTCGAGCCACTTTCCGAGCAGGAAACTCACGACTGTGATCGTGATAAGGGCAACGTAAATGATCTGCGTCAAGGTCGTTCAATGAATTTAGCGAGCGCGGTGAGGTATTCCGGATATCCCATGATATACGGTGTGTCGCCATGGTTTCCACCCTCAATCCGATGCGCTTCGGAGTATGTGCCTTCATAGTTTCCAAAGACGGTTTCCCCGTGTGTTTTAATCTGAATGTAATCGTCGTCCACTCCATGGATCCAGAAGAACGGCTCCTCCACCTTTCGGATCAAATCACCGTTGTTGATTTCAAGGCTTGTGAAATAGGATCCTGGCAAGGACAAGCCCGAAGCATCCTCCACAAATACCTCTTCCGAAGCAAATGGAGCCTCGAGCATTAACATGGCCGGTTGCATGGTGCGCGGTTCTGCCGTGAGTTTTGTAGCTGGCGCCGAACCCACACTAAAACCATAGATAATCAAGCGCTCGTCTGTCAGCCCCATCAACTTCAGCCATCGCATACAGGCATCTACGTCGGCATACATGCCCTCTTCAGTAGAAGGCCCTTCACTCAATCCAAAACCACGGTAATCCATGGCCAAAACGCCATATCTGTTCTTGGCCCCAACATTTGCCAACAGTTTAACGCGTGGCCAGTAAAAGTCGAGGTGATCTCGATTTCCATGACAATATAAAATCACCGTATCGGTTGCGATATTGGCAACGTTTCCAAGATAAACCGCGTGAATCTTTTTATTATCCCCAGAAGGATCACTTTGCATGGAAATGAGGTGAATCAGCGAGTCGGCGATGTCGTATTCCGGTCCTACTTCAATTTCAACGGTGCCTTCATAGTCATCAAGCCCATAGCTCTCAATGGATGGATCGGCATTAAACAGAAAGCTATCTAGCCGAAGGCAAGAGCAGCTGAGCAGGATCAATGGTATGTATATCAGCTTCTTCATTTTCCAAACGATCTGCTTATTCCAAAATAGAATCCGATGGTACCTCTACCACCTGGTGAAACATAGTCGACCACGGAGAGGTCTGTCTCATGCTGAAAACCTAAGTACTTAAACTCGGTCATATAACTCCACTTCTCCATATTGAATTGATGACCAACTGTGATCCAAGGTAGCACTTCGTTGTTCTGTACTTGTTCGTGGGCCTTTCGCTTTCTCAACTCAATCCATGTGCCTACTCCGCCATAAAGCAGGTGATCCTTCTCGCCATATTGCCACCATGAAAGGGCGTCTAGCTGTGGATATGTGCGGCCATTGTTTTCGTAAAAGTCGTAGAGGAAATTGATGGCTGGAGTGACCGTCACCCCAAATTTTTCAGATTTCGATTGGAACGCGCTGATTCCGACGGCAATATCACTTTGAATCACTCCAAAGGCGGCGCTTGTGGTGTGCAGACCAGCACTAAGCGTGAGCCCAGTATCTAATCCATGTGCATAGCTTACGCTTGTAAGCGGTACAGGAATAGGAGCGCCCGTGTAAATAATTCCAGGACCACCGAATCCAGCTGCAAGCTGCTTCTCACCTTTATCCAGCGGTTTCACAACTCGTGTGGCGTTGCACCCCACGAAGGCGAAGGCCAGAAAAAGCAATCCTAAATTTCTAATAATACCCATTGAACTTTCTTAAGAACCATTCGATTGAGATCAACAATATTATCAATATCGCCAGCCATTTCCACTCAATAATACTGTTCCATTCCTTGGTAGTATGTATCAGCGGTTTCGCGGTGTCAAGGTTTAATAGGTGCGTGGCGAGCGACTCTATATTGTTTGTAGGAAAATGCGTGCCATCATAGGCCATCGTCCAATCTTTAAGGAATCTGTGATCTGCTCTTAGCTGAAAGAACTCAGCCTTGTTTTGAACAACGATAAATTCCCCTTTCTCGGTGAACGTTTGTCCCTTTGATTGAATCCGTGCCTCCCATTGATAGTCTCCTGGGTCGAGCGCTCCTAAGGAAAGTTCGTATCCCGATCCTGTTGGTTTGAATTTAAAGTCAAACGTTCTATCCAGCGAATCTGACAGTTTTAACTCTAGGTTTTCGTCGTTGACCAGCTCAAAGGATTCGTTGTAATATTCCCCTTCAAACCGCACCGCAACTCCCTCGTTGACCTTATTAGGGGCTGTGATTCGAAGCCTTGTTTTCTTTTGTTTTAAAGCGAGGTATTGCACCGTTTTCACAAGCACATCATCCGTCCAAGATTTGTCCAGTCTCATGCGTTCATACAGCCGCCATCGCCACCAACCATCACCTAACAAAAACGCCCGCTTCCAGCCATCTGCACTGGTATAACCAAGGAGTGGCTTATCGGTTTCTACCGGGCCGATCCGTTGTTTAAGCAGCAACTGACCATCGGAGGATAAGCTGTAATCACCAAACAGCACGGACATTGGAGGATAGCGTGCAAGTTCATCGTTTGGAGTAGATTTAAAGAGGTTGAAGCCATCGTTGAGATAGACACCTGCCTTGTCGGTTTTTTTACGAACCGAAGCCAAATTCAAACCAAGATCGAGTTGTTTGTAGTGAAGCAAGCTAACCGATGGTGTGAGAATGGAAAAGACAGGAATCTTGTTGTCTCTAAAGACCTTCAATTTATTCAAATCACCAGAGCCGGTAGGCAGTGCATGCAAAATGGCTAGATCAACGTTCTCATACTTCTCATCCCAATCTTCCAACAATTGCACTTCCACTTCGTACTGATCCACTGTCTCGATAGCCGCTTTGAACGCCGCTATATCTGGGTGGGGATTCTTGGCTAGGATCAGCACTTGAGTTCTATTATCAAGCACATCCACGAAAGCTTCCAGGCTATTGTTTAGCAGGTTTTCTTCGGCTGGATCAGCAACTACCCGCACCGTAAACTTGTTGAGACCAATTCGAGTGGCCTCCACATTGAAAGTCAGTTCCTTGACCATGCTTGAGGTCTTAACCTCGAAGGTTTGGGCAGCCAGCACCTCCCCGTCTTGTAAAAGTTGGACCTCTGTCGACTTACCGTCGAGTACGTTTGCCGAGATCCGCGCTTTTACCTGAAGGGTGTTGTTTAAAAACGCTAGTTCGTTTGCCAACACCTCCGAAACTTCATAGTCGGGTTTCAGAACCGTGTCGCCTTCAGCCACTGTAATGAAAGGTGCGGTTGAATTGTAGGAAACATATCGTGGGTCAGTGCCATAGGTTTGAACACCATCGGAGGACACAACCACGGCACCAATGTTCTGATTTACATAGTCTCTATTTACAGCCTCGACTACGGAAGCATAGTTTGTAAATAATCGATCATCTGCCGTTTCATTGGACGCTTCAAAGACAGATTTTCCAAATTGATGTACACGAACATCGTATTTTTCATCTAACTGATTACCAAACTTTTCATTTAAATTAACTAATGTTTTACTTGACGTGGAATCCATGGAATCGGAAACATCTTGATAAAGCAAAAGCTTTGGCTTCTCCACGTCGTTCAGCATCGAAATAAGAAATGGCTCTAAGAGCATCAATCCTATGATTAGTAGTACTCCAAACCGCGCCGCACTAACAGCAGCGCGAAGAGACATAGCCCAATCTGGATAGTCGTTTTTATACCAATATATCCACCACCCTATCAGCGCACTGATGGGCACAATTAGCATAAGCCACAGCGCGGAATGTTCCAGTATTATTTGCACCGTAGGAGCTTATATTGTTTGATAATGATTCTTGTAGGATCTACTTATGTGAGCATTCCACCATCCACATTCATCACTTGACCGGTGATGTAGGAAGACATATCAGACGCAAGGAATAGCGCAAGGTTTGCAACATCAAGAGGTGTTCCACCGCGTTTCAATGGAATCGCATCGCGCCATGTTTGCACCATAGCCTCGTCTAGTTTACCCGTCATTTCCGTTTCGATGAAACCCGGAGCGATAGCGTTGCAACGTATTGTTCGTGAACCAAGCTCAAGTGCAACCGACTTCGTGAAGCCAAGAATACCTGCTTTAGACGCAGCATAGTTTGTTTGCCCCGCATTGCCCTTCACCCCTACTACAGAACTCATGTTTATAATGGAACCGCTTCGTTGCTTCAACATGGTACGTTGCACCGCCTTGGTCATATTGAATACCGACTTCAAGTTGGTGGTCATCACTTGATCCCACTGCTCTTCGCTCATGCGCATCAACAGGGTGTCGCGGGTAATTCCAGCGTTGTTGACTACGATATCGATGCGTTCAAAGTCCTTCACGATGTCTGCCACTATGGTTTCACAGAGTGAAAAATCAGCCACGTCAAATTTGTATCCTTTTGCGCGCACGCCTTTAGATAGCAAGTCTGCCTCAAGCGCCTTGGCTCTATCGTCGCTGCTGACGTATGTGAAGATGACATCCGCGCCATTATCGGCAAAAACTTCTGCGATGGCCTTTCCAATTCCTCTGGTCGCACCTGTAACAATGGCTACTTTATTCTCTAATAATTTCATTGATTCCATATTGAACCCCAAAGAAAATCATTCGCATTCAGGAAAACTAATTTTCTACCCCAGACGTAGATTTTTCCACGAACATTAACATTTATTCGATGAAATGATGTGATTTCATGACCAACAACGTGGGCAACCGCAAATTCATACCCCTATCAATTGCACTCATTGGAGCTATGCATGTCATTGCCTTGAACGCTGAGGCGCAACAGGAACCTCAATTCTCTCAATCGGCCCAGTTGTTGAATAGCCAATTTCCATCCTTTAACGGCTGGCATGGCGGCCTTCAGGTTAGTGGACTCACTCGGCAGCAGTTTACCGGATTTGAGGGGCGACCGGAGACAACGCATATCAACACGGATGCATACGTTGCAAAGGCACATACTGGGATTGGCTTGCATTATTTTCATGATGGTTTGGGCCAGATGGCCTTTCAGCGCTTACAGCTGTCTATTTCACCTCGCATTGTTATAAACAAACGATTCGCATTCCTTCCATCCATTGGATACGCTAGAAACCGCTTTCGGCTCGGACGCAACAATTGGAGGAACCTTTGGACCTCATCTACCCCACCATTTATATTTGACGCAAACCAACTCAACATCGGTCTAGGATTCGTTGTGGATCGCTGGTATGGTGCTTTCAACTATAAAAGCGGCTCTGTGTTCAGCCCACAAAATCAATGGACCGCAGGATGGGGCTGGAATACCACGTTTTCAATGAATCCAGCCTATTCTTTTATGGGAGGCACTTCATTTTCGAAATTGAATTGGGTGTTTCAACCCGGTTTAATTGTTCAAACCGACCTGAGTTCCATTCAATATAAAATCAACCTAAATGCCAGATATAAAGGACTATATATTGGTTTGAGCACCGAGTTTGTAAATTATTACATAGTTGGCATTGGATATGAATTTGTCAATCGTTATCGATTGAGCTACACATATGACCTCACCACCTCGAGAATAAGAAGGGGATCAAATGGCTCTCACGAAATTGGCATTCGCATTCTACTCTTCGATCGCCCCGAACATCGTCTAATGGCCGCACCAGGCATATTCTAACAACTATGAAAACAATAACAACCGTCTTCACGTTTCTGTTTCTTCTATCATCCCTTTGTTATTCACAGGTGAGAACGCCCTTTAATCAAGAACTGGCTTCACCAACTAACATGTTCCCTGCTCTAACTGGTTGGCATGGAGGGCTGCAAAACACTGTAAACTACAGAAATCAGTGGCCGGGTATTCCAGCAACTTATGTATTCTACAACGTAGGAGTTGATGGATATGCCCAAAAACTAAAATCTGGGTTCGGCTTGAACCTGGCACATAATAGGATAGGAACAGGAATCGTAAACATCAACAAAGCCGACTTAAACTGGTCACCAAAAATTCGACTTAAAAATGAGTTGATCATCATGCCTTCTGTCTCGGTAGGCTATTTCCAAATCTCCATAGATTGGGCCCAGACAACATTCAACGATCGATTATCTCGCTGGCTCATTGATGAAAGCTCAACAGGAGGAGTCATAAACAGCAACGTTAATAAATTGAGCCTGGGGTCGGGCCTCGGTTTAGTTTATAAAGATGCCTTCCTCGTTGCCAATGTGGCCGATGTTACACAGCCCAGTCTGTCCTTTTTTACCAACAACGAGCATCGCTTAGCGCGCACTTACTCCCTTCTTTTAGGAAAGAATTTTTTGGCAAACAATTGGACATTTACTCCGCGCATGTCCTATATGCGTTGGGGCGAGTTCAACACTTTAAACATTGGAATGAATGCGCAGTATAAGGGATTCTATCTTGGTGCGAACTACGTTTGGGACGATCGTGTTGGTATCGCGGGGGGCGCCGAAATCAGCAATCGGGTTCGTTTCTCGTACGGCTATGACTTTACTACGTCTCGCTTGGGTTTCACGCACATAGGATCGCACGAATTTATGGTTCGAGTTTGGTTGTTTAAGGATCGAGCAGACAATCAATTCCTATCCAATTTACCGTTGATATAAATTGAATCGTCATGAGATATCAACTTATTCTAAATTCACCATTATGAAAAGGGCACTGACAATACTATTTGCAACTACAACTGCGCTGAACGGATTTACACAATCAAAGGTCAATTTCTCGCAACGCATGGCTACACCGAGCTATTTTTTCCCAGAATTTACGGGATGGCACGGCGGTTTACAAGCCAACCTGCAATACAGAAATCAGTGGCCCGGAGTACCTGCCAACTACAACACCTACAACGCCTGCGTTGATGGCTACGTTGACAAAATCTATTCTGGAATCGGAATCAACCTTGGGCATGATCGAGCTGGAAGTGGTGGCCTCATTGTTACAAATAACATGGAGTTAAACCTTTCACCAAAACTGAGCACCAAAAATGGCATAACATTCATGCCAGCTCTGTCTGGAAAGATTACCCATCAAACCGTCGATTGGACTCAATTAACATTCAACCAACCAGATCCTTCCATCCCAACTGGGATAACATCCATCTATAATGCAAGCGTTGGAGCCGGTTTGGGAATAATTTTCAAGGAGACTTTTTTGGCTGCACATGTCCATGACATAAACCAACCAAATCAATCTTTTTTTGCTGGCTCGAGTAATAAGATGCCTCGCACCTACTCCTTCTTGGCGGGAAGGGTCTTCACATATGAAAACATCAAAGTAACGCCAAGCGTGTCATACCATCAACAGGCGGGGTTCAGTCTTCTAACTGTGGCGTGTAATGTGCAATATAGATGGATCTATGTTGGAGGAAAGTACGATCTAAATGGATTTGCGGGATTCGCCTTAGGTGGGGAATTAAAAGAGCGCGTTCGCCTCTCCTACAGCTATGATTTAACTACAAGTCCTTTAGCCTCGCAAATGACAGGTTCACACGAAATTGCTCTGCGCGTTTGGTTGTATAAGGACCGAGCTAAAAAGCAATTCCTCTCGAATTTGGCGCTGATGTAAAATCGAGGCATAAAAAAAGCCGCTCCAAGAAGCGGCTTTTAAATATTGTGTTGTAGAACTTAAGCCGTTACGCCCATAATCTCTGCCATGATCTTTCCGATCTCGGCTGGAGAATCAGCAACGCTTAATCCACACTCTCTTAAGATTTTCATTTTGGCTGCAGCCGTATCGTCTGCCCCGCCTACAATAGCTCCAGCATGACCCATTCTACGGCCTTTAGGAGCAGTTTGTCCTGCTATAAACCCAACTACTGGCTTTCTGTTTCCATCGGCCTGAATCCATCGAGCAGCGTTTGCTTCGAGGTTTCCACCAATTTCTCCGATCATAACAATACCAGCGGTTTCTGGATCGTTCATGAAGAGCTCAACCGCCTCTTGAGTGGTTGTTCCAATGATTGGATCTCCGCCGATTCCGATGGCAGTAGAGACACCCATTCCAGCCTTCACAACTTGGTCGGCTGCTTCGTAGGTCAATGTTCCTGATTTAGATACAATGCCGATGTTTCCTTTTTTGAATACAAAACCTGGCATGATACCAACCTTCGCTTCTCCTGGTGTGATAACGCCTGGGCAGTTAGGGCCGATGAGCCTGCAATCCTTGTCGCTTAAGTATTCTTTCACTTTCACCATGTCATTCACAGGAATTCCTTCTGTGATACACACGATTACTTTGATTCCACCTTCTGCCGCTTCCATAATGGCATCTGCAGCAAATGCTGGCGGCACAAATATGATACTGACATTGGCGCCAGTCTTAGTCACGGCATCCACTACAGTGTTAAACACAGGCTTGTCAAGATGAGTTTGGCCACCTTTATTTGGCGTTACACCACCAACAACGTTGGTTCCGTAGGCAATCATTTGCTCTGCGTGAAATGTTCCTTCGCTTCCTGTAAAGCCCTGAACGATGACTTTTGAATCCTTATTTACTAATACACTCATGCGGTTTGAATTGAGGGCCGAAAATAGCCATTCACAGGTTGAATGAAAAGAGAATTCATTGGTTTGTATGGCACGAAGGAATTGAGATTGAAATGGGCCGTCGGCAATCCACTGCCTCGTTCAGAATATAGAATACAATGCACCGAAACTTGCTAGAATCTATTCGCACTGACGACCTACATTTGCGCCAATGTATCAACCACCAACCATTGTTGCGATCAGCACTCCGCACGGCGAAGGCGCCATTGGGGTGATCCGCCTTTCTGGACCAGATGCGATAAAGGTTGTTGATGGGCATACAGCAAAGAATCTGAACGCTCAAGCCGCAAACGAGGCCGTGTTTCACCGATTTCGTGTGGGCGACAATGTCCTCGACGAGGTGTTGATCACGATTTTCAAGGCACCCCACTCCTACACCGGTGAAGATCTAGCGGAGATATCGTTTCACGGCTCAAACTATGTGTTGCAATCTGCCATGCAGGCCTTGATCGATTCTGGAGCGGCTATCGCTGAGCCAGGCGATTTCACAAAACGTGCGTTCTTAAACGGAAAAATGGACCTGAGCCAAGCGGAAGCTGTGGCCGACTTAATCGCATCCGAGTCTGAAGCCGAGCACCGATTGGCCATGCATCAAATGCGCGGCGGGTTCTCGAATGAGATTGCAAAACTGCGCGAGGAACTCATCAACTTTGCAAGCCTTATTGAATTGGAACTAGACTTTGCCGAGGAAGATGTGGAGTTTGCCAATCGAGATCAGCTGAAGGCCTTGATTGAAAAAATTCAAGGCTTCATCCATTCGCTTATCGATTCGTTTCGATTTGGGAATGCGATTAAGAGCGGGGTTCCAGTAGCCATTATTGGCAAGCCGAATGTTGGAAAGTCTACCCTACTCAATGTGTTGTTAAATGAAGACCGCGCCATTGTTTCGGAGATCGCAGGAACTACAAGAGACACGGTTGAAGACACATTTGTTATTGACGGCGTCCGCTTTCGATTCATCGACACGGCAGGATTACGCGACACGGAAGACACCATAGAAGCCATTGGTGTGAAGCGCAGTTTGGAAAAGATGAAGACCGCCTCGATTGTGGTCTACATGTATATGATGGACGACCCTTCGAGTGAAGTTGAGGCCGAGATTGAGTTGCTTCGCACTCAAGTAAATAGCGCCACGGCTTTTATGGTGGTTGGAAATAAGATCGATCAATCGGCTAAGGCTGGAAAGGCAGATCTATTTATTTCGGCAAAGACAGGCGAAGGAATAGACGTTCTTAGGCATCGGCTCGTGGAGTTTGTGCATAATGGCCTGACCAGCTCAAGCAATACGGTTGTGACCAATACCAGGCACTTACAAGCGCTAAAAGCCACCGACACGGCTCTCATAGACGCAACGAACGGCATTGACTCTGGCATGAGTGGCGACTTAGTTTCCTCTGACATCCGCCAAGCGCTGCATCACCTAGGAAGCATCACGGGTGAGATCTCAACGGAGGACCTACTGGGTAACATATTTGGGAAGTTCTGTATCGGAAAGTGACTTAAAGGGTAATTCCTTCTTTCAAAAACTCTTTCTTAATCCCCTTGAGGATATCAGAATCATGAACCTTTGAATCGCCACGCTGCGAAGAAACAATGGAGCAGTATCTCAGCACATTGAGAATGCTTCCACCGGTGATTTCATATTCGGCGGCAATGCTCTCGAAATCGACCCCAGTCGTGTCAAATGGGGCGAAATACTTCTTCCAAAGCTCTTGCCGAATGTTGGCCGTGGGTTTTGGAAATAGGATTATGCTTTGAAAACGGCGCAGAAAGGCGTCGTCGATATTGTCCTTGAAGTTAGAGGCAAGAATGACCACGCCGTTGTAATCCTCAATCCGTTGAAGTAAATAGGCCACTTGCTGATTCGCAAACATGTCGTTGCTACTTTGCGAAGAAACCCGCTTCGAAAAGAGTGCATCGGCCTCGTCAAAAAACAAGATCCAATTCTTGTTTTCCGCAATATCAAAGAGCTTTGCTAGGTTCTTCTCAGTTTCTCCAATGAATTTTGAAACAACAGACGAAAGGTCTACGCGATAGACATCCAGCCCATGACTTTTACCAAGCAAGGCCGCCGTCATCGACTTCCCAGTTCCGGGTGGGCCGTAAAAAAGGACGCGATAGCCAGATTTCAAATACTTACTTAGATTTTGATCTTTCAAAATCGCATCCTGATGCAGGATCCAAGACCTAATATGCTCGATCTCCGTTAATACGGAAGCGTCATAAATGGCGTCGCCCCACTCAAGTTTAGTGACGAGGTGATGAGCAGGAAAGTTTGGTGAAAACCTCGGGTTATAAGGTTCGTTTAGCGTTAAGTGCGTAAGAAATTCTTGACTAATAATGAGTTCGCCACCCCACATTGGCTCGTAGGCATTTGTGAACCCGAGCGACAAAATGTTTTCGCGATACAAAACATGGGATTCATCAAAACTGCGTTGCAACTCGAACCTTCGTTCTAAATTATCTCCAGCAATGATGAATGCCGCTGTTTCTCCTGTGGGCACAAAACCACTGTGCTTCTCCCCTTTCAAACCACCAAATTCTGCGAAAACTCGGTCAAACTGTTCATTCTTAGTGAAAAACATATCAAATATTGCTGGTCTCAGATGAGGTGCCAGCGCAATTAAAATGAGCAACCTTGATGTATCCGTGATATTCAAGTTTCGTATAGCCGCGGCATAATATGACTGGTCATCCTCGAGGTTTGGAGCCTCCGGAAATGGCGTTTGTTCTGGATGCTTGAAGTACTCCGCAAACCGATATGAAATGACGCTGTTGAGCCACGCGAGCTCTTTGTCCAATGTCTCAATACTGCTGTTAAAAGCTATCTCCATTCCACCATTAATCTTTTATCCATCCAAGGTAATTTAATGATCCCGAAGGACCATGGCATCCCATCCATCAATATATCAAGCGTCTTATCCTCCACCTTTAACTGCCAAACTTCATCCGTTTCAATCAGCCTACCATCGCGCACTATAAATCCTTCTCGCAGGGCTTCAATAGATGTGTTTTTCAAACGAGGCCAGTTTTGCAGCAAGCCTTTCAACATTTGCTCTGAAACCTCACGTTCCTGGTCAGTTAACTCGATCTCGAACGGAATTGGTGTGGCAATTTTAACCCCACACAGCACCTTATTCAACAACAATTCATGCTCCGGTGCAGATTCCGATCCAGTCACCAAATGTTGTAATAATTGTACCGCGCGCCGCGCCGCTTTTTTGGATTTAAACTTGTCATCCTTCAGCATCTCTAGAATCTCGAAATATCGGGCTAGATATGGCCAAACAATGACCAAACCAGCATTTTTCAAGTTCACTTCAAAATCAAGTTCCACGTCGGGCACATCATCCATTTCAAGTTCCTGCTCCGCATCGTCCACGTTTCCGGGGGACTCAAATTGCATTACTTGCTCTGGTACATCATCTACCCCAGCTAGTCTCTCCTCTTCCGGACCTGCTGATTTCAGTTCCGTTTCTTCTTCGTAGTTATCCTCCAGCGTCTCTTCCTCGTGCTCAATTCCTTTTGTTTTTGACTTAGCCGTTTGCTTTGAATCTCCCTCCCTAACTTTTGCCGCCCGATCATTGCCCACCTTATCTACTTGTTGCCCAGATTCCGGGCTTCCACCCGTAAGAGTTTCCCTCTCGCTAACCTTACTGCTTTTCGCGAAACCTTCACCTTGATCAGCCGGTGTTGAGCTAGACTCAATTGACCCAAGTCGAAGTTTAGAGGTAGAGCCAAATAACGATTGAATCACAAAGGTTTTCACCGAATCGTTCATATCATAAATGTCCAATGAAATCTCTTTCTCAACCGCTTCCAGCTCGAAACGCACATTGGCCTTCTTTATAAAGTTTAACAGCAGGTCATTTGCACTTATCAACTCAGAATGAGCGCTTAATGATTGTTCAAAAATGGTAGAGTAAAACAGATCATGAATCACTTTGGCATTTGAGACACCTATCAAATCTGCGACGAAGCGCTGCATCGATTTCCCCTTTGATACGATTGATTCAGAGGCTGCAGGAAACAAAATGGAAATCAGTACGTGAATGAAATGGTCGCTCTCAAACCTGACTATTCTGGACCGAACCAATCCTTCCTTTAATTCCTCACGAATGATACTTCGAGTTTTGGAATCGTCTTGTACAAACGATCGCTTTAATTCCAGAACGAAATCGATATAATTCTCAGGTTTGGGATATGTGCCAATTTGGATTGATCCATATATTAGATAGAAGCGCAAAACCAAGTCGAAGCTTCGGGTTTCATTCTTTTCCTCACTAAACTTCAGAGCGGACTCCTCGTAGTCAGAACTAGTATCCAACAAATCCACCAATGGACGAAAGCGCAATTCACCACTTTGTACTGCTTCCTTGGACTCAACCTGTAGCTCTTGGATCAATCTCTTATAATTAATTGAGAACTCCTGTGATATCCTAGCCGTGGCGTCAAGCACAAAATGACCTGCACTTATGTCTTTCACTTTCAGCATATACTCTAAAACAAAAACTCTCCATTGAGATTCAGATATGGCAAAAGACAGGCGTGTCAAGAGCATATTGAAACTCACCACGAATCCACCCATGTTTGGAGAAATGGCAAGTACGATTCGATCGAACTGCTGGTGGTTTGCAACTTCAATTAAACGGCTAAGCACATCCAAAGCATGCCCTGACGCTAGTAGGTCAGCCACCCAAAGGTTTGGGTCCTCGTTCAACAACTTCAACGAGAACTGCTTGATGTGTGTTTCTATTTGCTGAGGCAATGTTTTCGAGTGATCGGCCCACCACGGCACTTCGTTTTCGACCACGAGATGTTTCAGTAAATCTAGGTTTCGCTGAGCACGAACGGGAAAAGACATTTGAGCACTCGCAATTCGAGATTCTAAATATCCTGCAATAACCTTTGAGGATAGTTCATCGGATTGATCAAGACTCTTTAAGGTCAACACCTTTACATACTCGTCTGTAGAAAGTCCAAAAGTTGTGGGAACTCCGGCAAGAATTAATCGAGCAGAACGACCTAACCGACTGGAATTAAACGGCCAATTCATACGAATAAGTTGTTCCATGAAGTATGATTTCAGAATCTCTTCCGTGCCCAACGTTTCATGAATGTCAACCAAGGAATCAACAAGCGTCTCAAAGGTTAAAATTGAGTCGTTCCAAATTAACCTTGAAATATTTATGAAGCTCTCCACGCCTACAAGAGATAAGAGATTCAATGCACCTTGCTTCTTCCGTAGTAAGGTTTCGAGAAGCCGTTTCGATTTGATTGGTATCGACTGGTGCAAGGTGAAAACAACTAATTCAATCTCCTTAGGTCTGTAGAGCATGGTCCACGAAGGAAGAGAACCGCTGTCAATCACGACTCGCATTAAATCAAAGACATCATAATCACCTTCAAATTCGGGCCTAATCCCTATCCTAATTAGTTTCGAAAACAACTCGGACTCGACCGCCTCCATTTGTTCTGACTCCAACTGATCGATTTTCGCAAGAGCACGTTTCTCAGTTTTATCGAAGCTATAAGGCTCAAACCTCAATGTCTCCAATTCAGAAAGCACCAATGTTGATGAAACATTTATCGCAATGGACACCCTGTCGGCCAACACTTTAGTCAAATCCTTGCTAACCTTGGCTATTAACGCTATCTCTGTTTCTATACGATCTTGATTCACTCCGAGCATAAGCGAGATTGCATAGCCCCACTTTGATTCTTTAATAGCTGAAAAGACACTTAACAAAATGTGCTTTCTGGATGCATCGCGCCTAATTGTTGCGAGAAATACCCCGCGTCGAAATTGAAGAACCCAAACCAATACGAGCTCGACGTTTGCTTCGGTTAATCGATCATCGATCAAGCGCCCATACTTCAAATAATGTATCGTCGCAAGCACGATGTTTTCATCAAACTGTGTATCAGTTTCACCTTCAATTACAGGGAGTTCTACTTCGGGAAGGTGGTAGTTTAAAAATCGAAAGAGTTCAACACGGTGAAATTGCACACTTCCTAATCCATAAGCCAGCACTACTCTATCAACAATTTGACGTTCCTCCAAATCATCGGTATGAATTGAGAATACTACATCGAGAAACAGGGTATGTTTGAACTTGGCGTCGAGCGTAATTTTCATTGCACTCAACGTGGTGTGGTTCAATCGGCTAAGAAATACAATCAGCTTTTCGCCAGAAGTTTGTTCAAGGTATTTCAGAAGCCTTGGTTCTTTTATCTCCACCAGGCGTCTCAAGTTTCCTTCAAACGACTGAAATGATTCGTATTCGACTGAGCTACGAAATTGTCCAGATTGCAGTGTCCTTTCCAATTGTGCTAAGAAAGCACCAAGCGCCTCGTCGTCAGTGGTTGATCCAAGCCACTTTTGTTGGACACTATTCTTAAGGGCAGTTTCTGCCTTTTCAGCTGCAGAATGATTTTTCGTTTTAAAGTCTTTCCAATCATTTATTGCACTTGATACCAACGCCTCGCCTTGCCCTTTTGCTATGCCAACTAGAAGGTAAACCAGTCTCTCCTCACCTAAACTCTTTGCGAAGTGCGCTCTGCTTATCATATCCACAAACGATTCCAGTTCTTGAATAACAACGATTTGATTCAGCCGATCGATGAGATCAATGAGCACTTCTTTGTCCAATCCCGAAAAAACACTGCGCCAGGTCTGCATAGGTACCGATGGTGTATTCAACCACGCATGAATGACGTCAATCCGCTTTGAAGCGCGCTGCAATAATGCCCTTCGATCTTTGGCCTCAGGAATTTGGTTTGGTTGATGAATCCATTGTGATAATTCGTGTTGGAAATCGACGCCTTCAAATCGGTCGCTCAAAACATCCTTTTTGGTTAGGGGCTCCAATACCCGTGCAAATTCCAAGTGAAAATTTCCCAAGGGCATCGCTTGCTCATCCACGAGCATTCTCGCTTTGGTCGTAATGAAGACCTCAAGTAATGCGCGTTCTACGTTAATTTCACCAGCTTTTTGCGGAATTAGAAGTGCCGCCGTGAGGCTTGGGTAATGCGGATCTAATCCAAAAACGCTATTAAAAATCACATGAACCTGATCCAACGAAAACTGATGAATAAGACGCACCCATAAAACCAGATCATGCACACGTTCAGACAACGCACTTCGAATGCCCGAGACTTCAGATTCTAGAAGCTCCGACAAGGTTTCTTGTGGCGAGGCTGTTGGAAGAATCCATAAACCTGTTTCAAGAAAGTGAATGAACACATGCAGTTGGCTCCAATTGGGCTGCCCATTTTTGTGACTCATGGTGTCAATTTCCTCCAACGCTTGCTTCGCTCCGTCGATACCCTTTTGAATCTCATTATCCGTATCTCCACTAAACAATTGCATTCTTGATTCAACCGTGGCAACTATCTCTGATGGGGTCTTCCCTTTTCTCGCGCTCATGTACTTCGAAACCTCAGACACCAACTGTATGCTTCCGCTTTGTCCTAAACGCCGTTGCATATAGTAACCTCGGTATACCTGTATCGACATTGAGAACACATTTTCTCCAAAAGCCTTATCAATCAACGCAGCAAACTCGCTCACGAGGGAGACACTTTTCTTATTGCTTCCCGAGAGTTTGGCGCTCAGGGCAGAATACAAGAACTTAAGCTGAACTGGGGAAAAAACCTGATGAACTCGAAGAATTCCATCAAGAAAAACTCGTTCTGACAGGCCAGAAACTAGCCTCTGAGCAATTTCATCGAGCTGATTGTACTGCACCCCCTGTAAGTAATTCCGAATATCGTTGATTTGAATTCGCTCTGGAGATCGACCTTCTATCAAAAAGGTCATCAAGATGCGTTCTCTGTCTCGTCGAGCAGCAAAGTTCAGCGCGGAAGGAAAAGGCTCAATCTCCCTGCTTTCAACATCAGCGCCCTTTAGAGTTTGGAGGTACTTTTCCGTGGAGATAGATATTCGATGTGCAAAATTCCCAAAGGCAGATTTCTGCGATTGAAGCAGCTTTATGTATGCATCAATAGGTGCTAACATGGCATCGGAAGCAAACATGAAATCGTATGTAAACTTCTTAAGCACCCCTTGCAGTCCACCAAAGCCATAATTTAAAAAGGCCCGTTCAGAAAAGTCATTGAGAATTTTTTGATTGATTCGTCTAATTGGCAAATACGTGGAAGCCTTACTTTTTATCCAGTACGATTCATATGAAGAAAAGTCTATTTGATCAAACAGACGTTGGCGAATAATTGGCCATGATTCGCTCGAATCTAATATGCGCTCCAATGAAACGATATCATCGGAAACCAGTTTTGAGAATACAGAAGAAAGTGATCGATCATTTTGGGCATTTACTCCTGTTCTGAGGTATTCGTCAAATAATTCACCAATAGCCAATTTTGATCTCGATTGAATCTCGGCTTGAATTCCATTTTGATCAAAAAATAGTTTGAGTTCCTGGCTGAGAAGGAGCCTCAGCCTAACATTAAATTCGGTTTCAAAGTTCTCTGGATCGAGCTCTCCAAGATCAAGCTCTATACGATCAAACACTGTGTCTACACCAATGATATCAAATTGACTGAAGTATTCCTCTAAAACAACTTGAACCAGCTCGAACAACCTATCTCTGCTGGACAATCCGCGTGCATTCTCTACCTCGAGAATTAGTCGGTTAATTTCATGCTCGGCAGCCATGCTTCTATTCGTCCGCCTCCGTGAGCGTGGAGTGCTTTATTTGGCCAGGTTCATTCAGCCACATAACGCACTCTTCTATACCGTTAAACACGCATTCTTCAGGAATTGTATGCGGGATCAAATCTATTCCACGCAAGAGTCGTAGATTCTCATCACTTAGTCCGCTAAAGCAAACTTCAATTTTCTTTCCTTTTAAAAATTGAACAACCTCTGCAAAAGTCCGAACGCCAGAATGGTCCATAAAGGGTACAAAGGACATATTGAACACGACTGCTTTTGTGTCAGTCGATATACTGCGCATAGAAATTAAGAACCGATGAGAAAATCCAAAGAAGACTGGCCCCTTCAGATTCTTGATAAGCACATGTTTCTCAAACCCCTTAATGTCTCGGATGATTCGAGTAGACTCTTCGGCTACATTATCCTCGCCCGATGCAATCTCCTTAGCCTCAGTGATCTGTTCTTGGGAAATACCAAACACATCGCCAACTAAATCTACAAATTCCAGCTCTTGCACAGTAGGCGCATCACCACTGTTTACGTACTCGATGAGCCGCATCAAGATGAAGTACTTCTCTCTACTCGCAAGTTCTTTGTTTACCTGAGTGCAGATCTTAAGCACCTTTACTGAACTCATAGAATTCTTTTTATGAAGGCCTTCTTTCTTCTTGCTGACTTGAATTTGACGTTCGATCAGGTCATCATAAAAAGTCATGTATGGTTTCATTTGGTCTTGATGCACTCTCCCTTTCAGAAAATTCTCAACCACTACTCTACTCTTATTTGTATGTCCTTCAAGGTCGGCTATCACCACAAAAAGCTGAATCAAAGCACGAATAAGTTTGTCATTAAATCTACCGATGACTTCGTTCACTAATTCATCCACGCGTGACTTATTCGTGTCTGCTTCCACCACATCGGACATGCGCTTCATAAAATGAAAAGAGGCGAAAACCAATCCTATAACGACCGCATACACCAAATTCCAAAACACGGTAAGGGTCAATACTGTGAACATGACAAAATTGTCAGCTTTACTGATTTTGGATACACGCTTTAACGTCTTAAAATCGATGATTACAATACCAATATGGAATAGAATTCCGCCCAAGACGGCATTTGGAATAACAGCCGCTAAATGACTGCCAAAGAGCAAAATCACCAGTAGAAACAACGAGCTAATTACTCCAGAAATTTTGTTTCTACCTCCCGATTGAATATTTGCGACAGTGCAGGCAACTGCTCCACTACCTGGGAATCCTCCAAAGATACCGGCAACAAGGTTTCCTAGACCCTGACCAAATAATTCTTTGTTGCTATCATGCACCGTGTGCGTCATTTTATCCGCAACAACCGATGTAAGCAGTGTGTTGATCGAACCTAAAACCGCGAGAGAAAACGCGGCTAAAACGATTCGAAACATTACCTCGGATTGAAAAATCTGATCAAAGAATGACATTTCAAAATGTGAAAAATGGATTTCTACTTCTCCAAGGCTATGGACGTCAAGCTTAAGAAAATATACCACCGATGTCACTACGATCAAAGCGATCAGGCTGCTTGGGATACGCTTAGTGATTAAGGGAAATAAGTAGATGATACCCACCGTTGATGCGGACACAAGCACCGAATACCAATTTGCATTTAAAACAAAATAATCAAAATGCATGAGGATGCTGGGAACCGACTTAAAGCCCGAATCATACACTCCAAAGACATCCTTCACCTGAAGCACCATGATGATAATTCCGATGCCGCTCATGAATCCACTTACGACAGTATAAGGCACGTAGCGAATGTTGGCTCCCACTTTAAAGAGCCCCATGAGCATCTGTATCAGACCTGTAAGGGCAAACATGACAATGAGTACTGGCAATGCAGCATCAATGCTACCTGCGATGGTGACTTCTGTGGAGATGATGAACGCAACAACAACGGTCATTGCCCCAACTGGTGAACTAATTTGTGTATCGGTACCTCCAAAAATGACCGCAATTAATCCCAGGATAATTGCGGTGTACATTCCGGCTATCGGTCCCAAACCTGTGGCCACTCCATAGGCCAACGCGACTGGAAGAGTAACGATTCCTGCGGATAATCCGCCGAACAAATCTTGTCGAAAATTCTCTTTTTGAAAAAATGCCACGCTTGCTAGTTTACGTTTATTAAGTAGGTGAAATTCAACAAGATCATTCTGCTTTCCGCATTTTGTCTCCGCGATCTAAAGTTAACGCTGGGAAGATAATATGAGTTGTTTGCAACGTTATATACAGACACTCCAAAGTTCAACTTCCGATAGTAAACCTTGAATCTTGAATCAATAATAAACGCCTGCGGCAGGGTAGATTTGGTTTGCGCACCTCCTGGGTTTAACACCAACTCTCCCTGATCAATGCTGTACGTAGAGTAAACTGTTGTCTCTCCAATCCATTGAACATTTGTTCCGAACGAAAATCTTGGCTTTGAACTAGTTCCACCAGATTCTATTTTGGTATTTGTGATAATGTCAGCGCCAATGTTTGCCATAGAAGCCGGGTAATTTGCCAGCGTGCTATTTGAAGTGAAGTACTTCGAATTGAATAAATCAAAGTACGTATGCTCTTTGGTGTCGTTGAAATCGTTCTCCATGGCAAGCGAATAGTTTAAAAACGATCGTAAATCAAACTTATCGAGCTCCAGTGCGTGTCGAATTTCAAACTCCACACCCGTGTTTCTCCGAGCCTGCGGGGCGTTTATGTAGATGCGATCGCCGATGGAAGGCACAAACACATTTTCAATGATGTTGTCAATCTTGTTGGCATAAAACAAAACGCTGTAGCTCAACTTACTCGGAAGATCACCGCTTAGTACCAACTCCCCACTTTCGATCTTTTGCACCGTGAGTGAATCTGAACCCTGAAATCCAAAAATACCTCCTCTTCTGTACAAAAATGGAGGCGGAAAAAAAGCGGAATTGTAGAGCAGCTTGGCCTTGAAAATATTTAAGTCTTTCTTATTCTTTGGAGCGAGATAAATAAGGGCCAATCGCGGGGAATATTGTTTGCCCCACTCAAATTTGTCAAAATTTGAATACTTGCTGTGATAGTTTATTCGGACCCCAACTGTGGCTATTAATATATCCTGAATTACGTGTTGTTCGATTTGAGTATACGCAGCAGCCACATACTCAAACCTGCTTTCTCCAGAGTTGGTAAAATAATCTTCCGTTTGAGATAACACAAAGGAGGAATCGTTTCCAACAAAGTAGTTATAGTGCCAATTGTTGAAGTAGGCCTCCATACCGACTAAGAAGTGCTGGCTGCCAAGCCGATCTATGTTTTTCACCAAGCTATCGCTCGAGAATTCCAGGCTTGTTGTGCCCCGATACTCATCTCCGAGGATGCGCTGATTTCCAAGTGTTTCATCTGAATATGCGGGGAAATACATGTCCTTATGGAAGTGATCCCCACTAAGTTTGAATCTTAAGTCGTGCTGAAATCGGTCGGAATTATCGAACAAGCCGTACTCCACATGCACAAATTCTCTGCGATCCTTTCGAATTCGGTTTTTTCGTTCATCAGGCGTATCGCTTTTCCAAAGGTTTAAACTCGAAGGCCGAGAATATACGAAGGCATTTGATTGTGCGTTGGACGTCACCTTGAGTGCCTTTCGGTTGTAATTCAGCAAGATATTATATCCAGGACCGTATCGATTGATGTATTCTTTACCTCCCACCGAAGCCGACCTAATAGTATCTGTTCCGCTAATATCAGGGAGCACCGTTGACTCACCCAAGGTTGAATGATCAATTTCAGCACCTCCGGATTGTGTATAGGTTGCCGAGATGAATACTCCCTCGGAATTACTTAGTTTTCGACCATACTCATAGTGAATATTGTATGTATTGTATTTCGGACTGATGTTTCTAAATGTGTTGCCTGTACCGGTCTTCACAGAAAGTCGATTTGTATTTTTATATCGTCCGTCTTTGGTGATAATGTTTATTACGCCGCTGAACGCATTTTCTCCATAAAGCGCCGAACCGGGGCCTCTCATTAACTCAATTTGCTCCACATAATCCAAGCTTAGCCAGTCGGGCCCGTTCGAATTTGTGAACACGTCAGAGATACGATGGCCATTAATTAGGATCAATATATCCTGAAGTGAAGTACTGGAGGTGCCACGTGTTCCAATGATTCGCTCATTATTGTCTCCAAGTTCCGCGAACCCCGGAGTTATTCTCACAAGATCGAGCAGGTTTCTGGCTCCCAGTCTCTCGATGTCTTCCTTTGTATAAACTGTTATAGAAGCGGGAATTAGGTCAATATTTTGCTTGTGTTTGTTGACATAAACGAATTGCTCACTTTTTGCTCGAACAAAATTTCCGATGTATGACTTGAGTAATGGAGAGGATTCCTTCAGGCTTTCCGAGGAAAAGTAAGGATCAAGACTATAATACTCCGTTATGTACCGATCTAAATCATCCCACTGTTCACTAATAAAGGCCAGTCTAATTCCCCAATCTAGGATTATCATCTTATCGCCGTCGTTCACGCTGTTGTAATGGGCTAGGTATAAATCCTTGTACAGGTCGTATGCGTCTTCATATCTGCGTTCATCATAGTGAGACCTCAACTTACCCAGCTTTTCATCCATGACCCTCTCAGTCTGAAATGAGTTGGTCTGTTTGTCAGATTTGGATTGAGCAAACACGTTTTGTGTTGAGATCAACAAAACTCCAAGGAGTCCGATTCCCGCGATGTTGCTTTTCATAGATGTGATTTGATCATTCGTCATCCTATTCAACTAATTTCTTGAGCTCTTGACCAGTTACATCAAAATCTAGCGGAAGCAATGAGACGTCACCACTCTGATTATTTGACAATCCTTCGCTGCTGGAAACAACTAGGATCCAATCGTTATTGACAAAATCGATGTCTCGAATAGACTCTGTTTCAACAAACTGAATAGGTTGATACTTTTCCTCCAATTCAACCACTTCTTTCAACTTGTTTTTAAGTTCATCTAGCTTCCAAATATTCACGGTTTTATCCCGCCCGCCAGACACTAAAATCATCCCATCTGGACTAATTTCAAGGCAATTCACATTATTCGCGTGTTCGTTTAATGCTTTGTAAACGAGGCTCCCATCAGAGGCATTATAGAAGTATAGCTCTCCATTTCGATTTCCGACAACGATCCAATCCTGGCTTGGAAGGTATTTAACAGCGGTGATTTCAGTGCCAAATTCATCGAGTTCTATGCTCAGCTTTTCAACCGGAGATTTGTCCTTAGAAATTTTCAGCATTTGAAGGTTTCGATTCGATTTTGCTAAAAACAAGAGACCGTTATCTTCATTATAATCTGCGGACACGATTTGCTCTTTTGAGCGTCTCATCAAGTTTGGAGTAAATACTCCGCTCTCCTCCTTTTGCAACGTGTAAATATTTGCCTCCTGATCCAGTACCAAAAATTCGTTACTTCCAAAGGGCCATATATATTCTACGGAGTTTTCAAATTTCGTACTCGATCCGAAATTACCCTGGATCGTAAATGAACTTAAGAATCGCACATTCTGTTGAGTCGGAATATGACTAACCATAAAGTGCTCCTTCGAGTGCGCCACCGACATCGCTTTGATGCCCTGCGTATTGCGTTCTTTTGAAGCCGCATCTGTGAGCTTATCAACTATTTCAACTTGTCCATTCACGATATGCACTCGGTATATGGACGATGTAACATCGTTTGTTCCGATAAAGAAAATTCCGTTGGCCTTATCGCCATTTACTCCAATGACCTTCTCGGCAACTACCCCGCCAACTATCTCAGATAGCTTAGGAGATGATTTCACTTTTTGAATGGCCAAATTCATCGTTGAAAACAGTTTTTTCTGTGCCAACTCAGTAACCCCAACCACAGAATCATTTACGGATTCAAACTTTGGACTTTTGGTTCTTTGAAAGAGCGCATATCCATCGCTTGCCATTCCCGCGGCATCTTTCAATTGAGCCTTATCATCTGTCCTGGTAAGGATCTTTTGGGCATTCTCCGCATACTCTCGAATCGTGGTCAATACGTGCAGGTATTCCTCCAAAAGCCTAGATTTTTTCATTTCAATTTCTGCATTCTCCAGTTGTCCCTGTTTTTGGTTCACTTGGGCAGAAAGCATCTGAGACTCTCGACGTAATTTCAACGCACTTTGTTTTGCACCCTCCGCCTCCAGCATCGCACGCTGGGCGCTTTCGGCCGAAGTATCTGCTTTATAAACTGCAATGGCAGCCATTTTTGCCGCCTTTGCTGCTTCTATTGAATCCCTCTCCGCTTGCATTGAGAATTCGATTGCCGTTTCTTGCGCCTTTTCAGCTTCCTTGTTGGCCTCAAATGCCTTTTCAGTTTCGAATCCGGAGTATATAATAAGCCCAATGGCTACCAATAGAAATCCAGCCAATATTTTTCTGTTTCTAGCGGATTTTTGCTGACGAGACAACTCCTCTGCCTGACGAATCTGGGCTTCTCGAAGCGCCGACTTTTCGCTGGTTAGAATAAAGTCAACCGCAGGAACGAATCCGGCGTGGTATTGCGCAGCCCACCCCACTTTTGGTTCCATTTTTCGATACCAAGCTAGGGTGCTCTTCAGTTTCTCTCCTTGATATACATGCTCCTTTTTACGGGCCGATTCGGCAATTTCAACATAGATGGATGCATCCGCCGCCTCCTCATTCACCCAATGAAAAAGTCGTGGCCACGCCTCAACAATTAAATCACGCGAAATCTGAATTTCCGTAAATGGGGTGAATCTATCTTCTGCGGGTTCATGAATTATGTCTAGTTGAGTTAACTTTCCCTGAATATCTGTTGGCTGACTTACGGTAATTGCTTGACACTCTTCCTGAGCAAAAGCTTTGATCACCCTTATCAACGAATCCTGGCCTCGATCAGTCAGCTCACAAATCTTCTCGAGAGACCTGCGTTGAATTTGTTTTAGACCCGATGCAGAAGTTCGTGTTAGCGCCTTAAACATCAAAGCACAAGATTCTTGATCTTCTTGTCGCAAGGAGTAGAAAACCTCCTCAAGTTGTGATGCAACAGAGCCATTAAGACCACCAATTGTTTTCAGGTGCAGAAGACCTATGGTCTTAACACCGCGATCTGCTTTGACCTCGCCAATCGTTCGTTTGAGCGCATGCTGAAATTTCCCTAACTCAATTGGATGTGCTTTATAATAGTCAACAACACGATCTATAAAGGCCGGTCTAAAACTTAAGGCTCCTGCCGCCGTTATGACTTCGAAAAGACTCAATAACTCTGAACGATCGATTTGAGGAAGTAAAAAATGGTTCCGATTGATTAGCTCGGCAAACCTTGGAAAAACGGCAAACTCACCGTCTACTTCAGATCTAGAGCACGTAAGAATGTGTATCGGGTAAGCCGTTTGATTCGCCGCTTCAACGAGCCGCTCAATAAAAACGGCCGCCAAATCACGATCAGAAAATGAAGTAAGTTCATCAAGCTGATCGATATAGATAAGGATATTAGAATTTCGACTCAACTCATATTCTTCCACAATATCAATCAACCCATACCTCTGAGTACTTAATATGTTCTCAAATTTATCGCTAAGGTTGGGGTCAATCTTTATCTCTCCGTCTCCGCGTACAATTTCTGGCGCAGCCATTGCAGCTGCCAGCGCAGCGACAGGATTCTTCCCAGGTTTAAAAGAGGCGATTTTCCAATTCTTCTGACCACCAGTTATGTAGCCAGCCTTTAACTCAGGAAGAACAAGACAATTTATAAAGGAAGTCTTCCCAACTCCATTTGCCCCTTGAACCGAAACAAAAAAATCTTCACTCAGTTTTTTCAATAAAGGATACTTGAGTCGTTCGCGACCGACATAAAAGTCTGCTTCCCCTTCGGTGAAGGCGCGGAGTCCAGGAAAGGGAGATGATGCTCTCGCCCCTCGTGGCCGCTGGGATTTGCTTGAGCTTGGTCGTTCGCTATCTCTGCTCATCTAAAACTAGCTTTAGTATTCCATTAGATAGACTTGCAATTCGATGTCTGTTGTCAAATGACACATCTTCAAGTTCGGTCATCAACCCATCATACAATCTGTCAAACTCTTCCATTTCCAGAAAGTTGAGACCGACCATCTGGAGTGACAAATGCGCGGGCGCATTATTGATCAATGTTTCTCTAAACAATTGAAGAAACTCATCATTGTTAAATCGTGCCGTCCAATTTGGGTACACCACACTCAGAACAGCGTTGAAATCTTTGGCGTCTCTTCCGTCGATTCGCTTGTATTTTACGAGGGAATCTCCTGATTTTGTGGCCTTCCAGTTTTCGAACCGTTTTATTGAGTTCACGACAAATCGATTGGCATCTGCCTCTGAGCGGAAATAATCCTCTGATCGTATTAGCCCATCTGCAGGAATCCCCTTAATTCTCACCCGCAGTCGGTGGGTCTTTCGATCCTCGTACACTTCATAGTTTTCTGAATTTAGAGTCAAGGCAAGAAACCGTTCTATTCGGCGTTCATGCTCCTCTACTTCATCGGCAAGACTGCTAATAAACAACAAATCACCTGTTTCATCCAATAATTGAAAATAGAATCGAGTCTCATTATCCAACTCTATAAACTGGTTGAAATTACCTTTCTCCTTTTGATAATGGCGCACCCGAGATTTTATAAACTTCTCAGCATTGAGTTCTGTTAAAAAGAGCTCCGTGGAGGCGGCACGATCCACACCAATTGCATCCTGAATGATAACTCGAAAATCTTTTTCGCTCGTCTTTTCCACACGATAGTTATCGGCATAGCCGCCCAAAATCAATGTATCAATAGCCGATGCCATTTGTGCGTCTTCGCGGCCAATCTTCAGACTAACAATGACCTTTTCACCCTTTTCATTGTTCAAGTAAAAGTTGCAAAAGGAACTATCCTGCGGTCTCAATAAGACATGTTCTACTATTCTAAACTGTTCATTCTTCTCACTTATTCCTTGGAGTTTCTGAAGAAGTGCATCCACTTTTTCCTGTCCTTCTTGAAGGCTGCTTGTTTGAAAGAGTTTTGTTGCGTCCTCATGTGTTGGCGGAATAAAGTAAACCGTATGTCCTCCGCTTTCTTCAATGATTTGATAATTCGATCGGGCCAGTCCAAATTGAAAAAGGTACTTGATGAAATGAGGGCTATTGACAATAAAGTTCACCTTACCGTTGTTCTTTTTCCCCTTGGTGGAGATGTACTCAATATGTCCACCAGGCGATTTCTCTCTTTTGATTTGAGTTGCCGTGAGCCGTTCAGTTTTTAATTCTCGAATCGACTCCTTGTTCAATGCGGCATTCTCTACATTAATGTCTAGAAGAATGCCCACTTTTTGTTCTAGCGCCGTTCGGCCCTGTAAACCAGCCTTGCCAAAGCGAATACCATGTGCCCTATCTCGACTTATTGAAACAATGTTTTTAAGAAAGGTAGACTTCAAAGTCAAAATCCTTTTCTCAGCCGCATCAGGGGGTTCATTGCGCAGGCTTGTTTCCGTTTTTAAATGAAAATCCATGGAAAAGCGTTCTCCAAATCGAGCTAACATATGTGAGAGAATTCGATTTTTTCGTTCCAAATGATTATCAAACCCTGAGACTAGATCTTCGAGGTCTAATGCGGTGTAATCTGCATCTTGTTCTTTCTCATTCAACTCTATCTCTATAAGCTTGGCTAACTCATCGTCAAGACCTGATATTTTTCCCTTTTTTTGGTTTCTCGCAGGCTGAACTTGCCCGTGTAAAGCCAGTGCCAACTTAACTATTTGTCTGTTCTCAAATGTTTGATCATGTTTAATGGCCTCCTCCTCCATTTCCAAAAATCTATTGATGTGCTGTTTGACCAAATGTGCAACACATGCCTCCTTATCTGAGAGTTCTCGTTTTAGTGATTCGATCTGTTGGGTCAATTTGGAATCTGGCACATCACTGAGGGACACAAGTTTCTCTAAGTCTCCCTCGATCATTTTCTTTGGTCGCAGATCCTTTCGGATCAAAGCATCGGCGCCTTGAACCTTACCCGATAGAGACTGAGCATAATACGTTTTAAAGCGATCCACATCAAAGGCATCAATAGATAGCAGTTCGGCCACCTTTGAAAGTTGTGACAGATGATTCGCCATAATCTGATCAAAAAGCATCAGATAAGCCTTCAATTGCTCGGACTGCGCGCGCCTTATTACGCCTTCATTCTTCGCTGGTGTATATACGCCAAGTCCGTAAATCGAAGGAAAGCACTCTTGCACAGAATTATAGCTCTCAATTTCGGGAGCACTTATCGAGTTGTTTTTACGTTGAGGCACGCGAGCCTGGATTTGATAATTACGTATAAATCGCTGCTGCATCTCCTCCAACTTTCTTACAACACCCTCTCGCTGATATGTATTGGCAATCCCACCTTTGTAAACTGATATTTTGAACCCATGAATCGTTTGCCCTTTATCTGAGCTATCGACCATGGTCAAGTACTTATGATCATCTACTCGAATTAAATCGCCCGTTACAGGAGAACCATCTTGAAACAAGCGAAGGTCCTTCATGAATCGAACACCTTTAATCGCCGAAATAAACTCTTCGATTTTTGATAGATAGAACTGATTGCGCTTTAATCCCAGCCGCTCTTTCGCGATGAATCCATGTCGATGAGAGGGAACGTTGTAAATTTCTTCTAGACCAAAGCCCTCGGCTTCAAGCTCTTCCTGGCTTTTGAACTCAATTGCCGGGTTCAGGTAGTTCTCCACCCCAAACAAAATATTAGCGATAACATCCTCCGACACGGTTTCATGAGACACGTCTACTTGAACCTCAATGTCGATTAATTCGGGTTCTAGAATAACAATCTCCTCAAGATCTTCACAAAGGTTTCTGTGCTCGTTATAATACCCTCTAATCTCTCGTTTTAGGCTATCATAACCCAAAACAGGGACAGAGGGATGAACATGCACTATCAGATTAAAAAGGCCCGAAACTCCTTCGCGATGATTTAGCACGGTTTCCATCCAACAATTTGAGATCGAATCAACGAATCGATCAAGAAACAGAATACGATAATCTTCAATTGTTAATGCCCCAGGCGTAAAGGCTTCTCCAGCCGGAAAAAGCGCATTGCGCTCTTCAACGTTTACATTATTATCATGGAATAATAAGTCCTCGATTCCAATGTTAGTTCGGTAGGCAATGTCGGTGAGGACAAATGAAAATTGTTCGAGAATTGTAACACCTGGATCGTGAATATTGTAATCTGTCCATCGCTTTCCTGATGCATGCTGAGTTGCATCGATGGCTTCCTTTCGAAGACCGTCAAAATCCATACTCCCTTTGGGTTTATGGACGCTTGATATGGATGCAGATTCACTCAAAATCGGAGGCGACTCAATATTAGATTAATTCCAAAGAGAAGTGATGTGAAATTGGATTTGAATCACATTATTTTCCGCATTCGTTCCATAGTGACTGCTGGTCTTCATTTCAAGTCGATACGTTCCCCCAGGAACTTTTTTCCATCTGAATCTTAACCTATGCCAAAACCAACCATAACTTGTTTGGGTAGTGCGAATTTTATTTCTCGAACCATCATGTGCACTCACTGCGACAGCATGCGCAATGGCATATTTCCCACGCCTAGCAACGCCTTCAACCTTGGCTACAATTTCAAAAACCTGACAACCCGACAACTCGTCAAGAACAATATGCCACTCGCCATCGGCGCTGACCTCATTGTTTGTTTGGTAGGTTCCAACCCTGCTTCTCATGCCAGCCGTGCCGCTTACATCCAACGCATGCTTGGGCGATAATGTGCCAATACCAATATTCCCACCATTTTGCAGAAAGAGTCTTACATCCTCGTTGCCTTGAGATAGGCTGAGGCCCTTTGCGATTTCGCTTGGGTTTACGGAAACAGACCATAGAGGCGTATTCTCCTTTATGTCATCGTAAAAGCTGATCAACTTTGATGACTCGCCTCCCGGAGCCAACTTCAACCCATTTTCAACTGTTTTCGCGAAACCATCATCTATCTTATTTATTGTTGAATCAATAAGGTTGGAAAAGTGCACTTCCGTGGGAACCTTCCCTTTTTGAAAGAACCCTTTGAGGGTTGATCTATTAAATATTTCCATTGCTTATATCATTACTTAATTAATAGGAAAATGTCTTCAAAGCGCATTCTTACAGGTCAAATTCTATTGAATAGTAAACATCTTTTTCTGTGTCGAAATATGGATATGAAATTTCGTCTTCCAATTCTTCGCTAATCACGAAATCCGCTCCAACTTTCATCGTATCAATCTTAGTTTCGCGCGCCTCCCCATGCACAACTCTATCGATAATAGCGATATCGTGCCCATCATCTGGCACTAATACGCTCCAAGGAGTACTGCTTTGTAAGGTGTTTAGTTTACCGTCCTCGGCCGCAGAGTCTGATATGCTGTACTCACCATTCCTATAGTGCAATACCACAACCGATAATCGAGTTACAAACGTGACATAATCAAGTGACTCAATGAAAGAGAGTAGCGCTGAACGCTCTAAGCTTCCACCAAATATCATTTCTGATTGATTATTGGAAAACCATGGACAGATAAATGATCGCAGATCACCTTCTAAACGAGCGACAAACTCTCCTGCTCCTAAATCTGTCTTGAATTGCGCATGGCAACTAATGCGAACCTTTTCATACACAGGATTGATCACACTTATTTTGGCAAATGGCGTAATCAACTGTTTGACTTTATCTTCAATCAATTTGAGCTGATTGTAGTCTACTCGAGGCATAGCGAAATCGGAACTCTCATTAATATTCGGAACGACAATAACCTTTACTTCACCGGGTTTTATGTAATCGGGATGTCTGGAATTATTTAGACACATCACCTGAAATAAAGAAGAGAATTGATCCAAGATTATCCGCTCAAAATCTTCTGGAATCACAGCCCGGTTTTTATGACGTAGTCGTTCAGAAACACGATTATAAAAACCTAGATCGGATTCGCCCGGGCTTCCACCAAATGATGGAAAAGGTTGAGCTACGGTATTGACTTCGGCCTTTGTTTCAATAAACCCATTTATGCTGCCTTCTGGAATATTCTTTGACCAATCGGCACCGGCCTTGTGCGATTTCCATTTCACTAAGGCCGCGTTTGATTTCACAAATTGAAGTCTCGATAATATCTGTGTATTTCGCGATGCTGAGGCGCGTATCCAATAGACGTCAGAAGGCAGAATTTGATGGATCTTATTGATATCATCTGAAATCTTTAGCTCAACAATTCCGGAGGTTGTAAAGTTGTTCGTGCCATCCGAAAGGATTTGGCCTTCTTTGAATGGAATCCATTCATCATGAACCATATAGGACCATTCAACGTTTGGGATATCTGTGAAATTAATCACATTCACGGCGTTGTATTCTAGCTGAAAGAAAATCGACAATGTTGCCGGCGCGTTCATTTCTGAGACACCGAGAATCATATACCCCTCGTCGTCATATTGAGGAAGAAGGTTATGCGATTTAGGAAGTCCTTTCTCAAAAATTGCGTGTTTCCCAAAAGGATGAATGTGATACAATTGATCATTGACTTTATCGTCGTTGTCAGAAACTCGATCAGCAGTAAACGTAAGCGTAGTACTTGCTTTATAATTCAGGGAAATCGAACGGATTTGCGGTGCAAATGCTTCGCTAGGCAACTCAACCTTTGGCGTTTCCTTAGATCCAAGTATGCCCGCACTCAGCGTCGAGTTTTTCACAATGGCATCCGAAAATAGCTTCGGAAAAACATCAAAACCAAATCCCATTTCAGGTCCATTCAATTCGAATTTTATAAATCCATTGCGGGTTTTGGAAGAGTACTCAGAAATGTCAATGTGCTCATAGCTAGGGATCAGGCCAAGTGTCTCCAGATCGATATGTTCAATTTTCATCGTATTCGAGAGCTTATCTTCCTTTTCATCGGCTCTAAACAAGTCGAATTGCTGAATGGATGCGGAGTCGGTAGGATAAAATTTAAACTCAGACAATCCTGTAAGCCCCATCTTGAACGAATCATTTGTAATCTGTTCATCATATTCTTTATAGTATGCCTCAAACCCTCCTTTCAAACGCGGAAGATTGTGCCATTGAATATCCACGCTAAAATCAGTGATTGGTCGATTGAAAAGCTCTTCGTGACCAAGGATAAAGTAAGACCCCAATTTTGGATTGCTCCCAAATGGAAAAAAGGGCATATGAATATCAAGTTGACCTTGATCGTTAAACACTGAGAGGTCTTTTACCTGATTCACTTCCGTTTCGATCTTGCACGTTTCGATGCTCAAATCTTTCAGATAAGAATAAGCGTACATAGCATATTTCGAAGAGATGAGAAACTCAAAAACAGGCCATTGCGCTTCGTATCCTGATCCGTGTATTTCAGAATCATAATTGACAATTGCCGGTTCTGATATTTCCAAAACCATATTTACTTGGACTTCACCATCAGACCAAGAATTGTGTCTAACTATGTTGTAGCTATCCGTTTCATACCAGCCGTCACCGGCAGTAACTCTTACCCTAAAAACGTTGTTTAGAATCTTATAAAATGCATTATCAGCAGATAGGTTTTCATGTAGCGCAATCTCCTCAACAAATGACACAAGCGAGGTTAATGACTTAAGGTTGAACTTAAATGTGAAGCTCACATTACGATCTCCTTCTTTCATTGAGAGTAAGGCTGACGAAATAGCAAAACCGATATCTGCTTGCTTCATGTCACGGTTTACAAGGCTAATATCTGCTTGATCACGTCCAAATGGATATGCATGCGCTGGATTATCAGCCTCATTCACGACGAAACCATCCTCTCTAACCTTGATTTCCGAAGCATAAATATTTGAAACGGACTTATATGAATTTCCGATTCCAATGCTTGGGTTATTTGCAACGTGAATAACCTTGATTATATCGATGTTTGATCGATTGACAACAACATCGTGCTCTATGGCATAGGTCGTATCAAGGCCTTCTTCATCTGCGCCTGAATTAAACAGCCTTCCAGCCTTTATAACAGTCGATGGCACATGTTCCGCCAATTCAAAATAGACATGCGCAAAATCTGGTAATGGCTTTCTTTTTGATTGTTTTAAAAGCGTTCTATAGTAGTAGTCTAGATGTCTTTTTGTGACGTTGTTGAGGTCTCCTTGCACATGCTTGAACAGCTGTAGAAATGCAATGATTAAGGATACATGCGGCTCATGATGCGGATATTTTTTGATGACATGAGCTAATAATTCTGCAGCCTTATGCTTTAAGTGCGTGACAACGCCTGTGGCATCTCGGTATGCGTTCTTAATTTCAAGTAACAACTCATCCTCATTCGTCTCGAGATTTCGGTTTCCGTCCGGCCTCGATTTTGGCTCAGGTGAACTCCATATTGGATCAAAGTCTTGCGCATCAAACAATTCAGTCTTGAATGTGACATCCAGCGATTTAAATGATCGGATTTGGGCTTGCAGTCCAACTAAGTGTTGCGACAACTTCAAGCGAATTGCACTATTTAGATGAGGGTCGAGAACATTCTCGTCAAGATGTTCAATATTCTTCTTGGCGCGTTTGTACCAGTCGTCGATCAAGCAATAAAAGCCAAAGCACTCATTGAGCACCGCGGCATAGGAACCTGAAAGCGGTGTTTCATTAGAGTAATAGGCATCTATTGCGAGCTTGAAACGAAGGTCGCGCTCCTCAACGTCTATTCCGTGAATTTGCGCGAGTAAAAATGCCAGGTCGTCCTCAAAAAAAACGGACCAATTTCCGTCCTTTTTGTTTTCAAAATCTCTGTACTGAACCTGCTTCGAAAACTCAAGAATGAAATTCATAAAGTCAGGCATCTCGCGTTCATCTAACCCAAAGGAAGTCGGGTCAAGTGATGCCAAATACTTTGTGTTAGCAGATAGCCCTTGGTTCTTGAATGTGGAAGTCTCGTTTTTATTCATTTTAGTCTGATCCATATCGACTCCTTACATTCCGGTTACGTTTGTACCCTCTTTGAAGTAGTACGGAAAAACAATGTTTGTTCTAATGTTAATCTTCCGAATCGTGTAATCGAGTTTGATCTTTAATACACCGTCGTAAATTCCATCCTGATTCACATCAACTTGGTGGAGGGTAACGCGAGGCTCAAAATGCAGCACCGAATGTTCAACATAGGTACGCAACTCATTTACGGTATTCCCGCCCATAGCTCGAAAATTGATCAGCGATAGATTTGACCCAAAGTCGGGTCGCATGACTCGCTCACCAAAGGATGTCAAGAGAATTATGCGCAGTGATTGCTCAATATCCTCTTCTTCCCCAACCATTCGAACAGCTTTTGCATGCTTATCAAACGATGGCGGAAAGGACCAGCCAGTGCCTAAAAAATTTTCACTATCATCCATTTATCCTATCATAACTGTTGGACACCCGCCCATAATTTTACCACCATGCGCGGTGGCATCGCCCATGCGCACTGCAGCCTTACCTCCAATTTTCACCTTACTCGAACCCTTTGTTATTGAATCTGGAGGGCCAATACAGAGGCATTTATCTCCCACAACAGCTGCAGGCAGCCCGCCAATCATAACCGTGGCACAGCCTGGGCCGAGCACGGGACCACCTACATGAGGAATTGGCCCAGCGGGGGTTGGAGTTTGCTGATTGCAAACATGAAAATCTGTAATACGAGCTGCGATCATGCGCTAAAAATAATCTAGTTAATGTTTACCATACTTCCTTTGACAACAACATTTCCTGAAGCCTTGAGTTCGGCACTGGCCGCACCTTCTGCCTTAAAGGCGATTTTTGCTTTGGACTTCACATTATTGCCTGCCAAAGACACATCCGCCTTACTATCAATTGTGGTGTTTCCAACTGATGAAACGGTAATTTTTCCTTTCGCTTTAAGCACTATATCCTTACCGCTTTCGATTGTCACACCCTTATCGTTGAGACTTACCGTGTTTTTATTCTGATCTACAAGTTTTAGCGACTTTGCCTTATCGTCGAGCGTAACCTTTTGTCCTCCTGGTGTTTCGATGGTAATAATCTTATCCTTCTCATCGAAGTTGATTTTCATCTTTGTTTTGGTTACAATCGACTTAATTTCATTCTTCTTCTCCGGCGTATTTGCAGGCGGATTCTTTTTACTGTAGAGCGATCCAACAATTACGGCAAACCTTGGGTCATTTCCCAAAAATCCGAGTAATACTTCATCACCTACTTCGGGGTAGAAATAGAATCCGATGTCTTTTGAAGAATACGGGCTTGTAAGTCTTGCCCACACTCCATCTCCAGTTTCTTTTATCACGGGTACGTCAACCAAAACACGGAATTCACCATCGGGATCCGAATCAATTTTTTTCACCTTACCAATATGCAGCCCTGGAAGAGCTTGCAATTTACTCAACGCCTTATCCTTACGAGCAACAGCAGCGCTCATTGGATCATAGTCGAGACCAAATCCGACTGTTGTTTTCCAAAACCCGCTCTTTAATTCATGGGTTACACTTGAGATGTATGCCGTTCCATTGAATCTGGCGCCAAATCCACCCAGTTCTATCAGCTTTCCTGGGTTTGGTTTACTAGACCCTACAAATGTGACGGATCCTTTAATTTTTGAAAATCTAGAAAAGAGCATTTCAGCATCTGCCATAGATTTCATAACGGCCGCATCTTCGGGAGCCGAAAGAGACAAAAGCAATTCTGGATCTCCTGAATTTTCAGACAAGCTCGCGGCGGTAATATTGCTCTGTGTCGTTACTGTGGCCTCTGCCCCGACACCTTTGGCAAGTTTCTGAGTGGCACTGGCCCAAGACTGGTATGTGGCTCCTGACAGCTGTGATTTACTATTCAGCTCAGCATTAAACGAAATGATATTCGATCCATAATCCAAATCCAAGACCGCTGTTCCCGAAACAACAGGTGCTTTGATATCTAGTTTTCCTGCATCACAAATAACGACAAGTCCGTTGGCTTTGGCTCGGTCTAAGACAAAATCCCAATCCGACGCATTGTATTGAACCAGGTTTGGGTGCTTAAAAGTTGTGGCGCCAATCGCCTTTGTCAGCCCGTACGTACTTATTATCGATGAGATAACTTCACTGTCCTTTTTATCCTTGTAATTGATTGTTTGAGGTACGATCCCCATCTTATAGGCCTTATCATGGCATGTAACAATTAACTGGGAAACGCTTTTATGCGCGTAATTAATTGCCTTTAGCGTTTGTGACGTAATTACTCCTTCAAATACGTCTTCCTCCGTGCTCTCATAACCCAACTTGATTTTGATTGCTTTACCAGGAATTAAATCCGCCGACTCACTTATTGGAAATGTGTTTTCAGATGGGTCTCCATCAACAAAAACTATTTTGGCCTTAGATACCTTTCCAATTTCCTTTTCAATTATGAGTCTCTCAACGCCGTATTCTTCATTAATCTCTGCGCCATCGACTAAAATTGAAAAAGAGACGCGCGTTATTTTATTACTAAGTGGAGATTCGCCCATAGCTTATTTTTCAAGTCTAGGAAAAAGTACTTGTCTTCCTGGGGATATATTTCTGAAGTTGACAATACCATTTGCCTCGGCTACTTGCAGGTAGTGCTTAGGGTCTCCATAGATTTCTTGACATAGAGCAGGCAAACTATCACCCGATTTAATGGTACGCACATGTGTCATGTCTGGTGAGCTCGTGTTGCTCTTCAGAGACTTCGTTTTGGCGCTGATATACTCCTTAAAGTTTGCGGTTACTACTGCTCGAATCGGTTCACCGCTCGGTTTGAAGAGCAAATAGTTAATGCTTAGTGATTCACACTTGCAATTAAACACTAGTGAATTCCAAATTATTTGGAGAAAGAAACTGTCGTGCACTTTTCCTTGGTAATCGACACAGAGCCACTTTAAATCCGTCACCGCAGTAGGCACAGAAGTGACTCCTGCTACCACACCTGTCGAATCTAAATGAAATTTGAGACTAATATTTCGCATTTCAGCGAGCAAGGTTTTTTCTATAGTCTGCCCACTCGCTAGTGTTTCATTGATTTTTTGCGATGGAGGCGCATCCATTTTCAAGGTGTAATCCGTTGGGTTTATTTGAAGTTTAAATGTCCCTCGATCACCTGATACCGGAGTCTTAAACTCATCATCTTCATATCCCTTTATGATCAGCTTTTCCAAAGTTCCTTGTTCTGACATACCCCCTAGGCTTTGAGTTTTTCTTCAACCAATTCATTGAGTCTTTCCATGCATTCATCGATGATTTCTTGTTTCACGGAATCTGGCACAGAACTGCCAGAAGAGGCTTCGCCGGCAGGGCTTGCTTCGGCGAACTTTAAAGGCGCATCTTCCTTGACTTTAGCTTGGATAATGAAATCATTTACTTTAATTGCCATGACTAATTGGATTCTAATTCAGGGAATTCTCGCTCAAAATCTGAATAAGCGAAAGATAATTCTTCAATAAGAACTGCCTGGCTTTGAGCGTCTAAATCCCCCACTTTTAATGAAATAGGGTACGCATTCCTAAAGTTCCAAAGAACCAGACATACACCCTCTTCATCCAGCAGTTTGACTATCAATAGAGATTCTGGCACAATTGGAGTTGTGTAGTCGCTCTTTATGGTATCCTGACACCATTTAAAAAAAGCGGAAGAGCTGGAGACGAGTCCATGATGCAACCCCAAATCAGTGTATTCCGTCGCCCCAGGTAATTTGTGCACTGTATTGTTGTTCCCACCCTCGGACAATGGTGTGACCGACAATTTCATTTCAATGCCTGAAACTTTTGAGAAATAGTATTCACCCTTATTCGTTTCAAAGGTTACTTGAAACCGAAAATTAACGGGAGGATATTTAGCTTCTTCAAACATTTTGCTTGGATTAGGCGCTATTGCCTAATCTCTCGTTCATTTTTTTCAGGTCTTCTACTTCCATTTCCTCGAAAGTCAACGTAATTGATTCGACGGCTACCGCGGAATCTCCCGTAGCTTTTGAATCGAAGCCACCGCCCTCAATCTTGACAGGGAATGCTTTTGACAATGTCCAAATAATCTCAGCCTTTCCCAATTGGTTTTGCAGAGAAATGGTAACATCTCTTCTATCAGGGTTTTTACCTAAGCCAGATTTAAACCATTCAAATAACCGTGTATCACCAGTAAATGTTCCTCTCTTAAGCGTAACGTCTTCGACTTGGGGCATTCCAGGAATTTTGTACACTCCGGTTTGTCCGCTTCTACCGTGCCTATGTTTTAAGACCTCGACGGACGTGGTTAGATTTCCTACCTCTTGAAAATTCCACTTTTCAGTTCCTAACTTCACAACAAAGTAAAACTTGGGCAGAGGCCAATTTTTCCCTTGGAGTTTGCCTTTTAATACGTTGGGGTCCTTTGGATCCATTAAATAGGGGATGATCTTTTACCAAACTACTTTAGACGAAACGAGCGCCCCAAAATTGGAGCGCTCATTCATGTTTAATTTCGAAAAATAGGTTTACGCTGTCGTAATCACAAGTCCTTCGTGAGCAAGCACCAACGACTCAACAGCGACATCGCTGCTCGAGGAATTTAAATCTGTTCCTTGCACTTGCTTAGGGAAAGCGTTAGTTAAGGTCCAAATAATTTCTGCATCACCACTCTCATTCAGCAACATTATCGTCACTGTTCTTCTTTCTATTGTATTCATAAGAGTCTCTCCATACCAATCATAAAAATCAACATCGCCTGTGAACGTTCCTTTTTTCAAAGTCACATCACTAGCCTTTCTTAATCCGGGCATTTTGATCGTAGAAAATTCAGGACTATCTCCATGACGATATTCTACAACGTCAACCTCAGTATCGAGGCCACTTACTTCTTGAAAAGAAGCTGAAATGCCTCCTTCTACTTCAACTTTGAAGTGAAATTTTGGCAATGGCCATATATTGTCTTGTGCTTCTCCAGCCATAATCTTTAGTATTTAAATATCTAATTTAATGTTGTTTATGATTTTTGCATTTGTTGCTGGAACGTGATCACGATAAACTCTGCTGGTCTTGTAACCGCAAGCTTAACCGTTATTCTCATTATTCCATCCAAAATATCGGTTGGAGTCATTGTAGCTCCAAGTCCTATATCCACGCTAAACGCATCATCCGGAACTGATCCAGCCAATGCCCCTTGCTTCCACTGATCTTTCAAGAAGTTGGTCATCATTCCTTTGACAGCAACCCAAGTATTCACCTCATTCGGTTCAAATACATAGGCCTCAGATGCAATTTTCAATGATTGTTCGATCATTATAACTGTTCTTCGAACACTGATATATCGCCAGTCTTGGCTGTTGCCATCAAGCGTTCTTGCTCCCCATACTAGAACCCCTTTACCAGGAAATGAACGAATCGCATTGATCGCCTTTCCATTCAGTGGTAAGTTTAAGTCTTCTTGATCCTTAGATGTAAGATTGATACAAGGACTAACTACAGAGCCCATTGAAACATTTGCTGGTGATTGGAAAACTCCGATCTGACCATCGATCATGGAAATAACGCCTGCGATTCCGCCGCTAGGAGGTAAAACATTCAAGTTATTTCTAACCTCAGCCAAGATCGCTTTGTAAATAGGAAGCTTTGCTAAAAGTGTTTGGTGAAGCGATATTGCATCGTTCTCACCTGTAAGTTTTGCCGTTTCAGCTTTGATCACAGACGCATCATCACCGTAAATGGCGTCCGCTTCTTTGTCGAGAATTGGAATTAGGTCGTCGAGGTTGCTTATGTTGCTGAAGTCAACTTCGTCTCCTTGAACAATCGTTGTATTTAAGTAGGGGTAATACGATGCTCCCCATTGTAAAAAGTTATTTCCAACTCCTTCTCGCGACTTAACAATTACGTCTTCATCATCATATGTTCGGGGCTTATCGCCATTCAGAACATCCATGATTGCAACTCTACTGTTTGTATCACGTCCACAGTGAGCAAGCATTGCTTTTTGCACCTCGAAACAGTCATTATCTTCTAACAAGACAGCATCAGGAATGACAACCATTGTTGGCTCTGGAAACTTCAGCAATGTTGGTATACCACTTTCGGCTCCATCGTCGTTCAAATCCTTGAAGTTCACTCCATTTGAGTAGTCTCCAACAGACACTATGTAACATGTACTTCCACCATTGGAGAAGAACATTCTTAAGCTTCGATACAAATTGAAATTCGTAGCTGCATCGGTCTCTACTTTGAAACCAGTATCGTCATCGGCAGCAACCGCAAAGGTTGTCTTCGGACCTGCTCCGAAAAACTGATGAAATTCACCCAAAGAAGTAATTCTTGTTGGGACGTTTTTTAGAGATTTATTGGCGCGAAGAGCCCTTTCTGTGTAACCAACAAAGGCCGGAATGGCTGTTGCCACCTGCACTGCTGAACTTGGAAATGCACTTTTCTCTTCAATGTAAACTCCAGGTGTCGCTAAAACTTGTGCCATACTTATTTATTTATTGAATCTTGATTTAAACATATACATACATCTCAGAAAAATATTTCTGAGTACCATCCGAATTTGAGCCTTTTATCCTCTTCACATCTGGCTGCGGCAATCTTATTCTTTTCTCCGAAATTTCGGAAGAAGAAATCGAAATAGTTGCGAACAACTTATCACCATTATATGAACTCTTTAATGGCAGCGCTTCTTCGGAGGTTACACACGTGGCTTTTTTTCCATTGACCAAGGTAACTTGCTGTGGTTTAGAAAAGGATAATGGCACTTTTCCTGAGGCAATTTCTATCTGTTCAATCGCGTGCCCGGCGTTTGAAATGAAATAGTACGTCCAATGTACAGGGCGATTTGAAAATCGAACCTCATAAACTTGATTTCGAACGTCATCAAATTGGATCTTTTCCTGATTTCCGACATTCAAATCAATTACCCCAAATACTTCAGGAGCTGTCGGCGGTGAATAATAGAGTCTCGAACTTTCTATTCGTTCTTCCGAGGAATATGTATACACTCCATACGCTGACCCCAATACCTCGGCAGCAGCAGCAGAGTCTGCCACCGAATCTCGAAATATCTCTTCTCCGTTTTTCTCTATAGCCAAATTGGAACCTCCAAGTGCTTTAGAAAGTGTGGAATTTGGTTGAATACTGGTGATAACATCCGCCGAATTCACGAATTCCAAGGGGTGCAAAAGCATCGATTTTTTTTCACTCGATTTTGAGTCGACTCTTTCCATTGAATCGGTGTTGCTGAAGTAATACTTTTCGGCACTCAGCGCGTAATCAAGAAGCGTGAAATTTCCGATATTTCGATTCTTAATTTTCAAGTAAAAGGTGAATTGAATCGAAGCCTTCAGATTCTGAATCAGCGAAGCCTTTTCTCGTTTGTAGAGTATTACAAACCCTTCAGCTGTTGGTTTAAAAAGCAACGAATACATCGACAGAAAACGATGGGTTGAGGCGGGCAAAACAAATTCAAAATCACTTACTGAGTACGCGTTGTAATACGCATGAAAAATCTTGACTTCGAATAGTTTTTCGTAGATGATCACCCCACTTAATTATTATCGCCATCTAAGGCATCTTTAACGATCGCACCAGGTCTAAAAGCCTGTGGATTTGGGGCATCTAAGCGTTCGTCCTCATTAATCCCAATCCCAGAGATAGCTGGTATCACATCGTCGATATTGTCGCTGGAGAATGTAAGCATGCGCACTCTGTAAATAACCGAAGGCATGTACTTAGCCCCCATCATTGAAAAGATGGAGTTTAAATCGCGCGGCTCAAGCGAAATAATATCGAAAACAACCTTTTCAATATTGCTGGACAAGCCTGGGGTGTTGCTTTGGGTGAATACTGGCTTTGATTGAAAGAAATAGATAACACTGGATAGAAACTTAAGCGCTTCAACATAGTTTTTTCCAGTAAAGAAAGCCGAAAACATCACGGTTAAATTCACATTGATATTTCCTCCGCTGGCTCCAAACCCTCCACCAAATGATGATGTTCCCGCGCTTGACTTTAAAGTAGTTTCTTCTTCAATATTGACCAAGTGAAAAACGACCTTGTTGTTACCCTCAACGGCAATTGAGCCATCCTGATTAATCAAATTTGAGACAATTACTCGATCCTCATCAATGTCAAATTTCGATTTGAAATAATCGTTTAATTCTGCTCCTATTGTCGGAAGTAAATTGTGAATCATGATTCTTTGTTGACGAGGTGTTTGCTAATGGCCCACATAAACACGCGCATTATATACGTTAATACAAAACCGATTATGGCACCGATCATAAACAACTCCATTTCAAATATATTTTCGACTGGTGTTGCTGTTTCCCCTTCTGGCTGAAGTTCCAACAGCGATCCAAACAAATATCCTACTGGAACAGCGAGCAACACCGCAACAAAAAACCAAACTAACTCTCTTGCTACTGTTTTCATCTTAGATCGTCTCGGTATCGATTAAAAATGATATTAATTATGGCAACTCCAATAGCGCCAACCAGCAGCCCAGCAATCAAAGACCAATTCTCATCGTTGTTCCACCACCACTGCAATCCTACAATGGCCACTAATAAGAAAACCGCTCCATAAATAAATCGGAATCCTTGGCTTTGGAATAAGACTTCCCTAACCCGCCAATCACGCAATGAAAGTGCAAATCCTAAGGCAAGAAATGCCGCTAGGACCAAAAAGCTCAATCCGATCATTCGCTTGTAAGCAACAATTGCTTTGGCCAAACCGAAGGGGCCACCAAGTTTTGTATCAATGGGTTCAATTTTCACCAATTCAGATCCATAGTTATCCTCTATCGATTTCCATATAGCATTTGAATTTTGCTCGTATCCCAAGGCCCAAAGCCCAATCCCTTTTAAATTTTTACTCTGCGCCCATTTAAACTTCAGATCCAGGCTTGTCTCATTTTCGAACCAACACATCTTTCGCTTTCCTTCTTCCTCTATGACATAAAAAAAGCTTCCACTTAACGCGTCATAAAACGGGTTGTAAATAGCGCCATATTTCGATTGAATCATATAATACGGCATAGATGATTCATACCTTGACCCACCCCCTTTTTCGAGATTGGTAACGTCCCAAGTAACCCCATATAATGGCAGCGATAGAATGATCTGCTGTCCAGAAATTTCCAGGTTGAGAAAATCGTTCACTACTGTTTCCAAACTTGGTTGAGTTGCCACTGCATGTATTGGCGCTACAGATCCTGGGTATGCAGAATGTTCTCCACTGAAATCGTAGCCCATGATGTTGAAATACCACACATGTCCGGCCAATGCTTTATAATCAAACACATTATGCTCATTGAAGTAGGGAACATTCAATATGAGCTTATACTCCGCTGCACTTAATCGCGCGCTAAGTTGCTTTACAAATTCGGTAAATTTTGGTGCATCGGCTGAATCAATTTCTTCAAAGTCTAAGTCGACTCCGGCAAAGGCACCCTTTCGAGAGGCCATTAATCCGAGTACCTCCGTGATGAAAATTTCACGCGATTGCTCATCATTCAGGAATTTCCGATTGCTTTTCCTGCCAAAGGAGGTAACCGATAGAAACAGCTTCGTTCCATACTTTGCTGCCGAATCAGGAAGTGATGAAGAACGCAACGAATCAAGCACATCTGGGTTTGAAGGACCACCCGTATTGGGGTTGATGTCATAGGAGTAGAATGACACGATTGAAAGCATTTTATAACGATAGTTCTTGTAACTATCCCCCATCCAATAGGGGTGCCATCCCATGACTTCTACCCCGTCCTGCAGTTTCTCTCCTTTACCAATGTTTTTATAGAACTCATTGTTCACAGAGTCCCACTGAATCGTTTTTAAATCTGGATCCTTTGTGAATGTGTATTCCTGTTCATCATGAAGGAATGTATATACGTATTGATAGTCCCGTATCATGCCGCTGTTCGGAACATATGGCTGCATAGACCACTTGATATACTCAGAAGTATCAGATGCTGGATCAACATCTCGCTTCTTGTTGCTAAGAAGTCGATTGATTTGATTTGCATCTCGTTTTGAGCGATTTACTTCCCTCATCACCTGACGCTTTGCGCCGTAGATACCTTTTCGAATGTCCGTTACACCTTGGCTATTAGCTAATGGTGCAATGACCAACAACATTAGGATCAGGCTACATATTTTTAAAATTCTAATAATGGTAGAAGGCACTTAAAGGCAGTTTATGCAATTGTATTCAATATTAAATGTCGAGAGCGTAATCGGAACTATCATCCTACGGATTGTTGATAAAAAAGCGGTAAAAAGGATTTTTGTAGTTGTCGATTTAGAGTCAATAATCATTTCTCAATGGTCCGATAGGAAACAACTTTGACATGCGCCTTTTGCCCCACACTCTTGCTTTTGTTTACCATTTTGATTCGGCTTTCATCGTAAAAGGCCTCTACTTTTCCATAGTTTTTACCTCTAAGTGCCGCTGCGATATCTTCACTTAGAATGAACTGCACCGGTCCTTCCTTGGATCGCGGTAGCGACTTTCGTTTTCCTAAGGCGTAGGCCTCCAATGGATCAATCGCTAATCCTGATATTGGATCAGTATACGGGGTCTGATTTAGCACCTTAATCTGATTCAGGTATTCCGAACCGGAGCCATAAGATATAACCCAGTATAGGATGCTCTCAGGGTCGCGAAAGCGAATCTTCAAAACATGCTCGTTCGTGTGAACTACATCCCGTGTAGCTCCGAGGGATATGATCGTATCCATATACACTTCTGAAATGGTGTCGACCGCGATTTCTGGACCAGCAATTGGCGCCTCCTCCAATGTTTGGGCATACCGCTTAGGAGAAACTTTTGAAATTTCAATATCAAACACCTGCTTAAAGGGACTTGGAAAAACACCAAAAAAACTAGCACCGATAAGGCCAATTTCGTATGCCCCATCCGCTAGCACAGGAATGGTAACCACCTTTTCCTCTCGTGCCTTAAGGCTGGCGTGCACCCATTCGCCGAGGTCATTCATAACAGATAATTCAGGGCACTTTCCAGACTTTGGCATTACGTCTATAAGCAATGTATCTCCCTTTAAGGCACTGACGGGAAAGCTCAACGGGTTCGCTTTTTTTACACGAAAAACACCATTCGTTACGGTTTCTACTGTACGATCGTTTATTATCGAATCGATTCTATTCTCACCCGACCCGTATATGAAGTTGGCTTTGGTTATGGCCGTGACCAACTTGACTTCCGCTCTTGAAAATGAAAGTAAATTCTCGATTGTGATTTCCCATGCTCCTGTTGTGCCGCCGAATTCAATCCAAGAATAGTTATTTCCAACAACCATTTTACCCGCTCTGATGGCCCCGTTCGGATCTTTAACTGAAACATTAACCGGTCTCTTGGATCCGATTTGTATGCCCATTATGTCAGTAGAGTCGGCAAGAACAAGAAACGCACGTACTTCCTTCTTCTCTAGTTTAAAATTTAAGTTCGAGGTGCGCGTAAGTTCAATTGGAGACTGTGCTGAGCAGAAACTCCCAAATAACACCAACGCGACTAAATTCAAGTAGTTTTTCATCAATTTGAATTAGGCCTGATTCGTTGAATCACCCTCTGATTCTGCTCCCTCACGAATCTTTCGTTTTTCTTGATCAAGCCAGATCTTAAGCTGGTCTCTTACCAGTTCAAGGTGAGCTTCCCCTATTAGGTTCATTGCTCCCTCGTTGTTGATCAACTCTTGTTCAATTTTGCTTTGTTCAATGCTCGCCATCACAGTGAGCTTATTGTTTAATTGCTGGTTACGCATATTGATCGAGGTGATTTCATTAATCTCGAATTCATACTCTACCGTTTTCAAAAGATGATCATATGGCCCATATGGAGATAGTAGTTTTACCAAAATGGGAGCAACTTCAATCGAAATCAGGAGTAGAATGATGGCGATTTGAGGCCCAGATGGAAGGTCATCTAGGGCATTGATTCGCACCAATAATCCATCAGCAATGGAGGCGCGAAGGTCTGCTCTTTCTTGAATGTTTTGAAGTGCGAGAGACTCCTTCACCTTATTGATCTCCGCAATTTCGGCATCGGCCTCAAGCTTATCCTTTTTGAACTCAGCCTCACTTTGCAAGTACCGTTTCTCCTTCCGTTCGCATTCCGTTCCTCGCCCCTTCGCTCCTGTTCCGCATGTTCCGTCACATTCGCAGATATACTCCTTATAAAGCAGGTCTCTGTTTTCTTGTTTCGCGTCAATACGGGCTCGTATTTCGCTTATTCGAGTTTGACGCGTTTGTATCCTCACTGAATAAAGTGAGTCAAGCTGATCCACTTTTTGAGCCTCAGAATAAAACATCTTCTCGTTGATCTCCTCTTCGAAGATTTTCAGTTCCAACGGCACAGAAATAACAATGGCCAACAACACCGCAAGAATAAGTCTTGGAACTATTTGAATCAGTTCCTTGGTTTTATTTCGACTCTTCTTCATGGTTGACACCAAAAAGCGGTCAAGATTAAAAATTAGCGCCCCCCAAAAGATGCCGAGGGCGATCGAGAGCCAAACCGTGTCGAAGGCCGTATAGATGGCATAGCCTCCCGAAAAACATGCAAGCAAGCCAGTAAAAAACACGGTTGCGCCTACGCCGGCGTACTTGTGATGCTCCGATTTTGGGCAGTCCACCAATAAATCTGGGTCGGCTGCTGCGCAGAAAAGGAAAAACCGCAATACAGGTCCAATTTCGCTGGTTGCGTTTTGCTCATTCATAATACTTCTGCATGGATTTTATTAGGGTAATGACCGAAGGTTCGTTTCGAAAATAACTTTTGATTCGTTCCCCGATCGATTTATTCAATTTTTCAATGCTGTGTTCGTCGTAAAAGCGTTTAAAATTGGGTGCCTTTATCATTTCCTCAATTTGATCGCTGGAATTCGAAGCTACATTCCACAAGTCTGAGACTTTTGAATAGCTAAGTGCCCCGCGCTTTTCTAAAAACTGGTAAGCACGCAATCGAGCGTCGTCGATCTCAAACAACTCGTTCGTGTTAAACTTCGGGTTGACTTTAACCAATGCTTCCCTAAAAACAGGGACAGGAAATTCCTGAATAAGGATACGCTTTGATTCGTTGGCATTTTGAAGGCTCGCAGTAATCTCCAATTGATACTGCCCATCTGGATAGAATTCCACCTGGCCTTTATGATCACCTGACCCAGAAGGTTCTACCCTCACCTTTTCGGCATTCCGCACTTCCCAAAGCACCCGTACCTTATTTCCCTTACTTACCCCAAATACACCCCTTCCAGATTCCTCTGGAAGTGAAACAAACTTGTTCGAACTTGGATTCAGGAATTGCACATCGTAAAAAATCTGCGGCCTTTCCACTACGGGAATAAAAATGGATTTGATTTTCTTAGAATGCTGATTCCGGGCGAATAGATTTATTATCCTATTCTCTGTGATAAGAAACTGCTCCGTTCCTGAATTCATTACCGCCCCAAGTCCATCTATCTCTATTCCATCGGCATTCAGAACGGACCATGATAAAGAGACTTTAGAGTTTTTCAAAGAAATCTTGTTCTCTGCACTAAACGAAATACTAATATCACCCGACTCGCGATTAAATCCGTCTTCAACAGACGTGTTCAACTCAAGCAATCCAGCAAAAGACTTGTACTCTTCTTCATTTGACGAATAGAATTGAACACTCTGACTTTCGGTGTCGATGCGAATAATTTGATCAAAGTCGCGCTGGCATATTATTGACCGGTTCCCACTAAACTGAGTTCCCCGATATAGATTAGCTCCATCGCGGCCAAGGCCAATAACTTTGTAGAAGTAGAATGGTTCAGAAGTTCGATTTGCTGGAATAGTTTCGCCAACAAACAAATCAACGCTAATACGCTTTTCCAGAAGGCGAATTAGCTGATCGATAATTGGTTGAGGAAGCTTCTCGCAGGAGTAGAATCTAAGGGAATGGGTAGTCTTTGCAGTGAATTCTTGTATGTCAAAAATGTGTTGATCGTGCACGGCGAATGGGTCAATCTATTGTTGGCGAAAGGTAACAAGTCGTTGGAATTAACAACCAATCTCAATCGTATGAAAATTCATTTGAGTCTCGAATGAGTTTGGGTACGAAACGTGTGGCCTGAGACTTGGGGGTGTCTCTGACGCATATGATTAGGTTTAGAAGAAATGAATTTTAGGAGGAGCTATCGGCACGCGTCTGAGAAGCGCTCGAGCGGGTTTCATCAAAAGTGACTAGATTGCATCATTCATGAAAAAATTAAGCGAATGAAGTGTACTGTCAACAACGCGAAAGGATTCGCGCGGCAGCAAGTGAGAAAATTAGTTTGCATTATCATATTGATTGGAGCCTTCGGAACTAATTCTAAGTGCGCGGAATACAAACTGTTTAAAGAAACGCTGCATCGGTTAATTGCCATGCACTACACACCCTCCACCTTGGAGCAAAAATATATCACGTTTTTAAAAAAATTGAATAAATCCTTTGACCTAGAAATTAGAGTCGTCCATCATATGGAGCGCGTGATAATTAAATCCTCTGACTATAATACTCTATTCCATAATCCATATGACAAAAAAGCGGACAGTTTGCTAGATCACCTGCGACCTCAAATTGAAATGGTATTGGAACAATATAAAATTGACACTCCCTATGAGGAATACCTCTGTGACTTTTTACTCAGTATCCATGACCCTCATTCAAATTTCATTTACGCGGATCATTTCGACGAGGGCATACCAAAATGCACTGGAATTGTTCGAGCAATAAAGGATAAAGGGCCAGGTTTTTTAATCGTTTTGACCGATCTCCCTAGTGATACAGGTGGGACAATACTAGAGAAAGGAGATACAATTATTGAAATCAATTCAATTAGGCCATGCAAATTCCAATTGAATCACTCAACCCATCAGGCCTCGACCAGGCCAGCGAAAAGCAAAAAAGTAACCAACCCATTCTGGATATTTTAAATCGGGATATTAAAATCTTCAAAAGTGGTATCCCTGAAAAACTGAAGGAAGAATTTTATCGGGAAATGCACCTCATGTTTACCACAGGTATAGATATGCGAATGGCTTTGGAGATTTTTAGTACCGAAATAAAGAGGAGAAAACATGAGGCAATCTTCTCTCAAATTCTCAAGGATGTAATAGAAGGCTCGCCACTATCACAGGCCCTAGAATCCGCAGGACAGTTCTCGAAGTATGAATATTCCAATATTAAGATTGGGGAGGAGTCAGGAACTCTATCTAGCGTATTGGGTCAGTTGGCAAGTCATTATAAAAACAAGGTCGCTCAAAAACGCCAATTGATCGGAGCACTATCCTACCCGATTCTTGTTTTTTTAACCTCAATCGGCGCAGTTGGATTTATGCTTCAGGTTGTTGTTCCGATGTTTGAGGATGTCTTCAAACGATTTGGGAGCGACTTGCCTTGGCTTACAAAATTAGTAGTGGCACTTTCCGAATCCATTAGCGCAGGTTATCCATTTATACTAGCGGGTGTTGGCGTGTTCACTCTATTTGTGATGGTTTACCGACAAAAAACATGGTTTCGATCCATTGCAAGCAAGACCATTCTCGGCATTCCTTTTTTTGGAGAGATTGTCAAATCTTCTCAGCTGAGCAAGTTTTCATCTGCAATGTACTTGCTCATTGCTGCGAAACATCCGTTAACTCAATCGCTCAAGCTGGTCAGGGACATGGTCGGATTCTACCCCATCGAAGTGAGTCTAGATATTGCGCAAGAAGACATCATTAAAGGAAGCACTCTGAGCCAGAGTTTATCCACACACTCCATCTATCCAAAAAAGATGATTGCGCTGCTTAAAATGGCAGAAGAGGTAAACAAGTTAGACGTCGTCTTTGCACAGCTTCGAGATCAATACAATGATGATGTTTCATATCGATCAGGATTACTTAGCAACGTATTAGAACCGATACTTATCATATTCATTGGATCCATGGTTGGATTCATATTGATCGCAATGTATTTGCCGCTCTTCTCTTTGAGTACATCAATTGGGTGAGGTCGATAAAACGTTGATGAGCGCAACAAAATTTCTAAACGGAATCAGCAAGGTGAAAGCGAAAGCTTAAAGTTACTTTAGTAAAATGAGATTTAATCTCTACAAAGTTTACCTCAGATTTACGGTTAATTATTGATCAAACAGCCGGAAACGCATTAATACCAGGCGATGTGAGATTTACTTTAAATATTGTATCGGGAAGTAATGGTGCTTATTCCCTCTTTACGATTGATCTTCGAACTACACCTTCTGTTGTTTCAACACTTATGAAGTAGACGCCATTTTCAAACGACTCTAAGTTCAATTCTGAAACACTTCCTTGTTTAGAGATCAATAGCTGACCCATGGCGTTTCGCATTTCAACCGAAACCACATCTTGGCTTGATTGAAGATAAACCTGATTGGTTGTAGGGTTTGGAAATAACTGCAGGTCCAATACAGCAGCAGGTAAAAATGCGAGACCAACCGTTGAATCTTCTGGCATAGTATCTACAGGCATCGTATCCTGAGCTTCTTTATAAAACAATAGGTTGTCGACGTATACACTGGCGCTTCCGCTGGGTGCTGCAGAAAAAATAATCTGAGCTACATTATTTCTGGACGTCATCGCAACAAAATCAGACAGGGCGATGTCGTAAGTAAGCCATTCTTCTTGTTCGGGAGCACTGAACGTTAATTCATCCTCTGTGTCATCTCCGCCTGCATACGCCTGATCAGCGCCAAAATCAACCAATTTAATTTTGAATTCCGTAAAGTCTGGAGACCATACATTCAAGTGCAAAGAATCCATCGAGTCAAGGTCGATCAAATTTGCTCCCGTTGCCTCGATTCCTACAAACGATAGACTGCTATAGCGAAGTGTAGAATTGCCACTGAGATCAATTTCTTCCAGCGAGGCACTTGACCAGGAAGTAATTAGAGTATCAATTTCAACATTTACATATACGTCACTATATATTGAGGTCACATTGCTCGCGTCAAAGACAGGATCTGGAGCCGGTGTCATTGGCGCGGCTGGAGGTGTAATGTTTCCAAAAACAACATTGTCGAAGTAACAAATGTTATCGGTTGTTCTACTTCCTAAATCAAAATCGGGAAATATGACAAGCTGATCGTATTCAATTCCTTCCATGGCGCTGAAGTCAAATTCTAGTTCTTCCCATTGGTTCGTTAGCGTATTGGCCACTTTAATTTCTCCTAATGAAGCCGAATTTGACTCGACGAGCTTTATCCCGACGTCACTAATCACACTCTTCCAGACCATGATTTTTATTGTACTTGAAGCCGAGTCCATTGTAAAGGACCCGATGTCGTTTCCGTGCTCTGTTTCGCAGCCTGCCCACGGTTGACCAGTAACTCTAGCTGTAAATTTTGCTACAGTGGCGGATGTGTTCGCCCCATTTTGGTCAGGGTTGGTAATAATTTCCAGTGCTGGATTGTTATCGTTTTCGAAAACAGTCCACGTCCAACCGGCACCAAATCCAGTCGATTCGAAATCAACAGGACTATTTTGAGACTGAACTTGAGAGAATAAGACAAGGGCAATTAGCGAAAGGAAGCACTTCATAATTTAGTGTTTTGCAAAAGATACTTATAGTATTTAGAACCATAACAATTTTTCCGCAAATTTTCTTCCAAATTCTTTGCGCCAAAACCCTTTGATCAAACCAATGGTTCGAAATGGTAGTGGATAAACTCGATCGCTCCTTTTCTTTTAAAAAGTAATTCCGATTCCTTTAAGCCCAAACGATTCTTAGAAGCTGATTCCACGGTTTTACCATCAATACGATACGTCAGTTTTTCTTCTCCAATAGAGTAAATTATTGGTGTCTGGCAATAGGTAAATGCCATACTGTTCTCAGGTAGATCAATGGAATCCTTGACGCCACTTAAATTGATGAAGTTGAAGGTGTTCGATGAAGTCATAAGCTCAGATCTTCTTAATAGAATTGGTTGAAACATCAAGTAGCCTTCCTGAATAACGATACCAAGTTCGGCCCAACGATTTAGAATATCTTCTTTCACTTGTCCCGTCATGCCGGGTTGCTGGACACCTCTGTTGGATGGAGTGTGGGAATATGCATCCGTTGGGAATGCTCCATATAACTCTGGACTTTTGTTGACCCCAATACCCGCCCGAATCTCGTAATAATGGTCGATTAATCTCCCAACAATAACAGGGTCAGCACCGAGATTATCCGCGTTAATTATAACCTCCTGAACGGCCAATAAAAGCTTGGACACCATATGCCAATAAATACACCCCAAACCTTCATAGCCAAAAAAGGTTCCAGAGCGCCCAGTGAAAGCCCGGTGATTGAATGTAAGCTCATAAATTTCGGCAATGAATTCCCGCTCATTCCATACTTCATTTGCGTATCCCGACTCCTCTAAAAGTTTAAGGACAGATTCCAAATCGGCTTTGTTCCTAATATTCCCATTAAATCGATATGTCTGTTCCTTATCCCTTACCATTAACGAGTGGTTATTGGATGCCAACAGCTTCTTCACCAAGTTTGAATCAGTAAGAACCCCAGGATCAATCGCGCTTTTCTCCAAGAACGACTTTAAATCTCGGTCTGGATAAAGCATATAGCTATACTGATCTGCCCGATACATATCGCTCTTCTTAAGTGCGTCGAGTACGGCAAGCGATTCTGTAGGACTCAACAGTCCAGAGCTTAGAATAGCCACCTGCCCCTCCAGCATGTCATACAATGGTTCAATATTGGCTTCAGACTGCGAAAGTTTTACGAGGCTGTACGCTTGATATAGTCCGCTTTCCCTTCTATTTGCGTAGATCGACTTTTCCAAAAAGGATTGAGCAAGTTCAAAGAATTCAACAATTTCACTTGCTCGAAGGGTCATCTTATTTCCGAGAAATCCGGAATATGCAGAGGTTCTGTAATGTTCACCAGCGATGCCAAATCGATCCATCAATTTGCGGCGTTCTTCAGGTGAGAAGCCTGTTTCTAATAGTGGTTTCCTTACATTAAAACCCCGCCATAATGCATCAAATAAATCAGCAACCGGTTTATTTACCTCGAATTCTTTATCGCCTTGTTCGGCAAATAAATTGATCGTAAACTGACAGAATCTACGGAGGTAATAGAGGGTAACCAAACTTGTCCCATTACCCACCAGCGCATTGTTTGCATCATTCCATTCAGGACGCTGCGTATTGAGCCAAATGCCGGCATCGGGTATGAAATTATACAGCTTTGTTAAACTTGTAACAAGGATCTTTTCTGTGAGATTGCAGCGTACTAATTCGCTTTGCGCATTCCAAGCCATTTTACCATCCGCCCCAATGTCAGCAACGCGATCGTCTATCTTTTTATCGAGCAGATGGTCAAAGTCTATTGTATCTTTTGGGTCCATCAGAATGGCATCAAATCCGCGGATTTTATACGGCACGTTAGAATAGACGAATAGGTCCGATCCTAGAAATTCATTCAACTTTGAGGGATGAAACTTTTTTGAAAGTTCCAAGAGCTTCAGTAAATAAATGATTTGATGGTCGCCCCAATATCCTATGAATGACCATGGATCATCTTCTTCAATTCTTTCCCAATCAATGCCATCTCTAGTTATTCGATACGGATTGTACCCATCGATGGTCGAAACGTTGACAAACCTCGATATCATTCCTTCAATAAACTCCGGAAACGAACATGCTAGTGCCTCCCAGTTCTGAAATATATCGCGCCAATTTCCTTCATAATTGCGGACGGGGTCTCCGTTTTCGTCGACAGTCTCAATATTAAATTCATTCCAAGGGCGGCTCGGGTCTCCATGTCGGCGACTAAAAGAAAGCGGCAAATACTCCATGAACAAACGCCTTAAATCAACGTCGTTGTTTGTTGTAACTCGCTGTCTTAAGTCTCCTAGGAGTATGGATGCCGGCAGCCCCTCAAAAAACCTCTGTGAACGTTCAAAAACGTATTTATTTTGGCCTCTGACATATCGAATCCAATCCACTCGATCTATTTCATACTGATCTTCAAAAGCTCCACCTCTCATGATGTTGAACAGAACGTTTGAGAAATGTCTTCCTATGGTAAGTTCGTCATCCGAGAGTTGGATACCGTCGGATTGACCTACTTTTTTACGAATTGAATCCGTGCCCGCTTCAACCTCTTGGGAAAGGACGTTGAACATATTCGAGTTTTCTTCCAGCGCGTGCTGAAGAGCAATGACCGCCGATGGGCTCTGATTAACATCGCATACAATGCGCCATTCTTGAGACTGTTCTGCGTCAAGTAAAAACGATGCATTTACAAAATAGGCACCCTTTTTAGCCTTGATCTCAGTTTCCGTTGAAATTTCATCGCCTAAACAGAACTGTTCTATCTGAATGGTTGAAAGCAAATATTTTGCATTTTCAAATCCGCAACTCCACGCAACAGTGGCTTTTAACGACTCGCTAGGTTCTGCCTTATCAACGATCATGGAACTCAAAGAGAACAATCCGATTCCCGTCTCTTCTAGCAATTCGTTCTTTTTGTAGGCATCAACAAGCGTCGATCGAATGTCTTGTAGATTGCGTTCGACACCAAATGGCAAAACGTTTTGGATCCCGTCTAATATTTCAAGGCTGACCCTGGACTCACTCAAATTTCTTAAGCTAGAAGAGCGCACAAATCCGAATTTTTCGGACGTGCTCCACTCATAGGAAAACACAAGGTTTAAAGAACGATTAATTTCTTGAAAAATGATTCGATTACCGACGCCATTTTTATAAAGTTTACGCTCAACATGGTACATCCGCTTCATCGATTCATGGAAGGGTTCCCATAAAAATATTTTCTCGTTTTCAATTAATCTAACAATCGTTCGGCTCCCTGTATTCTGAGCATTGTCAACAATCTTATCATCTGTATAATAAGGGAAAATGGCATTGTCGGGGTTCTTGCGTCCGGCCGTTAATCCACCATTGCTGGCAATAAAAAGCCAATGATCATATGCCGAAATTATCGTCATAAAGAACGGAAGCATGGTGTCGTAATTAGAGATTCGATAGAACTTCTCTCCTCCTACTTCCACGAATTCACCTTTGACTTCCTTCTCCCCTTTATTAATTGGCGTATTGCCTATAAAAACTTGCTTCCCCACCTATTCTTTGTCTCTATTAATTCAATCAATAACTATGGTCTGTATGGCCTGACCGTCGATGATATGATACGATATTTCGCCATTAATGTTTATCGCAAATTCTTGCTTTTCACTGGGCTGGTTCAATACCACGCAAGCTATAGAACCATTTTCATTCTTTACGGCTGCGACCAGTAGTTCGCCTTGTTGATCAACGGACAAAACTTTGGCGCCTGGCCGAATATACTTGCTAAAATGACTCATGATAAAGTATAGTGGCGTATAATAAACTTCGTCGCTCGCAGTGTCCACAATTACAGGAGCTATGCACCAATTATCAGCAAGATTAGGGCCTCCAGTGCGATCCAGCACCATGTTCCAATCCACCCAACCTTCGACCCAGTTATTCAAACATCCGATCATATCTCTGGCATAACGATACGTTGGAACATATTTGGGATGATCCACTTTATCTTCTTCAGGAGCCCAGTCGAATCCCCAGTCTGTTGCATTCTTTGACCAGTACCAAGCATCGTCTTTCCAGTGCGGAACTTCAGCATCGATACAACCTTCCGTATGGATGATGTGTTTTTCTGGGGCTACTTCATGCGTTTCAGTGAGCGATTCTCCCATCCAATCAATTGTACTCGTATACCAGTGCACAGCGGTACCGTATATAAATGGCTCTAGTTCTTTGTCTTCTAGCAAAACTTTTGACCATTCTACGAGCTCCTCTCCTCGATTTTGATCATAGACTAAAATGTGTGCATCAACATCGTTTTCATTAAATGTTGGACCGAGGTCGTTCTTTATAAATGCTCCCATGCTCTCCGGTGTATAATGCATGCTCTCCCAATTCGAATCATTTCCCAGTGGCTCATTCTCAACGGTATATGCCCAAATGTCAATGCCCATCTTGGCGTAAGCCTCATCGTATCGAACAAAGAAGTCTGCCCAGGTACTCGAAAACTCAGGCAGCAACTGTCCTCCATACCAATCCCCGTTATCCTTCATCCAAGGTGGCGCTGTCCAAGGCGACGCGATGATTCTAAACCCGCTTTTTGACGCTTGCTGCGCCAATTGAATCATGGGAACGATGTCGTCTAAATCTGGTTGTATTGAAAAACTGTCCAGGAACGTATCACCTGCTATTGGCGCGTAGGAGTAATGATCCAGCGAAAAGTCACAACTGTTCATATGCGTGCGACACAACGAATAATTAGCTCCTGATTCATCAAAATATTTGTTGACAACATCGAGCCTTTTTTCGGGGGACAGATTAAAAAGAAGATGGGCGCTCGATTCGGTGAATGCACCTCCAAATCCAGAAACTCTTTGTTTCGTGTCTGATGTATCAAGTTCAAATACATAGGCTGGACTTCCCTCCAACCGGGACTCTAAAGGTTTTAATTGATCACCGCTCGCTGAAGTCTGAACGATCTGGATCTGCCTCGAATCTGAATTCTGACAACTCTGAAGATGTAAAACAAATAGGATAGGAATTAAGGCAAAGGAACTTCTCATTTCAAACTATAAACCCTAACATAATCTAAAACAAATTGATGGTTCACGTAACTGTCATCAATTCCTTTTGCACCTCCCCAACCGCCCCCAACGGCTAAGTTTAGAATAATGTTTTGAGGTGTATTAAATGGCCACTCAAGGTCGTTGGCGTTTTTATCATATGTATAGTATCGTTCTCCATCAATCAATCCATAAATGACGTCTGGGTACCATTCTACAGCATAGGTGTGAAACTTGGTATTCATAGAATCCAACTCAACTTCACTTCCAATCTGATTGCCTTGTTTGAAATAATAGGCCCGCGTATGGCAGGTGGCGTGATTAACACCATGCCCTGTGCTGTCGTCGATTTCGTATCCGACGCATTCCAAGACGTCAATTTCGCCGCAGTAAGGCCAAGACAGCTCATCGACATACGAATCTCCAAGTAGCCATCCGGCAGCCCATGTTCCGCGACCAACGGGCACTTTTGCTCTAAACTCAATTTTACCATACTTAAATGAAACCTTAGATTGGGTTGTTAATCGTGCTGACGTCCATGGCTGATCGAGATCGTTTTTGTGCGCTTCAATGATCAGATTTCCATTCTCGATCCTTGAATTTTCAACTCTGTCCGCGGTGTAGTATTGAGGTTCTTTATTACCCCAGCCCCAGTTGCCAACATTGTACGACCATTTGGTTGTATCCGGAAGCTGACCCTTATCAAATTCATCAGACCAGACCAATTCCCAATTGGTGCCTTCACCCATCGATTGCGTCAAAATGGTTTTCGTAGGTTGTTGCTCAAACATCAAGCTAAACTTCAAACTATCGATACTTCCTTCTCCTGTGGAATGTAATTTCATTTTATGAAGACCTGCCGCCAAAGGCGCCCCATCCTTTCTGGCGTACCCATTTGAGTCAAAAATCACGTCCCCGGTAATGTTATACGATCGATCGTCAGTATTGTCAACGTAGTCTACCAGCCAACTTACATAGCCATTCTGATTCGAACCAAAAATTTCTATTCGGTATCGACCCGACTGTTTTATAGCAACTTTAAAATTGGAGGAGGATTCGTTGTCATTATCAACTGTCCATTCGAAGTTACGAGCCGTCAACTCCATGATCGGAGACGGCCCGTTTTCGGTTACAGAT
>ENA-OQVM01000319-OQVM01000319.1-marine-metagenome-genome-assembly--contig:-NODE-319-length-78235-cov-8.215922_pt1 | contig 78235 bp, 35 predicted proteins | sample MGYA00237776_ERZ505498 | MGnify/ENA primary metagenome ERZ505498 (study PRJEB26159, sample SAMN06265151) | marine metagenome | isolation source: Helgoland LTER site | place: Germany:Helgoland, sampling... | reverse complement strand
GTATCATCCTCCTGAAAGCGGTCGACTTGGGCCATGCGGTCTTTGGATGAGCCGTCCAGGTAGCAAAAAGTGAGCCCGGCTGCTTCGAGTTCGGCTTTTAATAATTGGAGAACTTTTACAAATTGAGAAAATACAAGTAAGCGATGTCCCCCTTCGAGACAGGTGTAAAGGAGTTCGCGAAAGGCGTTGAGCTTGGCCGATTGATCGGCGGGGAAGTCGGGGTCGATGAGGCGGGGATCGCAACAGGTCTGGCGGAGGCGGAGCAGTTGGGTGAGGGTTTTCATCCGCATCGCTCCTTCACTCGCTCCGGAGTCGGCTAGTTTGCTCAGTTCAGACTCTGCGGATTGACGAATATTGGCGTAGCATTCCTGTTGATCCTCTGTCATTTCGATAAAGAGGAGTTGTTCGATTTTTTCGGGTAGTTCGGGAGCGACTTGTTTTTTACTTCTACGGAGAAGATAGGGAGCTGCTTCTTTGAGAATTCTTTGTTCATGCCAGATCCTTTCGTCTCCCCGGGAAGAAGGGGGGAGATTGGGGCGAGCGCCAGGCATGAGAAATTCGAGGAGGGACAGGAGGTCGGATACACTGTTCTCAATCGGAGTACCCGTGAGGAGGACTCGTCCTTCAGAGGAAAGTGAGGACATGGCCTTGGCATTATTGGTCTTACGATTTTTTAAATGCTGGGCCTCATCTCCAATCACACAGAGCAGAGGGATCGGTTCAAAAAGTTCGACATCACGAACGAGGGTACCGTAGGAGGTGATAATCAGGTCGTATTTACCTAATTCTTTAGCCTCTTCTGTTCGGTTGCTTCCGTGATGAATATGGGTGGAGAATTCGGGGCAAAAGCGATGGGCTTCACGTTTCCAATTTTCCAGCAGAGTGGCCGGGCAGACTACGAGGGAAGTCTTGACCAGACTTCCTTTTCTACGGAGGGCAGAGAGGAAGGCCAGTGCTTGAAGAGTTTTCCCGAGGCCCATTTCATCGGCTAAAATCCCCCCGAGGCCATGTTGGAAGAGGTGCATCAGCCAAGCAACTCCGGTTTTTTGATAGGGACGAAGAGTTTCTTCGAGTTTCTTGTCTAATTTTGGAAAAGTGAGGGCTGATAAATCGCGCAGGGCAAGGCTGCGTTTTTTCCACTGGGCGGGTGGTTTAAAGCGTGGATCGGCTTCGGTTAAAAATTCCTCGAGGGCGGGGGCCTGAAATTTTTCTACAGGATGACTCGAACGGGCGAGTAGGGGAGCATCGGGATTTCCCGATACCCGGCGTAAGAGTTGAGTTGTTTTTTCGCGAAGTTCGCGGGTGAGGAAATAAACTTTTTTTCCGTGTTTAATATGGTTTTGCCCGGTCGCGAGGGCATGTTCGAGCAGGTCGCTTGGGGCATCTCCCGCTTCGATGCTAATTTCCACCTCAATGTCGTCGGCACTTTCATTGGCATTGGTGCGCAGGGTGGCTTTTTCGATTGCGGAGGTTTGTTTTTTAAAGTTCTCGGTAAATTCGGCATCAAAATCGAGTTCAAAATCCTCCTGATGGGCGGCGAGAAAATCGAGTGTTTTTGCGGGGTCTCGGAGCCACCACCAATGACGGTGAGAACGATCGCGGAGGAAATTCCAACTTCGGAGTAAGCGAAGGACTTCTTTATAATTCGGGTGTTCGGAGGAAGGAAGGATGATTCGAAGGTATTCGGTGGAGCCCTCCACTTCGATATCAGGACCGTTATAGTCGGGGATTATTCTTTGGGGAGGGGAGTAGGGAGTATTATCTTCTACAGTTTCCTTAATTTCCCTTACTGGTCGCGGGCGTTGGGGTTCGGTGATTTCGATGAATTCGCTTACTCCGTTAAGTGCACCGTCTCTCCATTCGATTGGATTTTCGGGATCATTGGCCGGGAAGAAACAGGGTATACGATCAAGCAGTTTGAGGAGTTCACCTGTCTGCCTGAGATCGAGTTGAAGGAAAGAGGTAATCGCTCCACCGCACCACTGGGAAAGTGCGAAGAGAGCGGACCGTTCGGCATCCCCAAGATCGGCAAAAGCGGTGGGAGAGATTTTTTCTGGAGTTGCCCGGGAACCGTCCTCCAATTCAATTTCGATTTTTGCCGGAATGGCATTCCTTTGCACGCAGCCCGCCATGGTGGGGGGCAGAAGAATACGGATTTTCACCCTTCGGTAGTAAAGGAAATGCTCACGAGGGCCTCGTTAAGATCTTTGCCTGCGGGAGCACCCCCCATGGCGAAATCCGGTTTTCCGCCACCTTTTCCACCCAGTTTTCCTGCAAGTTCACTTAAATATTGACCCGCTTGATGACCAGCGTCGACTGCTTCCTGAGAGCAAATGCATACCATTCCGCATTTTCCGTTCGATTCGCTGGCGAGGAGGACGATGGAGGGGGCTGCTCGTTTATTCACCTGAGCGGCGAGGGAGCGTAAGTCGTTGGGATTCAGGTTGGGAACGACTGATTTAATCAGGCGAAGGTTGCCGTTTTCTTCGGCTTGCTCAATCAGTTTATCTGCCAGTCCAGCCTGTCCCTTTTGTTCGAATGCCCGAAGTTTTTTATCCAAATCCTTGCCTTTGGTCTGCATCTGAGTGATACGTTCTGCTAATTCGTTTGGTTTGCAAGCCAGTTGACGGGTAAGTTGTTGAATGAGGCAGACTCGTTGGTCGGTCCATTGATATGCCGAGAGTCCGGCTACTGCCTCGATCCGACGGGTACCGGCAGAAATAGCGGATTCACTGGTGATGCGAAGCGAACCAATTTCTCCCGCTGATGAAACATGAGTCCCACCGCAAAGTTCCTGGCTCCATCCTCCAAGGTTAACCACACGAACAGTATCACCGTATTTTTCATCAAAGAATGCGATGACTTCTTCGGGTTTTTCGGAGAAGGGAACTTCGTAGCTTTCCAGCTTGTCGTTGAGAAGGAGTTTCTCGTTGGAAATTCGTTCGATCTCTTCAATTTGTTCGGGTTTAATTCCTTCGAAGTGGGAAAAATCGAAACGTAGTCGATCGGGTTCGACCAAAGAACCGGCCTGTCTAATATGATCGCCGAGAACCTTTCGCAGTGCCCAGTGCAGAACATGAGTTGCTGTGTGGTGCCTTTGTATGGCTTTGCGCCTTTCAATATCGACATTGAGAACAGCTGACTGGCCGGCCAAGTTAGAATGATTGGGTGGGGATTTGAGGGCATGAAGAAAGCGGCCAGATCCATCTTTTACCACATCCGTGATGAGATGGGTCTGATCGTTGATGAGAACCGTTCCGGAGTCTCCGACTTGGCCGCCCATTTCTGCATAAAAGGGCGACTTTTCAAAAGCTAAATAGGTGATGTTATCCTGGGTTACACAATCTACACAGGTGGTCGAAAAACCTTCCAGATTCGATGGGGCAAACCCAACGAACTCGGTGGCGTTGGCAGAATCTTCCTCCTCACTCACCACAATATCGACTGATTTTCGAGCCTGCCTTGCCCGTTCGCGCTGTTTTTCCATTTCCTTTTCGAATTCTTCGCCATCCACAGAAAGGCCGGATTCACGGGCCATTAATTCGGTCAGGTCAAGTGGGAAACCAAAGGTATCATACAATTTGAAGGCAAAGGATCCGGTAAGCTGATCGCCTTGGTTCATCCCTTCGATCTCGCGATTAAACAGGTCGATTCCGCGGTCGAGTGTCTTGTTAAAAGACTCCTCTTCGGATCGGAGTGTTTTTACAATCAGATCCTTCCGGGCTTTAAGCTCGGGGAAGAAAGAACCCATTTGTTCGATCAGGGTCGGGGCCAGTAAATGAAAGAAGGGTTGTTCAAACCCAAGGGTTCGCCCGTAACGGATGCCACGGCGAAGAATCCGACGGAGTACATAATTACGATCTCCATTTCCGGGTAAAATTCCGTCGGCAATCGAGAAGCAGAGTGCCCGCAAGTGATCACCAATTACACGAAAGGCAATGTCCACTTCCTCCTGTTGGTTGGCCGGAGTACCATCTGCGGGTAGGGTGGATTGGTAGGATTTACCAGAGAGTTCCTTTACTTTTTCAAAAATGGGTGAAAATACATCGGTATCGTAATTGGAGGTCGGTTTTGAAAAATCAGTGAATCCATTGGTGGACTGCATCACCGCGGCAACTCGCTCGAATCCCATTCCGGTATCCACATGCTGGGCGGAGAGAGGGGAGAAATTTCCCTGGCGGTCCGCGTTGAATTGAATGAATACAAGGTTCCAAATTTCGATGCAGAGGTGGGAGTCCGCATTGACTAATTTTCCTTGAGTGTCTCCCTCCGGAGTCAGGTCAATATGGAGCTCACTACATGGGCCACAGGGTCCGGTTTCCCCCATCATCCAAAAATTATCCTTTTTATCTCCATTTACGACATGAATTTTCGGATCGAGTCCGGCTTTTTCAAAAATGGCACTCCAGAAATCATGGGCCTCCTGGTCAAAATCAGCGGGTTCGCCTTCGCCGGGTTTGTAAACAGTCGCATAAAGCCGTTCGGTAGGAAATTTCCATACTTCGGTCAATAGTTCCCAACTCCATTCAATTGCTTCCCTTTTAAAGTAGTCGCCAAAGGACCAATTTCCCAACATCTCGAAGAAGGTATGGTGGTAGGTATCAAAGCCGACATCTTCCAAATCATTATGTTTACCTCCAGCCCGGATGCATTTTTGTGTGTCAGTGGCTCTTTTAAAAGGTGCCTTTTGATCTCCGAGGAAATAGGGGACGAATTGATTCATCCCTGCATTGGTAAATAAAAGGTTTGGAGATTCTGGTAGCAGGGAAGCTGAGTTTACGACCTGATGCTCTTTGGATGCAAAAAAATCGAGAAAGGATTGACGGATTTCGTGGGCTTTCATGGGGCCGGTATGGGTGGTTTATTGGAGTCGGTCGAGGATGTTTTTTCCCATTTCCTCACTGCCTACCGATTTCCCGCCTTGGGCGATATCCCCCGTACGAAGTCCAGAACGGATGGTTTCCTTGACTGCATTTTCGATTGCCGTGGCCGCTTCTTCCAATCCAAAACTGTAGCGGAGCATGAGGGCGGCACTTAGTATCTGAGCGCAGGGATTCGCGACTCCTTGTCCGGCAATGTCGGGTGCAGTACCACCAGCAGGTTCGTACAAACCGAAGGGCAGTCCTTGGCTGTTTTTCTGGGTGCCAAGGGAGGCGGAGGCAAGCATGCCTAAAGAACCGCAAATCACCGCGAGTTCGTCGGAGAGAATATCTCCAAACATATTTTCGGTAAGAAGGACGTCGAATTGATTAGGGTCGCGGACGAGTTGCATCGCCGCATTATCTACATACATATGAGTAAGTTCAATGTCGGGGTTGTGTTTTTGTACGCAATTCACCACCACTTCACGCCACAGGACGGAGGTTTCAAGCACATTGGCTTTATCGACAGAACAAATTCTACCGTCACGCAGAGAGGCGGCTTTTATGGCGAGTTCAGTGATTCGTTCAATTTCACTGGTGCGGTATACCATGGTATCAATTGCCAATTTTTCACCATTGTCCAAGGTCTTCGTTTCCTTGGGCTGTCCGAAGTAGATCCCTCCTGTCAGTTCCCTTACGCACAAGGTGTCTATCCCGTTGGCCACTGTATCGGCCCGAAGGGGGGAAAGATCGGATAGTTCCGGATAAAGATTGCCCGGTCTTAGATTGGCAAAAAGTTCAAAAGCTTTTCGAATGGGAAGGAGGGCTGCACGCTCGGGCTGTTCTTTGGGGGGGAGGTTTTCCCATTTGGGGCCGCCCACAGAACCAAAAAGAATGGCATCCACTTCCTTACATGCATTAAGAGTCGAATCAGGAAGTGCCTTCCCGTGGTTATCGATTCCGATTCCCCCCACATCGTGATTGCTTGTTTCAATCGAGAAATCGTGAAGATTTCCAAGCTTTTGGAGCACTGTAAGAGCGATCTCCATGACTTCCGGGCCGATCCCGTCGCCGGGTAGAGTTGTGAATCGTAATGTTTTCATCAAAACGAGCATAGATAATGTTTCATGGCAAACCTGCAACGCTGAAAACTAGACGCCTATTAATAAGACATGAAATCATTGACAAAATCGTCCCCTTGGGTATGGTAAGAATTTCATTTCAGTCTCAACCTCGAAAGAGCGAGCCCTGCTCGCTTTTTTTGTTTTAAAATAACCCACCTAAAATAATCAATCATGAGTAGCGAAATCCTCGCAGTTCTTGAATACATGGAAAAAGAAAAGGGCATCAGTCGTGAAGACATGATCGCCACGATTGAGAGTGCCATTAAGACGGCCGCCGAGAGAGGAGTCAATTCTTCTGGAGATGTGCGAGTTGATATTAGTGCCAAAACGGGGGCGATGAAGGCATGGTCCCGTTTGGAAGTGGTGGAATCAGTCTCAGATACTTTCTGTGAAATTCATCTTGATAAAGCACGTCTGTATGCGGAAAGTCCTCAGGTTGGTGACTTCGTGGAGCGTGAATTGGACCCCTCTTATTTGGGCCGAATTGCTGCCAAAACTGCCGAGCAAGCAATCAAACAAAGACTGCGGCAGTTTGAAAAAGAACATATTTACGATGAATTTAGAGATCAAGTTGGTAACCTGGTAACGGGTATTGTCCGTCGTAAGGATCGCGGTGACTTAGTTGTTGAGGTAGGGAAAGCAGAAGCATTGCTACCATGGCGCGAAAGAGTGCCAGGTGAGGATTGGGTTCCAGGAGAGCGTATTCGTTGCTTGCTGAATAAGCTCGAGCAGCATGGCCGTGGCCCGGAATTGATTTTGAGCCGATCCAGTCTTAATTTTGTTCGAAAGCTTTTCGACATGGAAGTAGCAGAGATCGCAGACGGAACCGTTACTTTGGCAGCAATGGCAAGGGAGCCCGGTTACCGGACTAAAGTTTGTGTGCGTAGTACTGACCCCAAGGTGGATCCAGTGGGTGCTTGCGTGGGAGCACGCGGTGCACGAGTGAAAAGCATTGTTCGAGAAATGAACGGTGAAAAAGTGGATATTGTTCGATGGTTTGAAGACCCGATTGAACAATTAGCGGAGGCTCTCAAACCTGCTATTCCTCAGAATGTTACTTTAGATCGAGAAAAAAGAAGAATGTATTTTGAGGTGGTTGAAGACGATCTTTCTGTGGCAATTGGCCGAAAAGGAATCAATGCCCGTCTCACATCCAGACTATTGGGCTGGAAGCTCGATATTGGGAAAGTGGTGGTCAAGCAAGTTGGGTTTGATGAAAGAAAGAGCAAAGCAGCAGATGCGCTAACCTCTGTCGGAATCGAATTTGAAGTGGCGGACCGTTTGGTTGCATTTGGTTTAGTCAGTCCGGAAGCATTTGAAGGAGTAACTGCAGAGGACTTAGTCGGACTTGGTTTCGAGCAAGAGACAGCTGATACTATCCTCGATAAAGTTTCCTCCGAGGAAGAAGTTGATTCTCCTAGCCCTGAATCAAATTCTGAAGAACAGGAATCTTAAAACTTACCTATCTTTTAAATATTTATGAGTGTACGTGTTCACGCAATTGCGAAGGAAGTCAATAAATCAAGTAAGGAGCTTATTGAAATTCTTACCGCTCGTGGGTATGACATTAAAAGCGCATCAGCCTCTATCGATAATATTACCGCTCAGTCCATCATCGATGAATTTGCAGTTGAAAAACCAATTGAGGCTCAAGAAGAGTCAAAACCAGAGGCAGCAGAGAGCGTAGTTGAAAAAAACACCAAGGAACCTTCGAAAAAAGCACCTATTGTAAGAAGTAAAGCGGATCTCGATGCCGAAAAGAAGGAAAAGGAGGATGCCGAGCAAAAAGAAAAGGCTAAACTTCTTAAATCGGAACCCGTTCAACCTGTTCCGGTAGTAAGCAATGCACCTTCTCTTCCTCCTCCTCCTGTGACTCGGGCTAACGCGCCGCCTCCACCCCCTTCCACAGCTGGTAAGTCAGGTGTTCCGTCTCCCCCGTCTCCGATTTCTTCGGATACTCCGGTTGAGTCGAAAGAGGTCAGCAATGATTCGGCCACCTCTGATGATGATGTGGTTGTTGAAGGGAATTTAATTTTAATCAAGCCTCCAATCGTGGTGCGTGATTTTGCTACTTTCATTGGCTTGAAGCCTTTCCAATTAATTTCCGAATTAATGGAAATGGGAATTTTTGCCTCAATGAATCAAACGATTGAGGAAGATGTAGCTCGAAAAATAGCCAAAATCAAAGGTTTTGAACTCGAGATTCGACATCGTGGTGAAAAAGTGGAAGCTGCTGCACCCAAGAAAAAAGTGGTGGTGGATGAGAATGATGAAAAGTTTCTCAAACCACGTTCACCAGTAGTTTGTATCTTGGGGCATGTTGATCATGGTAAAACAACTTTGCTGGATACAATCAGGAAAGCAAATGTAGTGGAGGGAGAAGCGGGCGGAATTACTCAACACGTTGGAGCTTATCAAATTGAGCATAAAGACCAAAAAATTACATTTCTTGATACTCCTGGACATGCTGCTTTTTCGAAGATTCGAGAAAGAGGTGCAAATTTAACTGATGTATCCGTTTTAGTTGTGGCCGCCGATGATGGCTTTATGCCCCAAACGGACGAAGCTTTAAAATTTGCCCAGCGGGCACAGGGTACCCTTGTTGTTGCGATTAATAAAATGGACGCCAAGGGTGCAGATCAGGAAAAAGTAAAAACCCAAATGCAGGAGAGATCAATTCCCTCTGAAGATTGGGGTGGCGAGGTGGTAACTGTTCCTATTTCCGCTTTAAAGGGTGACGGAGTGGATGATCTGCTTGATATGATTTTATTACAGGCCGAATTGATGGAATTGAAGGCCAATCCTGAAGCTGAAACTGGAGGAGTTATTGTGGAGGCACGCCAAGAAGTCGGTCGTGGTCCTACCGCCACTGTTATTGTGCAAAAGGGTACTCTCAAAATTGGAGACGCGATTCATTGTGGTTCTGTTTATTGTAAAGTAAAGGCGATGATTGATGACCAAGGTCAACAGGTCAAGCAAGCACCCCCTTCTACTCCGGTCAATATTTTGGGATGGTCAGGTGTACCTGACTCGGGGGGAATATTTGCCCGTTCCAAGAATGAACGCGAGGCCCGAAGAGAAGCCGAAGAGTCTGAGCAATTGTCCAAGCAAGTGGTGGTGGTTCCCGAAGAAGAAGAAGAGGGTGGTGAACCTGCGGTAACTGGTGTGGATGCTTTATTTGCGGCCATTTCCCGAAGTAAATCTGCCGCTTACCGTGTAATCCTGAAGGCAGATGTTGGAGGTTCTCTTGAGGCATTACGTGAGACTTTGGAACTAATCACCAGTGATAAGGTATTACTCGAAATTCTTCAGTCTGATGTGGGGCAGATTACTAAAAACGACATCAAGATGGCTAATACTTCCGGTGCTGATGTAATTGGTTTTAATGTTAAAATGGAAAACGGAGTCATGGGAGATGCGAAACACCAAGACGTTAAAGTTTTCCAAAACAGCATTATTTACGAAATAATTGACTTGGTTAAAGACAACATGGCAGAATTGCTCGAGCCAGAACTAGTTGAAAAGAAAACTGGTCGTGCTGAAATTCGCCAAGTATTCAAGGTTAGTAAAGGACGGACTGTTGCAGGTTCAATGATAATGGAGGGTTCAATTATTCGTAATAAAGGCGCTCGTCTTGTTCGTAAGGGCAAGGTTTTGGCGGAAGGGAAAATTGAGACACTTAAACGATTTAAGGACGATGCTACGGAAGTAAAAGCTGGATTTGAATGTGGTATTCGCTTGGATTCTTTTGATGAATATGAAGAAGGCGATATGATCGAGACTTTTGAAGTCGAAAAGATCCGTCCTTCTTTATAATCCAAAATTTTTGATATGAGCCTGCGCCTAGCTCGGGTTAATGAGTTAATCAAGAGAGAAATTGGTAATTTCTTGAGAAGACGTTACCGTTCAGAAACTGTTTGTTGGACCATTACGGGTGTGGATGTATCTGCAGACCTACGAAATGGTACGGTAGGGTATTCTGTTATTGGTGATGAATTAAAAGCACGAGAAGCCCAGTTGTTTTTTCGTAAGCATACCGGGGAAATTCGTAAAGAAGTGAGTAAGCATGTCATTCTTAAATATTCTCCCAAATTAACTTTTACTCAGGATTTTGGAATTGAACGTGGAAATCGAGTGATGGAGATTCTTGATGATTTAGAGGCGGATGACTCCAACCCTTCACCCGAAGAGGTGTGACGTGAGTGGCGCACATTGTGTCACAACTAAGTGCCGCACTGTCTCACTTGATTCTTGTTTTTTATTCGAAAAGTAAACCTTAATTGCGTAAGGTGCTTATCAATAGTTACTTAACGAGTTCGATGAATTAGGCGCGAATGTTGCAAAGTAGTAGCCGTGAGTAAAATAATAGGAATTGATCTAGGAACAAGTAATTCATGCATGGCAGTAATGGAAGCCGGCGACGCCAAAGTTATACCAAACGCTGAAGGTGTCCGAACTACTCCATCTATCGTTGCATTTAGTAAGAACGGGGAACGCTTGGTTGGACAGGCTGCGAAAAGGCAGGCTGTTACCAATCCAGAAAACACCATTTTTTCTTCTAAAAGACTCATTGGTCGTAAATTTTCTGAAATTAAGGATGATATTTCCACTCTGCCTTACAAGGTAATTGAAGGAAAGAATGGTGCTGCAGTTATTGAATGTGAGATTGATGGCAAGGCTGAGACTTTCATGCCTGAACAGATTTCATCGATGATACTTGGAAAGCTAAAGGCAGATGCGGAAGCATACTTGGGTGAACCGGTAACGCAGGCGGTTATTACTGTTCCTGCATACTTTAATGATGATCAAAGGCGTGCGACAAAAGATGCCGGTTCAATCGCGGGATTGGAAGTCATGCGTATCATCAACGAACCGACTGCAGCCTCCCTTGCATATGGTCTGGATAAAAAAGGGGAAGAGACAATTGCGGTTTATGATTTAGGTGGAGGTACTTTCGATATATCTGTACTCGAGATTGCGGAAGGGGTATTTGAAGTCAAATCCACGAATGGGGATACTCAGCTTGGAGGCGACAATTGGGATCAAGAGATCATAAATTGGCTGATCAATGAATTTAAAACAGAGCAGGGTATTGATTTATCTGGCGATCCAATGGCGATGCAGCGTTTGAAGGAAGAGGCAGAGAAAGCGAAAATGTCGCTATCTTCTTCTCAATCCACAGACATTAATCTTCCATTTATTACCGCTGATGCCTCAGGACCGAAGCATTTAAATGTTACATTGTCTCGGGCTAAATTGGAGCAAATTTGTGATGATTTATATGCCAGAACTAAAGGGCCATTTGAGTCCTGTTTAAAAGACTCCGGTCTCAGTATTGGTGATGTTAACAACTTAGTTCTTGTCGGCGGAATGACAAGAAGTCCCAAAATAGTCGAACTCGCCAAGGAATTGGGTGGAAAAGATCCCAACCAAGGAGTCAACCCGGATGAGGTGGTTGCAATTGGTGCTGCTGTTCAGGGGGCAGTTCTTCAAGGAGATGTGAATGATGTTCTTTTGCTCGATGTGACACCTCTTACGCTTGGAATCGAAACTGCAGGAGGAGTTTGCACTCCAATGATTGATCGTAACACAACAATTCCTACGAAGAAGGCTCAAACTTTTTCTACTGCTGCTGACAGTCAACCCGCAGTCGACATTGTGGTCTTGCAGGGTGAGCGATCAATGTCACAGGACAATAAAACATTGGGGACATTTAAGCTCGACGGTATCGCACCTGCTCCGCGAGGAACGCCACAAATAGAAGTGACTTTTGATATCGATGCAAATGGTATTTTGAATGTGAATGCGAAAGACCAGGGAACGGGGAAAGATCAAAAGATAACGATTTCAGGGTCTTCCAGTATGGATGAAGAAGAGGTAGATCGCCTTCGCAAGGAAGCGGAAAAATTTGCCGATATCGATAAAGAGAAGAAGGATCAGGTACAGGTCAGGAACGATCTTGATTCCATGGTTTATCAATGTGAAAAGCAACTGAGCGATCTTGGTGATAAAGCCCCCGATGATTTGAAGGCAAAGATTGATGCCCTGCTTGCTGACACCAAGAAAACATTAGAAAATTCTGGTTCTAGTCTGGATGAATTAAAGTCCGCAAAAGACTCGCTTCAAAAAGGTTTTGAAGAATTAGGTCAAGAGGTCATGAAGAGTGGAGGAATGCCTGAGGGTGCTCCTGGAGCTGGACCCGCAGCGGGTGCAGAAGCGCCTCAAGATTCTGAAAAGAAGAAGGATGACGATATTGTGGACGCCGACTTTGAAGTGGTGGACGACGAAAAAGAAAAAAGTTAATTTTATTGGATTTCTACCTAAGAATTTTCTTACTTAGTATCCATAACCCTAAAATCTAGTATAACCTAACCAAAAACAAAAGGAATATGAGCAAACCAAAAATAACTCCGCTAGGAGATCGCGTCTTGGTCAAGCACGTCGAAGAAGACGAGCAAATTAAAGGCGGGATAATCATCCCAGATTCTGCGAAAGAAAAATCACAAGAAGCTGAAGTAGTAGGCCTTGGAACTGGCAAGAAAGACGACGATGGAAAAAATATCGGCTTTCAGGTCAAAAAAGGCGACAAAGTGTTAATCAGCAAATACGGTGGAACCGAGGTAAAGCTTGACGATGTTGAGTATCAACTCGTTCGTGAAGACGACATCCTTGGAATCATCGGATAGGCTTCTTAGCTAACAATCAAAACAAAACTCAGAAAATAAAATTATGGCTAAGCAAATATTATTCGACGAAGCAGCACGTAAAAGAGCCCTTAGAGGGGTCAATACACTTGCTGATGCGGTAAGCGTAACATTGGGACCGAAGGGTCGTAATGTTTTAATCGACAAAAAGTTCGGTTCTCCAACAGTGACCAAGGATGGTGTTACCGTTGCTAAAGAAATTGAATTAAGTGATCCCTATGAAAACATGGGTGCACAAATGGTGCGTGAAGTTGCTTCCAAGACATCTGATCTTGCAGGTGACGGAACAACGACAGCAACTGTTTTAGCAGCTGCAGTTTATCAGGAAGGACTGAAGAATGTAGCAGCAGGTGCAAATCCCGTTTATTTAAAACGTGGAATTGACAAAGCAGTCGAAGCAGGTGTTGCTAAATTATTACGTGACAGTAAGAAAGTTTCCGCCAGTGAAGAAGTTCGCCAAGTCGCAACTGTATCTGCAAATTGGGATGCCGAAATTGGTGAAATCATCTCCGAAGCGATGGATAAAGTTGGTAAAGACGGAACGATTACTGTTGAAGAAGCAAAAAGCATCGAAACCACTCTTGATGTTGTCGAAGGTATGCAATTCGATAAGGGATATTTAAGCCCTTACTTCTGCACTAACAACGACACAATGGAATCAATCTTAGAAGATTGCTACATTTTGATCAACGAGAAGAAAATAACTGCACTTAATGACTTACTTCCAGTTCTTCAATTAGTTTCCAAGCAAGGAAAGCCACTTCTTATCATCGCTGAAGATGTTGAAGGAGAAGCTCTTGCTGCTTTGGTAGTTAATAAATTACGTGGAACTTTGAACGCTTGTGCTGTAAAAGCGCCTGGGTTTGGAGATCGTCGTAAAGAAATGCTTCGTGACATCGCTATTCTTACTGGTGGTCGTTGCATTACTGAAGATTTGGGTATCAAACTCGAAAACATCGAGCTTGCTGATCTTGGAAAAGCAAAGCGTATTACTGTAGACAAAGAAAACACAGTTATCGTAGAGGGATCCGGAAAAGCTACTGAAATTCAAGGACGTGTTAAACAAATTCGTCGTCAAATTCAAGAGACTACTTCTGATTACGATCGCGAAAAACTCCAAGAGCGTTTAGCAAAACTCGCTGGTGGTGTTGCGGTTATTAGTGTGGGTGCAGTATCCGAGCCTGAAATGAAAGAAAAGAAGGCTCGTGTTGAAGATGCATTACATGCAACCCGTGCAGCGGTTGAAGAAGGAATTCTTCCCGGTGGTGGTGTAGCCCTTCTTCGTGCAGCGAGTGCAATTGAAAAAGCTGCGACTCTGCTCGAAGGTGATGAAGCAATCGGAGCCACAATCGTTCGCCGTGCAATTGAAGCACCTCTCCGCAAGCTTTGTGATAATGCTGGTGTAGAAGGTTCTTTAGTAGTCCAACAAGTTCTTAAGTCCAAAGGGGCAATGGGATATAATGTTGCGACTGACAAGCATGAAGACTTGATCAAAGCCGGTGTTGTTGACCCGACAAAAGTGACTCGTACTGCCCTGCAAAATGCAGGTTCTGTAGCTGGTCTTTTGTTGACCACTGATTGCATGATTACTGACATTCCTGAGGAGGAGAAAGCCGCTCCTGGAGGACATGATCACGATCATGGTATGATGTAAGAATTTGATTCTTATTTCAAATTTTAAGAGGCACCCTGCATAGGGTGCCTCTTTTTTTATTTAGTAATTAATGATTTATTACTATAGTAAGATTTTAAGTTCGATTCCTCTTTTGCATCACCACATGATTTTGTAATGGAAAAACTTATCTTTTTGATTTTGTTCATCGCCCTTACCAGTCATGGTGAATCTTGGCCACAATTTCGTGGACCTACCGGACAGGGGCATATTGAAGCTGCAGACCTACCATTAAATTGGAGTGGTAATAAGGGTGTTACCTGGGAGCAGAAAATAGCAGGGAAAGCCTGGTCATCTCCGATTTGCGTAAACGATCAGATTTTTCTGACGAATGCAGTTCTTAATCAAGGGAATTTAATCTTAGAGCTTATTTCAGTCGATTTTATTACCGGCGAAATTAATTGGAAAAAGAAATTATTTAACTATTCCAAACAACCTCGAATTCACAAAAAGAATAGCTATGCCAGTCCCACACCTTTTTATGAAAATGGTTTTGTTTTTGTGCATTTTGGAAATTTGGGGACTGCTTGTGTCTCCTTTAATGGGGAATTGATCTGGAATAAGAAACTTAATTACTTACCCGTTCATGGATCTGGTGCATCGCCCGTTATTGCTGAAGATCTTCTACTTCTGAGCACGGATGGATCAGTAGATCCATGTTTAGTAGCCTTGAATAAAAAAACAGGGGATATCAAGTGGAAAGCAATCAGGGATAGCAAGGCCAAGAAAAACTTCTCTTTTTGTACTCCTCTTGTGATTAAAGTGAGAGGTGAAACTCAAATTATCAGTCCTGCAAGTGATTACGTATTTGGCTATGACTTAAATGGAAATCAACTTTGGAAATTTAATTATCCAAATGGATACTCGGTAGTTCCGAGGCCTGTCTTTGATCAAGGAATAATTTATGTAAGCAGTGGGTATGATAGCCCTGTGCTTTATGCGATAAGGTGTGGGGGGAGGGGAGACATTACCCAAAAGAATTTAGTTTGGAAAACGAGAAAAGCGGCGCCACGTAATTCTTCAGTGGTGGTAGTCGAGGGTTTATTATTTATGGCTGCAGATAATGGAGTGGTTTCTTGCTTAGACGCCCAGACGGGCGAACTTTATTGGATCGAACGAGTAGCGGGGAGTTGTTCACCCTCTTTAATTCATGCTAATGGCCAAATTTTTCTTTGCGATGAAATGGGGAAGACTTTTATTTTTGAAGCCAAAAAAAGGTACCGTTTATTGGCACAAAATGATTTGGAGGAAAGAATGCTCGCATCTCCCATAATTTATAAGAATTCTCTTTTGTTGAGAACTGAGAATACGTTATGGAGAATTGATTCCTAATGCATTTCGCTATTAGTAATCAAATTTGAAGACTTTTCCTCGGCAGAAAACCGGTCCGATTGTTCGTCTGCATGATAAGATGAGCGTACTAATGGTCCCGATTCAACCACTCGGATGCCAAGGTCCAAGGCTTCGGTCTTCCATTGTGCAAATTCTTCAGGAGTTGCCCAGCGATCGATCGGTGTATACTCGGCGCTAGGTTGTAAGTATTGCCCAAGGGTAAGAACATCGAGTTTAATATCAGCCAAGTCTTTCAACGCTTGGCGAATTTCCTCTTCCCTTTCTCCTAGACCAAGCATGATTCCCGATTTAATTGGAAATCCCGCTTTTTTTGCATAGGTAAGTACATCCAAACTTCTTTGATATGATGCTGTTTTCCGAATGGGGCGCTGTAACCTCTCTACAGTTTCTAAATTATGATTAAAAATGTTGGGTCGGGCAGAGAGCACGATATCTAAATTCTTAAAGTCTCCTTTAAAATCGGGAACCAGTACTTCGATCGCAGTATTTGGATTTTTATGGCGTACTGCACGAATGGTCGCTGCCCAAACTTTGGCACCCCCATCGGGTAAGTCATCTCGGGCGACAGAAGTAAGTACGCAATGCTTTAGCCCCATTTTAGCTACTGCTTCAGCCACGCGGGGAGGTTCCGCTAAATCTAATTCTGTTGGTTTACCAGTCTGCACAGCACAAAAGGTACAGGCACGAGTGCAGACATTCCCTAAGATCATTAATGTGGCGGTGCCTCTAGACCAACATTCCCCCATATTGGGGCACTGTGCACTTTGGCAAACAGTATGTAATTGATTATCATCAACAATGTCTCGGACCTTTCCATACTCAGGACCGGATGGAAGTTTTGCCCGTAGCCAGCTTGGTTTTCTTTCTTTCACTGTAATCGAGATAGTTTATTTACCTGAATTTTCAATTTCATCCGGAGAAATCTTTTCAGGTCCTTGATTACCCGCAGTTCTGTAGTAATCTCCACTCGAAGAATCCTTTTCGTACTGAGTAAATCCGTTTTTTTTGAGATTTTCAGAAGAGATCGATTTTTTTTCGCTTTGAGTAGAATGATGAAGGGATAGAGAAGCGGCAGTTAATGTCCGTTTAACAGGTTCTTTGGTAAGTGGATGATTGGTTAAGGGTGCCTCATTAATATTCTGCTCCACCTCAAAAAACTCCTCTATTTCTTGGTCGTTTATTACTTGGTATTGATACAGGGGGAGCATCACAATTAAGCCGACTTCTTTTTACGAGGGGGAAATTCGAATCCAATACCCCCATTATCTTTGAGAATAAGATTTGCGTCAAATGGTCTCTTTGTTCTGCGAGATACAAAACCCTTGATTAACCCAGTCTTTTTGTCATTTACGAGTTTTAAAAATTCTTCAAGCGGAATCTCTTTATCCAGAAGCTTACGGGTTATTCGAAAGGAGCAGGAACCCTCTTCTGAAACTTTTTTATGACCTGTACATATGTAAGCGGTTTCAGTTTGTTTCACTTCTTTCTGGCAGACGGGGCATTGAGCGACTACAGGAGCATCCTTTATACTTTCCCTTTCTTCTGCCTCTTGTTCCTCATTATTTTGAAAGACAAAATTTACTTTATATTCCTCGTCGAGTTGGAGGATTGCAGAAAAAGGCTGTCCTTTTTTGGACATGAAATTATCAAGTGGTCCAATTTTCTTGTCGCGCAGAAGGATATCGACTTCATCAATGGGAAGTCGGCGTCCTGCGATACTTTTGGGAATACGAAAATCTCCTTCAATATTCTGATAAAACCCAAGACCTTCAAAAAGTGGCTCATCGGTAACAGGTGAGCGAAGCGTGGTTTCCTTTAAATTCTCGGCTGTTTCTGTGAACCCAGTAGTCTTGGTTACAAATTCTTCGGTCAAGCTGCCAATTTCCTTCATGAATTGATCGCGAGTCATGGTGCCTTCTTCAATCAATCGTAGCTTATGTTCCCACTCTCCAGTCATAGTAGGACTAGTTAGAATATCAGTACCAGCAGCATCAAGGAAATGAAACAAATCTTCTCCTTTTAGATTGGGGTGCATTTGCGTGCCTTCCCGGCGCATATATTTCTCTTTGATTAAATGATCAATAGTGGATGCCCGAGTTGCGGGTGTTCCCAAACCTTTTTCCTTGAGGGCTTCGGCTAGGTCTTCATCGTCGATTAACTTTCCCGCACCTTCCATCGCAGAGAGTAGAGTGGCTTCTGTGTATCGGGCGGGTGGTTTGGTTTGTTCGTTTTCCAGGTCCGATTTTACAAGATTCGCCTGATTATTATCTTCCGGGGTTAAAGCAGGAAGCGTATCTTCAGGTTGGTTGTCTTTTCCGTAAATAGCGAGCCAGGAGGGGTCCACTAATACTCGACCCTCGGTTTTAAAGTTATATTCCTTGATAGAACTTGTGCGCGTGGTGACATCCCATTGGGCTGGAGGATAAAAAACAGAAATGAATCGCTTGGTAATAAGGTTGTAAATCTTCCTTTCATTTGCATCCAAATTACTAGGAGAACCAGTGGTAGGAATAATTGCAAAGTGGTCACTTATTTGTTTATTATTAAAAATCTTTTTATTCTTTTCATCGACCCAGTCGGATTGAAGTGCTTTTTGTGCATGGGGACCAAACTCTCCCTGAATAGAACCAAGTAAATCTCTGCACATGGGTCCGTAATCTTCGGGCAGTGCTTTTGAGTCAGTTCTTGGGTAAGTAATTAATTTGTGCCTCTCATAGAGAGACTGGGCTATTTGCAGGGTCCTACTTGCGGGGTAGGAATGCAAGCGGTTCGCCTCTCTTTGCAGTGTGGTAAGATCATAGAGCCTGCCGGGGCTTTGTGGGGAGCGTTTCTTTGTTTCAGAAACATCTGCCATCGTGGCTTCCTGTATCGCGGCGAAAATTGCATCGGCTTCCTCCTTGTCCCATAAACGATCCACCCGATCGTGTTTATCATTTTCTGCTTTTTTAAAACCTTTTCTTTGGAACACACCCTTGTAGGTGCCTTCAGATAATTCAAAAGTGGATGTAATTCTAAAAAAGTCTCGCGGTACAAAAGAATTAATTTCTTTTTCTCTTTTAATGACGAGAGAAAGGGTAGGGGTTTGAACTCGACCTACAGTAGAGACTTGTCGGCTCATACTTCTGGACCTTTTGAGTGTCACTGCACGAGTTCCGTTTATTCCTATTAACCAATCAGATTCAGAACGGCACCGTGCTGCGTCTTGAAGAGGTTGTAGTTCCTCGCCTTCTCGCATGCTGGCAAATGCGTCCTTAATCGCCTGGTCGGTCATTGATAGCATCCAGAGTCGCTTGATTGGCTTCTTGGCTTTTGCCAATTCGTAAATGTAGGTGAAAATCAGTTCACCCTCTCTTCCGGCATCACATGCATTGATCACTTCACCAACATCTTTTCTTTTGAGCTGTTTTTTGAGCTGTTGAAACTTCTTTTTGGTATTTGCGATTGGTTTAAGTTGAAATTCGGGGGGAATGATAGGCAGGTTTGTCAATTTCCATGCTTTCAATTTCTTATCAAAGTCATCGGGCATAAAGAGCTCGACTAGGTGTCCTACCGCACAATCAATAACCCATTCATCATTTTCGTAGTAATCCTCCTTCTTGGGGACACGACCGAGGACACGGGCCAAATCTTTTGCAACGCTGGGCTTCTCGGCAATGACTAATTTTTTCACTTAATAAAAGTTGGAGTGTATCGATTAGGATGAAATGAATTCGGTTAAAACTTCGTCCATATTGGTAAGCAAGTGGTTCATGGAGTCCACTGTCTCATCGCCCATGTTAGAAATACGAAATGTTTTACCTTTGATTTTACCATAGCCCCCATCAATCGAAATTTTCTTTTGGTCACGCAATGTTGTAACAAATCCAGCCATATCAATTTCAAGGTTGTTTCGAACACAGGTAAGAGATTTGGAAGCAAACTCAGGTTTGGGTAGTAATTCAAATCCTTTTTTTGCAACCCACTGGTGAACCATTTGGTTTAATTCTGCGTGTCTTTTTTGTCGATTTTCAACACCCTCTGTAAAAATTTTATCGAGGGTATAACGGAGTGCATGGATCAGCGGAATTACTGGCGTGCTTGGAGTCATGCCTTTTGCGTGATTGGAGCGAAATTCAAGGAAATCGAAATAATACCCTCGTCCCTCAGTTTTCTGAGCTCGTTCGAAAGCTCTTTCAGAAACGGAAAAAAGAGCAAGGCCGGGCGGCATGGCTAAGGCTTTTTGCGAACCGGTAAGAATCACATCGATCCCCCAATCGTCTTTGGGGATCGGTACGACAGAAAATGAACTAACCGTATCAATGACTGAGATGACTTCAGGGAACTCTCGGAGCACTTTCATGATATCCTCAAGTGGGTTCATCATTCCACAGGATGTTTCGTTGTGGACTAAAGTAACGACATCGTATTCACCGCTTGAAAGCTTGGATTTAAGTTCGTCCGGGTCGATATTTTGACCCCATTCAACTTGTAGAGGGTCCGCGTCTTTTCCTGCTCGCCTGGCTACATCGAGCCATTTATCTGAAAAAGCACCGCACATACAACATAGAACTTTCTTTTGGCATAAGTTGCGTATGGCACCTTCCATGACCCCCCAAGCACTTGAAGTGGAAAGAAATACGGGGTCGCTGGTTTGAAAAAGTTTTTGTAAATTAGGTTGGCACGCTTGATATAGTTCAACAAAGTCGGCACTTCTATGGCCCATTACAGGAGTAGACATTGCCTGATAAGTTTCATCAGAAACATTAACAGGACCGGGAATATGTAATTTGTAATCAATCATTTTAATCTTCAATTTGGCTTGTTATATTTTTAAACTTTGTATTTTCATCTTCAACAATGACAAGGCGAGGCTCCCAAGCTGATGCTTCTTCTGGGTCCAATTGAATAAAAGTAATAATGACGAGGAGATCACCTGGTTTGCCCTTATGGGCCGCCGCTCCATTCAAGGCAATTTCCCCAGAACCGGCTGGAGCGGGAATGCAATATGTCTCAAACCGTTCTCCGTTAGTAATATTACCCACTAGGATTTTTTCGTGATTAAGAAAGCCCGCAGCCTCCATTAATGAACGGTCAATCGAAAGGCTTCCGGAATAATTCGGAGAAACCGAAGTGACTTTGGCACGGTGAATTTTTGATTTTAATAAAGTGACCTGCATAAAAGGAAGAAATTTTGAATCTCTTATCAAATCCTTTTCAGCCTTAAAGTCAATCGATGAAGGGTTTCTCGGAAAGGAAATCCAGTTGTCAGAACTGCTAATATCTATACAAGGTTATGTTTTATGTCACAAAATAGTGGGAAATGGCTGGAGCAAAAATGGTCTGAATTTGAAGGATTTGTTGAAGGTGTTATCTATGACCGAGACCTTTCTGTATCAGCCCGACTTTTTGGCCTTTTCTTAAAACCATTTTCTTTTCTTTTTTCAGGAATTGTCCGAGTTCGATTATTTTGTTACACGCATGGCTTTATTTTGAAGGTCAAACAGGTGGATTGCCTGGTGATTGTAGTGGGGAACTTAACGGTTGGGGGGACTGGTAAAACCCCTGTTGTGGAACGATTCACAAAGGAGCTCATGGCAAGGGGAAGGCGGGTGGCCATTTTGAGCCGAGGCTACAAAAGTAAGGAGGGAAAACCCGCTCGCAAGTGGTATCAATTATTTTCCAAAGCAGTTTTTCAGCCTCCCAAGATTGTTAGCGATGGAGAAAATGTACTGCTCGACTCGGATGAGGCGGGTGATGAACCCTACATGTTGGCAAAGAATTTAAAAGGGGCAGTAGTACTTGCCGATAAGGACCGAGTAAAGTCGGGATTATTCGCTATCGAAAAATTTAAAGTGAACACTCTAATTTTGGATGATGGTTTCCAATATCTTCCCATTAAGGGAAACCTCAATTTATTATTGGTGGATCAAACTAATCCCTTTGGCAACCGGTGCCTTCTACCTCGGGGAATTTTACGGGAACCAGTAAGGCACTTATCTCGTGCCTCCTATGTATTTTTGACTAAATCTGAAATCGAACCAGACCTTGAATTACTCCAAACAATTCGAAAGTATAATTCGAACGTGGAAATTATACGTTGTGCACACAGGGTCCGGTATTTTCAGGAAGTGAATACAGTTCAAACCAAGCCATTGAACTTTTTGTATGAGTTATATGTTGGCGTTTTTTGTGGTATTGCTTCTCCCCGTGGCTTTGAAGACATTATCCAACGAATGTCCGGTGAGATGAGATTTAAGCAACGATTTTTAGATCATCACCGATATACACATGAGGAATTGGACCGATTGTTTCTTCAGGCAAAAAATGCCGGTGCAGATGTGATCGTTACGACGGAAAAGGATGCCGTTCGCATTCCCGCTAATTACAAACCCATTCTTCCTTTTTATTATGTGAGAATGGAAATTGAGATCATCGAAGGCTTCGAAGATTTTGAGGATGCCGTGGCGGATATTTGTTTTCCCGAGAGAAAGAGAAAAGGATACCAGCCATTACCCATCGAACATAATGCATGAAGCGGGTTGAGATTCATCTGATTTTAGGAATCCGAGTAATTAGTTACTGTATGAACTAATTCTTCCATGCATTCCACTTTAGCTAGTGGACGAATTCCATGGCCAAGATTGAGAATATGTCCCGAATCACCTTTCATTTTTTCCAATAACTTGAGTGTTGTTTGGCGGACTGTATCTGGATTTGTTTCAAGGAGTGCAGGGTCGAGGTTTCCCTGAAGTGTAAAATGAGAGGGCAATGTACTGCGTGCATAAGCAAGGTCAGTTTCATGATCAATACTTATCCCCGAAACCTGACAATGGGAAAGATAGTGTAAGCGATCGCTTGGAGCTTTTGCATACAGAATGACTGGGATCTGGGAAGAAACCTCCTGGGCAATTTGATCAATCCATCTCAAGGACCATTCGTTCACTCGATCATTTGGACAAAGCCCATTCCAACTATCAAAAATCTGTATCGCATCCACGCCTGATTGGGCCTGCATTTTCACATATCCAATTAAAACTTCAGTCAACTTTTCCATTAACTTGGCGAAAGAATGGGGGGAAGACTGTGCCCATTCGACTGTTTTCGGAAAATTCGGGCTGGATCCACCATCAATCATGTAGCATGCCAGCGTCCACGGTGAACCGCAAAAACCCAACATTGCTTTAGAATCCCCTAATTCTTGGCGAAGAAGGCAGAGGGCATCGCGGACATAACACAATTTTGTTACCGCCTCCTCTGTATCCAATTTTTCCAGACAATTTTCTGATTCTAATCTGAAGTCCATTCCAATTCCGCCCTTTTCACGAAAGTGGTAAGGTTGGCCCATCGCTTCTGGAACCACCAATATGTCACTAAAGACGATCGCGGCATCCAGGGCAAATCTACGCAGTGGTTGCAGTGAAACTTCCACTGCCAGTTCTGGTGATTTGACCATTTCCAGGAAACTATATTTTTTTCGTAAGGCACGATATTCCGGTAAGTATCGACCTGCTTGCCTCATCACCCAAAGGGGCGGCCTGCCTGTATTTTTATTTTGGAGAGCTAAATTTATTTTTTGTCGCGAATTCATTCTATTTCAAGCCAGTCGGTGGGATGCAAATAATTTTGGTAGAGATTGTCCTCGGGAGAATTTTTTCGGGGTGTAAAGCCATAGACCCAACTTACTTCAGGGGGCATTGACATTAAGATAGATTCGGTTCGACCTTTTGATTGAAGACCAAAGTGGGTCCCTCGGTCATATACCAAATTAAATTCAGCGTATCTACCTCTACGATACTTTTGAAAATCTTTCTCTTTATTAGTAAAGGGGATCTCTTTTCTTCTCTCCAGAATGGAAAAGTAAGCATCCTGAAAACTTTTTCCTACGCTTTGCATGAATGAAAAGCTCGAATCAAAACCGCCTTCGCAAAAATCATCAAAGAAAATTCCTCCCACGCCCCTTGTTTCATTCCGGTGAGGAAGATAAAAATATTCATCGCACCACTTTTTTAATTTAAGGTACAAACCTTCTCCAAACGGATCGCAGGTACTTTTGGCCTTTTGGTGCCATTCCACCACATCCTCTTTAAAGGGATAGTAGGGTGTTAGATCAAAGCCTCCTCCAAACCACCAACAGAGAGTTTGATCCTCTTTCCTCGCTTCAAAATAACGAACATTTGCATGAGTCGTTGGGATAAAGGGATTATCCGGATGAAAAACGACAGAAACTCCCATGCCGCGAAAGGATGCTCCCTCTAATTCAGGACGATTTTGAGTCGCGGTTTTGGGAAGTTTATTTCCAGAAACATCCGAAAAATTAATTCCACCCTTTTCAATAATTTGACCGTTTGTGAAAGAAAGAGTTTTTCCACCTCCCCCTTCTTTTCTCTTCCATTGATCTTCTTTGTGGTCAATGGAGGGATCAGCACTAGTTAATTTATTTTCTACACTATTTTGTAATTCGAGAAGGTAGGACTTTACCTGTTCTGCTTGGTCAATTTGCACGCCTGCAGTAAATTGCCGGTTTAATCTATTGGGAAACTAGTGCCAATGGGATTCGGGAACTATTCTTCTTCCTCGTCATCGGGGTCTTTCTCTAAGTGCTCCTTTGCACTATCGAGGTCTTCACAAATTCCCCATTCCTCACAACCATCGAGGTTATTCCACATCTCTGCTTCTTCTCCAGTGGCAATAATTGCCCCTCTCATTGGAAGTTTCATGTCCTCAATTTTTTCGGCAAATTCTCCCACTACTTCTATTGCTTCTTCTCCTACCTCTTCCAAATTCGAGACATCAATGATGAGTTTTAATATTCCCTCATTGATTGTGTTTCGGATACGGGTATCCATATTTTCTTTGATATCATTGATAACAAAAGGAGACAGTTCAGGTGGTAGTTTGAATAAAAGATAGTCCTCTACGAATTTGAAATACCTTGCCGATGAATCTAAGTTCATCACTTTAAACATAATTGCGTCTGCTTTGTTGGCATTGAAAGGTTTGGTTATACAATCTGCAAAACCTGAATTCAGTGCTTTTTTCTGAGCAGATTCATCTCCCTGCACTATCATTCCAATCACTGGTGTATTTAATACATTGTGATTAGTCTTTAATTTTCTTCTCAAATCAACTGAAGTGTCACCTGGTAGTGCCATACTGATTAAAATCGCAGAAAAGGAAGAACTTTCACAGATTTTGAGGGCACCTGCCTCATCAGGAGTGCTTTGTACGACCCATTCATTTTTAGCGAAGATATCAGTAAGTTGTTTAACAATATTGGGTTTATCATCTACCACCAAAATTTTGGTTATTTCCTCATTGGAGGACGGGGAATGAGTTTCATTGGCACTCATTTCATTGGTTGCCAATTGGTTCATTCGATAAAGGCGACGACCAAGAGTACGAATTAACTTAACTGACACCTTAGGATTCTTGGTCACGATATCTTCGATGCTTTCCTCCACATGCCTTACTTTAGAAGGAGTTTTTGCTTTGATTACGGCATCGCGCTTCATACCGAGTATCTCGCTTAATTCTCCAAAGATTGATCCTGGTTGATCAATTTCGCTCAGTGTTTTTCCTTCACGAATAACTGCAAGAGAACCAGATTCAAGGATACAAAACCCTTTCCCCAGTTCTCCATCGTTTAAAACGATCTCTCCTTCCGCATATTCTTGTAATCTAATCATGGGTATAGTTTTTTATCATCAACTATTTGTAATGGGGGATCAAATAAAATCGTATTAAGTATCTTTGGCCCTCCACAATAGTTCATTGAGAATAGGTAAAGAGTAAATGGCTCATTTCCTCAAGCTCACTTTTTCCACTTGCACATTAATATTTCCTATTATTTCGGAGAGCTTAATGCCAATATCCAATAAGGAGTCTTGTTCCAGGGACGATACGGATAATGTAATGCGATCTGCATGGGCACCCATTTTACCCATTGCTGAATCGAGCGAATGCCATTTTCCATTTAGGTGAAATTCCGTCCACATATGAAAGCCCATCACATTTTTTTGATTACCAAAACTTTCCATAAAAACAAGGCCATTCGCCACTCGGGTTGGAATTCCATGAACACGGCCTAGTGCGGCCAAAAAGACGGCGTGTTCGGTGCAGTCTCCCTCCCGACTCTTGGCCGTTTCTGTAGCAGAGGCAAATCCTACATTGAAATTTTTATGGTGAATATACTTTTGAGCAAACCGGTAAAGATTTTGTGATAAATCAAGCATGTTTTTAGAACCCTGAGCAGCATTCTTCGCCAAATTTCTAATGAGCGGGTCCTCTGAATCAATCATAATATTGGCTTCACGATATTCTCTTCCGATTGCCTTAATCTTTTGTCCTGAATTTACTTTTTTTCCCCAGAGTTCGGAGCGAACATCAACAATGAAACTCTTCTCATCGAGCGGAGTTATTTTTTGATTACGAGTTTGATGAAATATGGGAGTCACTTGACCATTATTCAACTTCACATTGAACCGAACCGACTGAGCCCCATCAGGAATCTCTTCATCAAGAAAAAGAAGAGTTTGAAAAAGGAAGTCAAAATTGGTCTGGTCCGATCTTGATTGTGCTTCCAATTCAGTGGATTGTTTTATTTCAATGGGTATGCCTCCCATTTGCATTTTAGTTCTGATTGCAAATCCATCTTCATCGAGCCAATTAATGGTCTTCATTTTTCCCATTTTTGTAAAAAGTGTAATTTCACTTTTATACGAGTTTACATCTTCTCCACCGATTTTGATAATTTTTTGACCCAAGGATTTAATTTTCGCTTTTGTGGGTGAGGCCATTCCAAAATCCGCGGAGTAAATTTTTGTCTCCAGTTCATGTCCTTTTTCCTGAAAGCCATTTTCTTGTAATAACTTCATTAAGCCCCAGGTCATCCGACCTTCAGGATCAAGAGGGTATCTTTTTTCTGTTTCTCTCAAAAACTGCTTTTCTTTCACTATAATTTCTTGTCCTTCGATCCAGCCCTTTTTAATAATGGGGACACCAGCCATTTTTATTTCTCCGGAAAAACTCTTAATCTTTCCAGCCCGAGTTTCCCGAGTTTTTTCCAAAGCGGACATAGTAATGGAAATACCAGCTCGATTCATTTTCATATTGAAAATGCTTTGGGACACCACATCTTCGCCCTCCAATTTCATAGTACAATGGGCATGTCCCACTTTTGAACCACTGAGGAAAACTTCATACCAACGATCTAATTCCTTGAATGAGCTTGGATCTTCCGCTTCACTTCCCAAAAGTGAAAATCCAAGTGTTTGGAGAATGATTATCACTACCAAAGATACCAATCGAACGGAAGAATATTGGCCTTCTTTGTAGTTATTGGGTTTTAAGGTCGATAGGTTCCTCATTCTTGATCGACAATTTGTAAGTGTCTTTGCTAATAGTCGAGGCTACAATTCTTAATTTATGAAACAAACTTTTGATTTTCTCGTTTTAGGGGGTGGAAGTGCTGGTTATGCCGCCGCACGAACTTTTCATGAGCATGGCGGACGGGTTGCTCTGGTGGATGGAGCAGAGGAGTTGGGTGGTCTTTGTATCTTACGCGGTTGTATGCCCTCCAAAACCCTCATTTATTCGGCCGAAGTCCTACATCTTGCCCAGAAAGGAAGTATCTTTGGCTTTGAGGGTGAAACTCCACGGGCCAACCTTGCAACGATGCAAGCCCGAAAAAAGAAAGTAATTGCGGAGTTTTCCGAGTATCGAAAGGGGCAACTTGAGGATGGTCGATTTTCGTTATTTCGTTCCAGGGGTACTTTCGTAGATGCTAACACCATAATTCTTGCCGACGGGACTGTATTGACTGCTCCCAAAATTCTTATCTCCACTGGCTCCGAGGTTAAAGTTCCACCCCTTCCCGGTTTGTCAGAAGTGCGTTATCAGACAAGCGATCAGGTCTTGGACCTCGATGTAATTCCCCCAGAGAGTGTCGTTCTTGGCGGAGGAGTGGTCGCCTGTGAACTTGCCCAATTTTTATCACGTGTGGGATCGAAGGTCACCCTGTTACAAAGAAGCCCCCGATTACTGAAGGAATTTCCTCAAGCAGCATCGGATGCCTTACAGAGGGCAATGATTGAAGAAGGTATCCAATTAGAACTCGGAGTTAATTTTAAAAATTTTAAACAATTGGAGGAAGAAAAGATAGAGGTTTCTTATCAGCAAAATGGAGAAGAAAAGGAAATCGTAACTGGCTTTCTCTTTCTTGCTCTTGGGCGAGTACCGTCCGTTCATACTCTTGAATTACAGAATGCAGGAGTTGAATTATTACCAAGTGGACATATCAAAACCAATGATTTTCAGCAAACGAGTGCTCCCACTGTGTATGGGGCAGGAGACTGTGCCGGGCCCCACGAAATTGTTCATATTGCTATCAAACAAGGTGAAACCGTGGCCTTGCATGCACTTGGTAAGAAGGTCAAACCGATGAACTATGATTGCCTCCTTTCTGTTGTCTTCACCGACCCACAACTCGCAGTTGTGGGTCTGACGGTCCATCAAATGAAAGATCGAGGTATTGAATTTTTAACGGCGTCCTATTCTTTCGATGATCATGGAAAGTCGATTCTAATGGAAGCCAAGCACGGGTATGTGTGCGTTCACGCCGAGAAGATTACAGGACGAGTCATAGGAGCGGAATGCGTGGGTAAGGACGCGGGAGAGTTAATTCATGCTATGTCTGTGGCAGTCGGACTTCGAGCTGGTGTACACGACCTATTAAAGGCAGATTGGTATCACCCCACCTTATCTGAAATTTGGACTTACCCAATAGAGGACTTAGCAGAAGAGATCCCCGAGGTTGTTTAAAAGAAATAATAGAGCATGAATATGGCACTGCCAGCCAAACCACCGGCCCAAAAACGATCCTCTTGGTAGATAGGCTTGCCATTTTTTGCTGCCTTCAATCGGGCTGACAAATAAAAGCAACCAAATGTCCAGAGCGAACCAATCCAGGCAGCCTGTACCGGCTTTACGGTCTCCAATACAACTAATATACCGAGCACTCCATAAATAAGTAGTGTAATCCCCAAAGTCTTTCCCAAAACGATGAACTCTTCTGGGGTAAAGATTCCAAGACCAGTCCAAGTAAGCTTTCCTTTTTCTGGATCCACCTTACTAATTTTACTCACCACAATGTGAACCAGTAAACTCAGTAAAGCGGAAATAAAGGCACCGTGCATGAAGTTCAGTTTTTTTCCAAACAGATTTACGAGAGATTCATTGCCCTCAGCAATGAAGGCGTAGAGTGGCGGGATTCCATAACTGAAAATAACTCCTGCTATTATTGCGGAAACTCCCCCTGCCGCAGTCGCTCCTTTCCACAACATTCCAACGACAAAGGCAACCACTACTCCCGCAATCAAGTTTCCCTGATGTTTTGCAACAAGAAGAAAGAAACTATCCTGAGAATTGGGATCCATTTGGAATATGGTCAGGATCCCGGCAAACAGAATGAAGACTACGATCCAGGTTCGACCTACAGAAATTAATTTTTGATCATTAGCTTCGGGGTTAATGTATTTTTTATAAAGATCAAATGTCATTATCGTAGCGGCTGAGTTCATCATTGAATCTAAACTCGACAGAATGGCCCCGATCATTCCCGCTGCAATCAAGCCAACTAACCCGTAGCCAATGGGTGAAATTAATTCGGTGAGCAAATTAATAAAAACTGTGTCTTGAGCAACCTCGAGGTTACGATCTTTGAAAAGGTAATACGCCGCAATTCCGGTTCCGATCGAAATAAATGGAATGAGTAATTTAAAGAAACCAGCAGCCAATATCCCGATTCTTGCTTCCTTATCGGTTCGGGCAGACAGAGCTCTTTGCACAATAAATTGATTAGTTCCCCAATAGTAAAAATGTAAGACCATTAAGCCGGTCAGCACGCCAGTCCAGGGAAGGGAAGGGTGGTCAGAAGCATTATACAAGTGTAAGCGTTCAACCCCTTCGCTTCCGAGGTCCCTCGCGACAAGGTTTGCCCAGCCTCCGATTTCTGGCTGCGAGAAAGTGATGTAGGCAACCAGTAAACCGGCGAGGAGGAGAAGGACGGATTGAATGACATCGGTTACAATAACCGCTTTCAGACCGCCGAAAATAACATATGCTCCCGTGACAATTGCCATAAGCAAAATACCAATTTTGTAATGAAACGGTTCCACATCACCAGGGGAGATTTCCGGGTTATTTATGTTTCCACCAATAAAGGAAATGGGCACGGGCATAGAAGGTTCCAGATCAATTATGTTTTGGGTGAAATTAACTTCCACAATTTGACCATCCCTCAATACGGGCGAAAGGTTTTCCCTAATCTTCGACCCCACTTTTATTTGTGGAGGGGAGCCGTATTTGTCTCCACCGTAATTAATTTTAACTTCAGTCAAAACACCGTTTACATCGGCCATAGCTTCCGCGACTGCTTTTTTTCCGGTATCTCCCTGTAACAAAAGGTTGATCGAACGTGAGCCGATATAGAATCCGGGAACCATTTGAATCACGACCATTATAATGACCATAATCAGGGCGTAGCTTACCCGGCTCTTATCATCGTACCTTTTACTCAGGTAGTCACTCAGCGTGTATACATTTAATTTTCGGTAGACGGGGAGAAAGAAATAACAAAGCATGAGAAGCCCGGCAATGGCGGTGATTTCAAAATGACTTTGTGCAAAGCCCACGGCAAAACCAACTCCCATCATTCCAACGATATGGTTCGCCGATACATTTGATCCAAAAATTGATCCAGCGACCCCCCACCATCTCGTACTTTTTCCTGCCAGGAAATAATCTTCTGAACTTTCTTCCTTTCGACCGGACCAAAGGCCAAAGGCCATAACGGTTAAAAGGGATCCGAAAAATATTATTAAATCGAGAGTCGAAAGTAAGCTATTCATCGTTCCAAACTATTCAGAAAATACCAATACAGGAAAGCCCAAAATTGATTAAGCAATCGATCGTTATTTTGAAGCCGATAGATTTAATTAAATTGAGAAGCTCATTACACTACAAAATATCATCTGATCGACTCAATAATCGATTGGTCTGCTGACTCTTGGTACTTTAAGATTTTTTTACTTGGTTCTCAGGCGAACTCGTAAAAATTGCTTACCTCCCTTGGAGGCCGCAGTTCCCGATGTTTCATAAAGGACTCGTTCCATCCCTCCGCCTGCGTTCATTCCCTTACCCGCAGTTCCCGCTCCATTCAGATCAACTTGAGTAACCCCTGTGGTGGTCCAAGTGCGTAGATCAGAACTGGTTTCCACAATATACTCGATCCCTTCCGAGTTGTATGTGTCCTGGTATTTTTGGAATGTAATTCTTTGTTTTCCATCCTTTTTATTGACCGATCGAGGAAGGACAGACTTGGCATCACTGGATAGAGAGTCCCCACCAAAGGCGCGTTCCATAAAGTTGCTCATACCATCGCCGTCGGAGTCGGTATCATCGGAATCGAACATAAGTTCTGCATCCAATGCATTGACAGAACCGTCGCCATTGAGATCGATAAGTCCTTTGAGGTCCTTCTTGGCGGCCAGTTTACGTGCAAACTTGGTTCTTTCTTTTTCGTAACGAGGGTCGAGTCTGCGTTCATCAAAAAAGGCACTCTTGCCAGGTCTTTGAACGGTGATTTCACGAACCACACTGGCTGCTGCGTTGAAGGAACCGTTTCCTGCCTGAGCGGCTGTGATTTGCACGACAAGTCCGGCATCAGGAATGGAACCGTTAAAGTTCTTATTGAACACGAGGATGGCATTGCCGCCGTTGTCCACCAGTTGGAACACATTACCTGGATTTGCGGTGAGCGAGTAGGTAATACCCAGGTTCGAGGATGCAGTGGCCATACGCCCAATGGGGACTGGTTTTCTGGAGAGTGGGAGATCCCGTAGACCTCCTTTTTCTCCCTGTTTAAAGAAGATCGTCTGCCCCTGTTTGTTGGTCACATTGAAAGTTGTGTCGGCCGAACTGGTGAAGTATGCAGTGCCGGTAGCCACAGCTCGAACCTTAACTGTTCCGGTCGAACTTCCGCAGGTGATTTGGTCACCACTAATAGTCGCTGCTCCTGATACGATTGAGTAGGTCGGGTTGACAGGAACTGGGGAATTGGTGATTCCGTCTAGAACAATTGCTTTAATGGTGAAGCTTTGCCCTTTTCCCATGTCTCCGATCGCATCAAAGACAAAATTAAGTGGACGTTTTACAAGAAATGTTTGATTTACATAATTGGCAGGGGCGTATGTTGAATCGCCAGCCTGACCGGAACGAACAGTGACTGAACCAGTTCCGGAGAAGGTCAGCCTATTTGCGGATAGGGAGGCAATATTTCCACCCGATACAATCGAAAAGTTGGCGTCTAAACCAGACGATACGGTTGCGTTTAAGTCGAGAGGTTGGTCAATTCTTACTTCACTCGGAGTGGTGAATGAGACGGTTTGAGAACGCTTGCCCAGAATCTTCATATTGAAGGTCGCCGGAGTGGCGGCCGAAAAATATGAATTACCAGTCTGCCTAGCAGTTATCCTGACTAATCCCTGTCCGTGTGGTTGGAGCAGACCGGCGGATGTGACTGAGAGAATCGAAGTGTCGTTCGACTCATAGGAGAGGGCTAGACCCGATGTTGCGTAGGTACCCTCTAAATCGAAGGCGGAATCAAAGATCGACATGAAGGGGACATTGTCACTGCTGTCGGTGGGTACATTGGTCGGGTTAAGTGAAATCGACTGGGAACCACCGAACAGTGGCTGGGTTGACTCGAACGGATGTCCCGCAACGAGCCTCGCATTCGACCCCCACTTGTGTGCTAAGTAACCTTCCATTCGGCGAATGGCAAAGTCAGTTAGGCTACCAGAGAATAGCATTACTTCATGAACGACTGCATTAGACAATTGGTTGCCAATGGCTGAAGTCCCTGTTCGTCCTGCACCAAGAATAACTTCCCTCGTTCCCGAGGAGGGAATAGCCGGCACACTTGTACCGGACTGAGCGGATCCAATCTGAGTGGTTCCATTAAAAAAGAATTCACCGTCGGCATAAGTCGCACTGGCTTTTCTTCGGAATACTCCGACCTGAACATTCCCGCCAAAGTTAACCGATGGGAAAGTCAATTCGCCGCCACCGTTAAAGTAGTAGCCGCCGTTCTTGGCCATACCGAGGACCTGCCCAGCGGTGCCAGCAGGGTTTCCAAAGTGAAGGATTTTTTCCGGCTGGGTTCCGGATGTTTTGACGGCCACAAACAGAGTGAAGCTAGGATTGCCCGACAGGATTGCTGGCATAGTCGCAGTCATGTGTGCTCCAGCATTCCCCTGTGTGGATCCAAACGCCAATCCTGGCTTTCCACTGCTCACCACCCGGACCGGTTGCAGGTTGGTGGTTCCCTGGCTCAAGGTGTTTGAACTTCCTGAACGGTCAGCCCAGGCACTGGCCTGACTCTTTTGTCCGTTGGAAATGAAGTCAGTATTCGATTCAGCCAAGCCATCCGCGTTGATATCGTTGGCATCCAACCATAAGATCATACCGGGGAGTGAGTCTGAATAGGGGCTCTTTTCGGTTACGGTTACTGTGAAGGTCTTTGAAGATGCAGGATTGTAAATCGCACTCCCAGGTTGGGAAGCTGTAATCGTTGCGGTTCCGTCTCCTTTTGGTTTTAGGCGGGTTCCACCTCCGGTTATTTCAACAATATTTGCATGAGAACTGGAGAAGGTAAGAGCAAGTCCGGTGGATGCAAAACTACTTGTCTTTGCTGACTTGAGGGCAGGAGCAAATTCAAAGTCCCCGTTGTCAATGGTCAGGTTGGGTAGGGATGTCTGATTACTATCAGTGACGATTCGTTGTCCGGCTTTGGATAGCGTGATCGTTTTCTCCACAGTAGGTGCTGCCTGCCATTGTCCATTACCAGCCTGAATTGCACTAATGGTGGCACTTCCTGCTCCGACAACGTGTAGGTAAGTGTTGTTAACTACAGTTGCCACATTGGTATTTGAACTTAAGTAAGAAACGGTCAGGTTCGACGACGCACTGGCAGTCATATTGGTATCACTTGAATCAACAGTAAGCCCTGAGAGGTTCTGACTCCAAGTGATGGTCTGTGCCTGTTGTGTGTCATCCAATACGGTCAATGAACGAGTGGCATCACTTGCTGCGAGATAGGTGCCGTTTCCTCCCTGTGTTGCAGTAATTGTTATGGTTCCACCTTTTTTCAGTGTAAGAGTATTACCGCTCACCTCAGCCACGGTTGTATCGTCGCTGGTAAAGCTAACTGATAGACCGGAAGAAGCAGTGGCGTTGAGTTCGTAGGTACCTGCACTCAGGCTTGCACTGCTCAAGCTGTTAAAAGTTATGGTCTGTGTGACTTTATTTACAGTCAATGTTTTCTCCACAGTCAGGGCAGGGTTGTAGCTCCCATTTCCGTCCTGAGAAGCACGAATTGTTGTCACACCGGCTCCGGCAATAGTTACCGTTCCATTAGATTCTACGGTCGCACTTGTACCCGAGACTACAGTAAAGCTAACTGGCAATCCGGAAGATGCCGTTGCATTCAATTCAAAATTGGCAGACTGAACGGTTTTGTCAGGGATATCGGTAAATGTAATCGTTTGATCTACCCGTGGAGTGGCCGTTACAATGAAGGGCTGAGTCGCGGTTGCGGATAACCATGGTGCCTGACCACCCTGAGTGGCAGTAATCGTAACTTTGCCAACTTTTAATGGAGTCGCAACATTTCCTGAGAAGGATACAACACTGCTGTCGTTGCTATCATAAGTGAATACGCTAAGACCAGAATCGGAACTGACATCAAGGGTAACAGTTTGCCCAACTTGCTTATCCGGCACGGGTTGAAAAGTGAGAACCTGTGCACCACCAAAGGCAGGTTTTCCGACTTTATAAGTATGGGAAGAGGGTAGGTCGGAATCCAATCCCCATTTGTGAGCGAGGTAACCCTCCACTTTTTGACGAACTCCAGAATTAAGAACACTGCTATATGCCACGAGTTCCGCAATATCACCGGCGAAATCGTTACCCAGTTTGGTTGCGGAGTCGGGTGCGATAGGATCTGTTCCGGTTCCTTTGTTTACACCATTAACAAAGAGTGCGTAGTTGCCAGCTGACAACTGCATGGTCAAGAGTGCGGAAGTTTGAGAAGATACCCCCGAGTCCATCCATGCACTTCCCTGACGTTTGAGACCAAACTTACCCGCCGCCGTAGTGGCAAATATATTACTCCCCAACGGTTTCGTTTCGGCAGTCTGGTTGGATGCTTGTTTTAACACTGCGACTACAGTTACGAAATCATTGCTTGTGCTAATATTAAAACTCTGAGCCGCAGTGAAACGAACCACACCCATTCCATTGAGGGCATTCTCAGCATAGGTAGGTTTATTTGCATTGGTTCCCTGACCGGGGTGATTATTGTTCCCTGAACGGTCAATCCATTGAGTAACATTTGATCCATTTGCTACGATATCTTCTGTGGTATCGCCGTCCAAATTATTTCCATCCACCCAGAGGCGAAGGCCAGGGAAGGAGTCACTCTGGAGGTTATAATAGCCCACAGTTACAGTCTGTGTTACATTGGTTGCCGCATTATATCCACTGTCTCCAATCTGGCTGGCAGTAATGGTTGCGGTTCCCGCAGCACGAATCTTAATGGTCTGATTTGGTGCAGTGCCTTGAATTTCTGCGACCAGGCTATCTGAACTGGCGAAGCTTACCGGTAAACCAGAACTGGCAACAGCAGTGGGGGAGAAGTCGAAATCACCCACAGATTTATCTGCAATTGGCGAGAATGAAATCGTCTGATCCGATTTATCAAAAGATGCGGCGATTGTTACAGCAGGTGCAGGAGCATAGCTATTATTTCCCTGCTGGTTGGCAGTGATGGTCACATTACCCGCTGCTTTTACATAGATCCGGTTAAAATCACCGTTTCCTGAACCATACAGTTGAGTAATTAAAGTCGAGTTTAATTCTGCTCCATAGAAACGAACATCGTCCAAGAGTCCGTTAAAGTATGCAGAACCATCCGTTCCGATCTTTAGGTCATTAGCATTGCTCGTATTGATTGCAGTGGAACCTGATCCATTTGTCGCAGAACCATTAACATAGAGTTTTGTACCGCCCGTGTTTCCGCTAGCTGGAATGGTAGCAGCGAGGTGATGCCAAGCTCCATTTGCCAAACCCGTTGTGGAAGTTGTTATTGTGGTTCCGCCCAAATCAAGAACCGCAGCTCCGGAAGAATTAAGAGATAGTTTGAACAGAGTGGCTGTTCCAGCAGCTCCATATTGGAGTATTGGTTTATTGGCAGTAGATGTTTTAAACCATAATGCAATGGTGCGGCGATCGCCACCGGTTATTCCTTTAAATCCTGAAGTATATGCGTAAACATTACTTCCGTTTAGAGCGAATGCATTACCGAATTTACCCGAGCTTCCAAGTGCAGAGGAAGAAGTCGGAATAACTCCGGTTCGACTATTACCCGATGAGTCGTTCATGGTTGAACCACTGAGTTCATCCATTTTCCACCAACCCTGCAAGCTGCTTTGCATGGTAACTGCAAGCTCTGCAACGGTTGCATCGCTAAGCGAGTAGGTGACCGGTAAACCTGATGCAACACTTGCATTAAGGTCAATATACTGATTTACGCCATAGGAGGAAAAGTCCTGCCCCCAGGCAATGGTTTGTTCCGTCTTGTTACTCTTGATTAATTGTCCATCCACATAAGAAATTGCATATTTTTGTGAGGCGGCATCGCTTGGGCGCACATAATAAGTACCTGCTGCACTCGAATTATTAGCATCTGTGGTAACGATTGGCCCGCGTGTGAGGGCAACTATTTTATGGGAATGATTGCTTGGCAAGTTCCCCTGTAAGCCCCACTTATGAGCGAGGTAGCCTTCGATGGCTTGACGATCAGAGGTACTGACTGCAGCATCTACGATTAGGAATTCAGCAATATCCCCCGCCAAGAAATCGCCATTAGCTAAGTAATTAGCACCGATGCGAATGCCTCCAGATAGGTTGCGGGTGCTCGTGTTAAGGTTTGAAACCACAGTCCCATCGATACCAATTAACCCACTCGAAGAATTAAATACTGAAGAGAGTGTGAAGTAATTGCTGGGGGTGTTTATATTTGAATTGCCCCAGCTTCCTGCCCAAGACTCCACTTTACCGCTATTATTACCTTTAAGTGCGACCAGGCTTCTCTTGTTGTTATCAGTAACACCGTCAAAAACATAGTCCCTACCTGCCCCTCCGATTGTCTTGGCAACTGCAAAGATCGAATAGGGTTGGCTGATGTTAAGGCTTGAAGCTGTGAGGTAATCATTACTACCGTCGAAACTAATGATAGATTTTCCGTTGAGTACTGAAGAAGTTAGGGTTGGTTTGTTATCTGCAGTCGACTGGGTGGCATGTTTGTTGTTCCCACTTTTATCGTTCCATTGACTAATCGCATTGGTGGCATGTGTGATTGAGTTCTCATCGCTGGCATCGAGCCAGAGTGCAAGATTATTCAGACCGGCAGGGTTCGCTGGGATAGCGAGTGAACTATCATTGTGTTTCCATCCTGAAATCGTGTAATTGAGATCTGGTATTGATGTACCCTGGGTAATGGTAAGATCGTCCCCAGTTATGGTAAGAGGAGCTTTTGCAATAGAAACAGACTGGCTTACCGGAATTGCGGAGTGTGCAGAAGTGTTTGCTGGAGCATGTGCTGTGATTACGACCGACCCACCACTTTTAATAATGGCCGTGCTTCCATTAATATCAATGATTTCCGGGTCACTCGAGCTGTATCGAAATGCAGCCGGGCTAACCGTTAAGTATGGATGATTACTTGGTAAGCTCGAAGTTAATCCCCACTTCTGGGCCAGATAACCCTCCATTCTTTGCATTTGATCATCATCAAGTGGGGAATTGAATATTAATAGTTCGCCCAGTTTTCCCTTCCATGAACGATTGGCGGAATTCCTGTCGTTACTAAAACTAGTAGCTCGTGCATTGCTTGTTGTTCTGATCGTCAAGATAGAGAGCGATGTTGGTTTGGCAGTTACCCTACCATCGATAGGCACACCATTTAATCGGGTATATCCATTGTAGACTTTTGACTCTCCCCATTGGTGCCCCCAAATATTGCCATCTCCCTGAGTATGCCAGTCTGGTTCCACGGTATCTCCGAGTAGGTACCTGAGTCCGGAGCCTGAGACACTGGAATCTTCGGATACCACCCAAAAGACAGTTCTAATATCAGTGATAGTGGTGAAGGCATGACTTTCACTGGTGGCACCACTGTAGCTCATAACGGATAACCCATTTTGAGCATTCGTGGCCACGCTTGGCGAACCCACTTTGGTGGCATCATTATCGGCAGGGCTTTTATCTGTCCAAGTCGAACCCGCACTTGATAACGAACTTGCATCAAGCCAGAGCTTCATACCCGGAAGAGTGTTGGGGAAATTAGCCAAGCTGGTGTCTGTACCGGTTTTCGTTGCGGTCAGAGCAAATGGAGCATCTCCATATGATTTTCCCGCTATGGTTTGATTCCAGTCGATAACACGTCTTCCTTTAATGACATTAAAAGAAAAAGTTTTACTGTCATTTCCATCCGAATTGATTGCAGTAAAGGTAGCGTTAAAGTCTCCAATAAATCCGGTACTTCCTGTAATCACACCGGTGTTGTTTATGCTCAAACCTGAAGCAAGTCCAGTTGCAGTCCAACTCGTCGGGTTTCGTGAAGCAGGAACTTGTAAGCTAATTGGTTTCCCAGTAGTAAGAATCGCATCGACTGATGGTGCTGACCACATGGCAATTTGAGAAGGTTTGCCCAGGTTTACGCGTTCTTCACTTCCACCAGGTTGGGTAATATACCAATTATTGGTATCACCTCCGCCACCTTCGGCTGTCATGTAGAAGAAATTATAGACAGTTCCTGCCACCAATTCTAGAGTGCCCGAGCCGTCCCAAGCAAATGGTGCTAAACTTTCTGATGCGGCAAAAGTTCCATCATGATCCAGGTCAATATACATGGCACCGGCATCATCATTGCTCCAACGAAATGTGTAGTTGCCAGTACTTGTGGCAAGAAAGGATCCGGATATTGCAGTCATGAAATTATTACCACCACTAAAAGCGGGAAAATGATTCCAATTTTGAATGTCTGCATTCGTATTGCTTAATTGAATATTGTGAGAATCTCCGGTGTGAGCTAACAAGCCTTTGCTACCGGTAAATACCCGAGAGCTGGAGTAGGAGTATGTGGCACCATCCAAATTATTTTGCCCGGAACTCGGATTTGGCCCGATGAATACTGAGGCGTGAACTGGATGAAATACCACTCCGCTCAGCTCCTCGATTCGTGGTCCGTTGTTGAAGATTGGGGGAACATCTTTGTAGGTATGATTGGAATCCAAGCTGTCTGCAGCTCCCCATTTATGAGCCAAGTAACCTTCAACCTGTTGTTCCTCCAGATTTGTAAGTTGACGATTAAACAGAAGCAACTCGCCGAGATCTCCTCCAAAATCATTACTGGAAGAACTCGCTGATTTTCCAAGTTTGATATTGTTGAGTGTGGAACCACTGGATGCAGATTGCTTGGCAATTTTTGCGGTGAATGAAGCATTCGTTGTATTTGGAATTAAAGCCCAAGATGACTCGCTCACGAGATGTGCATTTGCGTCTCCTGAATCAACTGCTCTTCGAGTCAGCGCATATACCGAGTAAGCTCCTGCAGTGGTACGAATGGATGACACATTGAGTATGTCTCCATTTCCATCGAAGCGAATACCCGTTTTACTACCAAAAGAGCTACCCGTTATGGTAGGTTGATTATTCGTTGTTGACTGGCTAACAGTTTGGTTTTCGAGAGATTTATCCGTCCAGCTCGAAATACTTGCACCATTTGTGGCTGAATCCACATTTCCGTCCCCATCAAGATCGGTTGCATCAAGCCAAAGGGCAAGACCGGGGATCGAGTATTTATTAATCGCCGTATTCGCTGGCTTGAATGTCTTTACTGAACCCCAGACAGTACCAGCCGAGTTGGAAGCCTTGGATGTATAGAAATAATTTGCACCTGTTGTCAAACCAGTGAGTGAGTGAGACAGAACACCTATTCCATGAGAACCAGAAAGGGCATGATTATTGTCCCAATTCGATGCATTATTGCTTGCGTTGTTATCACCCCAGTAAAATGTTACATTGGAATCATTTCCATTGGTGAAAGTGAGCTTGGAATTAAGTTTGGCAGAAGTCTTGGTAATCTCCGTTGCTCCAGGTGTTTCGACAACCGGTGGTCCGAGCGTGGTGAAGGTTGTTATGTCGGACAAACTGATACCGCCCTGGTTTTGAACGGTGAATCGATATTTATAGGAAGTTCCGGCAGCTAAGCTTGAAAGGTTGTGCGTAAATGTACCGAGGGCCTTTTGTCCTAAATTGACTGCAGTAGTAGGCAGGTTGGTTTGAACTGGGAAATCGTAATCTGCTACCCGGTTACTGAAACCATAGATGTGCCAAGTGGACCCCGTGGTCGGATCGATGGTAAACTCGGCTTCACTACCTGATGGGGTGTAGGAGCAATTGACCAATAATCCATCTTGGGATGTTCCCCCGTACTGACTTTGATTGAGCGTTACAGTGGCAGACAATTCCGAACAGGATAATATGGCGGGTCTACCAGATGCTTCCCATGCTTGGTTATATAGAGTAAACACATAACTCTTGCCGGGCGTAAGTCCAGAGATCTTGATTTTTTGTGGGTCTCCAGCGTAACGCATGCCATTGGATAGCATGGCTCCAATTTGGCCACCCACGGTGGATGTCTGAGAACCATGGGGGCTTGTCATTCCGGCAGTGATCTGCCATCCCGTTCCACCGGTTCCGGATGCACCTTCAAAAGTGACTCCGTTAATCGTTTTGTTCGATCCATTGAGACTGACTGCACAGGTATAATTGTGTTCAGCTGAAATTCCGGAATCTGCATCTCCAGTCAGGTGTGAAGAGCTCCATCCTTCGGCGCCAATATATCGTGAGGTGTTTAATGCTGAGGATAATCCCCATTTGTGGGCAAGATAACCCTCTATTTTTTGTCGTTCAAAACTGGACAGGGATCCAGACACAATCATATGTTCGTAAATGGAACCTTGGAAAGGCGAAGAAGAGCCATTATTGTGAACTCCTAAGACATAATTTCCACCGAAAGAACCACTGCCTGCATCTCCGGTTGACGAATGGGCACCGTTAATAAAAAGATTACTGGTTGAACCATTGAACTTATATGAATAAAGGGTTTTACCGATCGGGTTTAATGAGGTTGAGCGAATAAATGATCCAGCATGAGAGCCGAACCCTTGGTTTGAGACTTCTCCTAAAATATAACGTCCGGTTGATGAATCATGAATGTATTGGCTATCGGTATTTGACCCGGAATATTCGGCAACCAAAAAGAATGTTAATGGTTGGGCGAGTAGGGGAGCCGAGCCTGATAAAGAGTCAGAGGCAAAGGTGATCTTCTTACTCGTTCCATTGTAGGCAGGTTTTGATCCTGCGGTTGATTGGGTCAGATTAAATCCATTTCCGCTCTTATCTCTCCATTCGCTGACTGCATTTGAACTATGTGTGATCGTGGACGAGTCATTCGCATCCAACCAAAGCCTTAAACCACTTCCTAGGGATAAGGGAAGGTAGGAATCAAAGATGCCAGACTCCAAACTATCGACCGGGTCATACAGGAGGGTAACGGTAGGCTGGGTCGATCCATCAAAAGAAACCACAGTACCATTTACAGTAACCGAAGAACCGGCAACCGAAGAAGCATCCTGTGCGGTAATGGATGGCGGATCCAGTTGATTACCAGTCTTGAAGGAATAGGCATCGGACCAAGAGGCCCCAGCTGAGTTGGTCGAACGAATACGAAATACATAGGATGTGTTCCCACTCAAACCGTTCATTCCTAGAGTAATTTGTCCCGTGCTCTGATTCCCGGAAAGAGATGTGTTCGCATCCCAACCGGTTACGGTGGCACCTTTATCCACAGTACCATAAAAAATATCCATTGATACATTCGCCCCACCCGTTTCTTTCAGTGTCACCGTTGCAGTGGCAGAAGTGGATCCAGAATTTACAGCGAAGAGATCACCATTTCCTTCACCGTATACAGCAGCAGCTTCATTGGCAGTTAGGGCAACTCCATAAATTCGAAAATCATCTAAGTATTCTGCGAATCGTTGTCCGCCTCCCTGGTAATTTCCAATAGCATATATGTTGGAACTCCGATCCGCATTCACCGATCCAACAAAATTTCCTTCGTGATAAAATTTACCTGTTGTACCATCGAATGAAACCACCAAATGATTCCAAGACGAAGCCGAAGTCGATGTGGGCAAGTCGTATCCAGAATCGACCCATCCAAAAGTACCAATATTATTGGTTCCATTATTTATGATTACATGATGATAGTTGGAAGAGTTATCTCTGGTCAAAGTTCGGTACGCCCCGGTTCCGTAAAGTTTCTTGAACCAAACAGACAATGTAAATGGATTTCCGGACAGATCAATTGGAGTCGTAACCTGTGCATAAGCTCCCGTGCTTCCTGTAGGAAGGTTCAAGGATGAGGATCCAAATTTTTTCTCACTGGTTGAAAAAGTGGCACCTCCAGCAAGAAGGGCAGCGGAGCCCTTCGTTCCATAGTTGGACGCAGTGGTGCCTGAAGTTTCATCGAACTTGAACCAACCAAGAAGATCGGATTCACGAGTGACTGGATAGTTGGTTTCGATGATAGGTTTGGATGCTCCTATTGTGAGTGTTAATGTTTTGCTCGGAGATGAACCGGAAAGATTGGAAGCTATAATGGTTACATTGTGATCGCCAATGGAAGTCGAGTGACCACTTATCTCTCCTGTGTTTGGATTCAGACTAAGCCCTGTAGGTAGTCCGGTAGCAGAGAAACTAGTTGGGTTATTCAGTCCTTCGATTGTGTATACCAAAGAACTGTTAGTTTCAGCATATACGGATGCAATTTCACTGGCACTAAGGTTGACCCGGTAAATTCTTAAATCATCCAAGTCACCAGAAAAATACTCATGAAATGCATTACTTGTATCGGAACGCCCAATGAATTGGGATGTACGATTCTCCACCACCGGTGCGGTTGCGGTTGTGGAGGATGAGAATAGGGAGCCATTTTTGTAGTAGCGTACAGTGGAGGAGTCTGTTCCTGCATTCTCGAGACTTACCGCAATATGTGTCCAAGTTTTCCATTGCCAAAACCCGGTTCCAGAATCATGGATTTCATCTCCACCCGGAGTACTTCCAAAAAGAGAACTTAGGTTATTGGGGGAGCCAAGATGAACGGCTAATTTGTAGGTGCCGTCCAGGTTGATCAACCGTGCGTCTGCACGAAAATCATCTGCCTTCACCCAGGAAGTAAAAGTAAATGCACCTCCCAAGGACCAGGTTCCCATTTGTAGGTATTCGCCACTAGGATCATTGGAGTAGGTGCCTGCTGAATTATCCAACGAGATGGCTCCTCCTGATTTTCCTTTAATCCAATTATTTCCACTTGCATTCACTAAAGTGCCATTTCGCTCATACTGTGAATAGTCCATTATTGTTGCACCACTTGCATCATCAAACGGATACCATAATACAAGGTCATTATAACGAGTAGCACTTTGCTTGCGGTACGAGTTGTTTGAATAACTAAGTGTGGATGTTAAACTTGAATTACTGACCGAGGGTGGGGTGTTGTAAGATTTTGAACCTTCAAGTGCTCCGCTACCAAGTTCAACCGTTCCTTCGGTCAAGTTGAGACTGTAGTTGAATGCGACCCGACCTCCACCGCCTTTTCCGCCGTCATAATTCGATGCCGATGCTGGCGGGGTGGCTCCTTTTGCTGAAATAGTTCCATTATTAATGATTTGTCTGCCTGCTAGTCGGATCGAACCACCGGATCCACCCCCACCAATATTGGCAAGGGAGGTTGAGACTCCACCACCATTGGCAGAAACCGTTGCTCCTGTTAGGATGGTGAGGGTTCCATTACCATCCGCTTCCAGGGAGATTGCACCTCCACCAGCTCCCCCTCCAGATTGGGATGCTGCCCCTCCACCAGAACCGCCAAGTAGATGAGACAGGGTAGGGATGCCATAAGTTTTACCATAGTCAAAATCATTGGAATTGTATTCGCCAGCGGAGCCATAACCTCCACCGCCACCCACTAGGTTGCCGGAAACTCCACCCCCTTCGAGTTTGCCGCCTCCTGAGCCGCTTCCATTAGTCAGGGCTTTGATTCCACCATTTAGACCGCCAAGTTTTCCTATTCCATGATCAATAGCTGAATAATAGCCAACATATGTGTCCTGCGCATTACCACCGTTCGCATTCAGGTTCGTACCCACAGAAAAGTTTCCATTGTTACGGGTCTTGAGAATGAGTGAATTTTCTCCCTTCAGAACTACATTTAAGCCGGAGGCTAGGTTGATTGAATCAAATGTAAAGGTGCAAGTTTTATAAGATATTCCATCGGTATCTTCTTTTTGTTCAAGGGTGCCGACTCCATGGACTCCACTGGTGTGATGCCAATAACCAAAAGTAGTATCAAAAATCAATGTGCCTGAGGATAGGGATAATGCATTGGTTGGTGTTGCACCGGAAATATGTAATGAACCCACATGATAGCCATTCAGGGTAGTAGTACCGAGTACCAAATTGCCATTCGTTTGAATCGATATTCGACCACCGCCACCTTCGGTTGCAGTAAGTCCTTTTCCACCTTTGACTTCGAGGGTTCCCGCAATCGATACGGAACCACCTGAAAGTTTGATCGCACCCCCGGAACCACCACCACCACTTTTGGCATGAACCCGTGATGCATCACCACCATTTGCAAGAATTTTTGCAGCACTTGTTAAAGTAAGAGCACCGTCACCGTGTGCCAGTAGTTCAATCGCTCCGCCCCCGGCACCACCGGGATAGTCTCCACCCCCGCCCCCGGAACCGCCCATTAAGTTTGTCAAAGCACCATCCCCATACGAGTTATTGCTGATACCAATGAAAGGATCATTTCCTTTTCCTGCATATCCTGCACCTCCGCCAGCATGTGCTACATTACTTGGGTGCGAATTCGGAAATGAGGATTCAAGCCCCCATTTATTGGCTAGGTATATTTCAATCTTTTGAATTTCTGAATCAGTCAATGGGCTGTTGTAGATAATAAGTTCGCCTAGATCACCTTTCCAGTTTCGACCAGATTGTGTCCTGTCTCTACTGAAACGACTTGCTTCAACATTTCCAGCAGTTTTCAAGTTGACAATGGATAGATTTGATAAGCTTGCGTTGATGGCTGTGCTTGTGCCGGATATGTTTCTCGTTCCATTAATGGAAAGGTTTCCATTTCTAACGTTGGCGGAAGCATGACTGCCGTGCCAGAAATTTGGAGGATTTCCCTGATTGTGGTGAAAATCATATCGATTATCGTCGCCGAGTAAAAATCCGCCATTAGTGCTTTCCGCTTTTATCACCCAAAAGATAGTGCGAATGTCGTTAAGATCTGTCCACTCATGGTAATCTCCATTAGCTCCCGAATAGCGCATGATCGAGTGTCCATTTTGAGAATTGCTTACTACCGCAGGAGAACCGTTCTTAGTGGCATAATTTCCATTGCCACTGCTATCAGTCCAAGTTGAGCCAGCACTTACAAGTGAACTGGCATCCAACCAGAGTTCCAAAGAATTAAGTACGTCTGGAGCAAAATTTGGACTGAATGCAGATCCTGCACCAGGGCCATCTCCGTTGGTTTCAGTGGTTCCTCCGTCATACCCTCCAAGTTTTCCTATTCCTCCTGTATTTGGGCCTTCGGTTCCGGCTCCTCCGTTTGCGTTGATAGTGGATCCAAGGGTTAAATCACCATTATTTCTCGTCTGTAAGGAGAGCGGATTAGTACCAACTAAATTAACCACCACGCCGGATCCGATACTAATATTATCAGCCGTAAATTTTGAAACCTTGTAAGTATAGGTCTTTCCGTTGAGCGAATAAGTTTTATTCTCGTATTCACCGAGCATGTAAGAGCCATCTGTGTGTGCGATTTCTGCTTTGTCCGTATCAATCGTAAGTGTGCCAGAAGTAAAGGCCAGGGCACTAACCTGAGGACGAACAATCCGTACAGTACCATCCTGACCGGGGCGACTGCCTTTGAGGATACCCCATTTATGAGCGAGGTAACCTTCGGTTTTACGGCGTTCGCTTGTCGAAGTTAGTGCTAAGACTTCCATAATCTTTCCTGTCCATGTGGGTTGCCCTGTAGTTGCATCCCATTTCAAGCCGATACGGTCGATTTTAAAATTACCACTTACACTTCCTTGACTTGATACTTCCGCACCATTGAGTCTAAGCTTAGCAGTCCCTGAGTTTAAGCTGAATTCGAGCAACTGAGATGAAGAGGATGAGTAAGCACTTACAGCGACATTATCGAATGTACTTGAGGAGTTGAATGTCCAGTATAAATTTTGGTTTGAATTTAGAAATAAGGCACGGTCGGTACCATTATTGGCAAATAAATACCCGTAACCTTGTAAAACCACGAAGATATTCAAGTTTGGATGACTGATATCATTGGTGAGTGTAAAACCGTCATTTGTTCCATCAAATTGTAAGCCACTGGATGTGAGTACAGGTTGGTTTGCGGAAGTGGATTGAGTCGCGTGATTGTTGTTACCGCTTTTATCACTCCATTGGCTTACGGCATTGGAGGAGTGGGTAATCGATGAGCTATCCGCTGCATCTAACCAAAGAGTAAGACCATCTACATCCTTCGAAAATAACCCTGCAGGTGAAGCTTTTCCACCCGAGTTTGCAGTTATATTTTCATTAGTGACGCTATGGTGGTTTACAAATGTGCTTGTTCCTTCAATGAAGACACGTCCACCCCCCCCGGCTGCGGGACCAACTCCACCTCCGTCCGTTGCTTCTGAATTTCCTCCACTCGAGACAAAAGATGCCCCTGGTCCGCCATCCGCAGTAATGGAAACGCCAGCATTAATGACTAGGTTATTACCCTTTAAATAGACTGCACCACCAGAGCCACTACCACCAGCCAATGACGCATCATTAACGGGTGCCGTTCCTCCAATTCCACCATTTGCGATAATATTCCCGTTAATAGTAAGCGTTCCAGAAGCCACAATTTTAATCGCACCTCCACCGGCGCCACCTGCACGGTTTTGTCCAGAACCTCCACCGGAACCTCCAAGAAAGGCATCCATTGCCAAAGTTCCATAAACACCCCCTGAGATTGAGTGAGCTCCCTGTGAGTCTGTACCCCCATTTCCTTCGGGGCGTCCTCCAGATCCTCCATAACTACCACCACCCGGAGCATTTCCGGCCACTAATCCACTTCCGGTAAGAGTTCCGCCTTTATACCGGGAGCCACCAGAATTAAAAGGACTTGTACCCACTAAATGGGCAGGGCCACTTCCATGTGCGTAGCTCAAATCACCATTTCCATTATTATAAATGGAAGATGCCTCGCTTGCTGAAAGCACAATCCCGTAAACCCTAAAATCATCCAGGTACTGGGCAAATCTTTGATCGTTGCCACTGTAACTACCAATATCTCTAATGTTATTCCCTTTGGATCCAGTGAGTTGCCCCACGAAAGTGCCATCGATGTAAAACTTTGTGTAGGTCCCGTCAAAAGTGGCAACCAAGTGCTGCCATGTGCCAGCAGATGCACTAGCGGGCAGGTCATAACCTGAATCAACCCAGCCGGAGTGCGTACCCAAGCTATCGTTGCTGGTTGCGAGGATAACCTGGTGGTTGGCATTACTGCCCCGGGTCAAGGTTCTCCACCTGCCAACAGGTGCATACAGATCACGAAACCATGTGGAAAGAGAGTAGTCGTTCGATGAATTATTAGGACCAACATAGATTGGTGTATCTATTTTTGCACAGGCCCTGGTACTGGCCGTTGGGATATGAAGGGAAGAAGTACCCTGCTTTACAACAGCAGTAGAAAAGACCGCTCCAGATACTAATGTTGCATCCGAGCCCGCAGTTCCCAAATTTTTTGCGATACTTCCTGACGATGCATCAAAGGGGAACCATCCAAGCAGATCCTGAGCACGAACAGGGGAGATACCTCCGCCAAAACCTCCACCCAGTTGACCGGAGTTTTGAATTTGCGGTCCAAGGGTGGATGCATGATTTCCGTTGGCAGTTATGTCTGTATTAATGGTGGCATCTCCAGTCACATCCATATGAATTGGATTTTCTCCGGTTAGTTTAACAGTTACCCCATCGCCAATTACCAATCGGTCGAAAGAAAATTTCGCCACTTTGTACTGAACGGTATTTTGATTGGCATCGGTCCAGGAAAGTGTTTCTAAAATCCCGTTTCCTTTGGTTCCATCGCTTGCACTCCAATATGGAGTCGGTCCATTGGTATTAAAAGTTAATGTACCCGAACTTAGGTCAATGGCACTTTCAGAAACGAAAGAAGCGGTCGCGTCTGACCAGTCCGTACCCTGCGAATTACTTGCTTTTATCCGGTAGTAGTAAGAATTTCCTTTCACCAAGTTGGTTAAATCAACACTGTTTTCGAAAAGAGATTTTGGATCGCTAATGGAAGAAACTTTATAAGTATGGGTATTAGCTAGGGTTCCACTTAAACCCCATTTATTGGCTAAATAGCCTTCTACTTTATCTGCTTCCTCATCGGTCAGTGCAGTGGAGAAACACATCGCTTCGGCAAGGTCCATATCCATACTCCATCCTGTGATATCTCCAATCTTCCAGTTTGAATGTGGGCCCAGATTATTATCATTTACCACGATTCGTAAAATCATGTAGGCGTTAATGGTTTCCAAATTAAAATTGCTGGAAGAAATGGAATCTCCGTCTTTCCAAACCTTTGTAGGATACTTATTGCTATGGAAATATTTTTGATTTCGCTCAAACAGGTAATTACTCTGTCTCGAGGCTCCGTTTCCGATTATTCCTCCATAATCACTCCAATTTTCACTTGGACTGCGGACAACATAGAAATGTTCTTTCACTTTGAAGGTTCCATTTATATTCATTTCCTCATCACCTGTACCACCATTCGCAGCTCCGCTACGGAATTGAACAACCGGCATACCGTTGGGACCATCGGTCGCACTAAATGCAGGGTCTCCAGTTGAGGTGGTGGCATGCCTTGCATTTCCACTCTTATCGTTCCAGGTGGTTACATTACCAGAACTGAGAGATAGGGTACTCGCATCACTCGCGTCGTACCAAAGAGCAAATTTCGGTGCAATTTTACCGATGTTGACCTCATTGTCCCAGGTATTTGCATTTTCACCACCATCACTTGAACCCCAATATAAAGTCAGATCGATACCGGTCCGCGTATCTTCATAAGGTCCAATGTTTGCCCACGGATGATCTAGTGGAAGATTACTCACCAAGCCCCACTTATGAGCTAGGTATCCTTCGGCATTTTGCCTGACTTGATCCGTCATGGTTCCACGAATGACCATCATTTCTCCAAGGGTCCATTCCGTTCCGTCTGAGCTTCCTCCCGTACGAGCAATATCAGGAAATTTGAATGCACCACCGATGTTAGTAACATTAGAGCGTGGTTTATTATATACACTCGTTCCATTGTTAAAAATAATCTGTCTACCTTTGGTAACGGAGAAATCGTAACAAAGCATGAATGGCACATTGGCATCTGCGACCTTAATTTGCGCACGCCCACCATCGAACCTCCAATAGGTTTTTCCATCACTCCAAGGCAAGTGGTCGCCCCAACCAAAGTTAAACGGAAAATTACTTCTTCTTACTGTATCAAACTGTCCAACAAGCATGACCACAACATCAGATATAGAACCGCTGGCTGCTCCATTTGAACCAGCTGGGTTCCAATTTGCGTTTCCTTTTTTTGCAATGATATGCTCCATATTACTATTACTTCTTTTATCGAATGTAATTGCGTTTAATCCATTGATCGAAGCACCGGTATCAGGTTTGTTTGTTGCGTGTCCGTGTAGCTTGACGGTCGAGTCAATTTTATCGGTCCAGGTGGACACTTCGTTTGTACCTGATACTTTGGTAATACTGTTTGCATCTGCACCGTCTACCCAAAGAGTAATTCCAGGAAACTCACTTGCACTTAAGGTTCGAGGAGCAAAGTTCACTGTGCCGGATCCAAAATTGGCAATTTTTGCAATTAATTTTGCACTGGTACCTGTCGCATTTTGAACCGGACCATTTCCTGCAATTGGATTGGTTGATGTCTGCGTGGTAAAACTTTTCGATGAGCTTGCCCACGCATCTCCTCCACTATGGGTTGCACGTGCCCGGTAGTAATAAGTGTTTCCGGGAGACAAGTCCCCAATTTTGATCGAGAAGATACCCAATTGTTGATTACCAATATTTTTTACCGTGCTCCATGAATTGGGGTCATTTGCACCGTCACTTGTTCCATAATAAATTTTAACCTCAGGGGGAAGACCGCCCGTGTTGGTAACATTTCCCTCAAAATTAGCATAAGAAGGCCCAACCGCATTAGCCGCCAAAGTGGCAATCGTAGGTGCCAAAGGACTTATGTTAATGCTAAGTAAGATTGCATCATTTGCGAGTCCATCCACATTACCCAAACGGTCATTGAGAGAATCCGAGTCGGTAATGTCTCCATCATCGTCCGAATAATCGACCACGAGGGTTGCCGGAAAAGTACCTGCTTGCGTAGGGGTTCCACTTACAGCACCTGTGGCGGGAACAAAAGTTAAACCATCTGGCAAGTTGAGGATTGTATAACCGGATGGACTGCCTGATGCCGTTAGGTTGTAGGAAAAACTTTGTCCGTAGGTGCCATCCACATAGAGAGGGGAGGTGATAATTCTAGGTCCGGTAACAGAACCATAGCTAACTAATTTTGTACCTGAACTTTTTTGGTTGTCGAATTCTGCCTCAATCCAATCGGCTGAACGAGCGACGGAAGAGTGGCGCATTTCATCTAATTCACCACTCCAAAAGTATTCACCAGTCGGGTTTTCATTGGCACCAGCACCTATTCGTAATCCATAGAGAAAATTTTCTCCATAGAGTGGGTTTCCGCTTGCGGTGTTGCTTAGCGAGCCATTTTTCCAGATCTTTTTTGATGAACCATCATGAGTTATTGCAATATGATCCCATGTATTGTCACTATGAGATACGGTTGGAGATGTATGCCATGAGCCACCCGAAACTCCCTTGCCCGTCCAAAACCGGTAATTTCCGGCTTGGGAGTAAACCATGAATCCATAGGTAAGTCCGGAACCTTGATCCTGCCGTGCAGTAAAAGGTGAACGATAACCCGTACCCGAGCCCGAGGCTCTTTTTGCCCAAATAGAAATTGTGAAGTTTTCTGTATTTAGACTTTCGGAAAAAGCGACATCCGCGAACTCAGTCCCAGTGAAACTTGCTCCTCTTCCGATTTGGCTGGAGTTTGAAACCGCAACAGAATTTCTGGTGGCGTGATTAGAATTAGGGGAGGAGTCAGGAAAAAGAGTTGATTCTGAGCTGAAATGCCAAACTCCACCAAAATTTTCGGCCCAAACCGGGTCGTCTGTAGCATAATCGGGCGTCACTTCAGTTCCTGACTTTCCCCATGCAGCGGTGACCACAGTATTCGTTCCGGAAATGGAGGGAACTTTTACCCAAATATTAGAAGTGCCAGTTACATTCCAATCCGCAATTTCGTAAGGTAATTCCTTTCCATTGGATGCAAAAAAGCGAAGATCTCCACCGTCACGGATTCCATCGGCATCGGAATCTAAAAATGAGTTATACGCAAAGCCACTGATCGAACTTTCGTTTAAATCTACGAGTACTGGAAATTCTTTTAAAGTGGATGATCCTGTATATCCAGATAGAGTAAGGTTCATACGAAAGGGGAAGGATGCGGGGTCACTAATGACAATAGTGTATACAAAACTGTCCGTTTCAGTACCCCCTCCAGCGGTTGCACCTGTTGCAGTTACTGTAAAGGTTTGAGACCCTGTTACACTGGTTGAACCGCTAATTTCACCCGTGGCTGAATTAATCGAAAGTCCGGGAGGCAGACCCGTTGCCACAAAGGTACCGCTTCCAGAAAATCCTACGGTGTAAGACATCGCAGTATCCTTTTTGGCAAATACTTTTGTCCCGACATCATCATTCAAACTTGGTGGTCCCACGAGGGTGCCAAAGTTTAGATAACTGGAGTTTGACTTTTGGTTGTTAAAACTGGCAGAAATCCATGAGGACGAACGACCCACAGTTGAAAAGGTAGCCTCGTCAAATATCGCATCCGGACCACCGTCGAGGGAACCACGCCCCAGGGAGAGTCCAGTTACAAAATCTTTGCCTAGGAAATACCATTTATTGGCAGTTCCATCCTGAACACCATCCACATAGAGGTTCATTTTTCCATCCTTGATGGATAGGGTTAGCATTTGCCAATTTCCCGTACCTACATTGTCATTTGGATCAGTTAATCCAGCAAAGGATCCACCAGGTTGATTAAAGCGATAGGGGTGGTTTGAATCGAGAGATCCACTCGTTCCCCACTTGTGAGCTAGCTGTCCTTCGATGACTGCGATTTCATTATCATTCAGAGGTTGGTTGTAGATTAATAACTCAGCCAATTCACCGGCCCAGGTGCGGCCTGCATTATTCCGGTCATTAGAGAAGTTATTAGCCTGCACATTACCCAGTGTACGAAGAGAGACCACAGATAAGGAACTGGGCATTCCGGTTGATGTACCATTCACCGTTGAACCATTCACCTTCAGAAGACCATTTTTCACATTCGTATGTGCAGTGGAGGAATGAAAGAAAGTATTACCATTCGTGTGAAAGTGATATGTACTTGTATCCCCCAGAATAAACCGATGGTTAGATGTGTCATTTCTGGCGAGCATTAAGAACACCGTTCTTATATCACTGATTCTTGTGAAAGAATGGTATTCGGAATTACTGCCATTATAATCTATAACCGCTTTGCCATTGTAGGCGTTTGTCCGAAGGGTAGGGGAACCTGTTTTGGTCGCATGGTTGTTATTTCCACTTAAATCAGACCATGTGCTCCCGATACTGCTCAGGCTAGATGCATCGAGCCAAAGTTTAAGACCGGAAATCGTGGAAAAATCAAAGCTCGAATTAACCAGGGTAGTTGGGGGGGATGAAGTTGAACTTTCCAAGCGAAGTACATAATTCGGATCGTTGTTGTACTGCACACCGAACCAGTCTTTTTCATCCGCTGGGTTACTTGGGGTTTTTGCCCAAATTGTGTAGGTTCCATCCTTTGCCTTGATCGAACCATTGAGGGCATTGGAAAGAAATCCGTTTTCAGCGGAAGCTGTTGTGGAGTACGCTGTCCCGGTAAGACCTGAACTATTTAGGACAGGTGCATTAATCGCAGATAAATCGTTGCCCGAAGGACTGGAGTCCGTTGCTGGGCCAGTACTTTGTTCGAGGTGATAAACGCCAAAATAGTCATTCCATGCACTTCCATTGTTCGCATAGCTTGGAAGTCCAGCACTTGGATTTCCCCAAAACATGGTGACATTCGCATCCGATTTTAAGGTGGGTGTGCGAACCCATACCTGAGATTCCCCAGCGGTATTCCAGTTTGCAATTTCAAAAAACAGTTCCTGTCCATCTTTATCTATGAAGCGCAAATCACCCCCATTGGCTGAACATTGAGAATACCGAAAACCCTTGGATCCTGGACCGGTTGAGTTATCCTCGGATAACCTGACCAACATATTCCAGTCTTTCAGAGGAGTACCTCCATTAAAGTCAGTGCTAAAAGAAAGAGAGTAGTCCCAATTTGTAAAATCAGCAACAGTTAGAGATACATCCTGAACATTAGAACCCAGGGTGTTAACTGCCCGAACCTGGAAATTGTATGTTCCAGAAGTAGGTGGCGTACCGGTAACCAAACCTGAGGTCGACCCAACCGATAGCCAACTAGGGGCATTGAGGAGGGAGTAGGTTATGGAAGAATTATAACCGGTCAGACCATGGGCTGGATTTGCGGATATTTGATAGGATACCGATCTGCCATTGGAACCGGAAAGTGTGGATGGACTGGTTAGGGCAAATTTGGGTGCTCCGATATCGCCTGCACGATCATTATGAATAGCGGACACCTCATCGGCGGTAAGGACGCCACGATAAAATCGAACATCATCAACTTTTGCCCGAGTCGCAACTGAACCGAAAGGATCGGGGTCACCCAGAATTAACTTGAGTGCTGAGTCAGTTACTGAACCGCTTTGACTAGCGGTTCCAATTTGATTCCCATCGATATAAATCTTTTTGTTTCCACTTCCAAAAGTAACGGAGAGGTGATGCCAGTCACCATCATCAATCGTGGTGGGTTGCGTAAATTGACCGCCTGCACCAGTCAAATCGAGAGTGATGTCATTTTGACCGCTGGCACCTCGTTCAATCGCCCATCCGCCTGCCGTGGGAGCAGTTGATTTATGAGCATGTCCGGATGGTAGTACGCTGGTTAAAGACCATTTGTGAGCCAAGTTTCCTTCGATTAAAACTCTTTCTGCATCGGTCATTAAATCGTTAAAGATTATGAATTCGGATAGATTAAACTTGGCCGAACCACCTCCACTTGTATTACCACCAATACTTACCGGATGATTGGAAGAACCGATATTTCCGGTGTCGTTTTGGCTGATTACTTGAGTGCCGTTTAAGTACAATTTTCTAGTACCTCCACCAAAACGGAGATTTAAAATCATTGGATCATGTACTTTATTGGAATGGCTTGTATTGATTTCCGGGGCGTCTCCACCCGATGTACCGTTGACCCGGAAGCGATAACGGGCTGGATTTAGGTCCGGTCTTCTCGCCATAAAATGCCATGATGCATTGGCGCTGGTTGCATTATTAAGTGTACTCGACTTGCCGAACCAGGTTCGCCAAGTGTTAGCGGCCAATTCATCCATCACCGCAAAGACTTCCAATTCGGACCACGCATCAAAGCTTTCATTACTATCATCGAGTAACATGGTACTATAATCAAATCTCATCGTGGGTTTAGAGCTAAGATCAGAACTTTTCCAGTATGGGCCTTTACCAACAATTTTCCTTGCGTGATGTCCATTACCACTTCGGTCATACCATAACATAACTGCCTGACCGTCACCTGGTGGTGATATTCCTTCGTTGGTTGAAAGATGCTGTGGATAGGTCGCATCCAACCAGGCCATTAATTTTCCATAATTTGCAGGGGAATAATCATCCTTGGCGATTAAGGACTGACCGGGGTCCGATGGCCAACCTTTGACCCACATGGAAACGGAAAAATTGGAGTCCCCGTCAAAAGTATCTTCCGTTCCTCCGGTGGATACGGTGGCAAATGCACCGTTTGTTAAATCAAAGGCACGACCACTATTTGAGAAAGTATCAGTGGTAAAGGGTGAGTTGCCGGTTACGGGTATCACTTCTTTAAAGGGGTGAGAAACTGTCAAACTGCTGGTCAGGCTCCATCGGTGAGCGAGATAGCCCTCAATCTTTTCCCGATCGGCGGTTGTAAGTGCGGTGTCAAAAATAAGGACTTCCGAAATCTTGCAATTTCCATAAGTTGAACTAATTGCTCCAATTCGGAGTGCGAGGTTTTGATTGGATGCGGTTCCGATTGGGCCCGAATTTAGGAATGCGGAACCATTAAGTGTTCCGGTGGTGACGGACCCGTCCCAGATTGCTCCAATAACAACTGGGGAATTAATAGCACCCGGTGTCCAATTGTTATTTGCTTCCGCACCGGATCCGCTGAATCCGTTCTGCTGAACGAACCATCTTGGGGTGGAAAGGGCAGAGTTTGCTCCATTATGAGTAAGTAGTCCAAGTGCGAATGTACCACCTGATCCGATGCCTCCACCTTTGCCAATAAATGTTGAAGATCTACCCCCACCTCCTTGATGGACGGTGTTAGCACCACCCTGACCCACCACAAACACTGACCAGGTATCTCCTCCAGTTCGCGAATCCAGATCGGTAGAGCCTAAAGTGGGGTTGGCATCGTTCCGATTTAAGAAGTCATTCGTTCCATCAAAGGATAGGGTGGGCATGGAATTCAATCCATTTGTGCTGAATGTGGGTTTGCTCGCTGCTGTGCCCTGTGTGACATGTTTGTTATTTCCACTTTTATCACTCCATTGACTTACTGCATTGGAGGAATGTGTCACACTGCTTTCATCTTTGGCATCAAGCCAAAGTTCCAAATCACTTAAGTCACTTGGTTTGAAACTAAATTTTGCCTCCCCATGGTTATTATTACCCGAAGAATCTAATAGATTACCATCCAGTTTCCACCATCCAGTCAGTTTGGCATTGGCTACCGGAGTATCCCTAAAAGCACTGGTCACCGTGGTGAAGCTCATGGTGGATGCTGACCAGATATCGCCTTTCCAATTGGATGCAAAAGCTCTGAAATAATATGTGTTACCACTGCTCAATCCACTTGTAATTGAGCTTCGAATGGTCCCATCCTGAGCATTGGTTATGGTGAAATTGGAATCCCATGTGGCAGGATTTGTCCCTCCATCATTATCACCCCAGTGTATTACCACTGTGGTTGCTGCATTTCCATTACTGGTCAGGGCAACCTGTAAGTCTGCCGAGGATGTGGTCAGGTTAGCAGTAGATTGAGTGCCCAAGGTAGGAGCAGAAACATTGGTGGGAGTGGTGAAGGATTGAACCGCACTCCATGAAGTGCGTGAAGTGGGAACATTGGAACGATAAGCATGATTTCCCGGAAGTTTATTTTCCAACCCCCATTTATGAGCAAGGTAACCTTCCAGTTTTTCCCGGTTTGTACTGGAAAGGGCTGTAGAAACACCAATCATTTCAGCAACAAAACCGTCTGGTTGGTTATCGGGGGCTCTATTTGAGAAAATTAAAAGTTTGTTACTTTGATTGGGCACAGCTGTATATGCAGTCGTTCCTAAACTCGAACCATTAAGAAATACCTCCAATAAATTAGTTGAATCCTTGAAAACAAATTCGTAAATACTGGGCCCATGCTTTGCGGAAGAGGCGAAAGTTTTATCTGTGCCCATGCCAGTTTGGAAAAAGCGAATTTTAAACGCGGATGCGTTTTCTGCGTCTATTTGAAAACTGGGGTCTCCTGCTTCCTGTCTGATTGCAAAAATTGAATCGTTGGCGTGGCTAATGGCATCAATCCCGGCAACCATAAAAAAGGAAAAATCAACCCCGGAGGCATAAACAGCCGAGGTTTCAAAATAATCATTACCATCAAAATCGATTACATTTTTTCCGTTATGATTGCGAGCGGCGGTGCTTGGGTTTCCCTGACTGAGTAAGTGATTATCGTTTCCACTTTTATCTTTCCACCCTGCCACAGTGCCCGTTGCAGTCGTGGTGAAATTAGCATCTGCAAATAGCGAGGTGTTATCATCTGCGGCCAACCAAAGTTTTAAACTGGCAGAGGAGTTGGGTAGATAATTTTGGTAACTGTAGGATGAACCGGATTGTAAATTATTGAGGTCACTGTATTGAGTATTTACTCGAGTGGAATTTGAGCTCCAAAAGAGATCAATAATATTTTCCTCGCCACCAGAATGAGAGATTTCTCCGATCACAACTGCGTGATCTGATGAGGGAGAAAGGGTAGGGAAGGCGAAAAGTGGATCCGATGCCGGGCTTTTGTATTGAATGATTGTGCTTGCTCTCATACCGGAAGAGTTTCGGGCAACTACTATGATCTTCCGGTCTCCTCCAACCGTTGGTGTTCCGGAAATCTCTCCGGTTGAAGAATTAATGCTTAACCCAGGAGTCAGGTTAATTGCTTCATAAACTGGACTGACAATATTTGCAGAAACTGTGGTCGAAAGTGCAGAACCGGAAGTACCGTTAATATCAGCTACGGAATTGAAATCGCCCACCTTGTTTAAGTCACCATTTCCATTGTTGTATAATTCTGCCACTTGGGTGGAGGAGAGACCTGCATTATAAACCCGAACATCATCGAGTTTAATCTTGGTATGTTTCGAAGCTGCTACTCCACCAGCAGAGGAATTCATATCGATCGCACCGAAAACAAGGGATGCTCCGGTTGAAGAAATATTTCCCGTTGCTTGCCCAGAGCTAACTTCTGTCCCATCGAGATAAAGTTTCCTGGTTCCACCATCATAAGTGGATACTACATGGTGCCAGGCATTATCCGTAGTCGGAGATACTGAAGAGCCTCCAGACTTAAGATTTCCCACTTCATCAAGATTTACCGCCAAGTCGTTTCCTATGCCCGCACCAAGCAGCCAACCATCAACCGGTTTCCCTGAATGAGTGGCTGGCAATTGGTTAACCATTCCATATTTGAGGGCAAGAAATCCCTCGATATGCTCGCGGTCAGCATTGGATAAGGAGTTACGATAGATCAGAATATCCCCATATCTTTGATCGTTACCCAGGTTAATTGCAGATCCTGTACTGGAACCCAGATCATTTTTAGCATTTGTTTTTGTACTGGCTGAAACCCCGTTTCCATAAAGTTTAATCGTTTTGGATGGACCATCATAAGTTAAAGTCAAAATCTTAGTGGAGCTTCGGGCATCTAATATTGAATTGTAAGCTCGATCCTGACCACCACCGTTGTCCGCGTGCCTGGGGAAATAGCATCCACTACCCTGATTCGCACCGACATTCATTTTTTGAATTCTGAACCCATGACCATTATTGGGATTCCCTTTCCAAAGTAAATATTCCCAGTTACTGGTATCCAGCCAATCGAAAACCATAAAGAAGGTCATTGAATTCCATCCGTCAATAATTTGGCCACCACTGGTCGAAAAATTCCCCAAATCGGTATTCACTCCTGGATAATCTGAATTTAATGCAGATCCTTCAAATTTCGGAGACCCATTGGAGGTGAACACGATTCCATTTCCACTCTTATCCGCCCAATATTTAACAAGGTTTCCGGAAGCAGGGGGTCCAATTGCACCAGCGGAAGTTCCTTGATCCATTGTGCTTGTATCCGAGGCATCAAGCCAAAGCCTAAGTGATGGAACCTCATTTGGACTTGGGACATATCCACCTTTGGACACTATGGGTTGTCCAAATTGTTTGGGCCATCCCTTAACCCAGGCTGAAACAGAGAAAGCAGAACCACCATCAAAGGAATCTTCAGCTCCACCCGTTACAACTTCAATATGTCCATCTGAAAGATCCACTGCCTTTCCACTGCCAAATGGGGTATCAGCTATGTAACTAGTAGATCCACTTGAAATGGGAGTTCCTAATTTATAAGGATGGCTAGAGGCAAGGGAACCGGCCAAGCCCCACTTGTGGGCAAGGTAGCCCTCGATTTTTTGGCGTTCAGAATCGGAAACAGTAGAACCGGCAAAAATTATTTCCGATAGATAAGCACTCATTGGATAATTACCAGATGGTGAAAGTGCTCCAATGGCAGTTGTGTTCGTTCCCGCATTACCTGCGGCCTCGGTGAAGTCAGTTGAAGAGGCACCATCCAAGGAAACGGAACTTCCATTGGTCACTCCAGTATCTAAAATAATAGATAGGATGTGGTAATCCGTGTCTGGAGTGCGGGTAGACTCAAATGGGGTTGTTCCTCCTGCATTACTTACACCCCACTTGGCCACCGAGTTGGCATCAAAATTTAGGGTTGCTAATCTATCCCATCCTCCATTGTCGGATCCAAAAAGAGAACCTTCACCAGTTGTCGATTTTGAAGCAAACACAACAAAAATGGAAAGATCAGCCATAGTGGAACGGTTGATATTGATCGGGCTCACCAAGAAATCGCTTGTAAATTCTATCACATTTAAACCATTCTTAGTAGCAGTATTAGTACTTGGTTTGCTGCCGGCGGTTGATTGAGTGGCATGATTGCTACTACCACTCTTATCATTCCACTGGCTTACTGAATTGGAGTTGTGAGTGATGGTGGATGAATCGGAAGCATCTAGCCACAGATTAATATTTGATACTTCAGTTGGAGTAAAAAGCTTCTTCGCAGTTCCGTGTCTATTTTTACCAGAAACATCGTTGGCATTGCTTGCGTCAAAATTCCATCTACCTTGCAAATCGGCTTTTCCTACTGGAGCAGATGGGTTTAAAATTCCAAGTTCTCTGCTGACTACAGTACCACCCGCATTAGAAGCTAGTGCTCGGAAATAGTAAATTTTGTCAAGGTTCGGGATATTGATCGTGGTCGAAAAACTACCCGGTGCCTGATTCGTGGAAATGATAACCTCATTATCCCAAGCAACCGAAGGTGTGGGAGAAATTCCACGATCCTCATCACCCCAAACTATCTTAATGGTTGGATTCTCGCCCCCATTCTGTAGTAGCTGTCCTGTAAGCGTGGCCGTATCCCGTGTCGGTTGAGTCATACTCATTTGACCTAACCCAGACGGCACAATTGTCTGAGCATTAATCGAACAAACTACGCAGATAAAAAGGAAAACGGAAAGAAGTTTAGGATTCTTCATGACTTTTTGCTGTAGGGAGGTTTTTTTAATTACTGAAAAGTAATTGGGCTTGTTAAAATTTATCGGAATAAGGATTGGGTTTATTACTATTATCCAAATTCTAGTATTTAATACGTGTTATTACCTCTTTTTTTATACATTATAGCTAAAGTATAATATATTTTATCTTTATGTCATAAATTGCTATCGTTGGGTTATTTAAGTTTTTTGTTTAATTATTTCCTGATATATAAATTTATTGTAATTTATATTATATTATTTTCTAATATATTATAATTCTTCTTTTAGGTAATATGTTAATTATGTAGTTTTTTTTATATTTTACCAAATTCTGGAGAGTTTAAAAAAAATTGAAGTTTTTATACATTTCTCAAGGTTTTGATAAATTCGAATCGTCTTTTTCATTGGGATTCGAAATCGTTTTGTCCCATTAAAAATTTTTTAATGCACGGTTTTACAAACCCTGAATTATATTGGTCATTGAATGTAAACCTCGGAATTGGATTGTTTACCAAGAAATCCTGTATCAATCAGACACTTTTAATTTATGATTTATCTCCAACTCAGAAAGTTTAGACCGTTCAACAATAAACAAATAAATAAGTTGCGAAATTGAGTGCTCATTTTCATTCCGCGTTCCACATGGGGAGGGAATAAAACAAACAATATTTTAATATCTGCCCCGATACCGGATATTAAAAAGTATTTTCCATTTAATTAATAAACGAAAAATTGATCCTCTTTCGTTTTTAAAAATTGATCGATTCTGGCTTCATGAGCCCGACCATTTGAACCATGTGTGTAACGATACCGGAGGGATTTTCTAATTCAAAAAAGTTAGGTGGCTAACAAATGAATCAATCTCGATAGTATGAGGTGTTCTATTGATCCTAGAGGTTCATTCCTTCAGGCACAATTGTTTGCACGGCTTTTATCAATTTCAGAATTTGGGAAAGGGAATTTTTATTTTTGTCGGTAAAAGCTAATTTCATGGTTCCTGACCCGGAGGTTTCGCTTGAGTTGGATGACATTTCCAAATGGGAGAAATCCTTGAGCATTTCCATCGGACCGCCAGGCGGTATGGGCAAGTCCATTTTTAAAATGGGGGCGACATTAATTTTAAAAACAAAATCATTCTTTTCAAAAATCTCTTTTCCTGAACCACTAACCGGATTCTTTACCGAGCCAGATTGAGTGGCTGCGATATGATCTTTGCTGGCAATCAGAAGCAAATCATTCTTTTCGGTGATCGAATAGCCCTGCATCATTGCCAATCCAAGTCCCATGGCGAGGGGAGGAGCCGCTTTGAGCTTGAGCCACTTTTCCGTATCGATTGAGGCAGCCACGATAAATTCGGGTCTGGGCATGGCGGCCATCATCATTGCACTCGGGTCCATTCCGCCTGGAGGAGAACCACCGGGGAAACCTCCGGGAGCACCCGGACCTGGGAAGGGCGAATCTTCCATGTCATCATCTCCAAAGGGATTGACTTCGGCAGGTGAGGCATCACCCCCAAACGGATTATCTTCGGCAACATCAGGGCCTCCTGGGAAACCACCCATGCTTGCGGGGTCTGGCATTTTAACATCCGTGATTGAGGCGAGAAATTCACCCGTAAAGGAGCTGATGGCATCTCTTATCGTCAATCCACCAAGCTCGGGCATAGCTTCATCCAGTTTGATATCTTCTCCAAATTCAGTGAGAAGTTCCTTTTCGGCATACTCAACAAATTTGAGCAGGTCGAAAGCAAAACCCAACGCAAGGACCGCATCGGAGGGAGCGAATTTTAAGATTCCATCGGAAAATCTACCTTTTCCATAAACCATGTCATTACTGGGAGCATCTAATTTAACTTGTCCGACCATTTCACCATCCTCGAAATTCAGGGTAAGGGTGCCACTTCCGCCTTTTAGAGTATCCAGGTTAACATCTTCAAGGTTGGCTCCCAAATTATCGAGGATAGAATCTCCGCCAAACCAGACTCCCATGTCATTTTCCTCGTTTGAAAACGATGCAAAAGTATCTTGGTTTTTGATCAATGCATTGGAACTATCTGCGGTCATGAATTTTTCAATCGATGGTTCTCTGTCTTTAGGAATATCCGCACTACCCGCATAAAAGAAGTCAGATCCGACGGCAATTTGTGGTTCAGCACCGTCGGCCCCACCAAGTGCTTGGTAGAGATGATATCCATCTTTTTCCGTTGGTTTATCCAGACCGGCAAGTAATTCGATCGTATTCATGAACTTTTCCTTGTCTGACAACTTACCGGCAACACCACCGGTTGGTGCTAAGTTTGTATTTTCGTTAGGGATCAGATGAATTTGAAAAGGTTCGGAGACATCGAGTCCCAAAGAGGCTGGGTTTTCGAGTGCTTTGGCAACCATGGGAGGTAAGCCTGGTGGCAAAAGGGCCGCGATATCGTCACGACCTTTTTGCAGGAGATCATTGACTCTGATCAAAATAACGGCTCCGGCATCGGAGGGAATTCTTTCTATTAGAGGAATGTTATTATTTGATGATCCAGAATTCTTTGGTTCTTTTGGGGGCTCATCTGATGCTTGCGAAGAGCTGGCTTCAGCCTGCTCAGATTCAGTTTCATTATTTACAACCTGATCGCCATTTTCTTCATCATCGCCTGAAAAAAGAAAGATAGCACTGCCAATCATTACAATCAGAGCAACCGCTCCAACCGAACCCCATATTATAAGTTTTTTATTACTGCCTTTTCCTGGTGCAGGTTGAGCCTGGCTAGCAGCCTGATTGAATTTGCTTTGGGCATTTCCTGCGTTGGGTGCAACCTGAGCCTGTGGTTGTTGGGCAACAGGCTGTGCGATTGCAGGTTGGCTCAAGCCGGGCACTTGGGAGAGGGGGATCCAATTCTGCCCGTCGTGACACGCCTGATCCTGTAATGTAAACGCACCTTGTTGTATGTATTGTTGAACTTGTTCGAGGGTGTAGGGACCGTATTGAGTCCCATCTTTATGTACATAAATATTCATGGCAGGAATAGGTTTTTAATTTGTGAACTGTTTAAATATCCTAAATTGAACATCAGATTATGTGCAAGGGTTAAGATATTATGTAAATTGCTTAAATTAAATAACACTTAAAGAATCGATAGACTGTCATTTTTTTTGTATTGAAGATAATGCGTGATTTTTTTAATTGGGTCTCGAATAGACATTTAGCGACAAGAATTTTGCAAGGGTTGAAGCAAAACTTTGTACCCGGTTTAATCCTATGGATCCTGGGGCTTGGCTTAGTCGGAACCTACTATCTGGTGGAATCTGCAAGGCCTTTATTTTTACAGATCAGTGCCTGGAAACAGGATTATGGTTATGCGTATTCTGCTTTTTCGACTGCCTTGTTTGGTGGATTGCTTCCCTTCGTATTTATGAGACTGACCGGACGAGGGGGGAGGGGAAGTCCTCTGCTTTACGGTTTTATTTTTGTTATCTACTGGGCTTTTCGTGGTATTGATGTGGACGCATTTTATCGATTACAGGCAATGATTTTTGGGACCGGTGTGGATTGGCGTACCATAGCTTCGAAAGTTTTGGTGGACCAGTTTGTGTATTGTGTTTTTTGGGCAACCCCAGTCACAGCACTTTTTTATGCCTGGATGGATGTAGGCTTTTCCGTAAAACGATTGAGGGTGGAAAAGAGCCGGTCCGAGATTTTTGACTTAATCTTAATTTTTACAGTGTCCACATGGATGGTTTGGATTCCCGGCACTGCGATTATTTATTCCTTACCTTCTCCTTTGCAGATTCCTCTTTTTAATCTTACCCTATGTTTTTTTGTGATATTAGTTAGCCTGTTTGGTAATCAATCAAAGACTAATGGAAAGCGTGTATAGGTAATGGATCAACCTTGAATTGAAATAATGAGGCTCATCGAATCGACAATCGCTTGACCAATGAGTCTTCAAAATAATAAGTTTTAAAGATGAAAATTATTTTACCCATTTCAACTACTTTGTTTTTTCTGGCCTCGTCATTTTTAACCATGGCCGAAGATGAACCTAAGGCTGAAGACAAATCCTATTCCGAAAAACTAAAGGAGGTTTATGAAAAGGGACTTAAGGGAGCTAAAGAAAAATATGCTGAAACAGTGGGGGATGGAAAAGAACTCACGGGTAAGTCTAAGGAATGGGTTCTCAAGGACATTGAAAATATCGGCGACTGGGAATACAAGGTTGAAACTTATGGGGCAGATCAAGCCAAGGACATGGAAAAAAAACTTAATGAATTAGGCAAGCAACGCTGGCAATGCTTTTGGGTGGAATCCAGTAAAAAGGAAAAAGTCTTTTATTTTAAGCGTACAAAAATGAGTTATCTGAGTAAGGTACCAACCGGTGCGATCTTACGTATTATGACTGATTTTCAGAATAATTAAAATCAGCCTTACTTGCCTTTTACGCAGATGAGTCTTTCGCCGGTTCGAAGGTAAAAGTCTCCATTTGCCAATGCGGGAGTTGATCGGCAAACCTCTCCCAAATCCGTTACCCCTAATTGTTTAAATTCGTCGCTGTCAGCAATTGCAACCACCTGCCCGTAAGCTGATACACAGAAAATGGTGCTGCCAGCTAGGACCGGAGATCCAAAAAAAGTATCTTTCACTCCCTCCACTCTCGCTTTCCATACCTTCTCTCCAGTTTGCGGGCGAACACAGGTGATTACTCCGCTGTCGGCCCACAAATAAAGTCTGTTATCAGAGAGCAGGGGGGAAGGAATATGGGGCATAGTCTCTTCCAATCTCCAAACCTCTTTCGCTTTTCCGTTCTTAGAAACGGAAGCGGGGCGAATCGCAACGAGGTGTTTATCCAAGGTGGTAAACCCGCAAACTCCCAGTACCAAATTACCTGCAACAATGGGGGAGGAAATGGCTCGTTCAGAATGGGGCCTTCCAAAGACAGATAGTTCCCATAGTTGTTTTCCCGTTTTGGGTTCCAGACTGGTGAACCCCAACCACCAATTGGTAAAAATTAATTCGCTGCTACCATCTGGTGAGGTAAATACGCAGGGTGTGGAATAGGTCAGTCGCTTACTTTTACGGGGTATTTCCCAAAGTATATTGCCTGTTTTGCAATCCAAGGCGTAATGAGCTCCGCCTCCTTTTTCCTGATCGTTTGGAACGATCAATCTATCTTCAAATACAATCGGAGATACTGCGAAACCGTGACCTCCCTTGACCCCTCCTAGATCGGTTTCCCAGAGGAGTTTTCCATAATGGTTGTGAGCACTGACCTTTAGTTCGGTGGAATGCCCCCACACGGAGTAGACATTTTCTTTATCCAATGCGGGAGTACTGGATGCAAAACTATTAAATCGATGGGTTTTATGATTTTGAGATTGATATGACCGAGTCCATTCCACTGATCCATCCCGCGCATTTACACATAGAATCTTCCTGGTTTTTCCCTGGTCAGTGGATGAATTTATAAATACACGGTTACCCCATACTGTGGGGGATCCATGACCTTCATCGTTAAGTGGTAAGGACCAACGATAGGAGGAATCTTTCCAACTGTGGGGTATGTTGCAGTCGGCATATCCATCTCCATTATTACCCCGAAAACGGGGCCAGTTTTCCAATGCCTGTGAGTAGGAATAAAAAACAAGTAGGCCAACAATTAGGAACAACCTGTTCATTCAGATTTTTTTAATTTTTATATTTTTAAACCAGACAACTTGTCCATGGTTTTGAAATCCTATATGACCAGTTCGTGGAAGGTCCTTGAGGGCAGTTTTAAATTTATTGGTCGTGCCATCGGGGTTTTGACCGGCTTTCTTCCAGTCGTCTAAATTAATCGAGAATGCAAGTTTGCTGTTTAAGGAAAAGGAAACCCGAGGACCTTTGCAAATAAGCTCTGCCTGATTCCATTGCCCGACTGGATTGGAGAACTCTCCCCTGGGTGCGACGCCATCATAAAAAGATGCATTTAACTTTCGTGGAGGAAGAATCTTCTTTGCTTTTTTTTGAAACCCTTCGTTATCCATTAACTGGATTTCAAAACCTTCGTGAACGGGGTCTTTTGGATTACTTCGATAAAAAATTCCCGAGTTTGCACCCTCGGATAATTTGTAATCAAGACGAAGAGAAAAATCGCTGAATTTCTTTTGGGTCCACAGGAATCCCATGCCTTTAAGCCGTTCAACTCCTTTTTTATCCTTTATTTTTTCCATCCGGCAAACCACGGATCCATCTTTTTCAATTTCCCAGGATCCGGGTTGGAGTTCAAAGGCATTCAGATCCAATCCGGAAAAGAGAACCTGATCTTTCGCAAAGATCGAAAGGGTAAGCAGGCTGGCAAATAGCAGAACTATAAACAGTTTCATTGTGGAGCGGTGGGTTTTCGGGTTCGTGGAGGCAATCGTTTTACCACGGATTGGGGAGGGTCTTCCTCGGGAACCTGAAGGTTTTTCCGGTGCAGGGCAAGCTGCCGGGAAAGCCGGTTCTGCACGACTGCATATTCCGCACTTCCGTAAACGCTGGTGATTTCGTTCGGGTCATTCTTGAGGTCGAAGAGTTCCCATTGGTCGACATCATCCTCATAAAATCGAATCAATTTATAGCGTCCGTCCGCCACCCCATAGTGTCTGCGAACCCAGTGATATCCGGGGTATTCGTAGTAATGATAATAAAAACTTTTTCGCCAGTTTTTTGGGGTCTTTCCTTTGAGCAGGGAGACCATGGAACGACCATGCAGATCGGTGGGTGAATTTATCCCCGCCACTTCGCAGAAAGTTCCGGCAAAATCAACCGGAGACACGATATCCCCATTTCGGCTACCAGGCTTGATCACTCCAGGCCAGCGTACGAGCATCGGTGTACGTAAAGATTCCTCATACATCCAACGCTTATCGAACCATCCATGTTCCCCTAAATAGAAACCTTGGTCAGAACAGTAAATTACTATGGTGTCTTTTTCGAGTCCAGCTTCCTTGAGGTAGCGAAGCATGCGTCCCACTCCATCATCCACCGATGCAATACAGCGCAGATAATCTTTTACATATCTTTGGTATTTCCAACGGACCAAGTCTTTTCCCTGTAAGTTGGCTTTTTTCAGTGCCTCATTCTTTGGGTTGTAAGCGGCATCCCAGACTTTTCTTTGTTCGGGGGTTAGGTTTCCGGGTGCATCCAGTTTTAAGTCTCCACGGTTCATGGTCTCGGCAATTGTCATATCCTGCTGATAAGCGGCTAGGCTCCGGCCCTTGTAATCGTCAAAAAGAGTTTCTGGTTCGGGCAGGGTTACATCATCATACTTATTAAGGTACTTGGGGCCGGGTTGCCAATTTCGGTGCGGTGCCTTGTGCTGATACATGAGCATGAAGGGTTTGTCTTTGTCGCGTTTGCTTTTCATCCAGTCGAGGGCAAGGTCGGTTATGATATCCGTGGTGTAGCCAACATGTTTGATTACCTCATCATGCTTGCCATCCCCGTCTTTATCGACTCGCATAGGTGGATTGTAATAAGGCCCTTGCCCGATGAGTACTTCAGAATAATCATACCCCTGTGGCGACATATGTGTACCCAGATGCCATTTCCCAACCACGGCCGTTGTGTAACCTGCCTTACGTAGCATTTTAGGAAAAGTTTGCTGAGTACCGTCGAACTTATTTCCGTTTACCAAAAAACCATTGGCGTGAGAATATTTACCGGTCTGTATAGCGGCCCGCATCGGTCCGCAAATTGAATTGGTCACATAGCACTGCTCGAAAAGCATACCGTCCCGGGCGAGGGAATCGATATTCGGGGTAGGGCAGTGTTCCTTGAGCCATGAATTATAGGCACCCACTGCCTGGTAGGCATGATCATCCGTAAAAATAAACAGGATGTTGGGTTTTTTAGCGGCTCCCAAGAATAATGCCGGTATTACAAAAAGTAAGTTCGATAATTTCATTCTACTGAATTTACATTGACCAGATTATTGGTCAAGTACCCACTAATTGAAAGCAAAAGTCTTTTTTTAGAAGAGTCTGTTCAGGATAAAAATGAGAATGAAATTTTATTTCCTATTTTAAGTCTCGTATGAATTCTCGATTCTCGTTCGATTTTTCTTTAACCATTTTTGCCACTTCATCGGTTTCCATATAATCGTTCCAGTCGACCGTGAGGGTTCGGGTATAATGGTCCATCTCAGTGATGAAGCTTTCGTATCCCTGGTGGAGTTTTTGCATGTACTCAAGCGTGATTTCGCCTTCCGCATCCCGTCCGCGTTCCTGGATTCGTTGCATTGAGGTTTCGGGGGAGACTCGTAAGTAAATGAGGATGTCGGGATAGACAAGATAGCGCTTCATGATGTTAAAGTGTCCGAGGTAGGTTTCGTAGTCACGCTTGTCGATGAAGCCTGCTTCGTGGAGCATGCGGGCGAAAATGGTATCCTCGTAAATAGTTCGGTCCTGCACCGCACCTTTTCCTTTGTTCCACACGATTTGCTGGTGCTGTTCAAACCTGCGAAAGAGGAGATGGATTTGCATCATTGCTCCCCATCGCCCCATGTCTGCGTAGAAGTCATCAAGATATGGGTTGTCATCCACAGGCTCGTTGTAGGCGTCATAACCTAGGTTGTCGGCCAGGCTTTGCGCGAGCGTGGACTTCCCTGCTCCGATGATTCCGGCAATTCCGATGAACATGATAAATTTTATTCTATTGCAGAGAGGAACTCGGTCAAGCTTGGGATGATTTGTTTAGGTTCCGCAAAAAGTTTGCAGAACTTTTTCGCCGGGTTCGGGGGGAGTTTGGTAGGGTAGGAGGTGGTCGCTATCCTGGTATGGTTTCTCAAGAGTATTTAGCAGATCATGAAAGGGTTTGAAATTACCTTCCTCTCCCGCTTGCAGGGCTTCCTCGACTTTATGATTGCGGGGAATGACCGCTGGATTGACCAAACTCATCAGCGCGAAGGATGATTCCAAGCCTTGTTCCTCTTTACTGAGACGGTTTTGCCAACGGCTATGCCAGTTTTGGAAGTCTTCAGAAGCGTAAAGCACTCCCTCGGGAATTTCTTCTTTGCACAAGTTCAGGAAGGTGTTGGTGAAGTCTGCTGAATTTTTATGCATCCAGTCGAGAAGGTCGGTGATTAGCTTCTCATCCTCCTCACCAACCTCACTAAGTCCTAGTTTGGATCCCATCATGGATAGCCATTTACTTTTATAAATCTGTTCGAACGAATTCAATAATTCCTCCGCCATTGTGATTATTTCTTCTTTCTTTCCATCCATCAAAGGCAATAAACTCTCGGCCAAACGGGCAAGGTTCCATTGGGCGATATAGGGTTGATTGGCATAAGCATAGCGTCCCTTATGATCGATCGAACTGAAGACAGTATCGGGGGCAAAGGTATCCATGAAAGCACAGGGACCGTAATCAATGGTTTCTCCCGAGAGAGCCATGTTGTCGGTGTTCATCACTCCGTGGATAAAACCGACTCTCATCCAATGGGTAATTAATTCTGCCTGTTGATGAATAACTGCTTCGAGTAAAGCGAGTGGTTGGTTTTCCTTTTCCTTAATTTTAGGAAAATGCCGATCAATCAGATAATCGAGAAGGGCTTGAGTCACGGCCTTGTCACCTTGGAGGGATGCAAACTCAAAGGTTCCCACCCGGATGTGCGAGCCTGCGATACGGGCTAGGATTGCTCCGGGTAATTCGGTTTCCCGGTACACGGTTTCTCCAGTCGACACGACCGCCAAACTCCTCGTGGTGGGGATTCCCAGAGCGTGCATGGCTTCGCTAATAATGTATTCTCGGAGCATCGGGCCGAGGGCTGCCCGTCCGTCTCCTCCCCGTGAATAAGAGGTTCTTCCCGAGCCTTTGAGTTGGAGGTCAATGCGGTTCCCGGAAGGAGTCCGGTGTTCCCCCAAGACAATTGCCCGTCCGTCACCCAGTACGGTGAAGTTCCCGAATTGATGGCCGGCATAGGCTTGTGCGAAAGGAGCGGTTCCATGGGGGACGAGGTTCCCGGCAAAAAAAAGAGTTCGTACCTCCTCACTTGCACCGGAGAGATCGAAACCAATCTCATCGGCAAGTTTTTGATTGAAGATAATGGTCTTCGGTTGGCTGACTGGAGTCGGTGAAAGTTTGGAGAAAAGTACATCGGGTAGTTCTGTATAGGTACCTTCGAGGGGGAAGTTGAAATCAGTCATATAATTTTGTTAAGAAAGCACTTGAGGGAGATCAGTTTAATTTCAGATATTCCACGATATCCCGAAGCTGCTGGGCATCAAGTCCGAGACGCGATGCCGGAGCCATAAGGGAGGAATTCATTTTTTTACGAGATTTAATATCCGATTTTGCAATAACCAAATCCTCACCCCCAAATACCCGAATGACCACTGGGTCGCCCTCCGCCTGAATGAATCCCTGGATACGTTTATCTCCTTTGACCAATAACTCGGTACCTTCATAGCCATGAGCCAAATCGGCGGATGGATCTGTGATGGCTTTGAGAATGGTTTCCCGGTTCTGCCCGCTTCCCCAGCCGGCAAGAGTGGGACCGAATTCCACACCCACAGACCCCACTTTATGGCAGACATAACAGCGCCCAATTTGTTGCTTTCCTTTATCTGGGTCTCCTGTAAGGGCAAGTATTTTACCTGCTTGGGGAAGCTTGGTTTCCGGTCCGAATGAAGCCGGTGCAACGCGGTCTACATAAATCGTTTCAGAGGAACTTTTTCCGTGCAGTAAATCCTTGGCTTTGTATTTATTCCAAATACCCTGATCGCGTTTATCAATAAAAACTTTGGCGAGAGAAGAGGTTTCATTATTTGCATTTTTTGCGATGCTAATCATGGCCTTGGCTGCTTGGGGAGCGTCGATAAGACTCAAAGCAAAGAGCATGGATCGGGTAATCTTATCATCCAATTTCTCATCGAGTGCCCATGATTTGATTTCGGGTATGGCGGATACCGTATGGAGTCGCCAAACCAACCCAGCATACTTTGAATTATAGTTTTTTGTTCCCATGTTTTTCTTTAATACCGAATAAATTTTTTCCTCTTTGTCAGTACAGCCAATACCAAAAGCTTCTACGTAATAACGATCCTGCCCATCGTATCCCTTTGCAATTTCGAGTAGGATATCCCGTGCTTTTTCAAATGGCACATATCGCATCGCCAAAGCCACTTCCCGACGAACAAGGGGCGAAGAATCCTTGGCCAGTTTTCCTGCATGTTCGAGCATACGATGGTTTTCATGACGAAGGGCACGGAATGCACAAACTCTGATTTTTGGATTTTGATTTTCAAGTAGAGATTCGACGATTTTCAGTCCGTCAGATCCGAGCTTGGCCAACAACCAAATTGCCCGCCCCTGAATGAATTCATTTGAGTGATCAAGGAGTTTGCGGACTGCAGGTATGGCTTTCTTTCCAGCTTTCTCCAATCTTGAACGTCCGATCTCACGAACATTGGGAGATGGATTCTGGAGAGCCTCAATTTGTCCGGCAATGGAGTTACTATCAAAAGGGGGAATGGATAATTGGGCACCCTTGGGTGCGATTCTATATATGGCACCTGTCTGTCCCACATCCCGCGTCCCATGTCCGCCTACCCGGGCATCAAACCAATCGGCAACATAGATCGCACCGTCCGGACCAATACACACATCACTGGGGCGGAATAAATTGATTAATCCATTGATTCGTCCGGCACTTGCGAAATCAGCACCAGCAAAGTTTTTCTTCGGATTACTGGTCAGGAAAATATCCCGTTGGGGTAGGGTAATACCTGCACCTTTCGTTTTGGGATGGTATCCAAACAATACATTTCTGGCAGGTTCGCAACTAATGACATAGCCCCCAAACCGATCCTCCATGATTCCATTTTCGTAAAAGGCAATTCCAGTTGGCGATCCACCACCATATACATCACCCGCTGGAACAACACCCGGATCTTCCTGACGCCATTCGGCAACCTGCGTGGTTTGCCCGGGCATTTTATCACTTCCCCATCTCCTGAGTCCATCCCTTGATGTGAAGCCCATGTTTCCGTATTCCATTAACCAAGTAGTGCGGCTGGCGGGTGGATCATCATTGTCATTTTGAAAAACATCTCCCAGTGAACTGACTGACTGCTCGTAAGAGTTTCTGAAGTTATGACCGATGGGTCGCATTCCGGTGCCATCCTGGTTGACTCGAAACGCAACTCCTCCCAGGTAAATCTGGCCATCCGAACTGGGTTTTCCGGAAATCTGCTTCATTGAATAAAAACTTCCCGCGTTTAATTGCCAACCCTCCTTGTCAGTTACTTGAGCTCCTTTGTTTCCGAAGTTTAGATAATATTGTCCGTTCGGACCCACGGTAACGGAGTGCAAACTATGGTCATGATTATTCCCGCTAAATCCGGTAAGCAAAACTTCGCGTTTATCGACATTCTCATCGAATCGGGCATTTCTGTTCATATCTGTATAGACAATTAAATCAGGAGGCTGAGATACGATTACCTTATTATCCACCACTGCAATTCCAAGGGGCGAGATGAAAGATTTTTCCTGTACGAAAACATGGGAGCTTTCGGCTACCCCATCTCCATCTTTGTCTTCGAGTACTACAATCCGGTCACCGTCCGGTTGCGTGCGCTTGCCACGATAGTTTCTTCCCTCGGCTACCCAGATTCGGCCCTTGTAGTCGATATCCATATTGGTTGGATTAAAAAAGAGTGGAGACTTTGCCCACAGTTTAACTTCAAGCCCCTCTGGTAGGATTAATTGATCGGCGGGATAATGATCTACTTGCGGTAGGTTTTGCTGTGCTTGGGCAATTTTGGATATTTCAATGGGCTTGTTCGATACAAAAAATTGAACGCTGCTTTGCGTGCCACTTTGCTGATCACTGCCTCCATTATCAATTCCAGCAAGGCATCGAAATTCTACAAACTTATGGTTTTTGGGTAGTTCATAATGAATCACACTATTTGCATGGGTACCGATACCATAAGCGATATCCTTTCCATTAATTCTGAGGGGACGTCCTCCGCAGTTTTTATTAATCTGTACTTTTCCCCAACCCGATTTGGCGTATTTCCATTTTAGATCAGTGAGTCTGGTTTCTTTACCACTACTATCGATCAAGCGTGGCAGGGCCCAGTCCGCCCAGTCGCATGAATAGGAATTCGAGCCATCCGATACGGTGAGATATAAATTCTGAATTCCTTTGATTTTTGTCTTCACTTCCACGGCATGCCCCTTGGTTTTTGTGGTAATTAATTTACTGCCAAAAAGAGCATGCTTTGGATCCACTGCTTGTACGAGGGGAGCTTCCGTCTGTTCCTTCTTTTTTGTGGTGGGATTAGGTATTGATTGAACTCCATTCTTGGGGACTTCCATTTTTGCTGTCCAAATAATGGCGTTCAAAACGCAGGTTCGGAAATCATCATTATCCCAGGACTTGTGGTGGTGGGCACCAGTTACTCCAAACCCACGCTGTCCGTTCGGCCTTTCGGATGCCCATCCGACATGTTGTTTTTCTTTTCTTTCGAGAACTGATTTTCTTACATGTGGATTATTACTGTGCGGACCATCTCCACGCTTCAGAGTATCTGCCGGTGGAAGGGCACTCAGAATGGGAGTGACTCCCTCCATCCTGTCGCGGAACTTCATGTGGTAGTACCATTCATCCTTTAGGCTAAACGGTTGCACGCCACGGGTAATCGGATGTTTGGGAAGTGTTTTAAAATCGGCGGTCCAATGGGGATTGACCGACCAAAAGACCTCAAAATATCCACCGAGCCATTTTTTGAGCATATCCCCGGGGGCTCCCTTGGGTACCTCCACAGCATAATGCACGCAGACCAACCCCACTCCTTTTTCTGCCAGAGCATCAAATTCCTCGAGGTTTTTATTGATTGGGTGTCTACCACCGCCGTCCGATAAAATGACCACAGTGGCGGCGTTCTTAAAAAGGGAAGGATCTTCGGGCCAGCCGCCTTTGTGAATTACAGTTTGGATGTCGAGTCCGGACTGGTTGACCAAGGCATCGGAAAGTAAATCAACTCCCTCTCCCCAGTTGTGAGCACTGGTACCGTGACTGTCTTTTCCGGCAATCAGCACAACTTTGGTACTTGCCCAGGACCAGTGAAATGGGAAAAAGGAGGCGAATAAAAGGGAAACAAGAAAGATATTTTTATGCATTAATCTGATTAGAAGAATTTTCGGTTTATAAACAATGACAAACAGATTGGATTGGTGATATTGTTTCCCGCCCCCTATTTTAGCGTTCACAATAGGAGTAGATTCCAGTTTCTCAAAAATTGGTTTTTGATTGTAACCTCGTGCTCATCTGATTTCCTAATTTCGTATGGAATTGATTAACAAAATAGAAATTCAGTTTATACATATTCTTTCCCAAAATATGGGGGTTGGTGAAATGAATGCCGGCTATTTATATGGTTTAATTGCATTGCTTGTCATCATTAGCCTCGGTTGGGTATCCAATTTTTTCGTAAAGCGATTTGTGCTCGGATTAGTTAGATCGTTAATCAAGAAATCAAAAACCTCAATTGGTGAGCACCTAACTGATGAGAAGTTTTTTCATCGATTATCCCACTTGGCACCCGCTTTTGTAATCAGTTCTCTTTCGAGTGTGGTACTGTTGAATTATTCATTCCTGGATGAACTGGTTGGGGTTGTGGTTAATCTGTACCTGGTCGTCATTGCCCTGTCGGTAATCGATTCGTTGATCAACTCCTTGTATAAAGTTTCTGAAGATAGCAAGATTTCATCGAAACTCCCGCTCAAGGGAATTTGTCAGGCAATTAAGATTTTAATTAATGGAACGGGTGTTATTTTTATTCTTTCTATCTTGTTGGATAAGTCACCGGTTTATTTCTTTTCCGGATTGGGAGCCCTTACGGCAGTTATTTTACTCGTTTTTAAAGATGTCATCCTTGGCTTGGTTGCCGGTGTTCAGTTGACCACCAATAATATGGTGCGTAGGGGAGACTGGATCGAGATGCCAAAATATGGTGCAGATGGGGATGTAATTGATGTTTCTCTCACCACAGTAAAAGTACAGAACTGGGACAAAACAGTGAGTACCATACCGGCTCATGCACTGGTTAGTGATGCTTTTAAAAACTGGCGTGGTATGAGTGAGTCTGGAGGGCGTCGAATAAAACGTTCGATACACCTCGACCTCTCCAGTTTGCGTTTTCTCAAGGAGAGTGAGATTGAAGAACTGGAAAAAATTGAACTGCTTAAAGATTATTTTAAAGGAAAGCGTTCTGATATCGGAGAAAAAGGACTGGCCGTGGAGAAGCAGGGAGTGGTGGCTCCGTTATTAAATGGACGAAACCTTACCAATGCCGGAACATTTCGTTCGTACTGTCTTGAATATTTAAGAGCAAACCCTTCGATTCATAAGGAAGGGATGACTTTCCTTGTCCGTCAACTTGCACCCACTGATAAAGGGCTACCCATTGAAATCTATGTCTTTGTAAATGATATCCGGTGGGTACAATACGAGGCGATTCAATCGGATATTTTTGACCACCTTCTTGCCTCGCTGCCCATCTTTGGACTGCGTGCATTTCAACTCCCGAGCGATTCGAGTTTTTCCCACTTGATCGAACAAAAGGCATAGGACAGGAAGGTTTTTCAGCGAACTGAGTGAAACGAATTAAACTGTTGTCTGTATGCTGCCTGTTCTTACTCGGATGCACAGAGAAAAACTCAATGGAGTTATCCGACTTCACCAGTGATGGATGCAGCCTTTTTATTGATGGAACTTTTGAAAAGCCTGACCTTTGGAAAGAATGTTGCCTCACGCACGATATTGCATATTGGCAGGGAGGAACTCAAGAAGAGAGACTGGAGGCAGATCTTGCCTTCAAGGCATGTGTAGAAAAGAAGACTGGCGATTCCACACTTGCAAAATTAATGTACGATGCAGTTCGTGTAGGAGGAGAGCCTTACTTTCCCACCTGGTACCGTTGGGGGTACGGCTGGCCTATTGGCCGGGGGTACCAGGAACTGAGTCGACAGGAACTGCTATTGGTACAGGCAAAATTGGAAAAGTACCGGGCATCCCAGTGAATTTATTGGGATGAAATGTGCGATTATTGGGGGGGGAGCCGCCGGATTTTTTTCTGCAGTTACCTTGGCACAGAAAAATCCAGATGCCGATGTTTCGATATTTGATTCCAGTAAGCAATTTTTAAGAAAAGTCAAAATTTCGGGGGGTGGGCGATGCAATGTTACTCATTCCTGTTTCGAACCCAAGGAATTAGCTCTGCATTACCCAAGGGGAGAGAAGGAATTGAAAGGAGCTTTTTACACCTGGCAACCCCGAGATACAGTTGACTGGTTTGAAGAACGAGGGGTTCAAATAAAAACAGAGGATGACGGTCGCATGTTCCCTGTCTCGGATAATTCACAAAGTATCATTGATTGCTTACACAGGCAGGTAATCAAGAATGGTGTTGTTTTATGCGAAGGAATCGGAGTTAAATCCTTACTTCATGAAGAGGAACAATTTACTCTCGGGTTTTCCAATGGCATGAGTAAAAGATTTGATCGCGTATGCGTTGCCACTGGTTCTATGAAATCCTCATCGCTGACAACATCACTCGAGAAACTGGGGCATAGCATTGAACCGTTAGCTCCCTCACTCTTTGCTTTTGATATCACCGACGAACGGCTAAAAGAATTAGCCGGCATTTCACTTGAAAATGTATCGGTACGAGTAAAATCGAATGGGAAAAGGCAAACAGGGCCAATCCTTATTACCCATCGTGGTTTGAGTGGTCCTGCCATCCTGAAACTCTCGGCCTGGGAAGCTCGTCAATTAAATGAATCGGACTATCAATTTGAGATTGAGTTAAATTGGTTGGGGGTGCGAACAGAGTCAGACTTACAAACTCTTTTTGCCCGTATGCGAAATCAAAAAGGCCAACAACTTGTTAAAACCAAGTTATTCGAGGAACTGCCCAGACGATTGTGGGAAAAAATTCTCTCTTCTGTAAAAATAGAGGGAACATTACAATGGGCACAATTACCGAAGAAACTGGAAGCTCAGTTAATCAAGGAACTCATCACCGCCATATTTCAGGTTCGTGGGAAAACGATGAATAAGGAGGAATTTGTTACCTGCGGGGGCATTCGTTTAAAAGAAGTGAACTTTAAAAAAATGGAAAGCCGAGTGATCCCCCATTTATACTTTGCTGGAGAATGTCTTGATTACGACGGGATAACTGGCGGCTTTAACTTTCAGGGTGCCTGGACAACCGGTTACATTGCAGGCACCTCAATGGCAGAATAAAAGGTTCCGCTTGTTGAATGGACATAGAATTCCCGGCGAAAGAAGGCAGAGGGAGTCGCGGGTTGGCGAAACGGGTGAAGAGGGTGAAATCGCAGGAACCCGTTTAATAGTGGGCTCTAGGTGCTCATTGACGCAGTCTGACGAGGATTGCGAATGGCGGGATAGACGGGACTCGAACCCGAAATCGACATGTAGTCAAGTCGTTGATAATCATGAATTAAAGGAATTGTCGAATGAGCAATGGACACAGATATGGAAACAGATTTCTGACGAGGACCGTCAGATGCTGTCTAGAATTGTCGAAAGATGGGGAATTCTCAGCGAGGAGTTAAAGAGGGCGGTTTTGAGGGTAGTGGGGTAGGGTAATTTAGTATTTACTGCCCCAAGTTGTACAGAGCCTGCACTTCGGCGGCGGATAAGGCGCGGCCGTAGATGCGGACATCGTCGATGAGGCCGTTAAAGAAATAATTATTACCGATTGAATTTAGTGCGTACGCTCCAATCAATGAAGTTCGATTATTATGTTGAAAATAAACCTGTTTCTATTACTTCTCAGTATTATGCACAAATCTACCTTATTCTGTTTAATTTTTATGGTCCAATTTTCTTTCGCTAAGACTGCAACTGTGAAAGCTTATGGTATGCAGTTTTCCGTTCTTCCTACCCAAACTTCGGAGGGAACGACTGTTTATTTCACCTCCTACGACGGGAGTTCGAGCAGTCCTTACAAAGACAGCTCGACAGGTTTTATCAGTAATGAGTTTAGGCAGCAATCAT
>ENA-OQVM01000318-OQVM01000318.1-marine-metagenome-genome-assembly--contig:-NODE-318-length-78243-cov-18.958652_pt1 | contig 78243 bp, 61 predicted proteins | sample MGYA00237776_ERZ505498 | MGnify/ENA primary metagenome ERZ505498 (study PRJEB26159, sample SAMN06265151) | marine metagenome | isolation source: Helgoland LTER site | place: Germany:Helgoland, sampling... | reverse complement strand
GATAAGAAAATGGCACTAATGATGGCGATGTGGCGTGTGGCATTTGCCGATGGTCATTTGGATAAGCATGAGGAAGGGATTATTCGCCGAGTGGCTGATTTACTGCATATTCTGCACAGTGACTTTATTCGCTGCAAGCTAGCCGCTAAAAACCAGAGCTAGGCACAATATTACTGACCTGATTCTAGCGCCCTGATAAGGTCGGTAAATTCTTTACTGTTATCCGGATTAAGTGCCATAAGCAGCTTGTGAGCCTCTAACACCTGCTGACGAATCTCATCTATCTCTGTGTTCACAATGCCGATCTCATGGAGTTCGGCATCAATCTCTGGTACCTCTTGAAAGATATCAAAAATTTCATCAAAGCCCATGCAATCGAGGGTGCGTAAGATACTCGGATTCTGACAAAATACCTGCACATTAATGCCGTATTCCTTGCGGCAGTAGAGTCCCAGCTTGGCCATGAGGCCCAGGGTCGTACTGTCGACACATTCGGCTTCAAGCATATCCACCACTACCTGCTTAACATGCTCACTACCAAAGATAGTTTCCATATGGCGATTTAATGAGCCGCAGAGGGTGACGCGAACATCACCGCTAAACTTCAGCAGGTAGTTGCCCTGCTCATCTGATACCAGTATTTTTCCGGAGCTCATTGCGTCATACCTCGAGACAGTAACATCACGGAAATATCATCTTGAGGGTCTTCAATGTAATCAATAAATAGCTTTTCTTTTAGGTTATTAATATCGCCCGAACCGGCAGCGAGATATCTCAGCAATGTCTGCTCTTTGTCGATGAGGTCTTTATCTGGAACCAGATCGAATACACCGTCAGACAGCAGTACAAAAGCAAACTTTTCCGGCAGGGCCAACTCTTCCACGACCCAGTTGGCGTCTTCAAATATGCCTACAGGCTTGCCTTTTCCTTGCAAATATTCTGCCTTGCCATCGGTAATTAAAATGGGCTGCGGCTGCTGTGCGCCAACCACATAGCGCAATGTGTTCGTCTCTGTATCCAGCGAGCCAGCTACAATGGTCAGATGTTTACCTAGACCTGTGGCCAGTAACTGAGTATTAATATGTTCAACCAGGCCATCAGGGGCATGGGCCAGTGCCACATAATCTTTCTCTAACTGGTGCCTGCGGATTACACGACCAATCATAAAACGTAGCAGTACCGTGACAAAGGCTGAGGATGCCCCGTGGCCGGAAACGTCGGCAAAGTAAAACAGCAGGTAGCGATCTAATACGAAGTTATAACCGACAAAGTCGCCGCTTAAATACAATGATGGGGTAATAGAATGAGATATTTCGTAGTCGCCCAACTTGAGGGGACTCTCGGGCATAAGGCTTTTTTGTACCTCAAGCCCGGCTAACTGATCCTGCTTTAACAACCGCAGGCTTTCCTGTAATTCGTCATTAGTGCGCTTTAACTCGGCACTGAAAGCTTGAGCATGCTGGCGGGCATCGGCTAAATTCTTGATGCGCAGCAATGTACTTTCTATATCTGCCTGATCGGCTCCCTGCAAAATAACATCGGCAACACCGAGTCTAAAATAGTCTGCTATCTGAGTTTTATCTTCGTCACGCAGCGCAATGATAATAAGGTGTTCTGTACAGAGTTGGCGCAGGAGGTCAGTTTGATTTTTTGGGGCGGAGCCGGTTAAGACAATATTCTCAGAGAAGAGAACAACCGGTTGATTAAGGGGGTCTGAACAGTGGGCGGCAATGGCCTGTAAATCTGGCGCAGCCAAACAGTCCCTACCAACAGTCTGGAAGTCTGCCTTTGCTCTCTGTAGCCTAACGTCATCATCTCCAACAAGGAGAACTAGGCCTTTGATTTCGCTCATTCGGTTCCGGCTTTGGCTAGTACTAATTGGGTTATCGGTTTAGCATTCTGTCTAACTAATAGCTTATGTAATGCATGCAGCATTGATGGTGAGTATCTTAACCCAATCTGACTTTGAGAATCCGCAAACTTAGAAAATAAATCAAGACTGATTTAGTTAATAGTCGTCAAGATCGCCAAAGTCATCTTCAATGGCACCATCACTCACCAAATACTCTCTACGCTGCAGATAAACGTCTCTCACGAATAGGTATCTGTCACCGGATATCACATCGTCCAGCGCTAACAGATCTGCTCGCATCGCCAGTAAATCCAGCCCTCTCATTGAGTTGCGGGTAGATACATGGTCCATATAACCCAATGGGTTGGCAAAGCTGTCAAAAAACTTGGAGGGGGCATCGCGTAAGGTGGATGGGCCAACCAGAGGCAACATCAGATAGGGCCCTGAGCCTACGCCCCAGACAGCTAGGGTTTGACCAAAGTCTTCCCCTTCACTTTTATCTAGACCCGCACGCTGCGCAACATCAAATAAACCGCCAACGCCGACTGTGGTGTTAATTAAGAATCGACCCGAGTCATTACCGGCTTGGGCAAATTTTCCCTGTAATAAATCATTGAAAACATTGGTGATTTCATTGAGGTTACTAAAAACATTAAGAATGCCTTTCTCTAAAGGATCGGGCACAGCGGCCTTATAGGTTTTCGCTGCCGGCTTAAGAAAAATATTGTCCAGGGCCTCATTAAAAACAAACGCCGTGCGATTGAGATTCTCGAGGCGATCGTTGCGCTCAGCTTCTTCAGACAACACTAAAGATGACGCCATCATAGAGAGCGTTAAAGTAAGTATTAGCTTGATGTGTTTCATGGTATTTAACTCGGGAATCATGTGCATCCAGCGGCTCGTTCCAAGCGCGCTATCCTACTAGATATTTGTTACCGCATACAAGTCGGATGAAGGTCAAACGCGGCGGAAACCGCAGATAACGTCATTATCCATAAGTTTATAGATAATGTCTTCACCAAAGGCTAATAAACTCTCAGGTTGCGGGTGATTTATCTCCTTAGCTAACCTTAATATAGACGCTCTTCCTGAAAGTTGCTCAGTTTCAAGTATCTCTAGCAGCCTTACTGTCACTGGGTTCGATTCGATAAACCCAACCTTTAAATCGCGATTGCGATAAACAATAAGTACAGTCCCCGCCGGCTCAATATTATCGGCGCTGGGCTGATAATGAGGGCCTATCTTATGCACTGGGTACTGATAGGAAAGCCGCCAGGCGGTTGGAGACACTACAGGGTGCTCGTCGAGTGCATCTCCGGTTAGGGCGACATCGCTTGGTATTTCAAGGGTCGACACATCTAGCGCTAGCTCTACCCATTCGTAATGCGCCAACTCCAACATAAAGCTTGGGTCAGATGGCTGGGGCTCTCGCTCTTGCTGCAGGTAGCTTAGAAACTCTTCACTAATTTGCAGAAAATAGGGGCTGTGGCTGTGATGACGATGAACAAAGTCTCGTACCATTTCAAGCCAGTTGTCGGGGGCAATAATGGATTTAAGAACCGGGAAACCCGAGGCTAAAAACGATTCGATATTATTAAAGAATAGATCCCTATAGATTTTCAATCGTCTATCTTCGAGATCAGTGGGCGCGGCATTAATATCTGGATGCCTGATATGCGCCGCAAACTGGCGCTGAGTTTTTTGAAACTCTGCCTCCGATTCGATCCTAGCTTCTGAATCAGACATCGACCGTTACCCCAGTATTAGCCTGCTGGATTTTATTGATACGCCCTACTTCTAACAGCAATTCATCAACTGGGGGAATGTTAAAGTCACGCTCAAGTAGGGTTGGGAAGACACCAAACTGCTTATACGCTAGGTCGAGAAGATCCCAGACTGGATCTATAACATCTGCGCCGTGAGTGTCGACTCTGAGATCCTCTGCCTCGTCATAATGGCCTGCTATATGACCATAGACCACCCGATGCCCCGGCAGCGCGGCTAAAAATTTCTGCGGATCGTAACTATGATTAATACTGTTGACGTAAATATTATTGATGTCGAGTAATAGGTTGCAGTCGGCTTTTTCGAGCACGGCATTGGTAAACTCTAGTTCTGACATCTCCTGCTGGGGTGCTGCGTAATAGGACACGTTTTCCATAGCGATACGCTGGCCCAAAAAGTCCTGAATCTGGCTGATACGATCGGCCACATAGTCCACAGCTTCCGGCGTAAAAGGAATGGGCATAAGATCATATAGGTGGCCGCTGTCACTGCAGTAGCTGAGATGTTCGGTGTAACTGAGGATAGAATACTCAGCCATAAAGGCTTTGATTTGCTTGAGTAGATTCCAATCGAGGGGAGCTGGGGATCCTATAGAGAGAGATAGCCCGTGGATTACAAAGGGGAACCTTTCGGTATATTCACGAAACGCTTTACCATAGCGCCCGCCAACATTAATCCAATTTTCCGGTGCCACTTCCATAAACTGAATGTCATCGGTGGTGACAGAAGAAAGCGGGCCCAAAAGAGCCCGCCTTAAACCTAGTCCCGCCCCCGTTACGGGATAGGGACTAGCCATGATATTCTGAAACTCTAACAGCGATGCTAGAATTCGGCTCACAGAGCATCTGCTGCACCCTACTTGTCGCCACCACATTTACCTTCGCCGCACTTGCCTTCACCCTCGGCTTTCTCGCCACCACATTTGCCTTCACCTTCCGCTTTGTCGCCGCCGCAGGATCCTTCACCAGCTGCTTTGTCGCCACCGGCCATACCTTCACCGCACTTACCTTCACCACATTTGCCTTCTGTCGCCTTCTTAGCCTCTCCACATTTACCTTCACCGCATTTGCCTTCGGCATGGTGGGCAGCTAGGTTATAACCGGATGAGAGTTGGTCTGCTTGGAAGGGGTTCTCTGCCGCCAATGTTGCTGGTGACAGCGCTACAGACGCCATAAATGCAACGCCACAGGCTGCTGCCAAAGGTTTCATTGTTTGTTTAGCCATTAGATGTTTCTCCTTAAGAGACTAGTTGTTATCCATAAATCAAGAACCAGTATGGTTTCAAGATGCTATTCAGACTGAATGAATATAGGGAAGTTTCATATCCTGGGGTTTTTTTTAATCTAGGGTATTGAGAATATCTAAACCAGACTAATCAGCCACCCTCTACGAGGTACCTGCGCAACCGATCATGGATGTCTAGCCAGTGCTTTTTAAGACGTTTCTCAGACACGGGAACGCGGGTTTTTAACTGTTGGGCAAACAGAGATACGCGGTACTCTTCAAGCAGCCAGCGAAACGCCCAAATAGACTCTTCTAATTCGTAAGAAAGGGTTTGGGGCTGTATGGCATTCACCGGTTTGGCAAAGTCTTCCAGCTCCTGAATATAGCCTCGGTCTTTGGCAATCTGTGAGGCCAGCTTTTCTATTCTTATCTGCACACCGCGAATTAGACGGAGGTACTGGCCGGTTTGATCCAGATTACAATGGGTCAGTGTTTCTGGGGAAAACAACCAGCTAACCTGCTGATTAATGTCGTTTTTAGCGTAAATCGCGGTTAAGCCTAGTGACCGTAATTGCTTCTGGTTGCTATGTAACTGAGGCAACACCGCTTCAATATTGGCGGCGTGCTGCTGGGCTATATCCACCACCTGTCCTATACCCGCTTGATAGGCCTGATCAAAACATTGCTGTTCGCGAATAACCCCTTTGTCGCTGAAAATGGCCTCTTGAAAGCTGGTACTAATAAGCGCGTTAACCAGGTCCTGACGGTTGCCGATAGCGGCCGCTTTTAAAGCCAGTTCGGTACCGCGCAACAGATGCTTACTGAGATACTTAACCTGTTCACGGCCCTTTAACAGTGCCAACCGCAGCTGACCCTGACGGCTGACTCTATCGGCGGCCAAAGGATTGTCTAGCACCTCGATAGCGACGGATTCGCCGCAGTCTTTTAGCGCGGGCCAGGCCTTGATGTTTATCTTGCCGCGCTTAAGCTGCACCTCTTGGGGCAACTCAGCAAAGTCCCATTCGACAATATCCTGACGAGATATCGAGTCGTCGGAGGCCTGCTGTTCTAGGCCGGCGCTAATCTGCTGTTTAAAGTCCCGTTGCAGCTGTTCCAAACTACGAGCCATGGCAACGGTTTTGCCCGCTTCGTCTTGGAGAATAAAATTCATGCGATACCAGGGATCGAGATTGTCTGCCTTCCAATCTTCGTTGTTTACTGTCATGCCGGTCTGTCTTTTAAGCTGCTCAGCAAGGACCTCTGTGATCGGTCGATCCTGGGCATGGACCTGCAATAGTATTTTGTCCACATAGTCTGGAACGGGCACAAAGTGGCGTCTTGTCTGCTTGGGCAGGCTCTTCACTAAGGCAATACATTTGTCCCGCAACATACCTGGCACCAGCCAATCGAAGAAGTAACGTGGCAGCTGGTGCAATAGTGCCAATGGAATAATCGCGCTGACGCCATCCTGCTCATGGCCCGGCTGGAAATGGTAGCTCAGTTCAAACTCGATACCGTCGCAGGTGACCATTTCTGGGAACTGGGCCTCTTCATCTTCCGCCAGACCGCGAAGCAACAAGGAGTCTTTATTTATATTGAGCAGGGTTGGGTTTTCTTGCTCGGCACTTTTACGCCATTTTTCGAACGCCGGTAGATTATAAATTCCCTCGGGAATCCGCTCGTCATAAAAGCTGTAAATAACTTTTTGCTCGGCGAGTAAATCTCGGCGGCGGAAACGATCTTCCAAAGCCTGTAATTCTTCGACTAGTTTATGGTTGTGCTTGTAAAAACTGCCCTTGCCGCGATAGCCCTCTTCCACCAATGCCTGCTGAATAAACACAGCCCTCGCTTCCACTGGTGCAACATTGCCATAGACAGTATTCTTAGCCTCAACAATGGTTAAGCCAAACAGTGTCTGCCGCTCTTTGGCCATCACCTGGCCGGCTTTCTGATGATAGAAAGGTTCGCTATAGGTCTTTTTTACCAGGTGGCCTGCCAGTGACTCCAGCCAGTCGGAATCAATCTTAGCCACATTAAGAGCATACTGTTTGGCGGTTTCCATTAAGGAACCGGCCATTATCCACTTGGGTGGTTTTTTGCTCAGACCAGAACCGGGGAAGATAAAAAACTTACGGTTTCTAGTGCCCAAAAATTCCCATTTTTCTTCCCGTATGCCCACCTGGCCTAACAGCCCAGAAAGGATGGCCTGATGGATGGCAGCATATTCGGCGGGCTTGTCGTTATCTCTAAGTTTAAGTGCGCGACAGGCGGTGTGGACCTGATGATGAAGGTCGCGCCATTCTTTCATACGCAAAAATGACACGTAGTTAGCACGGCAGTATTTACTGTATTGGTTACTCGACAGCTCTTGACGCTTGCTTTCGAAATGACGCCACAGGTTCAACAGGGACACAAAATCTGAATCTTCGTCTTGCCACTGCTTATGACACTGGTCAGCTGCCTGACGTTTATCAGCGGGACGCTCTCGGGCATCCTGAATGCTCAGTCCGGTGGTGATAATCATCACTTCACTGAGGGAACCGGTTTTTGCCGCCTGTAAAATCATCCGCCCAAATCTTGGATCTAGAGGAACAGTGGTTAACTGTTTGCCTAGGGCCGTTAACTTGCCATTGGCGGTTACGGCCTGAAGTTCTTCGAGCAATTTAAAGCCGTCGTTGATCATGCGATTATCGGGCGGATCAACAAAGGGGAAGCTGCGAATATCACCAATATTGAGATGCAACATCTGCAATATAACGGCGGCTAGATTGGTGCGCACAATCTCAGGGTCGGTAAATTCAGGGCGGTTGTTGTAGTCGTTTTCACTGTATAGCCGATAGCAGATGCCATCACTTACTCGGCCACAGCGACCCGCACGCTGATTGGCACTGGCTTGAGAAATAGCCTCAATGGGCAGGCGCTGTACTTTGGTGCGAAAGCTGTAGCGGGACAATCGTGCGCGGCCTGTGTCGATCACATAGCCAATGCCGGGAACGGTCAATGAGGTTTCCGCAACATTGGTACTTAAAATAACTCGCCTGCCCTTATGGGGTGAAAAGATTTTACTCTGCTCTGCAAGACTCAATCGCGCATAAAGGGGTACTACTTCTGTATGGGGAAGCTGGGCGCGTTTAATCGCCAAATTGGCTTCACGGATTTCTCGCTCACCACTTAAAAATACTAATACATCACCGGCTTTTTGGCTGGCTTGAATGTCCTGTAGGCAATCAATAATTTTCTGATCTCGGTCGCTGTCGAGGTCGTCATCGGTGCTGTATACAATTTCTACTGGGAAGGTTCGCCCTGACACCTCGACCACTGGCGCATTATCAAAATGCTTGGAGAATTTTTCGACATCAATGGTGGCGGAGGTAATAATTAATTTTAGATCGGGGCGCTGTCGCAGTAGGCTTTTTAAATAGCCCAGAAGAAAATCAATATTCAAACTGCGCTCATGGGCCTCATCAATAATGAGTGTGTCGTATTTACTGAGAAATTTATCGTTCTGAATTTCAGCCAGCAATATACCGTCGGTCATTAATTTGATCAGGCTCTTTGGTGAACTCTGATCGGAGAAACGGACCTGATAGCCTACGATATCGCCTAGGGGCGTTTTTAATTCGCTGGCAATACGGTCTGCCACAGTGCGTGCAGCAATTCTACGGGGCTGGGTGTGGCCAATAAGACCGCGTACACCACGCCCTGCCTGTAGGCATATTTTTGGGATCTGTGTGGTTTTACCCGAGCCAGTTTCGCCGGCAATAACCACCACCTGATTGTCGATGATCAGTTCGCGAATTTCTTCAGAGCGAGCGCTGACGGGAAGATCCGGAAATTTTATTGTAGGCACTGTTTGCTGGCGTGCAATCACCTGGACGTTGGCGCGCAACGCATTGGCCGACCATTTCTGCCAGGCCGCTGCGATATCTTTTTTAGACATCCACAGCCGCTGCAGCTCATTCAACTGGCGATTGAGACGAAATAGATCGCGACTGCTAACCGACTGAGGCAGCCATTGAAAGAGCTGCTCAAAATCCGCTTTTTTAAGGGGAGCCTGGCTGAGAAAGTTCGCTTCTGGGCTGGCTGGCTGTTGCGACGACAACTTATTATTCGCCGGTATTTTGCCAGATACATTCACCGCTGGCGGCCTTGATGGCATCCAACTTTTTATGGTGATCATCCAGCTCCTGTGCGCTGGCGGCAATAACGCGCAGTGGCGGACGGGTTGTCGGGAGGCGGCGAATAGTTGAGGCGGTGTTCATCTCGCCCCCATCACCCTCAGAAGAGTCGCTCATATTAAGACTGACCTGACCACCGGTCATCAGCAGATAAACATCTGCCAGAATCTCCGCATCCAATAAGGCGCCGTGGAGGTCACGCTGAGAATTATCTACGCCATAGCGCTTGCAGAGTGCATCAAGATTATTTTTCTGTCCTGGGTGTTTCTGTCGCGCCAGTGCCAGAGTATCAATAATGCGACACCCACTTTCTATGGACTTGGGCTTTGGTCGCAGCTTGGATGTCTCGTGATTGATAAAACCTATATCAAAGGGGGCATTGTGAATAATTAAATCTGCGCCATTGATAAACTCGAAGAATTCTGGGGATATGGCTTCAAACAGGGGTTTGTCTTCAAGAAATTGATCGCTAATACCATGCACTTCCATGGCACCCTCGTCGACCTTGCGCTGAGGATTGACGTACTGATGGTAATGGCGGCCCGTGAGCTTGCGATTGACCATTTCGACACAGCCAATCTCGATAATCCGATGATCCTGAGAGGTCTCTAGGCCGGTAGTTTCTGTATCAAGAACAATCTGTCTCATGGTGTCTGTTTATCTGCCTGTTTATCTATTGTTGATCAATATTAGCTAAGGATGGGGCTGCCCACGCAATAGAGTGCGTTCAAAGCTCGTCAATACCGCGATTGGCCAGCTGATCGGCTATTTCGTTTTCACGATGGCCACTGTGACCCTTTACCCACTGCCAGTCTATCTTATGTTCGCCGATAACCGCATCGAGTTTTTGCCACAGATCAACATTTTTAACGGGCTGTTTGGAGGCTGTTTTCCAGCCGCGCTTTTTCCAGTTGGCCATCCATTCCTGTATGCCTTTTAGCACATAGGTCGAGTCGGAGGTTACAGTCACTTCGCAGGGTCTTTTTAACGCCGCTAGGCCTTCAATAACCGCCGTGAGTTCCATGCGATTGTTGGTGGTATCGGGCTCGCCACCACAGAGGGTTTTTTCTTCGCCACCGAAGCGCATCAACACACCCCATCCGCCAGGACCAGGGTTGCCACGGCAGGCACCGTCTGTGAAAATTTCGACCGAATTCATAATGTTTCCTGTGGGGATTTATGTTTTTTTTGCACCTGAGTCACGTCTTGCTGGGCGCTCATGCGATGACTATTAGTCGTAGCCGCTGGACGCCAAATAGCGCCAGTGCTAATGCCGCGAGCCACTCGCTTAACCGCGTGAATCATATAGAAGTTACCTAGGGGAAAGCGAACCTTTTGGCCGATTTTTTCCCAGACCGAATCCTGCTCAATCCACTGGGGACGATTGAGCGGCAGATTGTAGGCACCATGATCTATCTCTAATACCTGAAAGTTGAGTAGGGACAGCCAATCAATCACCCGCCCTTTGCGTAAATTGTGGAAACCGTACTGAGGCTGACCGGACAGTAGCTGCATCGGGAATTTGAGAACGCCATGAGGGCCATAGGGATTAAAGAGGCAGAGCAGAAGATGTCCGCCCGGCGCAACTACCCTGCTCACTTCTGCAAGTACGGCCTTGGGCGAGACCGAGAATTCAACCGCATGCTGCAGTAGCGCCACATCAACAGTATCTGCCGGCAGTGGCAGCTCTGCGTAGTTACTGATGGCCGAAGCCTGAGGAGAAGCCGCCGCATGGAGCGAGAAGCGGTGCAGCTGACTAAAGCAATCGAGGGACTGCTTGTCTGGCCCGAGTCCGAGATGCATTAGGCGGTAGCCAGGTAACTGACTGTACTTTTCGGCTAAAACACGATGCTCATGGAGGCTTAGGTAACGAGCGAAATCTGTCTGACGCCAGGCCTCTAGCTCATCTGCAACCGAGCCGAGGTCAGCCACTTTGAGGCGATCTAAGACTTTTTTACTGCGTTCTCGAAGAAACTGTAATGACATAGGCTTGCTGTGTGCTAGTTGGGCTTGTCGTTAAAAGTAGCGCCTATTATGGAGTAGTTGAGGATTATTTGAAATCTGATAACTAATAACCATCAGCGGTTTGTCTAATCGCGCTGTGGTCGCTACAATCCGCGCGAAATTAATAACTAGAATGAGTTCAATCTGTGCAGTCTGAACACAAGCTTATCGCCCTATCTTTAAAATTCATGTTTGCCAGCCTTTTGCTGGGTGGCTGTGCATTAGCGCCGACAGAGTCTGCTGATCAGCCACTTGCTGAAGATGTATCTCAGGCACAATTAACTGAGGGAACTCCTTTGGGGGCTGATGGTGCTCTTAATGGAGCTCTTGTTAGGGCTGATGGCATTCTTATTGGTGCCAATGGCGCTGTCCCTGTCACTGAAGCGGCTCCGGCTAAGAAGCATGATCTGTGGGAGCGTATTCGTAGCGGCCATGATTTAACCCCAGAGATTCTTCCCGCCAGTGTTTTGAAGCAGCGTGACTGGTACCTGCGCAACCCTAGCTATTTAGCGACAGTCTTTAACCGCGCTGAGCCGTTTATCTTTTATGTTACTGACGAGCTTGAGAAAGCCGGCCTGCCCTTGGAGTTGGCTCTGCTGCCTATCGTAGAGAGCACCTATGACCCCCTGGCCTACAGCCACAGCCATGCGGTGGGTCTCTGGCAGTTTATTCCCTCTACGGCAAAGGCCTTTGGTCTCAGGCGTGATCGCTGGTATGACGGACGTCGGGATGTCATCTATTCAACCCAAGCAGCGGTTAGATACCTTCAGTATCTTCACAAGCGCTTTGATAATGACTGGCTGTTGGCACTTGCCGCCTATAACTCTGGTGAGGGCAATGTTCGTAAATCGATCCGCCGCAACATTAAATTGGGCAAGAAGGCTGACTTTTGGTCAATCAAGCTACCCAGAGAAACCAGAAACTATGTGCCTCAGCTGCTGGCATTAGCCACGCTGATTGAAGATCCAGAAAAATATTCTATTGAACTGCCCTTTATTGCCGATGAGCCCTATTTTGAAGTCGTAGAAATTGAATCCCAGATGGACCTCAATAAGGTCATTGAGATCACCGGCGTTGAAGGCACAGCCTTCACTCGACTAAATCCGGCTTATCGCCGTTCTATCACGCCGCCTAAGGGCAAACACTCGCTATTACTGCCCATGGGTACTGCAGAACCACTGCGCCAGTTACTCGCGACAACGGACCCAAAAACCTGGGTTCCCCATACTGAATACCTGGTGATGAGCGGTGATAGCCTGTCGCAGATCGCCCAGCGCTTCCGTGTACCTACCCAATGGCTTAAGAGTCGGAATAGCCTGAGTTCAGATCGCTTAAAAATTGGTCAGGTACTGCTAATACCCCATTCCGGCGACACAGTGACTACCAGCGGGGCTAAGGTTCTTCAGAGCGCTCGTTACAGCGTTAGGCGTGGCGATTCCCTGTCTGGCATTGCCAGCCAGTACAAGACCTCTATCGCGGACATAAGGCGCGTCAACGGTCTTAAGACAGATGTACTGCAGATTGGTCAGCAACTTCGCGTTAACAATAGCGCTGGCAGTCCTATTCCAGAGAATCTACGCAAGCTATCCTACAAAGTTAGGCGTGGTGATTCCCTGTACCTTATCGCAGAGAAGTTTGATTTAACGATTCGTGATATCACGCGCTGGAATAAGATCAGCCGCAATGAATTTTTGCAGCCCGGTCAACGACTGACTCTGTTTATTAATGCGTTGCGCATTTAGTTAGTAGCCTTACACTCTAGCCATCAAATAGCTAAACAGCAGACAATAAAAAGCCGGGCCTGAGCCCGGCTTTTTATTGTCTGCAATTCTTACTGCTTTATATCGGCGCCAGACACTAGGCTGGATTGATACGCCTGAATCTCTCGACTGCCGTTAATTGAGCTCGTTGCATAGATCAGGCTGGCCTTTTGCTGGCCGCTCAACTTGGTAACATCACCCTGAGTTACTTCTATCAACGAGGCGACAACATAGTCTCCGTTGCGCATATAGAAGCCTTCTGTCACCGCTGTGTCTACTGGCGACTGCATCTGGAAGACCGCATTCAATATTTCAGGGTTAACACCGCCACCATTGCGCTTAACATCCAGCACAACCTGCCAGTCTAGGGCATTGGCCTTGGCCACAGTCTCAACGCTTTCGCCTGCTTCGACGGACGCTAACAGGGCAGCACCCTGCTGCGCAATGGCCTGCTGTGCAATCGTTGCTTTAAGTGACCTAGTCACAGTGTCACGCACCTCAACCAACTCTTTTTGCCGTGCCGGGATACTTTCATTGAGCTTGATCACCATATAGCGGTCATTGCCCAGTTCCAGCACTTCGCTGGCATATTTATCATCCACGACTTCTGAACTAAACGCGGCTTTAACCACGGCAGGATAAGAGGCAACGCCTTCCCCACCAGCACGAGAAAACGCACTCGAGGTTTGAGCTGTAAGCTCTAGGTCTTCAGCGACAGCAGCCAGAGACTCTGCATTAAAGCTAAGCTCTTTAAGCATTTCGAGTTTTTCGATCAGAGCATTCGCCGTCAACTCTGTGAGCAGCTCCTGTTCAATACGTGCCGATTCTGCGGCCAGTTCGAACGTCTGTTCCTGAATATCCAGCAACTTAATAAAATGTGTGCCTGCATCGGTGTCTACCGCGGTGGATACCTGGCCTACTTCAAGCTTCGCTAGCGCCGCTTCAAAGGGTTCAGGGAATGTATCACCGGTGGTGTAACCGAGATCGCCGCCAGTGTCAGCAGCACCAAAATCTTCAGAATACTCTGTTGCCAACGCGGCAAAGTCGTCCCCTGCATCTAACTTAGCCTGAATCTCTATCAGCAGCTCTGCACTTGGCTCAGACAATAATATATGTGCTGCCTGACGTGATACGGCGGTGTCTGCGGACTCAGCTTCCTGATCGAATCGCGCTTGAATTTGCTCTGGACTGACTGACTTGCCCTCGGTGAGCTGCGCTGCATTGAGTTCTATATAATCAATAACCACCTGGTCGTCGGTCTGGTACTGCTCTTTGTTGAGCTCGTAATAGGCACTAACCTGCTCTTCGCTTAATTCCACTGCATACATAATTGGCGCGATGGGCAGTGTAAGGTAGTAATAGTCACGCATTTGCTCGGTAAGACCTGCCAATGCAGCGAGTTCGGTCTCAGTCACAAAGTTGGTAATGGCAACACCCTGCACAACCTGCTGAATCAGCAAGTCTTCTTTAATCATGTCGATAAATGTGGCGCTGGTATAACCCTGCTGGCGGATCGCATACTGAAAAACATCCTGGTCAAAGCGGCCGTCAGTTTGAAAACTCGGCGTGTCGATGAGTAATTTGCTCACCGTCTTTGTGGATATACCCATGGCCTGATCTGCAGCCGACTGTGCAATCACTTTGCGGCCAATCATTTGCTGTAGTACGCCGGGACGGATCAATTCGTCGTCAACCAAGGCGGGATCCAAGCCTTCGTTTTCGCTAAGAATACGTCTTTTCTCGACACTGATCGCCTGCTGAATACGCAGTGCACTGACCTGCTCATCATTAACAACAAGCTCAGTTTCAGCACCTGCACCAGATAGGAACAATGACCCAGTACCTGAGAAGGCAAATATGCCGCCAATAAAAATCACAATAACCGTGGCTATACCACGCATGTTATTTCTAAAATTATCCAACATGTATCTGTACCTATAAATTAAAAAAAAGGCGCATCGAGGATGCGCCTTCTAGCCTGAGGTCTTCGCTGTTAAAGCGGAGTTCCCAGAGAGTTACTTAGTTTACTGCGTCTTTCAGAGCTTTACCGGCTTTAAAGCTAGGCACGTTAGCCGCTTTAATTTGGATCTCAGCACCAGTCTGTGGGTTACGACCAGCGCGAGCTGCACGATGCTTCACAGAATAAGTACCGAAGCCTACCAAAGAAACTTGGTCGCCATTTTTCAATGCGCCTGTTACTGCATCTAGAGCGGAATCCAGTGCACGTCCTGCAGAAGCTTTAGAGATGTCTGCACCAGCAGCGATTGCGTCGATTAGTTCAGATTTATTCACGGTATTCCCCTTTTATTGGAATTGGTTGATTCTGGCAAAATAGAAGTGCGCTTTCATAGCTTCACAATGCTCAGAATCCCGAGCCAATGCGCCTTCTAGGCCAACTTTATACCAACTAGCACCACGCTGGGTCAAGCATACTTTTGAATTTAGCAAAATTAGTTGCAGATCAGTGCGTGCTAGCAGAGGCGCTGGCCCCTGCATTCTTCTCAGAACCAGTAGCGCGATTGAATTCTTCTTCAGTAAAGGGTGTGGGCTTATCTTGCAGAGCAATGTCCAGCACCTCGTCGATCCACTTCACCGGACATATCTCAAGGTCTGCTTTAATGTTGTCCGGTATCTCTTTCAAATCGCTCGCATTATCGTGAGGGATGATAACGGTAGTAATGCCTCCACGGTGCGCCGCTAGGAGCTTTTCTTTGAGCCCACCGATCTTTAACACCTCTCCGCGAAGGGTAATTTCTCCGGTCATGGCAACATCTGCGCGCACTGGGATACCGGTTAAAACCGACACCAATGTTGTGCACATGCCTACACCCGCCGAAGGCCCGTCTTTCGGGGTTGCGCCTTCGGGCACATGAATATGCAGGTCGTTTTCGTAGTAAAAGTCTTTGCGAATGCCCAGCGCCATGGCTCGACTGCGCACGACTGTTAATGCCGCCTGAATTGACTCTTGCATCACATCGCCCAGTGATCCGGTTTTAATGACTTTGCCTTTACCTGGGATCGCCGAGGCTTCAATGGTCAACAGTTCACCACCGACCTGGGTCCAGGCTAGGCCTGTTACCTGTCCAATCTGGTTTTCTGCTTCGGCACGACCATAGTCGAATCGACGCACGCCAAGCATATCTTCCAGCTGCTCTACCCCAACCACGTCATGAGAGCGCTTGTCTGCGCGCACATGCTTGGTTACGGTCTTGCGGCATATCTTGGCAATATCTCGCTCTAAACCCCTTACACCGGCTTCTCTGGTGTAATAGCGTATGGCATCTTTCAGCGCGCCTTCGGTAATATCCAGCTCTGGGTCTTTAAGTCCATTGGCTTTGCGCTGCTTAGGGACTAAATATTTCTCGGCAATCTGTACCTTTTCATCTTCGGTGTATCCGGGAATACGGATGACTTCCATACGATCCAATAAGGGGCCGGGAATATTCATCGAGTTGGCGGTACAGATAAACATTACTTCGGAAAGATCGTAATCAACCTCGAGGTAATGATCGTTGAAGGTATGATTTTGCTCTGGATCTAACACTTCCAGCAGCGCTGAGGCTGGGTCACCGCGACTGTCCATACCCATCTTGTCGATCTCGTCGAGGAGGAATAATGGATTCTTGGTGCCAACCTTCGACAGCTTTTGAATTATCTTGCCTGGCAGCGAGCCAATATAGGTTCTGCGGTGTCCGCGAATTTCCGATTCATCTCGCACGCCACCCAAACTCATGCGCGCAAACTTACGACCGGTCGCACGGGCAATCGATTCACCGAGGGAGGTTTTGCCCACGCCGGGAGGTCCTACCAAACAGAGCACGGGCCCTTTAAGTTTTTTAACGCGCTTTTGCACCGCCAAAAACTCAAGAATTCGCTCCTTCACCTCTTCAAGACCGTGATGATCCAGATTAAGCGTGGCTTCTGCTTCGATCAGGTCATGTTTGACACGGGTGCGGTTTTTCCAGGGCACACCGATCATGCAATCAATATAGTTACGCAGTACTGAGGCCTCTGCCGACATTGGCGACATCATCTTTAGCTTGGCTAGCTCTGACTGCGCTTTTGCCAAGGCGGCCTTGGGCATGCCGGCCTGTTCAATTTTCTTATCTAGTAGATCAAGTTCCGAGACACCTTCGTCGATATCACCCAGTTCTTTCTGGATGGCCTTCATCTGTTCGTTGAGGTAGTACTCGCGCTGACTCTTTTCCATCTGCTGTTTAACACGACCACGAATACGCTGCTCTATCTGGAAAATATCAATTTCAGATTCCATTAAACTCATCAGGTGCTCAAAGCGCTCTGTAAGATCGGCTATCTCGAGCACATCCTGCTTTTGCTCGAGATTTAACGTCATATGTGACGCGATGGTATCAGCCAAACGGTTGGCATCTTCGATACCGCTGACCGTAGTAATGACCTCGGCGGGAATTTTTTTACTCAGGTTTACGTACTGCTCAAACAGGCTGATGGTTGACCTTGTCAGGGCATCCGCTTCCTGGTCATCAAGCTCTCCATCCGCAAGCTCTACCGCGGTGCTCTGCATAAAGGCGTCGCCTTCAACAGGCGCTGTCAGGCTCACGCGCTGAATGCCTTCCACTAGCACCTTGAGTGTGCCGTCTGGAAGTTTAAGCAGCTGCAGGATCGTTGCCAGAGTACCTACTTCGTAGATATCGGCAATACTGGGGTTGTCTTCTGAGGGCGTTTTCTGCGCGACCAGCACGACCTGTTTATCTGACTCCATGGCATGCTCGAGGGCTATGATAGATTTCTCTCTACCGACGAACAGGGGAACCACCATATGCGGATACACCACTACATCACGTAGTGGCAGGAGTGGATAAACAATCGTGCTTGGATCTATCTCTGTGGAACCCATTATTACCTCAATATCTCTTTATCTTTAATGTGTATTCTTGTTTAACATTGTACGCAGTGACTTTCGCGTTAGTCTTTTATATTGGGGTCAGCCTAAGTAAAAACAACCTCAAGGTGCTAACTAAGCGCATAAAAAAGTACATAAAAAAAGCGGCTTGCGCCGCTTCTTCGTTTAGCCTTCGTCTGAGGCTAGCTTTTTCTCTTGTTTCTCGTAAACCAGCAGAGGTTCATTTTCACCGTTGATGACCGAGCCATCCACAACCACCTTAACCACATCCGGTTCCGAGGGAATCTTGTACATGGTGTCGAGCAATATGGTTTCTAGGATAGATCGCAGTCCACGAGCACCAGTTTTGCGCTCAATGGCTTTGTCGGCAACCGCCGCCAGCGCATCATCACGCAGATCCAGCTCAACACCCTCCATGCCAAACAGTGCCTGGTACTGCTTCAACAGGGCATTCTTAGGCTCAACAAGGATATTCACTAGGGCATCGCGGTCGAGCTCTTGCAACGTTGCTACGACAGGCAGTCGGCCAATAAATTCTGGAATCAAACCATAGCCAATCAAATCACTGGGCTGCACATCTAACAATGTCTCACCGATAGATTTTGAGCTGTCTTTACTGTTCACTTCTGCACTGAAACCAATACCGCCCTTCTCGGAACGGTCTCGTATAACCTTTTCCAAACCGGCAAAGGCACCGCCGCAGACAAACAGGATATTCGAGGTATCAACCTGCAGAAATTCTTGCTGAGGATGCTTGCGTCCACCCTGAGGTGGTACTGAAGCAACTGTACCCTCAATAAGCTTCAACAGCGCCTGCTGAACGCCTTCTCCAGACACATCGCGCGTGATCGACGGGTTATCTGATTTACGTGAAATCTTGTCGATCTCATCGATATAAACAATACCGCGCTGGGCCTTGTCTACATCGTAGTCGCACTTCTGCAGGAGCTTTTGAATAATGTTCTCAACGTCTTCACCCACATAACCGGCTTCGGTCAACGTGGTGGCATCAGCGATGGTGAAAGGGACATCGAGCAATCTTGCCAACGTTTCAGCCAATAATGTCTTGCCGCTGCCGGTAGGGCCGATCAGCAAAATATTACTCTTGCCCAGCTCTACTTCTAGCTTATCGGCACCAGCTTGGGCACTGACCTGAAGTCGCTTGTAATGGTTGTATACAGCCACAGAAAGAATACGCTTGGCACGTTCTTGGCCAACCACATATTCGTCGAGGATGTCTTTAATCTCGGTGGGAACAGGCAACCGGTCGGGGCTACTGTTAGACTCAACGACCTGAGATTCTTCAGAAATAATATCGTTACATAGATCGACACATTCATCGCAGATATAGACAGACGGGCCGGCTATTAAACGACGAACTTCGTTTTGGTTCTTACCGCAGAATGAACAGAACAGTAACTTTCCGCCGTCGCCTAAGGTATCACTATCACTCATTTCTTTCTCCTGCCGAAATCGCAAAAGTCATATAAAACAGTACGTTAGACTTAATATCTAACAATGAAAGTCAGAAGACTACTGCCCCTAACCTCTTTTGTCTAGTACCTGATCTACAAGGCCATAGTCCTTGGACTCGTCGGCACTCATAAAGTTATCACGCTCAGTATCTTCTGCTACCTTTTCAACACTCTGTCCCGTGTGGTGGGCCATTAGCTTATTGAGACGGTCTTTGATTTTAAGAATTTCTTGAGACTGAATATGAATATCTGTCGCCTGACCCTGAGCGCCGCCGCTTGGCTGGTGAATCATGGTGCGGGAGTTAGGCAGGCAGAAACGCTTGCCCTCTGCGCCCGCTGTAAGCAGGAACGAACCCATCGATGCCGCCTGACCAATACACATGGTGCTGACATCTGGCTTAATAAACTGCATGGTGTCGTAGATCGACATACCTGCAGTCACAGAGCCACCGGGAGAATTGATATAGAGGTGTATGTCTTTGTCTGGGTTTTCAGACTCGAGGAATAGCATCTGCGCAACAATAAGGTTGGCCATATGATCTTCAACCGGACCCACCAGAAAGATGATTCTTTCTTTTAAAAGCCTTGAGTAGATGTCGTAGGCTCTTTCGCCTCTCGAGCTTTGCTCAACAACCATGGGAACCAAACCGCTGGCTTCCACGTCGGGGAAACCACTGATGCTAGATGGGTTCTGAAAATTCATTGCGTCCTCGCTAATTAGATTTTTGAATACAGGGTACTGTAGCTTCGCACAATCCCTTTTGCACGCTTACCTTTTGTTAATACCGTTGTACGCAAACAATCGGCAAGCTGGACTCGTCCAACCTGCCAAAAATCAGCTTAAGCTTCGCTGCCTGGTTCAGGATCAGGCTTAACAGCGTCTTCGTAAGGTAAGGCTTCTTCTTTAACTTTGGCCTTGGAAAGTACTAACTCAGTGACCTGATCTTCCAGAACCACGGCTTCGACAGAACTGAGCAGCTCAGGCTTACTGTAATAATAGTCGACAACTTCACGGGGCTGCTCATACGTTGAGGCAATCTCATCAACGCGAGCACGAACCTGCTCTTCGTCTGGTGTTAGGCCTTCGACCTTAACCAGCTCAGAGACAATTACACCCAACGCAGCGCGGCGCTCGGCTTTCTCTTTAAACATATCGTCTGGAAGCATGCTCAGATCAATTTGCTGACCGCCGCCAAACTGCTGAACCATTTGCTGCTTCAGCTGAGTAATTTCATTGGCAACCAATGCTGCCGGCAATTCAACCTTATTAAGGTCAAACAGCTGGTTCATAACACGGTTTTTAACTTTTGTGCGGATCGCATTGCGCAGTTCACGCTCCATGTTGCCTTTAACATCTTCACGGAACTTGGCTTCGCCACCCTCTTCAACGCCGTAAAGCTTGAAGAATTCGTCATTCAGCTCTGGCATTTGCTTGGACGACACCGAGTTAACCTTAACGGCGAACTGTACTGCCTTACCTTTCAATTCTTCGGAGTGATAATCTTTCGGGAATTTTAGCTTAAGAACGGTCTCGTCCCCTGCACTCAAACCTACCAAGCCATCTTCAAAACCTGGGATCATGCTGTTTGAACCTAATACTAGATCCTGGCCTTCGGCACTGCCGCCGGCAAATTCTTCTTTCTTCTGGGTACCCACAAAATCGATGTTCAGCTGGTCGCCATCAACAGAGGGCTTGTCTGAAACATCGAAAGTCGCTTGCTGATTACGCAACACTTCAATCATGGTTTCCATATCGGCGTCAGTTACGTCTGAAACAGGGCGCGATAACTTTACCTTACTGATATCTGCTAGCTTTACTTCTGGGTAGACTTCAAAGATCGCCATGTATTCTAGATCCTGGCCTTCTTTGTCTTTCAGGCCATCAATGCGCGGCTGGCCCACAGGACGGAGATCTTCCTGGTTAATCGCGTCATAGAAGCTTGAATTAACGATTTCGCCAACAACTTCCTGACGAACGCCTTTACCATAATGCTGTTTGACAACACGCAGTGGAACCTTGCCCTTACGAAAGCCTTTAATAGACACAGTCTTAGTCGCTTTCTCTAAACGCGCAGTTACTTCTTGTTCAATTTTGTCGGCAGGGACACCAATCTTCAGCTGACGCTCTAGACCTGTGCTCGACTCAATAGAAACCTGCATGTGTTGCCCTCTTCATAAATAGTATAAATATGGTGCGAGTGGAGAGACTCGAACTCTCACATCCTAAGACACTAGAACCTAAATCTAGCGCGTCTACCAATTCCGCCACACTCGCATAATCTGTCTTTCTGGGCCTCGGGTATCTACAGGTTAGTGGCTCGTTCAAAGCCAACAACTGTGCCCAGCCAAAAAGGGCGTGAAGTTTGCCACAGCACCTGTGAATCGGCAACTACTTCAGGCCCTTTAAATGCCTAAACGGGAGAAAAAGTCTCCCAGGCAATCTGAAGCGGCAATCTAAGGCTTAGAGTGGGGGGCTTAAGGCTGCTAACAGTCCCTGAGCAGGGGCGAAAGGTATTTATCAAGAGCTGACCTAATCAATCTGGAAATAGCCAGAAAGCTTGGTCTATGCTTTACAACGCATACTTTATTTATTAACCCAGTTAGGAGTTACATGATGAAAAACAATTACCTTATGCTTTTTGCAGTAGCAGCAACACTTGGACTTGCCGCATGTGATACGGGTGAGCCTCAAGCTGACGCATCAGCACCAGCCGCTGAGTCTTCAATGTCAGACGCAGCAACAGAGGCCGCTGATACTGCCATGGGCGCGATTGATGGTGCCGTTGAAGCGATGGACGAAATGGCTGATGATGCTATGAACAGTGCTGCTGACGCTATGGACAGTGGAGCTGACGCAATGGAAGAGGCTTCAGACGCTGCAGAGAACAAAGTTGACAGCCAAGTAGAAGACGCAATGGATGACATGCTGAACAAATAGATGGTTTTAAGGCCATAAAAAACCCCGGTATTTACCGGGGTTTTTTTGTTGCTAGATCTTACTTACCATAAAGTGGTTATGGTATTAAACAGCTACCTTGCGGCGACGTAAACCAGTAAGACCTAACAGTGCAGAGCCAAACAACCATACAGCGGCAGGAATTGGCACTTCGTTGATACCCGCTATATAAAGCGCATTAGCATTGGTCGTACCCATTTGGAAGTTATCTGCCATGTAAGTCTTGTAGAAATCACTCATGGCGCCAAAGATAGCCATTTCAGTTAACTTGAAGCCTAGAGTAATCTTTCCAGCGATAACAGCCAACAGGTCAAAGCCCTGAGTGTCAGTCCAGATCAATACCTGTGTCTTGGGCGCAACATCTGCGTGAGCACCGTTGATTCCAACGTTAGCGATTTCCTTTTCAGCATCAAATACAAAACCTAATACTTCATTGAGCTGCATATTGTCATCAGATCCGGCATAACCGCCGCCGTTTGTGAAACATTTATTGGCACCGGGAGCACCGCCACCAGCGGTATTGTCCACTGACTCTCTACAAACACCGAGACCAGCCTTAGGGCCTGCATCCAAATAAGCATTTGCAGCAACAACACTGGGTCGAGCTCCGTCAACTAACAGACCACCATAAACATTCAGATCACCGAAATTCAGTGGTTGCCCACCTCTTTCGTTTTCATCAGCATCAAAGTCATATGTATACGTTGCGGCCATGGACAAACTGGCCATTGATAATACTACGGCACCTGCAAGTGACTGCAGTAATTTTGATAGATTCCTATTCATAACTAACTCCTTAATATCTCCTAAAAACAAACTAAGCGCGAATGCAAAAACGCGACTAATTCCATATATTTACAACAAAACTAAACTACTTAACAGGTAAAGGTAAAAGTAGTTCTCATTTTTGACATTGTCAAAAAAATAAACTGGATTTATTGGAATTATTTAATTTAAGAATCAATAACTTAGGCGATATTTATGGTGGGACCAAAAAGAACTGCACAGAGATTCAGTTATTACCGACTTAAAACAATAACTTAGCTAGGCTTCTTGATAAATAACTTGACTGCACAGAGAGAAATTTCTTCTACCTGGGCAGAATCTGTGTAGATACCATCAATAAACAGCTTGGCAATGCCATGGACTGTTCCCCAGATCACCTGCGATGTCCGCAGCGGATTGTCACCGCCGATAAGCCCCTGCTCTTGCCAGCTAGCCACCATCTCGAGCTGATGCTGAAAACAGGGATACGCCACATCCCGCAGTTCTTGGGTACTGTGTTTCTGTTTCCATATGTTGCGACCAAACATTAACTCGTATTCTTCGGGGTAGTCAGCGGCATGTCTGACATAGTCGCAAATATAGGCTTCAAAATTCTGCTGCGGCGATAATATTGCATCATTAAATGTCTCCTGCATGGCACGATGGCGACGCCGAAAACCTTGTGCCGCGATAGCACAGAGTAATTCATTCTTGTCTGAGAAATGGTGGTAGGGCGCGGTGCGAGACACCCCTGCTCTTTCAGCGAGTTTGCGCAATGACAAATTCTCTATTCCAGCTTCTGCGATCAACGCTTTGGCGGCCACTAATAGCGCCTGCCGTAAATCACCATGATGGTAACTGGGGCGGGTCGTATGAGTTTTTGCTGGGGGATTCATGGCCGCAATGTACCAACACATCTTGACAGTGTCAAAATTGCACCTTAATCTGCGTACATAAATTAATCTCAAATTAATAAAATGGTCGTATACAAGAGGCTGTCCAACATCAAGAGCTCAAAAACGATGCATATAGAAGATTTCCCCAAACTGAAAGCGTTTGACGTCAGTATCGACAAAAATCAAGTAGTAGAAATCTGCTTAAATCGTCCTCAATCCTTAAATTCAATGAACAGTGATTTCTGGGATGAGCTGCCTGCAATAATTAAGGCGCTTGATCGTGCGTCTGCTGCGCGCGTTATTATTCTTTATTCCAAAGGCAAACATTTCACTGCGGGCATGGACCTTAGCGTTTTTGACGGCCTTGGTGGCGATCCCAATGATGAACTTGCCCGTGCCGCTGAAAAATCTCGCCGCTGGATTCTCGATATGCAGGAAGCCTTTACCACTTTTGAAAAAGCACGCATGCCGGTTATCGCGGCGATTCAAGGCGCCTGTATTGGCGGCGGCGTGGATATGATCTGTGCGGCTGATATGCGTTTTTGCACCGCCAACGCCTTCTTTAATATCAAAGAAACGGAGCTTGGTATCACTGCGGATGTAGGCACATTGCAGCGCATCCAGCATGTTATGCCCAGCGGTCTAGCCCGTGAACTGGCCTACAGCAGCCGCAATTTGGGCGCCGATGAAGCACTCACCAGCGGTTTTGTGAATAAGGTCTATGCCGACCAAGACGAAATGCTCAAGGCTGTTCGAGCCCTCGCCAGCGATATCGCCAAACATAGCCCGCTGGCAGTGCATGGCACCAAAGAAATGCTTAACTACAGTCGCGATCATTCGGTGCAAGACAGCCTTAACCATATGGCGACCTGGCAATCAGGCATGCTCCGCGCCACAGACACGCACGAAGCAATGAAAGCCAGCAAAGAAAAGCGCGACCCTAAATTCGATAATTTACTGCCTTAAATCATAAAAATACTTATAAAGTTTTAGAGAGGAATCTATGTCACACGCACAGTACCCACACATGCTAGCCCCATTAGATCTCGGTTTTACTACCTTAAAAAATCGCGTCTTGATGGGCTCAATGCACACCGGCCTTGAAGAAGTGGCCAATGGCCATGAGCGTATGGCGGCTTATTTTGGTGAGCGCGCCAAAGGCGGCGTTGGCCTAATTGTGACTGGCGGCATTGGCCCCAACACTGAGGGTGGCACTCACCCCAACACTAAAAAACTGGTCACTGAAGAAGATATAGCAGGCCACAAGCAGATCACCGATGCCGTGCACGCACACGACGGTAAAATCTGTATGCAGATACTGCACACTGGACGCTATGCCTACTCTCCCGACCAGGTAGCTCCCTCAGCGATCAAGTCACCGATCAACCCGTTTACGCCAAGGGCCCTCACTGACTCTGAGATTTATAAGCAAATTGATGACTTCGTATTTACTTCAGTCCAGGCGCAGAAAGCCGGTTACGACGGTGTTGAGATTATGGGTTCGGAAGGGTATTTTCTGAATCAATTTATCGCTGCCCGCACCAACCAGCGCGAAGATGACTGGGGCGGTAGCTATGAAAACCGCATCCGTCTGCCGATTGAAGTTGTCCGCAGAGTTCGCGAAGCAGTTGGCGAGCACTTTATTATTATCTTCCGTCTGTCGATGCTTGATCTGGTTGATGGCGGCAGTACCGCTGAAGAAGTTATCCAGCTGGGTAAGGCAGTAGAGACGGCCGGTGCGACTATTATTAATACGGGTATTGGCTGGCACGAAGCACAGATTCCAACCATTGCAACCAAGGTTCCTCGCGCCGCCTTTACCTGGGTAACCGCGCGCTTTAGAAAAGAGCTGTCAGTGCCGGTTATTACCTCCAACCGTATTAACACCCCAGAAGTAGCCGAAGAAGTTCTAGCCCGTGGTGATGCCGACATGGTATCCATGGCTCGCCCCTTCCTCGCAGATCCAGACTTTGTGATTAAAGCGCAGGAAAATCGCGCCGATGAAATCAATACCTGCATCGGCTGTAACCAGGCCTGTCTCGACCATGTATTTGGCGGCGTTATGACCAGCTGTCTGGTTAACCCCCGTGCCTGTCACGAAACCGAATTGCATATTCTGGCCACGACTAGCAGCAAAAAGATCGCTGTTGTCGGTGCTGGCCCTGCGGGCCTTGCCGCAGCAACCACGGCTGCTTCACGAGGCCATCAGGTCACATTGTTTGATGGTGCCAATGAAATTGGCGGCCAGTTTAATATTGCCAAACAGATTCCCGGTAAAGAAGAGTTCTTCGAGACATTACGCTACTACGGTAAGCAAATTGAAATCACCGGCGTCGACCTTAAGCTCAACCACCGCGCGACTGCTGAAGAGCTCAACAACGGCGGCTTCGACCAGGTTATTGTTGCCACGGGAATTGCCCCAAGAATGCCCAATATTGAAGGCATCGATCACCCCAAGGTACTTAACTACCTAGACGTGATTGGTGGCAAACAGCATGTTGGTAAGAAAGTAGCCATTATTGGCGCTGGTGGCATTGGCTTTGATACGGCGGAATACATTACCCATGCGGGCGAATCCACTAGCCAGAATATTCCAGCCTTTATGAAGGAATGGGGTGTCGATATGACCTTTGGCTCGCGTTCCGGTACCGAAGGCATAACCGCTCAACCTGAGCCCTCCCCGCGGGAAGTCTATTTGCTCCAACGTAAAAGCTCGAGAGTTGGTAAAGGCCTAGGTAAAACCACTGGCTGGGTTCACCGCGCAGGTCTAGCAATGAAAGGTGTGCGTATGATGCCTAGTTGTGACTATAAGCGGATTGACGACGACGGCCTGCACCTTACTGTCGGCGATGAACCAACGACCCTTGATGTGGATACTATCATCATCTGCGCCGGTCAGGATCCAATGCGCGACATAATCGATGGCTTAATAGTACCCCATCATCTGATTGGCGGTGCTGATGTGGCTGCTGAACTCGATGCCAAGGGTGCTATTAACCAGGCCACAAGATTAGCTGCACAGATCTAAGGTTCTGGCTAATAATTGTTGCAACCCGCAGGCAATCAACGGATCATGCGCGCTTAATATTAAGCGCGCATTTTTTAATTTAACCTTTAATAATAGATTCAATAAGAAAAACTATGTCTGATAAGCAACAGTCTACCGATTTCCGCAACGCTCTTGGCAGTTTCGCCACGGGTATCACCGTTATTACCGCACTGGGCAAAGACGGCCAAAAGGTCGGCATGACCGCCAACAGCTTTAACTCGGTGTCTCTGGACCCTATGTTAGTGCTCTGGAGTGTAGCCCGGGACGCCAATTGCTTTGACGACTTTATTGATGCTGAGTCTTTTGCTATCCACGTACTCGCCGACGATCAAGAAGCCATGTCTAATCGCTTTGCTAAAAGTGGCGCAGATAAGTTTGCTGAGCTTGAATGTACTGAAGGTCTGTCAGGGGTACCCATTCTTCCCCATTACAGCGCTTGCTTTGAATGCAAAATTGAGAACCAATATGAAGGCGGCGACCATATTATTTTGGTCGGCCGCGTGATTGAGTTTAGAGACAATGGTCTAGAGCCACTGATCTTTAATCGCGGTAAATACGCCGCTCTTATATAGACGCTCTTATATAGACGCTCTTAATTACGCGCTTTTCGCTCTAGGCCTAACCCTTGCTACCGCAAAGTGCTGTTAACTGATTGAGCACCTGCGCAACGGGCAGCACATCGGCATACTTAGCATTCAGATCAAATAGATTGGCACGATGAGCCTCAGGGTTTCTATCCCCCACAGCCTCTTCTGCAATCACCACCTGATAATCATTCTGTAATCCATCCACTGCCGAGGCTCGCACACAGCCACTGGTAGTCAAACCTGTCACCACTAACGAATCAACGCCAAGGGCCGATAGTCGTTCATTAAGGTCCGTCTCAAAAAAAGCACTGGCCCACTGTTTTTCTATCACCGGCTCGCCGTCCAGCGGCTCTAATGCCGAATCAATTTTTACCCAATGACTGTCTGGCTCTAGCACATTTAACGCTGGCACTTTCTGACGAAACACCCTGGCCTGCTGTTCACTGTGATAGACCACGGTGGTGAAAAACACGGGTAAACCCAGCGCCCGAAAAGCCTCTAGCAGCTGCACATTAGCCAAAACCACCTCAGGGCAGTCGCTCCCCAATGGGCAGGCAGGATCGGTAAAGCCATTGATCATATCGACCAATACCAGAGCAGGACTGGCCGTTAAGCCGAGAGGATTTTGCTGCAGATTATTCGAGTCCATAACCATTCCCATCAGTTTTATTCTGTCGTAAAAAAGCGGACTGTGCTTCCCATAACAAGAAGCACAGCCCGCTAATGATACTGCCTTATTTTAGAAACGGTAGTTAAAGTCAATCCCGTAAGAGTCTTTGGCACCTGGGTGAATAAATGAACCACCAAATTCAGGCGCTGGAATGATCTCTTCCAGATACTTTTCGTCAGTGACATTGCGGCCCCAGATAGTCACACCCCAATTTTCCGCATCAAAGGAGATACGAGCGTTAAGAGTGTCATAGGCATCACGCTTGGCTTTGCTCATGTCCTGAGTCAAACCTGGACCGTTAAACACCTGCCAGATCGTCGGAGTAGCCTCACCCTGCAAGGTGTGGAACGCCATCTCGCCAACATACTGCCAATCTAAACGTGCAGTCATCTCGACACCATCGCTAACAGCCATCTCGAACTGCGCACCAAGATTGTAGGTACGATCTGGCGCCTGTGGGGCTTCATTACCTTCTGAAAGCGGACGGTGATCGTTCTGGATAATTTCACTGTCCAAGAAACCTGCACCACCAAATAACGAGAGGTTTTCTGTAACCACTGCGTTAAAGTCCATTTCGAACCCTTGAATCTCTAACTCGTCAATGGTTGTGACAACACGCATCAAGCCAAATGGGCCAGCGAAGAATTCAAAGAACTGATTGTCTTCAACTTCAGTTTTAAACGCTGCGACATTAACCCGCAGACGACTGTCGAAGAACTCCATTTTGCTTCCTAGCTCAAAGCTGGTAGAGACTTCTTTCTTGTACTCGTCGCTCACGCCAAGATTGGCATCAACTGCCACACCAGGACTTCCACAGCTAGGAACAAAGACCGGGCAAGTATCGCCATACCAGAGATCCAACAGTGCTTCGCTACCTATGGAGTTAAAGCCACCACTGCGGAAACCCACACCCCAGCTAGCATAGACATTGAGGTCTTCAGCAGCATTCCAGCTCCATGTCACCTTTGGTTGAAATTGGCTAAAGGTCGCACTTCGGTTAGGAATACCATTTGGATTACCCGCAAATGCAGGATTGATTGAACCAGAGGAGTTGATATTTAGTCCTGATCCAGCTTCATTTGGCACCTGATTGCTGACATCGCGCTCTTCACGGTCATAGCGTCCAGCAACCGCTATTTCCATGTCCTCACTAATATCAAACTCAAGCTGACCAAAGATTGCCATGACTGAGGTGTCAAACTGATCACTGAACATTAGATCAGTTGGATTGGGTCCCGTTGGGGCCACATAACCCTGACGTAAAAAGCCATTGCCTGTATCCGCACCATAGGCAACCACAACTTCACGCTCAATCTCAGCGGCATAGACGCCGGCGATCCAACTAATATCTGAATCATCATCTGACGTCAGACGAATTTCCAGACTGGTATCCGACTGGTTGCGCTCCTGATACTGATAACCATCACAGGCTGTAGGTGTATAGGGACCATAGATGCCGGTAAAGTCTGGAGCAGCACCACCATTCCCAGGGAACACGCCGAATGGGCCAAAGAAGTCGCCGAACAAATCACTGCGATCTGCACCACCGAGACCCGCAGGAGTATTATTTAACGTCGCGCGATCTGTCTGACAGGCATCGGTTAATTCGTAACCATAAAAAGTCGCACTGGTACCATCAGACAGCAAATACTCTTCCAGGTCGCTGTAGCTAAGAACTGCGGTGACATCGACACCGTCACGATCCCAGTCTGCTTTCACCGAAAATTCAGTCGTTTCCTGCTCATTTTCACCTGGGACATTGTTCGAAAAGATAAACTCGTGTTCATTAACATCTTTAAAGAACGTCGGACCGAAACCAGCAGCAAATGCAGGAATAGCAAACACCGCATTAAAGTTAATCGCACCGCCGCTGACCTCACTCATACCGCCACGGAAATCCAGTGAAAGTTCTTCATTAACATCCCAGATCACACGCCCGCGAACGGTAGTGTCTTCGAGGAAATCCACTGAACTAGCACCGGTCAGTGCATTGCTGTAATGACCATCGGTTTCACGCTGACTCACACTGATACGACCCAGCACACCCTCAGCTATACCACCGCTTAGGGTTAAGCTGGCGTTCTTAGAACCATTATTACCGGTACCCACTTTAACCTTGCCTTCAAACTCTTCGTCGGGACGGTTAGTAGTAACGATAATTGCACCGGCCACTGCGTTACGACCATAGAGAGCACCCTGAGGGCCTTTTAGTACTTCGATCTGGCTCACATCCATCAGCTCTTCGTTAAAGCCGTTGGGATTAGTGACCAACACACCATCGACCACATAGGCAAACGTGGATTCTGCATCACGGGTTGAAACAATACCGCGAATACTGACCTGAGTATCACCCACGTTAGCGGAGTCAACCATGGTGACATTGGGCATCAGGCTAATAAAGTCAGCGGGTCGCTGAATGCCGGCACTCTTAATCTGTGCTTCGGTAAATGCTGTTACCGCAATGGGAACTTCTTGCAAATTTTCAGCGCGCTTTCGCGCTGATACAACAATTTCTTCAATCGTAATTTCTGCCACCGAGGTGGTTGCTACGCTGGCTAAAATCGCCATTGCCATAACATTTCTACAGTTAATTGCTTTCATAATATTTCCCCTCTTCCACTTGTTGGTTTCATTTCTAGTGATTTACAGTTTCTTTTATTGTTTTTGTACTGCCTTTAAAATAAATTATTTTGCCCCTACAAACGTCGGTTTCACCGGCGCTGGCAAATGGGTTTCCGCTTCGCAGCGACTGCGAATATCTTCCAGATCGCCACCAAAGTTAAATAGCGCACTGTTATCGCCACGGGCTGCAACCAACTCAGCACGCAGGGTTTCTGTCGCAGCCTGATCGACGCTGGCATCTACCGCCAGCACCACGCCATAACGCTTGGCGCCTTCGATTGAGACCAATCGACGGGCAACATCCTGGCGCACCAATTCGGGATCACGGGCAAAGGGATCGCCCCAGCCACCGCCGCCCCAGGTATTGAAATAGAGCACATCTCCCGCTTTAACCTTGATGCCTTCCACCTTGGCCGGCAGCGCTTCTTCAGAGCCATCCACACGGACCAATTTCTTGGTGGAACGCAGTCCGGTTTCACCCCCAAGTACACCCCAGGGATAGGTCAGCCAGCGGTCGTCATGAATACCAATGTCGCCATCACATAGGAAGCGGTAGGCAACACTCAAGCCGTTGCCGCCGCGGTGCAGGCCTGCACCCCCAGAATCGGTAATGGTTTCATAGCGCTCGATACGCAGCGGGAAATAAGACTCGATAAATTCGTTTGGCACATTGGTAAAGCCAGGCCAGAGGCTGTGTCCGTCGGGACCATCGCCCACTGGACGACCGGGAACACCCCCGAAACCAATCTGGAATAGCTGGAACCACTCATTGCCCTTGCCTTCGCGACTGTCATAACCGGAGAAGAACAGGTGGGGTGAATCGGAGAAGCCCGCGGCGTTCAACATCATCTCTGGCGCGCCCATACCCAATAGAGCGCCAAGCACATCAAAGATACGCCCCAGAGCATGGGTTCTACCAGACAGTGCAGCCGGATAATTGGGCTTTAACAATGTGCCCTGAGGAATGCGCACATCCACAAGATCATAGAAGCCATCGTTAAACACGATCTGTGGATCCACGACATTAATGGTGAACGAGCCGAAGAACATTTTGAACATGTCTTCGTTGAGGAAGAAGTTCACCGAGCTTTGGGCCTGCGGATCGGTGCCGGCAAAATCAAAGATCGCCTTTTCCCCCTCCCGCCACATGGTGCACTTAATTTTATAGGGACCCATACCCATGCCGTCGTCGCAGATATAGTCTTCAAACTCGCGAGGCTCTTCGGGAATGAACATACCGATAATATGTTTCATGGCTTCGTAGTTGCGCTGCAACATGATATCCATAGTAGAGAACAGTACGTCGTCACCAAAGCGAACCGCTAGTTCGACGCAGCGTTTGGCCGCGGTATTACAGGCTGCAACCAATGCGTTGAGATCGAAACGGTTCCACTGTGGCGTGCGCACATTGTGCAAAATCAGCTCAAGAAGATCCGCTTGCAACACACCCTTTTTATATAGCTTAGTAGGTGGAATACGAATACCTTCTTGGAAGATCGTCGTCGCCTGAATAGGAATGGATCCCGGCACCATACCGCCGTTATCCGACATATGACCAAACATGGCCGACCAGGCTATATGGCGGCCATCTTTAAAGATTGGCACCAACACCACCCAATCGGGTAAGTGAGAAACTGCCGCATTACACATATAGGGATCGTTAGTGAGAATAATATCCCCCTCTTCGATCTCTTCGTCATAGGCTTCTAAAAAGGGCCCGATAAAGGAACCGAACTGCCCCACTACCATCTTGCCTTCTTTATTAGCGATCATCGGGAAGCAGTCACCCTGCTCACGGATACCTGGAGACATGGCTGTTCTAAACAAGACCGCGTCCATTTCCTCACGGGCATTACGCAACGCATTTTCAATAATATCAACGGTGACGCCATCTACATCAATACGCTTTAGGGGATCATAGTTAGTTTCTAATAGTCTTGCCGTCATGATTATTTACTCCCCTGTTGGTTTAAAGAGTGCGTAACTGACGCGCCTGGATTGATAAGCAGGTTACCGACTTTATCGACAGTGGCGACATAGCCGGGTAAAACGACAGTAGTGGAATCCATCTCGCCGACAATTGCCGGACCCGCTACTTCTAACCCAGTGCTGAGCTTACTGCGATCATAGATGGTGGAGTCGTACCAGTCCCCCTCATAATAGAAACGACTAGTGGCAATCTTGCACTCGTCAAGGCTCATACCGGTCTGACCGATTTTACGCTCGGCAATGGCTTTAGCTTTGGCCTTAGCCAGGGCACGAATCATTAAAATCTCGTGGCCATCATCCAGCTTGAAGGTAAATAGCTGTTCGTGCTCCGCATCAAACTGACCTGTTAACAGGGCAACACCCTTCTCCATTAGCTCCGCTTCGGTAAAGTCAATAGTGATTTGGAAGGCCTGTCCCGCATAACGCAGATCAGCCTGATAGGAGATTTCATGCTCAGAGGCGGGAATATTGTCTTTTAATAATGCATCACCAGCCCTTACCTGCAACTCCATCAGATCCGCAGTCAAGTTCTCATCACTGAGATCACCGGCCATGGTCAGATAGGTCCGCGCCGCTTCATCCTGCACCTGAGTCGTGGCATCACCATAGGCACAGAGAACACCCGGACCAGGCGGAATAATTACCGGCCAGGCATCGGTGAGAATACCCAGTGCATTAGCATGCAGCGGTCCTGCTCCACCAAAGCCAACCAGAGCGAAGTCACGGGGATCGTAACCCTGCTCAACCGACACCAGACGCAGTGCGCCAAACATAGATTCATTAGCAATTTTAATAATGCCTTCAGCCGCAGCCATCAGATCAATGCCCATAGCATCCGCAACCGACTGCACTGCCGCCACAGAGGCTTCGCGATTAATTTCCATCTTGCCGCCAAGCTGCACATCAGAGGGCAGATATCCCAGCACTACATTGGCATCGCACACAGTAGGTTGGACTCCGCCTTTCATATAGCAGGCAGGACCAGGCACAGCACCGGCAGATTCAGGGCCTACACGCAGTGCTTTGGTAAGCTCTGGAACAAAGGCAATGGAACCACCGCCCGCACCTACAGTGCGCACATCCACGGAGGGCGCGCGAACTCGCACATCGGCAACAATGGTTTCGCGACGCACACGAGCACGGGAGTTTTGAATCAACGCCACATCAGTGGAGGTGCCACCCATGTCGCAGGTCAAAATATTGTCGTATCCGGCGCGACTACAGAAGTAAATTGCTCCAGAGACACCCCCAGCAGGACCAGACATCAGCATATTCACTGGAGACTCCGCGGAGGCTCTAGCCGAGGCCAAACCGCCATCAGAACGCAAAATAGACAGCTGGGTATCAGGACCCATTTTCTCGCCCAACGCTGCCTGCAAGTTACTCACATAGCTGGCCACTTCAGGGCGCACATAGGAATTGACTACGGTAGTTTCGGTGCGCTCATACTCCTGCATCTCTGGCACTACATCGCTAGAGATAGAAATTGGCGTATCGGTAAAAATCTCAGCGGCAATTTCGCTGGCGCGCTGTTCATTGGCACCATTGATATAGGCATTGATAAAGCAGATGGTTAAGGCTTCCACCTCACCGGTGGCATGCAGGGTCCTGAGATCTGCACGCAGCTGATCTTCATCTAACTCCCTAACCACTTCACCCTCAGCACTCATTCGCTCATGGGCACCAATGGTCAATTCGAGGGGCGCTAATAATGGCTTTTTAACAAAGCTGACCCAGCCACCCAGCCCACCCGGACAAAAAGATCGGGCTACCTGCAGGGTATCTTCATAACCTGCAGTGGTCACCAAACCTACCTTTGCACCGCGTCCTGTTAGCACCGCATTAGTGGCTACGGTGGTGCCATGCATCACTCTGCTGACATCCGCTGGATTAACACCGGACTCATCGCAGATGCGAGCGATACCATTGAGCACACCGATAGAGGAATCCTCTGGTGTGGACGGCACTTTAGCCGTATGGGTTTCCCCTGTACCTTCATTTATCAATAGAAGGTCAGTGAATGTCCCCCCTACGTCTACCCCTAGTCTGTAACTCATTTTTATCTCCGAGCTCTTCTATCTGTTATTTATTATTTTTATGTTTTTTCTTAGCTAGCTTTTTTGGCCAAGTGCCCCTGCAACCAGGCTTTTGAGCGGCCACCTGGCGCTGTCCCTGTTAATGTCTGGGCCAAGTCAGAGGCCTGCATTAGTTTTTCTAGGTCTATTCCTGTCTCAAAACCCATTTGTTCCAGCATCATGGCGATATCATCCGTGGCCACATTGCCCGATGCGCCAGGCGCAAAGGGACAGCCTCCAAGGCCAGCAATAGAGCTGTCAAACCGACGAATCCCCGATTCAACGGCGGCATAGACATTGGCCAAACCCATGGCTCTGGTATCGTGAAAGTGACAGCCCAGTTTCTCTGCGCCATGAGTCGCCACCAATGCGGCGGTCAGTTCGCGTACCTGCTGCGGATGGGCGGCACCAATGGTGTCAGCCAGTACTAACTCATCAGCACCGGCGGCAATAAACTTTGCCGCTATAGCTTCTACAACGGTTGGATCGGTTGGGCCATCAAATGGGCATTCAAAGGCCACAGCAATGGTTGCGATTACGGCTATACCATCATGCTTTGCTAATTTGAGAATTTCTAGGGTGATGAGCTCAGCCTCGGCCATACTCATGACGGCGTTTTTCTCGGCCATACCATCGCTGGCATAAAGCACCATGCACACCGTTTTGGCCCCAGCCGCTCGGGCGAGTTCGTAGCCTTTCATATTAGGAATAAGCGCAATGGTCGGCGTAACGAAATCGGCGGACTGTAACGCGGCAAAGACCTGGTCGGTCCCGGCCATGGCAGGCACTGCCTTGGGAGAGACAAAACTGCCCACCTCTATCTGAGGCACGCCAGTCGCTGCGATGGCATGTACCAAACTAATACGCTGCTCTAGGCTGAGTATTTTCGGCTGATTCTGCAGACCATCTCTTGGCCCCACATCGGTGATGACCACTTTTTCTGGCATCATTTTATGATCCCCTGCTCTTTCATCTGTTCTATTTGCTTTACGCTCAGATTAAGCAACTGGGTCATTACCTCATCCGTGTGCTGCCCCAATGTAGGCGCTGGCGTAAACACCTCATCACGACTGCGTGATAACTTAATTGGATTTCCGGGTCCCTTAGTAGAATTCCCATTGGGGTGTTTTAAATCCACCACCATATTGCGATGCAGTACCTGGGTATCGGCAAGTGCCTGACTCAGGCTATTGACTGGGGCACAGGGAATTCGCTGGGCCTCAAATAGCGCAAGCCAGTGAGCACAGGTGTCTACGCTTAATAGCTCATTGAGTTTGGCATTGATCATTTTACGATCTTCCCAGCGCCCAGGCTGGTTATCATATTGAGGAAGATCAAGTTCAGAGCATTTGAGCAACCCTTTGAGGTTCTGCCAGAAATTATCGGTAATCACCGCAATGACTATTGATCCGTCGGAGCAGGTAAAGGTGTTGTAAGGGACATGAACAAAATGACTGTTGCCAATGGGATAGGGATCGTCTCCCGACAGAAAATGCATGGTCGCCATATAGTTGAGCATCGAAATCTGGCAATCCAGCATAGAGATATCTACATGCTGACCCACATCGCTGCGTTCCCGCTCATACAACGCCGCTAAGATACCCATGACCCCAAACATACCACCGCCAAGGTCACCAATAGGGATCCCTGCGCGAACCATATGCTCTGGATCTGGTCCCGTAATCGACATACCTCCCCCCATGGCTTGGGCTACCTGATCGAAGGCTGGCCGCTTGCTGCCGGGGCCATCGGAGCCGAAGCCAGACACGGTGCAGGTGATAATGCGCGGGTTAACCGCTGCCAGAGAGACGTAATCAATGCCCAGACGTTCGGGAACACCGGCACCAAAATTACTGATAACCACATCAACGGTTTTTACCAACTCTTTAAATAATGCCAAGCCCTCTGGGGTTTTAAGATCCACCGCAATGCTCTTCTTATTGCGGTTCAATGTAATGTAATAGGCGCCCATGCCATCGAGAGAGTTCTTCGGGTCAGTGGCCAGCAGTTTTCTGGTGCCTTCGCCATGGCAGGGCTCCACTTTAATCGTCTCGGCGCCTAAATCAGCGAGAATCATGCTGCCATAGGGCCCCGACAACATATGGGTAAGATCGAGAACACGCACACCGGTAAGTGCCTGCTTCATGCTACCTTCCCCGTAAGTGCCAGCCTGCTTAATAGGCCCTGGTCGGGATAGGCATGCAATCTGCCAGGTACGGGCAGCCAGCCAGCAATGCCTATCAGCATTTCATCTACTGACTGTAAAAGTGCTGAATTTCTCTGCAGGCTCTGCTGCCACCAACCCTCTATCACCGGAAAGTCATCAAATAGGGGTTTACTACTGCAAAGCTCAAATACCGCTTGGAGAAAAGACAGGGAGACTGTCGCACAGATATCACCGATATGGGTATCACGCCCTCGGCAATCAGGTTGACTGATAATTAACCGGTTTAATTTATACAACTCTTTATGCACTGAATCAGCAGAGGCATCAATAGCTTTAGTACCTAATAGAGTAGCCTCGCGGACCATCGGGGTGATAACCGGTGCTAGATGGGTATCAGACCAGCGTACAAACATATTGGCTCGGGCCTTATCTAATGCACTCTCTCCCCGCAGTGGGTTCTGGGGAAACATTTCTTCAAGGTAATTAAGAATAACGGTGGACTCGGCCAACAGCTCACCATCGTCAAGTTGCAACACAGGTAACTGACCGAGAGGAAAAGTCGCTTTTAACGCTTCACTACGCAGCTCTCGAGGACAGACAAAATCGATAGGTAAGCCTTTATGGCGAACCTGAGCCCTAACCCTTGTGGAATAAGGTGAATGATCCAATGTGTAAAGCTTCATTTCTCTCCAAGATACTTCCGTAACTCTGACAACGGTAAAAATCGCTACTCAGGTCTTATTTGGCCCTGTAGAATCAGCGCGGATTTGAGGGTATTCGTCAATCAAACCCTAATGGTATATTGTTATACCAAAGTATCAATTACGGTACAACATTAATTATCGGCCCAAGAGAATTATATGAAGAGTTATATGAAGACTCATACAGGCGCCATACTATTTAGCAAAAGCCAGCGCAACAGGGTTTCTGAAGCCCTGCCCTCGCCCCTGTATTACCAGCTTTACAGTTTGATCAAAGGCTATATTCTCGATGGCACATTTCATCTCGGCGAAAAACTCCCCAGCGAAAAAGAGCTAGCCGAGGCCTTCGATGTCTCGCGGATTACCGTAAAAAGAGCAGTCAATGAACTGGCCGCCGAAGATATGGTTGAGCGCGCCCGTGGCAAGGGTACTCATGTTACCTACAAGTACACTCCCAAGCCGGTGCAGGCTCCGCTGCTGGGTGTTCTAGAAGAAATTGACAGCATTGCGCAAAACTCCGTGGCCAAAGTGCTGGATTGTCGCGTGGTAGTGCCCCCGCAAAACATTCGTGCTGAATTTTCCCTGGGCAACAACGACTCATTGTTTCACCTAGTGCGCAAACGCGAGCGCGCCGGTGCTTTCTTTGGCTATTTTGATAGTTGGAGTGCCGGTGTGGATATGCCGAAAAATACTGATATTTTTGTCAACCAGTCTCGCCATCAATATTTTCGCGAGAGCGGCATGACGGTCAGCCATATTAATCAGACGATTAGCGCCGTGCCTGCTAACGAGGCAATTGCCGCTCACCTTCAAGTGCCCGAAGGTTTCCCGCTACTGAGTTTGGTGCGTCGTTCCTATTATCAGGATGATGATCAAGAGATGCTGGTGGACTATTTGGTAGCTCTGTACAACACAGAACTATTTCAGTATCAGATGGATTTAAAGCTCGATTAACCTGGCGGTTCACACTCCGTCACTACCTTTGTTCCCCTCCAATCTGTGGCCTAAACCGCTCCCTCGCCCTGCCCTGACCCTAATCAGCGGCTGTTCGGTCATGTAAACCCTAGCAAATAGTTTACGTTAACGTAAAGGTAAGGTTATACTATCGGAAAATCACTCTGAGCCCGACCTCTACAATGGCTGAATACAGTATTTCTCAACTCTCAAAAGAGTTTGATGTCACCACTCGAACAATCCGTCACTACGAGGAGATAGGCTTGCTGTCTCCTGCCCGGCGCGGGCAGACCCGAGTTTACAGTGCCGCTGATCGTATTCGCCTGAAGCTAATTCTGCGGGGCAAACGGCTTGGGCTATCCCTGGACGACTCCCGTGACATTATCGATATGTATGAACCCGGTAAAACCAATGTCGACCAACTCAAAAAGCTCATCGATGCCATTCAGGCCCAGCGCACCAAACTCAACCAACAGCTCGACGATATAACCAACCTGCTTAAAGACCTTAATCAGGCTGAAACCGACTGTATTGAATCTCTCAAAACTAATGGACAGAAGTAACCTATGAACAGTACCTACCCCAGTTTAAATTTTAATCTTGGCGACGATATCGACATGCTTCGCGACAGCGTCTTTCAATTTTGCGCCAAAGAAATCGCCCCCCGAGCTGCCGAGATTGATAGCAACAATGAGTTTCCAATGGATCTGTGGCGCAAGCTTGGAGATATGGGCCTCTTAGGTATTACTGTGAATGAAGACTATGGCGGCACAGGCATGGGGTATCTGGCCCATGCTGTGGCCATGGAAGAAATCTCTCGGGCTTCTGCCTCTGTGGGCCTGTCCTATGGTGCCCACTCAAATCTTTGCGTTAATCAGCTACACAAAAATGGCAGCGAAGAGCAGAAGCAGAAATATCTGCCCAAGCTATGCTCTGGCGAGCATATTGGTGCTCTGGCCATGAGTGAACCCAACGCCGGCTCTGATGTAGTGAGCATGAAATTAAGAGCCAAAAAACAGGGCGACAAATACATTCTCAACGGCAACAAGATGTGGATCACCAATGGTCCCGATGCCCACACCTATATTATTTACGCCAAAACTGACCCCGAGGCAGGTTCCAAAGGAATGACCGCGTTTATTGTTGAGCGTGATTACCCTGGCTTTTCCCGCCATCAAAAACTCGATAAGTTAGGTATGCGCGGTTCCAATACCTGTGAGTTAGTGTTCCAAGACTGCGAGGTTCCCGCCGAGAATATTCTCGGTGGAGAAGGTCGCGGTGTGGCGGTGCTAATGTCTGGTTTGGATTATGAGCGCACCGTGCTCTCTGGTGGCCCCGTCGGCATTATGCAGGCCTGTCTGGATGTGGTGCTGCCCTATATCCATGACCGCAAACAGTTCGGCCAAGCCATTGGTGAGTTCCAGCTTATGCAGGGCAAGATTGCCGATATGTATGCCGACTTAAATGCCTCGCGGGCTTATCTGTACGCCGTCGCTAGAGCCTGCGATATGGGCCAAGATTCGCGCAAAGATGCTGCCGCTGTGATTTTATTTACCGCAGAAAAATCCACCCAAATGGCCCTGCAGGCGATTCAGGCACTGGGCGGCAATGGCTACACCAACGAATATCCAACAGGACGATTACTCCGCGATGCCAAGCTCTATGAGATTGGTGCTGGCACCTCCGAGGTACGCCGCATGCTGATTGGCCGCGAGCTTTTTAACCAGACTGCATAAACAGGCTTAAGGGATAACTTATGAGCAAAATTAACAGCAAAATTAATCCTAAAAGTGCTGACTTCGTTTCGAATGCTGCGTCGATGCAGGCCCAGGTTAACGATCTAAATGCCACCATTGCCAAGATACGTCAGGGCGGCGGTGCCAAAGCCTGCGACCGTCATGTCAGTCGCGGTAAATTACTGCCGCGTGATCGTGTGCAGGGTCTGCTAGATCCGGGTTCTCCCTTTTTAGAATTCTCGGCCCTAGCCGCCCATGATGTTTACGGTGAAGATGTTCCGGCTGCAGGTATTATTACCGGCATTGGCCGAGTCAGTGGTCAGGAATGTGTCATCGTCGCCAATGATGCAACCGTTAAGGGTGGCAGCTACTACCCCCTTACCGTGAAGAAGCATCTTCGTGCTCAGGCTATTGCGGCCGAGAATAATCTGCCCTGTGTCTATCTAGTGGACTCTGGCGGCGCCAACCTACCCCGTCAGGATGAGGTGTTCCCAGACCGCGAACACTTCGGTCGTATCTTTTTTAATCAGGCCAATATGTCGGCGCGCAATATTCCCCAGATTGCTGCAGTAATGGGTTCCTGCACCGCGGGCGGTGCCTATGTGCCGGCCATGGCGGATGAGTCGATTATTGTGAAGGAGCAAGGCACTATTTTTCTCGCCGGCCCGCCGCTAGTTAAAGCGGCTACCGGTGAGGTGGTGACGGCCGAGGAACTGGGTGGTGCCGATGTGCACTGCCGAACGTCTGGCGTTGCCGACCATTATGCGAACAATGACCATCATGCTCTCGATCTAGCCCGCAAGGCTGTGGCGAGACTCAATCGGGTTAAGCCCGTAAATGGTGATCTCAAAGAATCCGTTGAGCCCGCTTACGACAGCCATGAAATTTATGGCCTGGTGCCCGCAGATTCTCGTAAGTCTTATGATGTGCGGGCGGTGATTGCCCGGATTGTTGATGGTTCTGATTTTGATGAATTTAAAGCCCTGTATGGCACGACGTTGGTCTGTGGTTTTGCACGAATCTTTGGCTACCCCGTGGGTATTGTTGCCAATAATGGCATTCTATTTGGTGAGTCGGCCCAGAAAGGCGCGCACTTTATTGAGCTCTGTGCCCAGCGCAAAATTCCGTTAGTTTTCTTGCAAAACATCACCGGCTTTATGGTCGGTAAACAGTACGAAAATGCGGGCATTGCTAAACATGGCGCCAAGATGGTAACAGCAGTGGCGACGGCAAATGTACCTAAGTTTACGGTATTGATTGGCGGTTCTTTTGGGGCTGGCAATTACGGTATGTGCGGTCGGGCCTATGATCCGCGCTTTATGTTTATGTGGCCTAATGCCCGAATTTCGGTGATGGGTGGCGAGCAGGCAGCTGGTGTGTTGGCCCAGGTGACTCGAGATAAGTATGAGCGCGACGGTGTTGACTGGAGTGCTGAAGATGAGGCCGGTTTTAAGCAGCCTATAATCGATAACTATGAACATCAGGGGCACCCCTATTATGCGTCGGCGAGACTTTGGGATGATGGGGTGATTGATCCAGCGGATACGCGGATGGTGCTGGGGTTGTCGATTTCGGCGAGTCATAATCGGGTGATTGAAGAGACCAAGTTTGGTGTATTCAGAATGTAACTTAGGCCAAAGGCCTAAGTCATCTCGACAGAGCCAAAGGCCTGTGATCCCGACAGAGCCAAAGCCCTGTGATCCCGACAGAGCCAAAGTCCTGTTATTTGGGCAGAGCCAAAGTCCTGTCATCTGGACAGAGCCAAAGTCCTGTCATCTGGACAGAGCCAAAGTCCTGTCATCCCGAGAGAGCGGAGCGACGAGGGATCTGTTCTTAATGGAGAGCACCCAAGTCCAGGGACCAGTGTGGATCGGCTCCATGGTTGTCCGGCTTTCAGCGCTCACAAAACTCGCTGCGCTCAGACAGTTGTTCGCTCAATCTGAAAACCGGACAACCATGGGCGGAGCCTGATTGATCCACACTGGCCCCTGAACTTGGGCCAGTGCAATACTGAATTTTAGAAGGATGATACATATATGAGTAAGGTTGTTACTGAGATTGATGAACTGGGTGTGGCTCGCGTGAGTATCTGTAACCCAGATAAGCACAATGCTTTTGATGATGAAATTATTGAACTGTTAGCTGAGGCATTTACCGGCATTGCCAGCACTCAAGATGTGCGGGTGATGGTGTTGGCATCAGAGGGCAAGAGTTTTTCTGCTGGGGCTGATCTAGCCTGGATGCAGCGGATGGCAGAGTATTCCTATACAGAGAACCTACGTGACAGCAAGGCTTTGGCAGAGATGCTTCGGCTACTAAACTTTATGCCTCAGCCGACCATTGCTCGGATTCAGGGTGCTGCTTTTGGTGGAGCCGTTGGCTTAGTCAGCTGCTGCGATATGGCGATAGCCGCAAGTGCCGCGACATTTAGTCTCAGTGAAGTGAAAATTGGTTTGGTACCTGCAACCATCAGCCCCTATGTGATTGCTGCAATTGGCGAACGAGCGGCTCGCCGCTACTTTCTGACGGCAGAGCGTTTTGATGCTCAGAGAGCGATGCAAATTGGCCTAGTGAATGAGGTGATTGATGCCGAGCAGTTAGACACTAAGGTCAATCAATTAATTGAGACTCTGTTAGCCAACGGCCCCAATGCAGTCATGGCGGCCAAACAGCTGGTGTTTGCCGTTAGCGGCAAACCTATTGATCAGTCATTGATTGATCACACCTGTGAGGTGATTGCATCCATGCGAGTGAGTGATCAGGGTCAGGAAGGTTTAAACGCCTTTTTGGAAAAGAGAAAACCTAGTTGGTTAAATAAGCCAAAGGGATTAAAGGAATAATAGCCTTATGTTTACTAAGATATTAATTGCCAATCGCGGCGAAATCGCCTGCCGAATCATTAAGACGGCTAAGGCCATGGGGATCGCTACGGTGGCTGTTTATAGCGAGACCGACCGCAATGCATTACATGAGCAGCTGGCGGATGAGTCTGTTGCGATTGGCCCTTCCCCTTCTAATGAATCCTATCTGGTGAGCAACAAGTTGATTCAAGCAGCGCTTGATACTGGTGCTCAGGCCATTCATCCGGGCTATGGTTTTCTGTCGGAAAATGCAGAATTTTGTCGCCTATGTGCGGCGAATAATCTGGTATTTATCGGGCCTCCAGTTGAGGCTATTTTGGCCATGGGCTCTAAGTCTGCAGCTAAAACCATTATGGCGGATGCGGGTGTGCCTCTGGTGCCTGGTTATCATGGGGATGACCAAAACCCTGAAATCATTAAGCAGGCTGCCAATAACATGGGTTATCCGGTGCTGTTAAAAGCGGCGGCTGGCGGTGGTGGCAAGGGCATGCGTGCGGTGTATGCTGAAGGGGAATTTGATGAGGCACTGGGCGCGGCCAAGCGCGAGGCGCTGAATAGTTTTAATGACGACATTATGCTCGTAGAGAAGTATCTGCTTAAGCCACGGCATGTGGAAATTCAGGTGTTTTGTGATAGCCATGGCAATGCAGTTTACCTGTTTGAGCGGGACTGTTCTGTGCAGCGCCGCCACCAAAAAGTCATCGAAGAAGCACCTGCTCCGGGCATGACTGACACCCTGCGTCAACAGATGGGTGAGGCTGCCATTAAGGCGGCGCTCGCCATTAATTATGAGGGCGCCGGTACGGTTGAGTTTCTGCTTGATGCTCAGGGTGAATTCTTCTTTATGGAGATGAACACCCGCCTCCAAGTTGAGCACCCAGTCACTGAAATGATCAGTGGTCAAGATCTGGTGGAATGGCAGTTGCGGGTTGCCAGTGGTGAGCCACTGCCCTGCTCCCAAGAGCAGCTAACCATTAATGGTCATGCCTTCGAGGCGCGGATTTATGCCGAGGACCCTGACCATGATTTTCTTCCTGTGACCGGTCGTTTAACCGTCTTACAACCGCCCCGAGAGAGTGCCCATGTTCGCGTCGATACCGGCGTAGTTGAAGGCGATGAGGTGAGTATTTATTATGACCCTATGATCGCTAAACTAATTGTTTGGGATACAGATCGTGACCGTGCCTTGCAGCGTTTAACGCAGGCGCTCAGCGAATACCGTATTGGTGGGCTGACCACAAACATTGGCTTTCTTTACAACCTAGCGATTAGTCAGGCCTTTCAAAATGGCGATGTAGACACGGGCTATATCGAAGAGCATGAGGCTGAAATATTTCGGCAACGTGACAGGGATATTGATTATGCAGCGCCATTGGCAGCGGCTGCTATTTTGAAACTACGTGAAGAGCAGGCAGCTATTAACGCGAGTCGATCTGCGGAACCTAACTCACCTTGGCATATGAATAATAGCTGGGGCCTTCCCCAACCAAAGTTGTGCATTCAAATTCAGCGTGCAGAGGTTTCTATTGTCACCAACACCACCCTGCCTGATCTGACTAATAGCAATATTTCCATCACAGAGTCCGGCTTTGACCTGTTTACGCCCGAGGGGTTTTTCCACTGCACCGAAGTGAGTCCAGATTTAGGCTTAGACACCGATAATACCGACGGTGGCAGCCTTCGTGCGCCCATGCATGGCACAGTTGTAAGTTTGTTGGTTGAAATGGGAACGCCAGTATCCAAAGGCGACACTCTACTAGTCATGGAAGCCATGAAAATGGAACATACGATTGATGCCCCCGCTGATGGCATGGTGACTGAGTTTTATTTCCAGCCCGGTGATCTTGTGGATGGCGGTGCAGATTTATTGGCTTTTGCAGGCAGCGAAAAATGAACTATCCCAAGTCAGTAAAAATTGTCGAAGTTGGCCCTCGCGATGGACTGCAAAATGAAAAAGTGGCCCTGGATGTCGACACCAAAATTGCGCTAATACAGCGTCTGGCCGGTGCGGGGCTCAGCTACATTGAGGCGGGTAGTTTTGTCAGCCCTAAGTGGATACCACAGATGGCGGGAAGCGACGAGGTCTTTAACCAGTTACTACAGAGCACGCAAACTAACCCGGCAATGACCTACGCGGCCCTCACCCCAAATATGCAGGGTCTCGAAAGAGCCATTGCCTGCGGCGTAAAAGAGGTCGCAGTGTTTGCCGCAGCCTCTGAAAGTTTTAGTCAAAAAAACATAAACTGTTCCATTGCCGAGAGTATCGAGCGCTTTAAACCTGTTACCGAACAGGCGCTGGCTAGCGGCCTAACCGTCCGCGGTTATATCTCCTGTGTGGTTGGCTGCCCCTACGAGGGCGCTATAAATCCCGAGCCAGTTGCTCAGGTCGCCGACCAGTTACTAGCCATGGGCTGCTATGAAATTTCCCTCGGCGACACCATCGGCGTTGGCACCCCAGCAGCTATAGACGCACTACTCAGCAGACTATTAAAAGACATAGCCCCTAACAAGCTGGCTATCCATGCTCATGACACTTACGGCCAGGCTCTGGCCAATATACTGCGGGCACTGCAGATGGGCATCAACGTGGTTGATAGCTCCGTCGCAGGGCTTGGTGGCTGCCCATACGCTAAGGGAGCCTCGGGTAATGTGGCCACCGAAGATCTAGTCTATATGCTCAATGGGCTGGGAATAGAGCATGGCGTCGATCTACCAAAACTGATCAGTGCCGGCAATTTTATTAGCCAAAAACTTAATCGCGCCAACAGCTCAAAGGTAGGAATAGCACTGCAGTAAGTTATACTGGCGCTCTTGATAACTTAGATTCGGAGCTAACCCTTTGACCGCGTTTCGTCCCTGTATCGACCTGCACCAGGGTCAGGTAAAACAAATTGTCGGCGGCAGCCTGACAGACGATGGTGCGGACACTAATTTTGTCAGCCAGTACGACGCCACCTATTACGCCGAACTTTACCGCCAACATAATCTGACCGGCGGCCATGTTATTGCCCTAGGCCCCAACAATCAGCAGCAGGTGCTTAACGCCCTTGCCGCCTACCCCAACGGTCTGCAGTTTGGTGGTGGGGTCAATCTTGAAAATGCCGCCAGCTATCTGACCGCTGGAGCCTCACATATTATTGTTACCTCCTATTTATTTGATCAGAGTGCGTTTTCCTGGGCGCGCCTTGAAGCAATTAAAGCTGAAGTAGGTGCAGAGTATTTAGTGCTCGACCTAAGTTGCCGAAAAACAAATCAAGGCTGGATGATTGCCACTGATCGCTGGCAGACCATCACCAATACTGCGGTTAATGCTGAGACAATTTCAGAGCTGGAAAATCACTGCGCAGAATTTCTGGTGCACGCAGCAGATGTTGAAGGGTTGCAGGGGGGCATTGATAAGGACCTGGTTAAACTGCTTGGGGAATCTTGCACTCTGCCCTGCACCTATGCTGGTGGCGCTAGATCATTGCAAGATTTGGCTCTAGTAGAGTCACTGTCCAATGGCGCAGTGGACCTTACCATTGGCAGTGCACTGGATATCTTTGGTGGTACCGGTGTGACAATAGAACAGTGCATTAATTGGAACAATCGAGCTTAAAGATTAGGGGTGCTTTAATGTTAGCTTCGCTTGTTTTAACGTCAGCCTAGCTATGCAACTTCTTACGAATTCTAATAACCACCAACATTGCAGCACTGAATACCACCGGCGTTAACAGCGCTAATAATATACCCGGAGAAATTGGCAGGTAGGTCTCTATAGGGATTGGCTTAATCAACAGTTCGATCAATTTCATACTGTAGTAGGTCATCGCCACCACCGACAATCCCTCAACTGTTTGCTGCAAGCGCAGCTGTAGTTCACTGCGATTGTCCATGGAAGATAACAACTTTTGATTCTGTGCTTCCAAAGAAAGCTGTAACCGCAGGTGCAATAATTCACTGGTGCGGCTAATGCGTTTGGAGAGGTTTTCTTTGCGTTTCACCACCGACATACAGGTATTAAAGGCGGGAATAAACCGTCGGGCATGGAATTGTTTTAAGGTCCGTATCGCCGGCATTTTTTGCTCACGCAGCATATCCAAGCGGCTCTCTGTGAGATTAAAGTAGGCCTCAGTCGCCGAGAAACGGAAGTTGTGGTCGGCCACTAATTTTTCTAACTGTGTAGCCTCACTGATCAGCTCATCCATTAGGCTCTGCTCATCTTCGAGGGTAACTATGTCATTGAGTTTGTTATTGGTTTCTACAAGGCGTTGCTCAAGTTGGCGAACCTCCGGCATAAGTTGGCGAGCTATAGGTAGCGCTAACAATGTCATGGATCTGTAGGCAGCAATCTCCAGCAAATTGCGAATTACCCTGCCCGCCTGCGCAGAATCCATTCCTTCATCTATAACCAAGGTGGAAATAAATCCATCATCCTGGGTCTGTACCGAGGTCCAGACGGTGGCATGGCCATCATAAATCTTACCGCCCACCAATCGCCGGCCGTCAAATTGTTCCCTGAGTGCCTCTGGGGTTATTGGTGCCATTGCGGCAGGACGAAGATCTATATGGTTGGCGGCAATCAGCTGGCCACCCAAATTTTCGACCCAGTCTTTATCTAACAGAGAGAAAATATTTTCTCCGATAGCCTGAGGACTATCACTGTGACGAATAACGGTATAAGTAGAAAATTCATTGTGAAATTCCCAGCGCAGATCAAACAGTGGGAAACTCTGATAGTAACAGTCAGCGTTTTCTTCTGGAGCTGGAATGTTGTGGCGGTTGGCGAGATCGTTGAGTTTATCTATCTCCAGTTGCCGCTCACCGGTATGGAGAAAAACCAAACTAGATACCTGCGCGGGAAGAGCCACAACAGGAAAGGGGCGATTGTGTAATTCGTCAATTAAAGAATCTTTAAGTGGATGATGGTTCATACAATACAACCTCTAGGCCAACGGCAATGACATCCTAGGACATTCTAGCCGAGTCTTTTGCCTACACTTTGGCCCTCCCTCTCCAACTATGCAAGCTTGACGTCTAGCTTTAGAACTATGTCCCAGAAAGAACCTTTAATATATACCTTGCAAACAGTACCTGTCACACAGGACATTCGACCCATTAAATGATAAAAATTTTCCCGCAATAGAAGCATGTAGGCAGGAGCACAGAAAGAAGAAGAGAATTAAAAGAAGTTTAGACGCAATCAGGGGGCACTTGCCCCCTGATTTTTTTATCGTTTTATGTTTACCAAGCTAACTCAACACCCACCTGCATGCTTCGCGGAGTTCCTGGGAAATATCGCTCCTGACTAAACTTTGTGAAGTCGGCACGTTCTGCATAATGCTCGTCAGTGAGATTACTAATATTGGCATAGACACGCATTGATTCAGAGACATTCCAACCCGCGCGAAGATGGACGATATCATGCCCCTCGTACTGATTGAAATTCTCTGGGTTGAGCTGGTAACTGCCCATAGACTGCCATTCAAGCTCTACAGTCTTTGTGCTATCCGGAGTCCATGCCAATCTAGCACTGCCAAAATTTCTGGGTGCTGTGTCTATATCGTTGTTATTAATATTTACTTCAACGTCGTTACCGAGGCTATCCACCGCACCGACTAAGGTATCACTAAGGTAAGTATGGCGAGCCAGAGTTGCGCTAATGCCCAGAGACCATTGTGAATTAATCTCGTAATCCGACTCTAGCTCAATGCCCTGATGCTCTGTTTTGCCATTGCTAACATTGAAGAAGCTCGAGTCCCTAAAGATCACATTGTCTTTTTCCATATGATAAACAGCAACTTTGTAGCTCAGTGAATCGGTGTTGCCAGTAATACCCAGCTCGACAGAATCGACACTCTCTGAATCCAAATCAGTGATTTGTTGCGCGCGCTGTAAACGGTAGAGTTCAGTGGCCTGAGGTGCTCTAAAACCACGAGCCAATCTCAGGAAAGTACTGTGCGTATCGCTCAACTTAAACTGCGCACCGAGGTTAGAAGACCAGTTATTAAAGTTATCTTTGCCGCTCTCCGGACGGCTGTAACGACAGCCACCAAATCCACAGGTACTGCCGTCGGCTTTAGTGCGACCTGCCAACATGTTGTTGCTGTAGTCATAGCGCATAGATTCAAAACGCAGTCCACCACTAACCGATAGCTGATCATTAACAGACCAATCCAGATGCATATAGGGTGCTGCCATAGTAGCGTCTACCTGATAATCATAATGCTGTCCCGCAGGAATGGTCGCACGTAAAAAAGCCGAACCCTGGGTGGGCGCATCCTGAGACTGCTTCAAATAGGCATCTGTTATCTCGGCATCAAAACCGGCAATAACATTGAGTGTATCACTCAGGGCTCGGTAGTAACCTACCTGCACACCCAGACTCTTTTGGCCGTTCTCTTCCAGTGGATCACCGGGTAAAAAGTGCTGCAAGAAATCCATTTTGCTGTAGCGAAGATACGGCGTAACTATCAGCTGGTAGTTCTGCTCTGCTTTACTGATGCGAGACCAGACCCGTGCCGAACGCACATCGCGATAGGCTTCTGGGTTAAGGTTTAATTCAACCTGAGCATCATCTTTGTAAGAATCCAGGTCCTCAATAAAACCCGCTGTCTCTTGATTAAGATTGGTCAGAGTAATACCAGAATCAATTTTTACATCGCCATTCTTATAAGCATGACGCAGAGACACTTTCTGCTGGTCAAACCCTGAATCATCACGGTAACCACCGTCATGAGTAAGATTGGCAGCAATACCCAGAGTCTCGGTGCCGGACTTAAATGTCAGTCTGCCGTAATCATTGGCACCCACTTCCAGACCCAAATTACTCTCTTGAGAAATTTCTGGGGTGACTATATTAATTACCCCATGCATCGCGTTAGAGCCGTGCAGAACCGTACCTGTACCGCGCAGCACTTCAATACGCTGGGCCATCTCTGTGTTGGCTTCAAACAGCTCATTGATGTTACAAAAGCCGGCGGCCCGAATGGGAATACCATCTTCTTGCATCAAAAACCCACCGCAACCACCAGCGCCAGTCAGCACTGGCGAACGCACAGCGGGCAGATATTCCTGACCATTGCCACGGTGCAGATTAACACCAGCAACCCGAGACAGCGCCTGCTGCACATGGGCGTGGGAGACCAGCTTTAATGCATCACTGTCGACTAAAGACACGGAGCCAACCACCTCGGCTAGCTTAGCCTCAGTTCTTGTAGCAACGGTTACTATTTCTTCGACCCCTGCAGTCACGGCGCCTGTAAAAAGCGCCGTGGTAATCACTAGGGAAAGTCCTATTTTCTTGATCATTATAAAAATTATCCTAGTCTTCAACAGTAAATGTAAGACCAGCATTTTTCTGCAAGCGCTCGACAAGTAATGTGCCCATAGCCGGCGCTGGTGTCCAGATTCCACCACTGGCAGCCTCTGGGTTCTTGAGCAGACAAACGGCACTCTCGGCAATCATCTTTGAGGTTGAGCCATAGCCCGGATCCTTATCACCCTGCACGCTCACCTTAACTAGCTGGCCGTCTTTGGCCTGGCCCACAAACAGCACATCGTACATACCATTTTCGCGCTCATCTTTATCTGGGCCTTCACCTGGCTGGCGTGGGTCTTCAGCCATGGAATTGTCATTGGCAATATGATGAGCGATCGCCTCGCCCTTGTCGCCTGGGCCGGTTATCATCATCTCGTCGTAAACAAAGTCAGTGCCATACTGGTGATCCATCAGCATATTTGAGCGATGAATGTTTTTGGTGTTAATGCTCGCCATAACAAAGGGGGCAATCCAAGACTGCAAAACCTCATCAAACTCAGGCTTATTGCCAGCAGGCTGATCTGCGCCGGTAAAACCTGGCGTCAGAGAGAAAGGGTTGCGCAGAACATTCACTAATTCGCGATCCTGGGCCGCTGCAGCCATTGTGGTTCGGAAGCTAGCGAGGGTGCCCCCAGAAAAAGTGCCTTTCATGGCACGAACACGGCCTCTAACACGAGGGACTGTAGATCCGAGCTTTTGCTCTGCAGTCTGCTGTAAAAACATCACGCCCAAATCAAACGGGATAGAATCAAAACCACAGGAGAATACAATACGCGCACCACTGGCTTGCGCGGCTTCGGAATGGGCACCGATCATTTTATGCATCCAGCCTGGCTCGCCACACAGATCCACATAGTCTGTGCCAGCAGCGGCACAGCATTCAACTAATTCGTTTCCATAGAGCTGGTAGGGTCCCACAGTCGTTAGAATCACCGCGGTGCGTTCAACCATCGCTTTAATCGAATCTAGATCTGACGAGTCTGCTACCACTAATGGCACATCCGCAGAGATACCCATCTCGTCACGAACCTGCTCTAGCTTGCTCAGGCTACGGCCAGCCATGGCCCAAACCACCTCGCCATTAACGCCATATTGCTTGTTCAAATACTCTGCAACCAAACGGCCGGTAAAACCGGTAGCGCCATAGACAACAATGCCCAATTCTCGATTATTTTTCATTATATTTGCCCTTATTATTTGGTGCGCGGCGGCAGGCCACGAACCATGGTTAAGAATTCTAGTTTAGTGCCAGCTCGGCGGTGCTCAGAAAGCGCCTGATAGTCTGCATCGGCATACCAATCTTTGCCCGCTTGCTCGGAGGGAAAGGTGAAAATAATCATGCGCCCTTCTCGTGGCGTCAAACCTTCCAGATGAATTGGGTTGTCATCATAGGTGATGAACTCGCCGCCGTATTTCTTAAGCAGCGGGAAAAAACCTTTTTCGTAGGCTCTATAAGAATCAGCCTCGGTTACTAACAAATTAACGACTATATATACCGGTATTTCACTCATAACTTTGCCCCTCACAGTTATTTTAATCCAGTTTAGCATCCAGTACACCAGAGACAACAAAGGAATAAGACCCGCTGTCCACTAAAAAGCATTGCGGACTGCGGGGCTGCTCTACTGCTACAATAGCGGCCACTTTATATACACATACCTTACCGCAGGATTTCACATGATTAGTTCATTCGGACGCAGCCTTGGATTCATTTTTTTGCTGCTTATCACCCCGATATGCCAGGCTCAAACGACCTTTACCTTCACCGCCATTCCCGACCAAAATGAAGCCCATCTGCAAGAGCGCTTCGACAAGGTCGCAGTTTATTTACAGCAGGCACTAGACATTGACGTTCGCTATATCCCAGTCAAAAGTTATGCCGCTGCAGTTACCGCCTTTCGCAACGATCAGGTGCAGCTAGCCTGGTTTGGCGGCCTCTCTGGTGTGCAGGCACGCCGCCTAGTGCCAGGCAGTCAGGCTATCGCCCAGGGCTACGAAGACCAGCTGTTTAGCAGCTATCTTATTGCCCACAGCAGCACGGGCATCAATAAATCCGAGGAATTCCCAACAGAAATCGCCGGAAAAACCTTTACCTTTGGCTCCAAGGGCTCAACCTCCGGACGGCTGATGCCCGAATACTATATTCGTCAGCACCTGTTAGCTGCACCCAGCAAGGTTTTCGCTAAGGTCGGCTTTAGTGGCGATCACAGCCGCACCATTGCACTGGTCCAAGCTGGTGCCTATCAGGTGGGTGCCGTTAACTTTAAAGTTTGGGATACGGCACTGGCAGCCGGGAAAATAGACAGCAGTAAAGTGAAGGTAATCTGGCAAACACCCAGCTACCCCGACTATCAATGGACAGTCCGCGGTGATGTCGCCAAGCGCTTTGGCGCAGGTTTTCAACAGCGACTTACCGATGCCCTATTAAACATGAGCGACCCTGAACTACTGGCTAGCTTTCCTCGCCAGTCATTTATTAAGGCGAACAATGCTCTCTATCAACCTATTCTCGACACTGCCGTTTCCATCGGCCTGATTGATGCGCAGCCGTAGGAATCATTCTTGAATTCGCCATTATTTGAATTCACCAATCAGCGTCTGACCTATGAGGGACGGCTGGTGCTGGATAACCTCAGCCTGCGCATCCATCCCGGTGAGCGGGTGGCGCTGATTGGTGGCAGTGGCTCAGGCAAGTCCACATTGCTAAAAGCACTGCGTGAACAGTGCCCCGATCAAATCGCCTGGTGCCCGCAGCAGCCGGGCTTAGTGCCTATGTTAAGTACCTTTCACAATATTTATATGGGTGCACTGCATCGTCACTCGGTGTTTTACAATCTCGCCAACCTGATCAAACCTCTGCCAGCAGCAAAACGTGCCGTCAGTGAAATAGCCCAGGCGATTGAGTTGCAGCATCAGCTGTTTAGCCCGGTGGATCGGCTCTCTGGCGGGCAACAGCAACGCACCAGTATCGGTCGCGCGCTGATTCAGGAACGCTCTGTGTTTCTCGGTGATGAGCCAGTATCCGGTATCGACGAGTATCAGAGCGAAGTACTGTTAAACCTTATTTTCCAGCGCCATAACACCGTTGTGCTGGCCCTGCATGACGTGGCTCAGGCCCTAAGAGTTTGCAGCAGAGTGATAGGCTTAAAAGACGGCGCCATTATTCTCGATGCGCCTAGTGCTGAGCTTGAGGCCAGTGATCTGGCAGATATCTATGGCATAAGCGATTCATCTCTCAATCCCCCACGCCAATGATAGCCGCAAGTAAGTCCAGCCACAGAGATAGCTCGGCCAAAGCATTACGCAACACCAGCTTTTGGTTTGCTGCTGTTGCACTGCTGTGCCTGAGCATGGCTGACCTAGATATTTCCACCCCGAACCCCTGGGGTGAACTGGGGCTGATGGCAGCGGGCGCACTCAGCCCTGCGGTATGGTCCTGGCCAACCCTATTAACGAGTCTAGCCAATACGTTTTCTTTTGCTCTGCAAGGTATTGCCCTAGCTTCCGCCGTGGGATTTGTACTGGCCCTAGGCTATAGATTCACCCTAGTACGTGCCTTCTGTGCCTTCATTCGATCTATCCATGAGCTATTTTGGGCGCTGTTATTTATTCAGATCGCAGGTCTTTCATCTCTCACCGGCCTATTGGCCATTGCCATCCCCTACGCCGGTACATTGGCCAAAATCTATGGCGAGCTTTTTGAAGAAGTAGACCCTTCACCGATCACTAATCTACCCAACCTTAGCCATAAGGGTAGCCTGAGCCGTTTTTGCTACACAGTGCTGCCTCTGGCATGGCGATCCATGGCCACCTACACCAGCTATCGCTTTGAATGCGCCATTCGCTCCAGCGCCATTCTTGGCTTTGTCGGCCTTCCCACAATTGGCTTTCACTTGGAAACCACGCTGAGTGAAGGTAACTACAGCGAAGCCGCAGCCTTCTTTTATGCCCTGCTACTGTTAATTGCTACATTGCGTTTCTGGTTACAAAAACGATTACTGCCCCTCTATCTAATCAGTGTGTTTTACTACCTACCACCTCAGGCTCAGACGTCATGGCAACTGGTAAAACGATTTATTAGCGAAGATATAGTGCCAGCGCCCCTGCGTGGACAGGCCAATTTGAACGCCGAAAGTCTGGGAGCATTTGGCCAATGGTGCAATCAGCTCTGGCAGCATCAGATATGGCCCGGGTTAATCAACACTATGCTGCTAGGACAGATAGTTTTAGTCTTTACTGGCCTGCTAGCACTGCTGCTATTCCCCCTAAACTCTCCCCTGTTTTTTCGCGGCTGGCGCGGCTTTGGTGATGCCATACTCATATTGCTACGCACCTTGCCCGAGTACCTTCTGGCCTTTTTGGGCCTACTAATATTTGGCCCCTCTATGGTGCCCGCCATACTGGCGCTGGGCATTCATAATGGCGCCATTATTGGCCATTTGGTCGGGCGTCACACAGATGAATTAACCTTGCGCGCTGATGTAGGCACAGGTCTCAACCTGTATTTTTATGAGGTATTGCCCCGAATCTATCGCCAATTTTTGGCGTTTTTGTTCTATCGCTGGGAAGTTATTCTGCGAGAGACAGCCATCCTTGGGATTTTGGGCATCACCACCCTAGGCTTCTATATAGACTCGGCATTTGAAGAGTTTCGCTTTGACCGTGCCCTACTACTTATTCTTGCCAGCGCAATGCTTAATATAGGTGTCGATCATTTTGCGCGATGGCTGCGCCAGAGGCTGCATCTAAAAAGCATTCCAGAATCACTCTGAGTAAAACCCTGGCCAGAAAGCCCTAGACGGAAAGCCCTGGATAGAAGGACGTGCCCAGTTCTGAACTGAAATCATTGCGATCAAAGACCCTAACCGAGAGTGATCTGATGTATTCCCAAACCGGCCAGCGGCAAAGGAATAAAACTAAAGCTCAGCCAACCATGCTATTTAAGTAAAGGTTTCCAATGCAAGATGCCAGCGACCAGTATCCAAAAGATATTGCTTGCTGTGACATGCCCTGCGGCCTGCAATTTTTTATAGATAACCAACAGTTCCAAAACATGAACGCCTAGAACAACCAGCCCTATCCGCATAATCCACTGGCCAGCATCACCGCCGAATGGCAGCAATAGATTCAGGATAAAGACCGCAAAAAGCACCAGAAATAGCGCCTTGTTAATCATTACAAACATTTTCACAATTAAAACTCCTCTTTATTATAATTTTTATCAGGCTTGTTTAATGCCCTAGCGAGATACAGCACCCCGTCAGGCTACATCTGATTAGATCATATCTCTCACTAAAATGGCGGCAAGGCTATGGGCGACGAGGCTATGGGCAACGAGACTATCCTAGCCCACAAGCGTTAAATACTCTCGATAGTGCGTCAAAACCTCTTCTGGAGCCTCTACCTGAGGGTAGTGACCAATCAGCGGCAGCTCTGCCACATAGTCCAGTCGACAATTCAGTTCCCTGTAGCGCACCACCATATGGGCCCCAGACACAGGATCTACCGAGCCATTAATAACCCCAAGGGCAATGGGGGAATTTTGCATTGCCGACACCCAGCGTTCACGGTGCTGCACACGATCACGCATATAGGTAATCAGGTTATGAAAGATATGCTTGCCATTATTGGTGTTAATCAGCTGCCAAAAGGTTTGCAACTCCTGCTCGGTGGGCTTGGTATCCTCACCAAATACAGAACTGAAATTACGGCGAAATAATCGGTAGCTCGTCAGGCTGTTAACTAACCAGCCAAAAGGACTCAACAATAGACGCTGGGTTAATAGAGCCTGATGGGTTTCAGGAAACAAACCGCCGTTGAGGAAGCAACAAGAGAGCCAGTGACCTACGCCAGTGCCGTCGATCTGGCGGGCAAGCAGCTCTTGCGCCACGGTGTCGCCATAATCATGGGCTAAGACATGAAAGTCCTTTAGCGCCATAGCACCGATGGCCGCCTCTACAATATCTGCCTGCCCATGAATGCTATAGCCTCTATTGTTGGGCTTATCCGAGAAACCAAAGCCGAGCATATCCAGGGCAACCAGGCGGTAATGTTTAGCCAGCTCATCCCAGATAGGCTGCCAATCCCAGCTCGAGGTGGGAAAGCCATGAATTAACAGGATGGTGGGGAGTTCAGCCGCGCCCTCGTCTATCACAAAAATCGAATGGCCCAGCAGCGTTTTAAAATCACCGCGCGCTCGCCATTGCTCGGCACTTGGTTGTGTTCCCTTATTCATCTAAAGCCCCTGATGTTGCCAGTGAAATTATTATTATTTTATTGTTTTTTTACTTTTCTTTTCATTTCCTTTTCATATCCTATAGTGGCCTAGATCTGAACTTGACGTCAACATCTGCATAGGCAACACTCTGTGCCATAACCTGATTCAAAAGCTATAACAATAAGACGGGAAAATAATAATAATGAATGCGCCAGTTACAAAAATTGACACCCTGATCAAAAACGCCAAAGTATTTAACAACGGTGAAACCCCGGTTATTGAAGACGTGGCTATTACCGGTGGCCGCATTGTCTCCCGGGGTAAACCAGTAGATGAAACGCAGGTAAGCAACATTATTGATGCCGAGGGCCAATGGCTGATGCCAGGGCTTTTCGATATCCATACCCATTACGACCTGGAGCTTGAAGTGGCCCCTGGGCTGCCAGAGTCGACCCGTCATGGCACCACCTCGGTGGTTATTGCCAATTGCAGCCTAGGTCTGGCCTTCGGCAATCAGCGCGATGGTACCTTTGATCCTATTGTTGCCTGCTATGCTCGAGTCGAAAACATGCCCAAGTCGGTATTGACCAACTGCGCCGACAATGTCACCTGGGACAACCCCAAAGACTATCTGAATCATTTGGACCAGCTTAATCTGGGTCCCAATGTGGCGGTACTGTTTCCCCATTCCATGCTGCGCATCGAGACCATGGGTTTCGAGAACAGTATTACCCGGGATCCTACCGCTGCCGAGCTAGACGAAATGCAAAACACATTGCGGGATTCGCTTAAAGAAGGCTATGCGGGGTTTTCTACGGATGCCCTGCCCTTTCACTACCTGGCAGCCCAACCTCATTGCGAAAAAACCATCCCCACACAGTTCGCCAAATATCCTGAGCTAAAAGCATTGGCGCAGGTCGTGCGCGAACAGGGTGCCACCTGGCAGGCAACCCCGCCAAAAGACAGTGTCATCGATACCTTAAAAACCTTTCTGCTCACCAGCGGTCGATTACATGGCAGGCCATTAAAAACAACTGTGGTAGCGGCCCTCGATGTCGCCAATAACTGGAAACTGGCCCGCCTTGGAAAAACCTTAGCCAGGCTTTTAAACTCGTCCCTGATTAAGGGTGACTTTCATATGCAGGCACTGGGAGCACCGTTTAAAATTTGGTCCGACGGCGCCATTACCCCAATTGCAGAAGAGATACCCGAACTGCGTCGACTCAATGAAACCGACCTTGAAGACCGTGCCGGACGTCTTAAAATTCTTACCGATGCCGATTACATAAAATCCTTTAGAGCGATGTGGATGAAGGGTAAACAGGGCTGGGGAATCGCGCGGCTTAAGCGTAAATTTGATCTTGAGGACTTTGCCTTCAATCGCAACCTCGCAGATATGACCGTAGATCTCTGCCCGCAGACTAACTGGCAAGGCATGAGTTTTCAGGAAGCCCTTGATCGTGTATTGGCTATCAAAAGCGCCACGCTCACTGATGGGGTTAGCAACGAAGAGCGCAATTTAGTACAAACCGATTTCTTAATGGTGGCCGACGAAGCCGACTTTATGCTGCAAATGCTCCGATCATTCGACACCGATCTCAGCTGGAGTACCGTCACTGCCAACCGCAGTATGGAAACCGTGCGCGAACTACTGATGGACCCATTACTGTTGCCCGGTTTTAACGACAGCGGCGCCCACCTCACCAATATGGCATTTTATGATGTAAATCTGCGCAGCCTGAAACTGGCGGCCACAGGTGGCGATGCCGATGTCAGCTATATGGTTAAGCGACTAACCAAAGATGCCGCAGAGGTGTTTGGTGTTGATGGCGGCAGTATTTATGAAGGGGATATTGCCGACCTAATTCTTGTCGATCCTGAAAAGCTCGCGGCCTATGACGGCGAGCAGCATGTAAAACGCATCCACCGTGAAGAATTTCAAACTGAGCAGCTGGTGAATCGCTCTGATGGTGTGGTTAGTCTGGTGATGATCGGTGGCCATACCGCCTGGGAAAACAACGACTTTAGTAGCCACCTAGGTCAGACCCCCATGGGTCGACTACTGCGCTCCGTGCACGCTAGCCCGCAACAGTAAGCGCGGGTTAGGCGCGATGTACGAAATACTCTCTGTCGCTATCGCCGTTACCCTGGCGACATCGTTATTTATTTGTATAAGGTGGCGTAACCTTGAATGCACGGGCCCAACGCCCCTGCCTCTACTGGCCTTTTCAGCCATTTTATTTACCTCAGGTTTAGATGTTGGCCTGATCATGTTTCCTCTGGTCGAGTTCCCCGTCTATGCCAGCGAAGAGCAATACGGCTTCACCAACCCCTTAGCGATTGAATTTGGCTTTTGGGGATTCCTGGTCTGGGCATTCTATTTTTTAACCACCTTTTATTTTTGTGTGATCGAACCTAAGGTGGGGCTGTTTCAGCTGAAACCTATTCGCTGGATTAATAATCTGATTATTATCGCGACCTGTGCCTTTACTGCCTTTTTGTTTTTAAGCTATGTGCCCAGCTATATCGAGGGCATTAGTGACTTTGAAAAGTACAGCTTAGTGGCTCTAATTATTGGTCTAGCGGTATTTTCCAGCACCCATATCCGCTATGTGAAAATTTTAAGTCTCGCATCCAGCGTTCTATTTCTGTTGCTAACCCTAGTCATGCTGGGCGCCTCTGGTGCTTCTCCTCAAGACTATTTAGCCTCTGTGGCTAACCTATCAGGTTATTTTGAAAACATTCATCGGTTTATCAGCCCCATCAGTGACTACCATGGTTGGTACCTCTTCTGGTGGTTTGCCTGGAGTATTATGATCGGTCAATTTGTGGCCAGATTTGTCGGTGGTCTGAAAACCTGGCAGCTACTATTGGCGTTACTGGTGATTCCATCGATCGCCATCGGCCTATGGTTTTCAACCCTGTACTATTATTTTGTCAATCAGATTGAGGTATCAGGCATACTGCGCGGCGCCATGGTGACCCTAGGCGTTATTTTTGTGATCAATTCCCTAGACTCACTTATTCGGCTATATACAGATAATCTCGGCTTCGACATTCATAGGCTTGGGCCCAGCAAATACATCATTGGCAATTGCCTGTTAATTGGCACCCTAGTGCTGCTATACCAGTTTACGCCGTTTAAAATTGAGTGGGTGGGACTGGTAGTTATTGGTCTGTATGCAGCGGTTTATGGGCTGCTATTTAGGCGTAGAAAAGAATTATATTCATCATAGAAGACCATCAATCGCAGAGTTGCGTTTTAGGATCATGGACATAATGCAAAAAGCTAAGAGTTACGATTATATTGTTGTAGGTGCAGGCTCTGCGGGGGCCATTGTCGCCGCACGTCTAAGCGAAGATGCAGACTGCACTGTACTGCTGGTTGAATATGGCGGTGGCGATTCCAGTGTATTTATTCGTATGCCTTCTGCATTGGGTATTCCCATGAACAGCAAGAAATACAACTGGGGCTTCGAGACGGCGCCCGAGCCCTACTTAAATAATCGGCCCATGAACTGTCCTCGGGGCAAGGTTATGGGTGGCACCTCCTCGATTAACGGCATGGTCTATGTGCGTGGCAATGCCCATGATTACGACGAATGGGAATCTAATGGTGCGGCGGGCTGGAACTACCAAAACTGCCTGCCCTATTTTAAAAAGTTTGAGAATCACCAATGCCTGAATAGTGAATACACTGGCAATGAAGGGCCTGTAGGCATCAGCGCCGGTAATAATATGCGCAATCCACTGTATCGTGCCTTTATCGATGCCGGTGTCGAGGCCGGTTATGAGGAAACAAAAGATTATAATGGTTTTAGGCAGGAAGGCTTCGGCCAAAAGTTTATGAATGTTGATCGTGGCATTCGCGCGTCGACCAGCCATGCCTATTTAAAGCGCGCTAAAAAGCGGCCTAATCTGACGATTTTAAAGAGAGCTCTGGTTAAGCGAATTCAATTTTCTGACAAAACCGCTACCGGCATTGAATGTGAAATAGGCGGCCAAACTAAGGTATTCGATGCCCAGCGAGAAGTTATTCTGTGCGCTGGTGCTATTGGTTCACCCCAGCTGCTGCAGGTGTCCGGTGTGGGCCCCAAGAGAACGCTCAAAGCCGCTGGCATAGAACTACTGCATGAGTTATCGGGTGTGGGGGAGAATCTTCAGGATCATCTAGAATTCAACTTCCAGTATCACTGCAAGCAGCCCATCACCCTTAATAGTGAATTAAGCCTCTACAAAAAGGCATTGATTGGCGCCCAGTGGCTGCTGTTCAAAACCGGCCTTGGCCGCACCAATCATTTTGAATCCTGTGCGTTTATTCGCTCTCGAGCGGGGGTTAAATGGCCCGACATTCAGTATCACTTTTTACCGGGTGCAATCACCTACGATGGTTCTGTTGCCTTTAAGGGTCATGGTTTTCAAGTGCATGTGGGGCACAATAAACCCACCAGCCGAGGCCATGTTAGGGTTGTCTCGGGGGATGTTAAGCAGCATCCAGAAATTCTGTTTAACTATTTGGAGACGGAAGAAGATCGCCAGGGCTTTCGTGACTGTGTGCACCTAACCCGAGAAATTATGGCCCAGCCAGCCATGGACGCCTTCCGTGGACAGGTTATTCAGCCAACGGCTGAGGTGCAGAGCGACGAACAAATCGACGCCTTTGTCAGAGACTCTGTGGACAGCGCCTATCATCCCGCAGGCACTTGCAAAATAGGCGTGGATTCTATGGCGGTTGTTGATGCCGAGCTAAGAGTTCATGGCCTCAAAAATCTCAGGGTTATCGATGCCTCAGTATTCCCAACTATCCCCAATGGTAATTTAAATGCCCCGACGATGATGCTGGCGGAACGGGGCGCTGACTTAATTAAAGGTAGAGCAGATACTGCGACGACAGCAGTGCCTGTCTATTTAGATGAACAGTGGCAAGACCGACAGAAGGAGCGCCCTCCCCTGCGCGCAAGTTAATTTTATACTGGCTGGCTAACCGACTGAGTCCTACTATGAAAACCGACAGGTCATTTGACCGATGGTTATGCACAGCATCAACCCTGATTTGTCTGTTGTTAATGACCCTAGGCCAGTCATTCGTCTTACCGCTAAGTCGTCTCTAAAGCTGGCTAATATCTTTCCACACACTGTCTGCGGTGTACTCTAGAGAAACAACAAACTCATGGGCAGTCCAGTTTTCAATCATGCTCAGTAGGTAGGTGCCATCAGTCTTTAAATAGAGATGATACTGCTGCCCAACCCGAGGAACGAAGTTATAGGATGCGCTGTAGGCTAGTTCATTTAAATCGGCCAGTCTTCTAATCGCATCGTATTCACGATTCAATAATTCAACGGCATTCTCGAAATAATTCTTGGTTAACGACCCACGCTCTGACAAAAAAAGCGCTGTATCAGGCAGTACAATCGAGGGCGAACTTGATGTGGTTCCATAGGGCAATAACGCCTTCTTCAAACTGGTCATGTTAGATAGACTTCCTATAAATTAATTTGGTTTTACGTTGAGACGAACGAGTATGGACCAGTCTATCGCTAGAATAACGACTATTATCTAAACGAGCATGAATTAAGTCCAGATTAACCTATTTACATCCCTCCATGCCTGATTTACAACCCAATATTCCCTATACTGTCGCCCGCCGCTTAAAGGGGTTTGATGATCTACATCAATGTTCGGCTGTATTCTACCACTACAATTTATTATTTAAGGAGCTACAAAAATGACCAGATTAAGCATTGCTTTACTATTAACATTTTTATCAACAAGCGCTTTCGCTAAGCATCCACTAATGGAAAGATTTGACGTTGATTCAGATGGTGTAGTCACCACTGAAGAATTCAAATCAGCTAAATGCACCATCAGAGATAGCAAGTTCAAAGCAGCCGATAAAAACTCTGATGGTTCACTGAGCAAAAGAGAACTTTTAAAAGCACGCCACATTCTTGCTGTAGGGAAAAATTGCCCTAAAAAATCAGCGTCCTAAGCTGGCGAGCTATTTGTAATTAAAAGCCCAGGAGTTATATCGCGGTATATCTCCTGGGCTTTTTAGACAGCTCTATTAGATGACTCTATGAGGATAGCCCTAATAGATAGCCCTAATAGATAGCCCTAATAGATAGCCCTAATACATAGCCTCGGTAATATCACTACCACCCGTATTCCTCCTCATATTTCACTGCACAGCTGTATTAACAGGCCCACTGACGACAGCCAACACTGCTATTCCAATCCTCTGCTCTAACAGTTCCACCATCATAATGTTATCCTAATCCGAGTAGGTCACTGTTAAGATAGACGCTTACCTGTGTGACTAATAATTATTCAAACCTTGAGGGGCTAACCTATTGAAACCGAATAAAAGTGCACGATTATGTCTTGGGCTAGCACTTATCAGCCCAACGGTTAGCGCTGACCTGGACTTCCTAAATATCCAGTTACTTGAAAACACCGATGACATTGTGCTGGCTGCAGAGTACAGCTATTTTGATACTTCCCTCGATTTGTTGGATTTTGCCTCGAAGGTTGAGAGCAGCTCTAGACCAGAGCAATCCTCTTCGACGCAGTTAAGTGTGCTCGTGCCCGTGAATGAGAAACTGCGTGTCGGCTATGAATACACCGACTCTTCAGCGCAGGTATCAAGAACTGCGGAACCCTTTTCTATGGAGACCAAAGGTAATGAACATCAGATTAGCGCACGCTATCAACTGGGCCACTTTCGTCACTACCTAAAATTTCCCATCGCCCTAAACCTGTCTGCCTCAACAGTAAAACAAGAGCCACTTGAAATCGATTGCTATGCCCATGGGGGACTCATACTTGGCGGTAGCTGTGACAGTGCAGATATTCGTTTACTCGATGGTGCTCACCGTATTAATACCGGTGAACGTATCTACTACCCGGCAATGACAGTGGATGGAAAAGCGCAGGTTTATCGCATTGGTTTAGAGGTGAGAGGGAGTTTATGGAACGATCTCCCCTTTTACCAAAGAATCGACTTTCAAAGCTCACGGGTTGATCTCAACTACAGTTCGAAGCTACTGGAGATAAGCGACCCTTTCCTACTCAATGCCTCTTTTAGAGGTGTTGCTCTTAGCGATACGATCAATAGCCTATCATCGCAATTACCCCAACAATCGCCTTGGACTGAACGGGCATTAATTGTTGAATTCGGCTCTAAAGTAGATTTAATCGATAGGGTATCTGCCAGTATGGCTCTAAAGCATTACCGTATCGACAGAGCAAACTATGAATATGCAGTGAATGAAGTTAACTACAACCATAATACAGCCTTGGATCTAGCGCTTTGGTTCAAGCCTAACAACGGATTGATGGTGTATGCTAAAGGTCAGATATCGCAACATAATCTTCTTGGCATTGACCCGCTGGCCTACAACCGCAAGACCAGTAAGTTTTTTGCGCAGCCCTATGGCAAAATCGCGGCCGGGATAAGTTATTCTTTCTAAATACCCGGACATAAAAAAACCTCCTTTCGGAGGTTTTTTTATGTCTCTTACAACGACATCTAGCCTTATCATCTTAAGGTGTAAATACCACCTCACCATGAACTACCGATGCGTTACCATCATTTATCAACTCCGATGTTGCAGGTATAGCACCGATATAGTCTGGGCTGTCCGGGATAGAGAGAACCACCTCGTCAACTGATGATGGCAATAAATCTGCAACACCCATGGTGTAGAGGTCTGCATATTTACCACTAACATCAGCCACTCCGTCAACCGAACCATCGGCGGGGGTTAACCACTCTTCACCATCAAGCGCTTTGACCTTATAGGATATATTGCTGTCGAGGCCATCTTCCAGAGGTGCACCATCAGGAAGCATGAAGCGGTTCAGGTAACGGTAGCTGTCTTTCCACTCAGTAACAAACTCACCTAAGTCCTCACCCGTCGCCGTATCAAAGACAAACCCTGGGATACCACCTAGATCACCGTGCCCTCTAAACTCAAGGCGCAAACGCTTACCTGCATCCTTTCCATAGACTGCAGTACCATCGCCGTTCAATGTTTCAGGAACAGTGTAGTAAAGCGTCTTTGGCTCAGAGATTACGACCTTTGCTCCGGTCGTTGCCGAGGCAATATTGTAGCTAGGCGTCGCTTCCAGCGAAATCGTATAGGTTGTGGCAATGCCACCATCCCACAGCTGTGATTCACACAGACGCAACTCAGTGGCATCGCGTCCAAGTACAGGATGCCATTCGTATTCTTCGGTTAAGCCGGTCTTTCGACACTCTAACTTCGCCAGATCCGAGGCAACAACAAGCTGACCGGTACGGATACCCCAGGCAAGACTCGACTTCCAGCCTTCATTTGTGACATAACTTACGTTTTGTAACAATTGATTAGGATCATCCATCTCGGCAAACGCACTCGCAGCAACAGACCCTTTGGTTAGCTCTACGCCATTGGCATCCAAGACCTTACCCGACTGAACTGTGTAGGCGTAAGCTTCCGATGCCAACATTCCTTGGAAATGCTGACCTTGCTCATAGACTTGGGTTGACGCTAAGTAATCATCCGCTGCAACGTAAAAGAAAAAACCTATGATGTTAGCTGATACATCCCCATCAGGGGCTGGGCCTTCCAGTGCCAGAGAGCTGTCAATTTTCACAATCGCTGCATACCGGCTGTACGGGTTAGAGTCCATGTTAGTGTTAAAGAAGGATGCAATACCGGCGCTAGTAAAGTTAGCGAGCCCATTGTGCCCACTAAATAACTGGAATACATTCCAACTAATACCCGACTGCCCTGCGACCGAACCAAGATCTTGATCGCCACCGGCATAACCAAATATCTGCTCACTAGTGGTGACATAGTCCGCCTCAATTTCGACACCGTCGGGGCTCATATAAGATAAGCCGACGGTAGCACCACTGGGAATGGTAATAACAAATTCCTCACCATCCGACGCATAGTCAACGGTAGTTTTAGCCGCAATAGAAGTATCGCCTTCAAACCACCCGAGGTTGCCATTCGAATTGACAGCAACAGTGATGTCCATCGAACCCGACACACCCGCCGCTGGAATCGACTTAATATCTAGGTTAAAAACAGGTACCAGGCCGGGATCTGTAACATCAGCAGCCATGAGCTTATTGAGGTTGTTAACACTAAACGCCCCGTTTTGGCCATATAACGCGACATTTACAACATCTCCGGTGTTTGAGTCCGTAGTCTGTTGCATACCTCCATACTCAAGTCGCATAAACGACTTGGCGTCCGCCTCACCATTAATAAAGTCGGTAACCGCAGCGCCATTTTCACCCAATTTAAAACCAGTTGCCTGGATTGCGTTATCAGTGAGCCAAAATTGGTCAGTGGCCTCAGCCATGCTTTGGAACTGCTGATTGAATACCTGAGTGGCAGTCACGTCTTCCTTGAGATGGGAACCAACATCAGCGAAGGGGCTGGACACTGTAGATGCGCCGTCAGCGACAGATTCGGTGAAGGTTTGCTGGACAGCTGCGCCATCAATACAGTCACGGATACAGTAAAGAGTTTCAGTGATATCGCTGGCCGACACTATAGATGTTGTCTCTGTGCGGACGCCTGCAGCAGCGGTTGCTGATGCTGGCGCCGCCAACGCTTCGGCAGAGATGTCATACCACTGGCGAGTATCATGAGACCAAACACCCATCTGTCTGACATATTTGTAGTACCAGTCGTCAGTCTCAGCGCCTTCTTCTTTAGCCATCGTGGTTTGCCACTCGGCAAGAGTAAAGATAATCGGTGTATCGAGAACTGTGGTTTCGTATCCATTGGAGAAACTAACACCCGTGGTGAACGTAAACTGACCGGAACCATCCTCTGCACCGTCTTTCTCAAACACACCCTCATACTCGTCGTGCGCCAGAGTACCGAACAGGTTAGTAAACTCCGCTAACCACCAATCATCCCTTACATACATAACCACGCTCAAACCATCAAGGTCGTTTAACGCAATGTAGGAGGTATCTCGCTTCTCAATCCGAATATCGGTAGAAGTAAGGTTGTAGGTTTCAGGTCCCGACGTTGTAGTCTTGTCGCCGTAGGTCTCACGCGTAAATTCCGTCGATTCGTCAATCAATGCGCGACCCGTAGGCTCTAACCATACACCCCAGAAATCGGCCCAAGCGTGGACACGCTGCGTCTCACCATTGCTATCCACGACATCGGCATACAGTGGAAATGCTGAATTAGTAATCGGCAGCCTCTCACCATCGTCCGTGTAAACACCGTAGCGATGCACATTCCTCTGGGCCTTGGTGATGTCAGTGCTATAGCAGGTCTCCCCTTTTTGAAGATCAATGTCATCTAGGCTATTAATGGCATCAGTAAAATCAGTCCATTCGTATTGATTCGTCTCTGAGTTAAAATCTTCTCTGGTAGCCGATAGAAGTTTTTGACAAAAAGCCTTATCCGCGACACTGATGTAGTACTGATAGTACGCAGCAACCTCGAAATTTTCACCACTACAATTAGCACAACCTCGCGCGCTATAAATACCAACTGTGTCACCGTTGGCTTTCTTGATGCTACTTATTTCTTCCTGACCGGCATCAGCTCTGTATTTTAATGAATTGGCAGACGCTTCAAGATAGGCGGAGCCATAAACGCCGTACCCTTCAACGTACTCATCAAAGCGCAGAGTGAAGTCGCCGTTGGGTGCAGTAGCCGAAGGCCCCGCATTTTGATTAATAGCCATAAAGATAGTTGCGCCGCCACTACCCTCTTCATCTTCTTTGGAGCCATCGGTACCATCGTCAAAGTCGCCACCCTCGTCAAAGTCGCCACCCTCGTCATAATCGCCATCCTCGTCATCATCTCTTTCGATAGGAACCCAGGCTACGGCTTGCACAGGCGATGCTGTGTCAGTACGCGTGACCCTAACGATAGCGGGAAGCCCTGTTTTTCCTGAGGCAGTAACACCGCTGGCCGAGGCTGCGGTCGTAGACGATGCCGAACTGGTAGGCGTTGCCGCAGCTTGGTCAGAGGACGCATCTGAAGCCCCCTCACAGTCATCTTCATACAAAGTTGCCGAGTAGGCACCCTTGTTTACAAAGGCGTCTGCTCGCGCAGCTGAAGCAATACACAGCAGAAAGTTAAGGTCTTCTATAGTTTGATTTAACTGCTGGCCCTCAACATAAAACTGTTGCGGGTCATTCTCAAAGGGAGTGGCCACAACGACGGGAGAGACGATGGACCCTAACAATAATAGATTTTTTAATAATTTCATTTTCTTACTCCGTCTCAATGACTGTGACCGATCTCGGCAAGGCATACCCTTGAATCGAGGCAGCTGCAATTACAGATACTGTACGAGTAGCAGTACTCGTATTGCCTGCGGCATCAGTGGCGCTGTAGGTGATCGTATAATCACCTACGGTAGCGGTGTTAACTGCGGTAGAACCGGTTGCAGTCACTGCGACAGTCCCATCGACCGCATCCGAGGCTGTTGCACCTGCGTCTTGGTACGTAGCATCTTTTGCCACATTGACTGAAGCACTGCCGGTGATAACAATGACTGGTCCAGTGGTGTCCACATCAGGTCCAGCGACCGCTGTAACCGTCACCGTTCGGGTAACGGCTGTGGCAGCGTTGGCGCTGCTGTCGGCGACTGAATAAGTGAGTGTATAAACACCAACGGTAGCCGTATCTACAGTGCCTGTTGTGGTCACAGTCAAAGTGCCGTCTACCGCATCTGTAGCCGTAGCGCCCGCATCGGTGTACGTCGCGTCTTTCTCGAGGCTAATGGCCGCAGAACCCACGAGGGAAATGACAGGCGCTGTAGTATCAGCAACCGTCACTGTCCGAGTGACTGCAGTAGCGGCATTGCCGCCGCTATCGCTGGCGGTATAAGTTAGCGTGTAAGTTCCCGCTGTAGAGGAGTCCACGGTACCTGCAGTGGTCACAGCCACTACGCCATCAACAACATCTAAAGCGGTTGCTCCCGCATCGGTATAGGCAGTGCCTTGCTCAAGCGCAACCGTAGCTGCACCAAGCAATGTGATTCTAGGCGGCAGTGCTGTAAACAACGTTGCAACACTGGAATTAGTAACAAAAGCCTCAGTGGTGATAGTGCCCTCGACTAGGGCAACGATCGAGGCTTGCACAGTCTCTTGCACGGCCGTAACAATATCAGCAGCAGAGGCAGAGGTTGGATCGATCTCAGGATCTGCAATCACCTCGTTCACTGCTGCAATACTGTCCGCTACAGCAGCAATCACAGCCGCACTTGCGGCACCGTCAGTCACTAAGACAGTGACTGACTCTGTAACAATTGACTGCAGTGAAGCCGGCGAGGATAGGCTAAAGCTGGCATCGGTAGATGCCGCTGCGATTTTAGACGCCACAGCCTTAGCCACATCAAGTACAGAAGTTTCTGCGGTTTGACTGCTCGCCGTTACACTGCTAATTGCCTGCATAACACCGGCAATTTGCTGGCTAACCCGTTGGGCTGCTAGCGCACCTGCGTCACCAGATTCGGCTAACGCCCAACCGTCCGCGGCCAATAATTCCTCAGCCGACCCCGTAATACCAAGAGAGGTAAGAAATGCGGTTTTATCTGTTTCACTCTCAATGCCTACCAACACAGTAGTCAGTGGCGTAATCGCCACGGTAGCGACAGCAGAGGCAACTTCTGACACCAGTGCCAAATCAGGCAGTACTTTGCCTGTCTGAGTATCCGTTCCGCCGATAGAAACAATCGACGCTGGATAGCTTAGGGGAACTGGCAGGGCATAATTACCCTGGGCATCCGTTGAAACGAACGCTTCGTCATCATTTTGAACGCCGTCACCATTGGCATCAATAAACACCTTAGCGCCGCTTACCGGACCATCGACCACTCTACCTTCAGTAGCATTAGCAACGGTTATGGCCACTGCGTAGGAGGTTTCATTAACAGAATCTGAGGCAACAACGCTTACGTTGTAGACGTTGTCAGTATCCGAATCAAGTGGAGCCTCGAAGTCAGGCACAGTATTAAAGGTAAGGTCACCCGCTGCAGACAGCGTCATAACCGATGCATCAGTACCAGCCAATGAAAGTGTTACTGTTCCATCCTCAGGGTCGGAGGCACTATATGCATTAGTAAGCTGAACCCCTTCGAGGACTGCTATGGTTTGATCACCCGTAACAACAGGCTCCAAGTTTGATGCAGCCGTTTCACTTCCACTTCCGCTTCCACCGCAAGATGCAAGAACAAGGCACACCACGGGAACTAGCCCGAAACCTTTTAGATGATACATTTAGAAACCCTCATTAGTTTGTCTAACCTATGTTTGGTATTTTTTTGTTTTTCTTAAATTAAAATCTTGGACGCTCAGGCTTAAATCCTTAGATCTAGACCGCAATTGAACCATACAAATTTATATTTTTTAATATTCAAAAACCAATAGAGTATTAAATCATGAATACATTATTAATACTGAGAATAATAAATGTTAAATATTGCCAGCTGATAGATTGTCAAGACAAAACCTATTAAAAGCTCATATCAAAGGGTATTAAGGCTCTTATAACTCAACAATTAAAGAAAGAAAACGGGGTTTCCGGCGGACCCTTGGATAGATATATTCAAATATAGATTGTATTGTTTTCTATTCATATTGTCTTTTTAAGCGGAATCGACCGTTCGGCATTACAGGAGATATCCTCCCTGAATCTACGGTGAGTGGCATGTTTTTGGCTAACAGAGAAGTATATTTTTGGTGGAGAGAGACATGCTTTTGGTGGAGAGAGGCGTGCTTTTGGTAGAGAGAGAGGGATTGATAAATAGCAGGCTGAAGCCTGCTATTTAGTCCTGCGGACCGCCTTCGGCGCCCAAAATGCATGCGCATTTAGTGATTGCTAGCTCGCTAAAGCGCGCTAAAAAGTCCTTTGGACCGCCTTCGGCGCCCAAAATGCTTTCGCATTTAGTGATTGCTAGCTCGCTAAAGCGCGCTAACAAGTCCTGCGGACCGCCTGCGGCGTCCAAAATGCTTTCGCGTTTAGTGATTGTTAGCTCGCTAAAGCGCGCTAACAAGTCCTGCGGACCGCCTGCGGCGTCCAAAATGCTTTCGCATTTTGTCGAACCGCGAGGGGTCTCACCCGCCTATCGCCGGCAAAAAAAATCCCCCGCATCTGCGGTGCGAGGGATTGTTTTTGGCGGAGAGAGAGGGATTCGAACCCTCGAAACGCTATTAACGCTTACACACTTTCCAGGCGTGCTCCTTAAGCCACTCGGACACCTCTCCGTAAACTTTTGCCGTTTTCTGAACTATCAACTAGTCAGCAGCGCGGCCTGCTTTTTACGTCAGCTTTCTCTTCAACAGCTGGTCTTTTACAGCGGTTTTCGAGGGTCGCAACTGTACACAACCAATCCTGCAAAAGCAATGAGCACGCAGTTTTCAGGCGACATCCCTGATCCGGTGCTAGACTAAAGTCATGACATGGAATGAGATTGTATATCCGTCGCCGAAGTTGCAGGAGCTCTATCGGTTGGCGCTCTCGATTTGCGCCGCTACTATTTTGCTGGGTGCCTGGGGGGATATTAACTATCACCCCGCTTTACTCGCGGTTCTACCTGCCCTCTTTATCTATCAATTCAGTAGCTACTTTACCGCCAATGAGTCGATCCCATTGCGCAGAAGGCAGCGGCTGGCAGTAATTATGGAGCTTATTGATGGGTTAATTACCGGTTGCCTGATGGCCTTCGTGGGTTTTGACCCTATTGTTGTTCTCGGCCTTGGGCTGGCCTTCTTAGTCACTATCGTCGGCTCTCTAAAGCCTACCTCTCCCCTTGATCTATTCGGCCTATTTACTGGGGCTGGGCTGACTTATTGGCTTTCGCCTGTTGCCATTACACCCGGCATTGGTACTCAGCTGTTTATTCTTATTGTGGCCGCCGGTTATGCACTGCTGCAAACCAATATGGCTCGTCACACCCATTTTTTGTTGGCGGATCAGCATGATTCTGTATTGCGGCAGAATGAATGGTTAACTCTTCGAACCTTTAGGCTATCCAAGTACCTGTCCCCTGCTCTGCGCAAGGCTATTTTGACGGGCAAGGATGTGCGCGCGGAAACCCAGGAGAAAACGCTGACGATTTTCTTCTCGGACATGGAGGGTTTCACTAAGCTTGCCGAGGAGCTTGATCCCGAGCAGTTAACGGACCTGCTCAACACCTACCTAACCGAGATGTCTGAAATTGCTTTTCGATTTGGTGGCACTATCGACAAGGTGATTGGCGATTCAATTATGGTGTTTTTTGGTGATCCTGAAAGTCGTGGCATTAAGTCTGATGCCATTACCTGTGTGTCTATGGCCATCGCCATGAAACGGGCCATGGAGGAGCTGCAGGTAAGATGGCGGGCCGATGGTATTGAAAACCCTCCGGCGCTGCGTATGGGCATTAATAGTGGCGTCTGTAAGGTGGGCAACTTTGGTACTGAGAACCGTCTTGATTACACGTTGCTTGGCCGTGCGGTCAATCTGGCTAGCCGTCTAGAGTCATCGGCTGAGAGCAATGAAATTCTTATCTCTAAAGACACGTACCAGCTAATTAAAGACGCTGTGCACTGCATTGATAAAGGCCAGATCCCCATCAAGGGCTTTGCTGATGCAGTCGATGTTTACAGCGCTGTTGATCTGCATAAACATTTAAAGACCGACTGCCCAGCTCAAAGACAACGTCAGGCTCTGGCTTAGAGCTATTAACTTAAGGAGCAGCTAGCTAAAGAGCCCTCAGCTAAAGAAGAGCCCTCAGCTAAATAAAGAGCCCTCAGCTAAAGAAGAGCCCTCAGCTAAATAAAGAGCCCTTAGCTAAAAAAGAGCCCTCAGCTAAGTAAAGAGCCCTCAGCTAAGTAAAGAGCCCTCAGCTAAGTAAAGAGCCCTCAGCTAATAAGAGCCCTTCAGCCCGAAACAAGACGCTCCCCTTAACCTCAACCTTAACCTCAGCCTAGTTTTCGTAAACCGACATTGGCGGGCAAGAGCACACCAGATTTCTGTCTCCAAATACATTGTCCAAACGACCCACCGGTGGCCAGTATTTGTTGTCACGCAAAGAATCCAAAGGATAGGCTGCCTGACTTCGAGTATACGCTCTGGTCCACTCATCGCCAGTGACTACCGCAGCAGTGTGAGGAGCGCTTACTAGCGGGTTGTCGTCCAGCTGGAACTCACCATTGGCCACCTGATTAACTTCCTGTTTAATCGCGATCATCGCATCGCAGAAACGGTCTAGCTCAGCCTTTGACTCGCTCTCTGTGGGCTCAATCATTAATGTGCCAGACACGGGGAATGACATAGTCGGGGCATGGAATCCATAATCAATAAGGCGCTTGGCAATATCATCAACGCTGATACCCACATCATCTTTAATCGGTCGCACATCGAGAATACATTCGTGGGCCACTCGGCCATTGGCGCCGGTATAGAGCACCTGATAATGGTCTTGCAGTCGATTGGCCATATAGTTAGCATTCAAAATCGCCACTTCGGTTGCCTGCTTAAGACCCGCCCGACCCATCATGCGAATATACATCCAGGTAATAGGCAGAATACTGGCGCTGCCAAAGGGTGCCGCTGAAACCTGAGCACCGCGACGGTCGCCACCCTCAACTTCCTTGGGTAAAAATGGCTCTAAATGTTTGCCTACACCGATTGGGCCGACACCTGGGCCACCGCCACCATGAGGAATGCAGAACGTTTTGTGCAGGTTGAGGTGGGATACATCGCCACCAAACTTACCTGGCTGACAGACACCGACCATGGCATTGAGGTTGGCACCATCGATATAAACCTGACCGCCATGATCGTGAACGATCTGACAGATTTCTTTAATACCCTCTTCAAACACGCCATGAGTCGACGGATAGGTAACCATAATCGCAGCTAGATTCTCGCTGTGAGTCGCCGCCTTCTCTTTCAGGTCGTCAATATCCACATTGCCCTGATCATCACATTTAGTGACCACGACCTGCATGCCACACATCTGTGCTGACGCGGGGTTAGTACCATGGGCTGAACTAGGAATTAGACATACTGTTCTATGGGTATCACCACGACTTTCATGGTAACCACGAATTGCCAGCAGTCCTGCATACTCGCCCTGAGAGCCTGCATTGGGCTGTAAAGACATGGCGTCGTAACCGGTTGCTGCACAGAGCATAGACTCAAGCTCATCAATCATGGCGCGGTAACCGCCGGTTTGATCATGGGGCGCAAACGGGTGCATATTGGAAAATTCAGGCCAGGTGATGGGTAACATTTCCGCCGTGGCATTTAACTTCATGGTGCAAGAACCGAGAGGAATCATGGCGCGATCTAGGGCGATATCTTTGTCCGCCAATTTACGCAAATAACGCAGCATCTCCGTTTCGGAATGGAAGCTATTAAAGGTTGGATGGGTTAAAAATCCATCGGTACGAATCAAATCATCCGGCAATGCAGCGGCAACTTCTGCAGCCAATGCATCCAGATCCAAGCTGTTTTCACCGAGTAAAATATCCCAGAGGGCAATAATATCTTCAGTGCCTGTGGTCTCGTCAATTGAGAGACCAATATGCTCTGCATCAATCTGACGCAGATTCATTTCACGCTCAGCAGCCGCCTTAATAATGGCATCGGTGCCGCTGCCGGTATTCAATGTCAACGTATCAAACCAATGCTTATTGGTTGGAACCATACCGTTTAGGCGCAGCCCTTCAGCCAACACCGATGTCAGCAGATGGACCCGCTGGGCAATACGTTGCAGCCCTTCAGGACCATGATAAACCGCATACATGCCAGCAATTACTGCCAACAGAACCTGGGCTGTGCAGATGTTAGACGTCGCCTTCTCACGGCGAATATGCTGCTCGCGAGTTTGCAGCGCCAAACGATATGCCGGGTTGCCATTGGCATCCTGAGACAGGCCAACCAAACGACCGGGCAAATTGCGCTTATAGGCTTCTCGCGTTGCCATGTAGCCCGCATGGGGGCCACCAAAGCCAAGAGGAACACCAAAGCGCTGGGTAGTACCAATAGCAACATCGGCACCCAGTGAACCTGGTGATTCAAGTAATACCAAACTTAGAATATCGGCGGCCATTACGGCTAGGCCTTTCTGCGCCTGAACCTTACCGATAATATCGCGGTAGTCACGAACCTCACCGCTGGCGCCTGGATACTGCAGCAAAATACCAAAGGCTTCACCATCGAAGTCTGCAGGGTCTGCGACTTCGACGCCAATGCCCATTGGCTCAGCACGGGTTTTAATCACTTCAATGGTCTGGGGCAGACAGTCGCTATCGACAAAGAATCGCGAAGACTTTGATTTCGACATACGCTGACAGAGCGCCATGGCTTCTGCCGCTGCGGTGCCCTCGTCCAACATTGAAGAGTTAGACATTTCCATGCCAGTCAAATCAGAGATCATGGTCTGAAAGTTAATTAATGCTTCTAGACGACCCTGGGAAATCTCTGGCTGATACGGCGTATAGGCTGTGTACCAAGCAGGGTTTTCCAAGATGTTACGCTGAATAACATTCGGCGTAATGGTGCCGTAGTAGCCCTGACCAATAAAAGATTTAAAGACCTTGTTGTGGCTGGCAATTTCACGGAGCTCGGCCAGTGCCTGAGCCTCGGTACAGCCATCAACAATCGCCAAATCCTCTGTCATCGCAATGGCTTCAGGAACCACCTGCTCTGTCAGTTCCTGCAAATTGCCGCAGCCTAGGGCGCTGAGCATCTGCTGCTGGTCTTCAGTGCTGGGGCCAACATGGCGGGCAATAAATTCTGCGGCATTTTGCAGGTCAGCTAACGTGCGTTTCTTCTGTAACATGGGGTCGCTCCGAATACTTGTGTGGGCCTGGTTAATATGGATTTAGGCGTTACTGGCTACAAATTGTTGATACTCGTCACTGCTCATAAAGGCAGAGGTATCTACGTCGCCATCCAGGGCTAACTTAAACATCCAACCATCGGTCTGGGGTGCACTGTTTAATAAGTCAGGGCTCTCCGCTAGGGCCTCATTCACTGCAGTCACGGTGCCAGTCAGGGGTGAGTTAATCTCACCCGCTGCTTTTACTGACTCAACCACCGCGGCTTCGTCGCCCGCGCTCAATTCAGCGCCAACATCAGGAAGCTCAACAAAAACAACATCTCCAAGCTGCTCCTGAGCAAACTCGGTCACACCGATCGTGGCCACGTTATCTTCAATCTGTAACCACTCATGATCTTCTGTATAGATTGCATCCGTCATATCAAACACCTTTTAAATTTAGGATTAACCGCGAAAGTAACGCTGGGGAACCAGCGGCATTTTAGTCACAGTAATGGGCCGTGGCTTACCACGGACCAGCGCATTAAGTTGGGTTCCAACCACCGCTAACGCTGTGGGCACATAACCCATGGCGACAGGTGCCTGTAACGTGGGGCCAAAGCCGCCGCTGGTAATAACGCCGACAACAGTGCCTGCCTCATCAATAATTTCTGCCCCTTCACGGACCGGCGCACGGCCATCGACCAAAAAGCCAACACGCTTTTTACTCACGCCATTGGCGATCTGATCAAGAATAACCTCGGCACCTAAAAAGCCGCCTTCGTTGGCACCGCCAGCGCGACGTGCCTTACTAATGCTCCAGATAATTCCAGCTTCGACTGGCGACGTGTTCTCATCCATATCGTGGCCATAGAGGCACAACCCAGCTTCAAGGCGCAGAGAGTCTCGGGCACCAAGACCAATCCATTCAACCGCATCAAAATCCAGTAAAATATCTGCCAGAGCCAGTGCATCAGCAGTATCTACCGATATCTCAAAACCATCTTCGCCGGTATAACCAGAGCGGGTGATATAAACCTCGATACCCTCAATGCTGGCATGACCGCCATTCATAAATACAAGAGCATTAGCCTCAGGCACTAACTCGGCCATCACTTCTTTGGCGCGAAGCCCTTGAAGAGCCAGTAAACCACGATCTGCCAAATAGGTAATTTCAAAGTCTGGTAAATGCTTTTGGATGTGCGCGATGTCCTGCTCCTTACAACCGGCATTGACCACCAAAAAGAAGCTGTCTTCGGTCCAGCGGGTCACAATCAAATCGTCCAGCACCCCGCCCTGCTCATTGGTGAGCGTGGCATAGGTCTGCTGGTTAATACCGAGAGACTGGAGGTCAACAGGCATCAACTGCTCAAGTGCTGCTGCAGCACCCTCACCCTTAACAATCACCTGACCCATATGAGAGACATCGAACAAACCCGCGTTATCTCTACAGTGTAGGTGTTCCTGCATAATACCTTCGCTATATTGCACCGGCATAAGGTAGCCAGCGAAAGGCACCATCTTGCCTCCAGCAGCTACGTGATAATCATGAAAAATTGTTTTGCTAACCACAGGTTCTAGGGCCATAAGATTGGTTTCCACAGAGTCGAACAAAGTTAGTTTGAAACAGCTATATAAGCCTTAATAGGGTATTTTAGGCTGATCCTTATAATTTGTTAAATTAATAGATACAATACCAGCATTAATAATATTAATAGTTGAACTCTTCTCTAAACGGTGGCCATGATGAAAAATTTACCCATGGATTTACTCCGCGCCTTTGTCTCGGTAGCGCAGCTGAATAGCTTTACCAAAGCGGGAGAAATACTGGGTCGATCCCAGCCTGCTATTAGCCTGCAGATAAAGCGTCTGGAGGAACTAGTGGATGAATCCCTGCTGGCTCGCAACGGTAAAAACCTTGAGTTAACCGAGGCTGGAGAAAGCCTCTATGACTACGCCAATCAGATTCTTACCCTCAATGACCTGGCCATTAGCCAGCTGACTAAGAGCAGTATCACCGGTAAAATTCGTCTCGGTATCCCCAGCGAATTTGCCACGGTACTGCTGCCAAAAATCGTCAGTCGTTTTGCTAAGGCCTATCCCAATGTAACCTTGGAAGTGAATTGTGAACTGAGTAAGCATCTTCTCTCTAAAGAGGGTAAGGCCAGCCATGATTTGATACTCGCCCTTGAAGACAAACCCTCGACAACAGGATCAGATCTGGTTAAAACCGATGAGTTGGTATGGGTCGCCAGTGCCGATCACAATGCACAGAAAGTCTCTACTGTTCCGCTGATAGCCGCGGCAGAGGGCTGCATCTATCGGCACCGTGCGATTCATGTTCTGGATAGGTCTCAGCAGCCCTGGCAGATTGTCTACACCAATCCAGATTTAACCGGTATTCAATATGCGATTCAGGAAGGTCTAGGGGTGACCGTGTTGGCCAAGAGTACGGTGCCCGAAAATCTTAAGATATTAACCCCGTCCGCACGCTTCCCTGACCTAGGGAAAGTCGGCATTAGCCTGATATGTTCAAGCAGAAATAAAAAGAATAAGGCTGTTAACCTGCTAATAGAATTTTTGAGAACTAGCCTTGCTTAGATCGACAAAACTGTCGTTTCTTAGAACCTCGTCATTCTTGAAAATCCGTCATTTCTTGAAAATCCGTCATTTCTTGAAAATCCGTCATTTCTTGAAAACCCGTCATTCTCGCGAAGGCGGGAATCCATTCCATGGTAAAAGCGGGAT
>ENA-OQVM01000316-OQVM01000316.1-marine-metagenome-genome-assembly--contig:-NODE-316-length-78488-cov-3.844754_pt1 | contig 78488 bp, 70 predicted proteins | sample MGYA00237776_ERZ505498 | MGnify/ENA primary metagenome ERZ505498 (study PRJEB26159, sample SAMN06265151) | marine metagenome | isolation source: Helgoland LTER site | place: Germany:Helgoland, sampling... | reverse complement strand
ATTTGTTTTAAAAACAGTGTCGCATCCCAGTTAGGCTCATGGCGAAAGTTACCAATACTGATGAAATGCTGTCTATCTGAATAGCTGTTTTGTGACGGTACAAAGTTTTGTAAGTCCAGCATAAAAGGGCAGTGTAATAGGATATGTTCGGGCACCCCATAATGATTTTTCAACAACTCCAATTCATAATCAGAAATAATCAAACTCAAATCACAACGAAATATGGCGGCTATTTCACGTTTAGCAATATCACTATTCAAATCGAGTTTTGTTAAATGTCTGTTTTGTTTTAACGTTTGATGCCTAGCATAGCGAAGTGAATGCAATCTTCGGTGTCTAAAATACGCATTGCATCAGGACAATATTTTTTCACCCGCCAGCCAAATTGTTCCTCAAGCATAAAGCGGTCGAATAACACCATGTTGGGATTGAGTTCACTGATAAAGTCATCAAAGCTACTGCAATTAAGTGCCACGGTTTTTTCGTCGATACCCAACTCAGTTAAGTCTACCTTGTGTTCGCCTTGCTGGGCAGGGCTAGCAAAAGTAATCTGCCAACCTTGGTGGTTAAAGAAGGTCAGTAAACTTAGCATATGGCTGCCAGCAGCTGATGAATTAGGCTCAGGCCATACGTAACCAAGCACTAGTAATTTTTTAATACTTTTAATATTCACAAGCTAAAACTCATTGTTTGGCAACCTTTACACAATTTCTTCCCGCTTTTTTTGCGGCATACAGGGCAATGTCAGCTTGTTTCATTATGATTTCAAAATCAGAATGTTCTTTTGTTCGCTGTGCAACACCCAAGCTGGTGGTGACTGTAACTACTTTTTCTTTAGATACTTTTTTAGCTGGAAATTTATTTGGTAAATGTTTTGGGGTTTAGGTGGGCGAGGGTTGGCTCCAACAGTAATATTGTAATCAGCGATGGTTTTGCGCACTAATTCCACAAAAGGCATCACCTCTTTAGATATTTTACGGTGAAGAATTATAATAAATTTTTCACCGTGAAATCGAAGTTTTTTTCCTCCTTCTGTTACTTTATCTAATTTACTGGCTACTAATTTTAAGACTTCATCGCCTACATGATGGCTGTAAGTATCGTTAACCTTTTTGAAATGGTCAATATCATACATCACCACAGTGTATTTTCGCCCAAGGGTTTGCACATATTGCATCAATGCTCGCCTAGAGGTAATACCTGTTAGTTCATCCTTAAAGACCATAGTAAATCTATCTTTGAGTACTGAATAACAAAACAAGCCTGCAAAACTCACTATTGTGTTCAAGCCAAAATTGACATTGCTATAGATATGCATAAATGCACTTAATGCCAAAGCAAAATACAATGCGTTATGGGTGTTATCTATTTTTAACCATAACCTAATCATGCCAAGCATTAACCCAACTATTAGCAGTAAACTATTAAAGGGTGTAACGAAGGAACGTATATCAGGAAATAGTCGGAATAATTGGCTGTCTATAGAGGTTAACCACGTGTGGCTGACGAACTGTAATGATGGAATGGATAACCAACTCAATACAAATAACACCAATAAAACAACTAAACTGAAACATAAGTTTAGGGCAGAAAATCCTTTATCTTTGCTATATAACAAAAATACAAAACCAAATAAGGTACCGCTGTATGTCACTTCCAGCAATTCTGGTGATAATGTTAATTCTTTGTTGGCGGCGACAGTAAAAAGTAGTAAACAAGCATATACCAGTCGGCTGCGTCCAAATTGCCATGCAATCATCGCCGCAATGACCGAGATGGCATAACTCATCCACCAAAGGTTTACTAACAAGTTTACCATCAATTCAGTGTTGAAAAAATAAATGAAGCACTAAAAATAAGTAATGAAGGAAAGAATAACCAACAAAAATAAGTCAATCTAGACAATAAGGGTGACGATTTAGTAGTCAATGATAACACCCGCTTCGATTAAAAATGAATAAACAAACGACGATATTATAAGTGAAACTATCCAGTGACTGAAAGCTTTGTGATAAAGAATTATAAACATTAATACTTAAACCAGAAAATACCGTTCATCAATGACATGTTTTTTCCAACGGGAGCAACGTACTTATGGCAGAGTCATCGCTCTACTGATGTCCTAGCAGGCATTTTTTAAAGCTTCTATGGCTTTTATGATTTTTGTTTATGCTGTTCTTTGCTTGGTTTTTTGATTCTAGTAAGCAAACAGGTAATACCTGAACGGTCATGAAATACGGAATGTTGTCTTTGATTAGAGGTAAACTAACACTAATGACCCCAGTAATATTTTAGATGTTCATTGTACAACTATTAAGAACTAAATAACGTTACTTTAAACCTGCTCTTTCAACTCATCGACCCATAAAGCGGTTGCACCGCAAACTGCTACTGGCATCACTAAAAAATTAACAATGGGGATCAGCGAAAATATACTGACAATGATCCCAAAACTAAAACTTTGAGAGCGGTTGTTTTGTAATACCCGTTTCATATCTTTAAACGACACTTTGTGATTATCAAAGGCATAATCACAATACTGAACGGCCATCATCCAAGCAGAGAACAAAAACCATATTACTTGTCCGAATACAGGCAATATAAAAAACAATAACAAAAAGCCAATGGCTCTTGGTATGTAATAGGTGAACTTTGACAGTTCACGCCATAATGTGCGTGGTATGTCTTTAAATACATCAGTTAAACCGGAGTTGTCCATACGTTGGCCTGTAAGGTGTTGTTCTACTTTTTCAGCTAACAACCCATTAAAAGGAGCGGCAATCCAGTTCGCTAAGGTACCAAATATTAAAGCAAAGACTAACAAAATAGTGATCACGGCGATCGGCCAAATGATGTAACTTAAACCGTCTTTTAACCAACTCAACCATTCCCAATCGGGAATGAGATCCGTTAACCACAAAATACTGCTGCTGATCTCACCAAACAAATAGTAAAAACCTGCTGAAAACAAGATAAGATTAATGGCCAACGGGAAAAATACGAAGCGTTTCAATCCTTTGGTGGTGATTAATCTAAAACCTTGAAAAAAATAATCCATATGTCACCTGTAATGCAGGTTGTTTGCAATGTTTTACTTGAATGAAAAACAACCTTTTTTATTAAATATATTGATGACATTATACGTAACTTCGACAATGGCGCAAAACGTCAATTGTTACACTTGATGACTTTTGGTACATTCAATCTAAGAAGTAAAAAAATAATAACAATTTTCGGAATGACTTCATTTTCATATGCGCTTAAAAAAAATAAAGTTAGCTGGGTTTAAGTCCTTTGTTGACCCAACCACTATCCCTTTTCCAGACGATATGACTGCGGTTGTCGGGCCTAACGGCTGTGGCAAGTCCAACGTGATTGATGCTGTGCGCTGGGTCTTAGGTGAAAGCTCTGCTAAAAATCTACGTGGCGCTTCTATGACGGACGTTATTTTTAACGGTTCCACTTCTCGTAAACCTGTATCACAATGCAGTGTTGAATTAGTGTTTGATAATTCATCAGGGCGGATTCAAGGTGAATATGCGGGTTACAACGAGTTGTCAGTTAAACGTATTGTAACTAAGGAAGCACAGTCGAGTTATTTGCTAAACAACACAAAGTGTCGCCGCCGTGACGTGACGGATTTATTTTTAGGCACAGGTTTAGGCCCCCGTAGTTACGCGATAATCGAACAAGGCATGATCTCCCGCTTGATTGAGTCTAAGCCTCAAGAGCTAAGAGTCTTTATTGAAGAAGCTGCAGGCGTTTCTAAGTACAAAGAGCGGCGCCGAGAAACTGAAACCCGTATTCAACATACTAAAGAAAACTTAGAGCGCCTAGAAGACGTTCGTGGTGAATTAGGCCAGCAATTAGAAAAACTACAACGTCAAGCCACTGCCGCTAAACGATACAAAGAGCTCAAGCAAAATGAGCGCCGTTACAAAGCTGAATTAGCCGCTATTCGCTGGTTACAGCAGAGTGCAAAAATCGATACGCTAGAATTAACTATCGCCCAAAAAAATGCCGATATCGATGCTTACGTGGCCATACAGCGTAATGAAGAAAAAGACATTGTTGAATTTAAACAACAGCAACAAGATTCTAAACAACAGCTAAATGATATTCAGCAACAAATGTTTAAAGTGAGTACCGATATAACCCGTATTGAACAGAATCAGATCCATACCAAACAAAGACGTCAGCAAATTGAACAAGAATCCAACGCCCTGCAAGTCGCTGTTACTGATAATGAAGCCCATCATCAGCACAACTTTGAAAAAATTGAGGTGTTATCAGAGCAGATTTTATTGGCTGAACCAGAAAAACAATTATCTGAAGATCAGGTAGAGCAAGCAAAAAGTGACTTGCTTGAAGCAGAAGAGCAATTTAGCCAGCAACAACATCAATGGCAAAAGCAAGATCTATATTTTAATCAAGTTAAACAACAAGCACAAAGTTGTCATGGCAAAATTCAGTCTTTGATGTCTATGCAAATGCGAACTAAGCAGCGTATTAACGAGCTGAAAGATGAGCTATGTGAAATTTTGGCCGATGAGTTAGCTTCGCAGATAGAAGCTTGCCAAAAAGAAATATTGACGCTTGGATATCAGGCACAACAAAGTTCTGAAAATGCACAGCAAAGTCTGTCCAAACAGAAGAGTGCTCAACTTAACTTGAAACAAGCTGAGCACAACCAAATGAGGGTAATAGGTGACTTACAAAGCATTGAAGCTCAGCTGGCGGCTTTAAATGCATTACAACAAATTAATGAGCTTGATACTAGCTCACAAGAATTTATTCATAAACATCAGCTTAGTAACCAGTCGTGGATACACTCTTTAGATATTCAAAGTGGCTGGGAGGATGCATTCGAAACCCTTACTCAGCTATGGCAGCGTGCCATTGTGCTGCCTGAAAACACTGGTCAGGGTAAGTTAGTTGAATTGTCTGGTTCTGCTTGGTTGTTTCAAGATAACTACATTGATAAATGCACTGCCACCAAACCAGAAAAAAGCATTACGTCTAAATTAAATAATGACACTGTACCCAAATGGTTAACTCATATTATGTATGCTACCGACCTTGAACAAGGTCTGGAAATATTAGCTGACTTGACTAGTTATCAAAGTGTTGTGACCCTCGAAGGTTATTGGTTAGGCCAAGGGTGGATGATTGTAGGTAGTAATGACCAGCAAACAGGCTTGTTAAAACGCGCTAATCAAATTAAACTGCTTGATGCTCAACTTGTAGATGTCAAAAGGAACCTTTTAGATGCAGAGTCATCGGTCAGTGACGCCGAAGGTAAGCTTGGTGTTGCTAAACAAATAGCAGAAACTGACAAGCAGCAATATGAACATCTAAATCTCAATTTACAGCAAACAAAGAATAAAGAGCAATTACTGGCTCAACAACACCTACAAAAAATGGGCCGCAATACTAAATTATCACAAGAATTACTGCGCCAACAAGTTACTTTAGAACAGGAACAGCAACAGCTTGAAGATTTGTCGAAGCAATCAGAAGAGCTGGAACTAACAGTCGACTTGTTACAAGAGCAGCAACTTGAGTTTGAGCAAAACCGAGAGCAGCAACAGCAAAAAATCTCTGATGGTCGTACTAAGCTAGAATCTGTTAAAAATAATTTACATCAATTAGCTTTACACTTACAAAGTATACAAAGTCAATATCAAGGGTTAACCACTAATCAGCAGCGTGAAGCACAGCTATTAAATAACATGCAACAAAAGCTGGTATTATTGAAAGCCGAGTTTGTTGAATTAGCCATGCCCTTGGAAGACCAACAAGGAACGTTACAACAGTTGTTACAACAAAAAAATACTTTGGATATTCAGCAACAAGAGTTAAATGACACACTAGCCACAATAGACGAAAATTTAACAATGGCTGAAAATGGTCAAAAAAGTATTACAAACAAAATTCAGGTTATGCTGAGTGAACTGCAAAGTATTAAAATTGAATGTGAAGGTTACCGCGTTAGAGCCAACAGTGTATTAGAACAACTCCAAGAAATGCAGCAAAACCTTCAATCGGTATTAGACACCTTACCTGATAGCGCAGATGAAAAAAGTTGGCAAACTCTGTTAGATAAAACCATCACGTCTGTGGGTAGACTAGGTGCGGTTAACCTTGCAGCTGTAGAAGAATATGATGTCCAGGCTGAGCGTAAACAACATCTTGATGACCAAAATGATGATTTGGTTTCTGCTTTAGATATACTAGAACAAGCTATACGTAAGATTGATAAAGAGACTCGCACACGTTTTAAAGAAACTTTTAATCAAGTTAATGAAGACCTAAAATTGTTATTCCCTAAGGTATTTGGTGGTGGTACGGCTTATCTTGAACTAACCGATGACGATTTACTCGATACAGGTGTCACTATTATGGCTAGGCCACCAGGGAAGAAAAACAGTACCATTCACCTACTTTCCGGTGGAGAAAAAGCATTGACCGCTTTATCATTGGTGTTCGCTATTTTTAGATTGAATCCCGCGCCATTTTGTCTCTTAGATGAAGTTGATGCGCCTCTGGATGATGCAAATGTAATTCGATTTTGTAAGTTGGTGTCAGAAATGTCAAAAACAGTACAGTTTATTTTTATCACGCACAATAAGATAGCCATGGAAATGGCAACACATTTAACTGGTGTTACAATGGCTGAGCCAGGAGTGTCACGAATGGTTGCAGTAGACGTTGATGAAGCTGTGGCAATTGCTCAGGCCTAATCACAAAATACATTATCCTTTTTAATCAATATGAAAGAAGTACGAGTAAGTTAATGGAAGCAGATGGTTTACGTTGGTCGTTATTAGTAATAGGCAGTTTGGTGATTGTTGGTCTTGCTGTTCATGGCATTTGGCTGTCCCGAAAAAATATAAAGAAGAAATCAACCGCTAGTAAACACAAAAACGAACAGCAGTATCAACCTTCTGGTTGGCAGACTGATACCGATAGTTTTGACGAAAAAGTCAATTATGAGAGCAGCGACACTGATGACGATTTGGATATCAAATCCGATATTGGAGTAGATGAAATTGCAACTGATATAGTTGAAGCAACGTCATCAATAAATGAACTTGATGAATTGGGTTTAAGCGCAGTGCGAGTTGTGCCTGATGCCGAAAAAGTTAATGCAGATACAGAAGCACCAACAAGCAAAATTTATGCGTCTGTAGTGACACAGCCAAAGCCTGAGTATGCTACTAAACACACATCTTCAAAAGTAGAATCCTTATCTATTTCACAGCAACAAGACACATCAAACCATAGTAGTGTATCCCCTAAAGATGTCTCTTCAGATTATTCAGTGTCCTCTCATCATAGCTCAAAAGATAATTATCAAACGCCAGAACCTCCACCCTTTTTATTAAAAAAAGAAGGGCCAGAATCTGAAGTTGATAGTGATTCTAGCGTTTTAGCAGAGCAGCCAACTAATGAAAATCCCTCTGGGGTCTCCGTGCAAAAAGAAGCTGAGAATATACCTAATACTGCCTTAGTTGAAAGCATTAGTTTGACAGAAAAAGCACGTAATTTAGTCAAAATTAAAAAAGTTGCTTCAGTAAAAAAACATCGAGATCCTAAGATTGCTGAAGATCAAATGCATATTGATTTTGATGAACAACCGACTGCTAAACCTGAGCCCAAAGAGGAACTAAAAACTAAGCCAGTAGAGTCAGAGCAACCACAAGTGGTGTTAGTGCTTAATATTAAGTCGGCAGATGATAACCCTATTCTAGGCTCTGCGTTACTTCCTATGTTACTTACTTTGGGCTTTAAATTTGGTGATCAGGATATTTTTCACCGCCATGTGAACTCAAATGGCAAAGGACCGGTATTGTTTAGCCTAGCCAACATGTTTAAGCCAGGTAATTTCGATATAGATAACTTAGAAAACTTTACCACTCACGGCATTTCGTTATTTATGATCTTACCGACTGAAGGTGAGCCTCATCAAGTATTTAACATGATGCATAATGCTGCACGCAAAATTGCTGAAGAGTTTTCAACACAAATATATGATGGCAAGCGCACCTTATTAACAAATCAAAGCTTGCAGCAATATGTGGAAAAAATTCGAGAATTCGAACGTCAACGCCTATTAAGAGACTGACCCATACCACACTATTATTTTTTTACCTTTGGATTAATTTTAGGGTAAATATCACTTATTTTTTACTGGAATGCTTTTATGGCAGCCTCGCAAGATATTATTAAGCATCTCGCTTCACTTAAAATCATTATCTCAGAATATAACTATCAATATTACGTGTTAGACAACCCTAGTGTGCCCGATTCCGAATACGACAGGCAGATGAAAGCGTTACAAGCAATCGAACTAAAATATCCAGAATTGTTGACAGGTGATTCACCAAGCCAAAAAGTCGGAGACATGCCATTACCTGAATTTGAACAGGTGACACATGAATTGCCAATGCTGTCTTTGGATAACGCCTTTGATAAAGAGTCATTTTTAGCCTTTGAAAAGCGTATGCAAGACAGGCTCAAAAACGATGCTGAAATTAGTTACAGCTGTGAACCCAAGTTAGACGGATTAGCTGTCAGTTTGTTATATGAACACGGTATATTAGTTCGCGGAGCGACTCGTGGTGATGGCCGTGTGGGTGAAAATATTACTGCCAACGTGCGTACTATTCGTAATATTCCATTATCCTTGCGTGGTGTTAACTATCCCCAGCGTTTGGAAGTGCGCGGCGAAGTGATCATGACCAGAGACGGCTTTGTGAAGTTAAACAAAACTCAGGTAGAGCAAGATAAGAAAGTCTTCGCCAACCCTCGCAATGCTGCTGCTGGAAGCTTACGCCAATTAGATTCTCGTATTACTGCTAAGCGCCCGTTATTATTTTTTAGTTATTCTTTAGGTTTAGTTGAAAACGAACAATATCCTTTAGCTGATAGCCACTCAGCAAGATTAAAGCAACTCAGCGATTGGGGCTTACCTTTAAGCAAGGAATTACAAGTCGCTCAAGGGGCACAAGCGTGTTTGGATTATTATCAGCATCTAGGTGATATTCGTGACTCACTTAATTACGATATTGACGGTGTTGTTTTTAAAGCCGACAACATTGAATTACAGCAAAAGCTTGGCTTTGTAGCCAGAGCTCCACGATGGGCCATTGCTCATAAATTCCCTGCTCAAGAAGAAATGACTGTGGTGCAAGACGTGGAGTTCCAGGTTGGAAGAACAGGGGCCATTACACCTGTCGCAAGACTAGAGCCAGTATCTGTTGGCGGGGTGACCGTGTCTAATGCTACTTTACATAATGCTGACGAAATTAAACGCCTTGGTTTAAAAGTTGGCGATACCGTGATTATAAGGCGGGCAGGGGATGTAATCCCTCAAGTCGTCTCGGTGATTGTTGATAAACGCCCTGAAGATGCACGAAACATTGTGTTTCCAAAAATGTGTCCAGTTTGTGATTCTGCTATCGAAAAACTCGAAGGTGAAGTGGTAGCCAGATGTACTGGCGGATTATATTGTGCTGCCCAGCTTAAAGAGTCAATGAAACATTTCGCCTCGCGCAAAGCGTTTGATATTGATGGCTTAGGTGACAAGATAATCGAGCAATTAGTCGACCAAAAATTAGTTAAAACCCCAGCTGATTTTTTCAAATTAGAGTTTATGCAAATTTCGAACTTAGAACGTATGGGAGAAAAATCGGCGGCCAACCTTATTAGGTCACTTGAAAAGTGTAAGCAAACCACTCTTGCTAAGTTTATATATTCGTTAGGTATTCGAGAGGTTGGCGAAGCGACTGCAGCTAATCTAGCAGCACATTACTGTGAGTTGGAAGCCATTAAACAAGCCAATATAGACAGTTTGCAAGAAGTGAGTGATGTAGGTGCGATAGTAGCTCAACATTTAGTCAATTTTTTTGCAGAAGATCATAATGTTCAAGTGGTTGATGAGTTATTAGCGTCAGGCATACACTGGCCTAAAATTGAAAAAATCGAGGTGGACTTTTTACCGCTTTCAGGACAAACATTTGTACTGACAGGTACTTTAGAAAAAATGGACAGAAACGCAGCTAAGGCCATGCTTCAATCCTTGGGTGCAAAAGTAGCGGGCAGCGTGTCTGCTAAAACTAGCTGTGTTGTGGCAGGAGAAAAAGCGGGTTCTAAATTGGCAAAAGCCGAAGCATTAGGTGTTAAGGTACTGAATGAGCAAGAAATGATAGATATGTTCGTTGAGCTAGGAGGGATTATCTAGATGCACTGGCCCTGTCGGTGTTAACTCAGATTAGCCAATAGACACAACCCTATTATAATGAAATTTCCTTAACGATTTTGACCACTATTTTAGTGGTGTATGGGGATGTTTTTAAATACACATATTAAACGTATGATCAGTCCTTACCATTTTGTTATTCGCACCTTAATATTTATACTGATTCTGTGTTTTTGGATACGGGTTGTGAGTCGTATTTGCCACGTCATATGTAAAACAGCTTATATTATGGGTTCCTTATTTGCATCGGGGATTGACTGTTATTCTGTTGTTTCTAATCTTAGGGTATTTGGCTGAGCACAAGCGTTATATTTAATTTAGCTTTATAGATCAAGGCTTGGGAGAGTATTGTATGTTTGGTTTGTTAATAGTATTTATATTCGAAATGTGGGAAAACTTTATGCAACCGTCAGTGCCTTTGGGCAACATTTAACCTCTAGCTTACAGACCTGCCTGAATAAATAGTACCTAACTGTCTTACCTATCTAAAAGAGACAAAGGCAAATCTCTATTTTAAGCATTATTTTTAAGTAAAAATATAAGCTAAACAATCTGCTCAGTAATATTTTAGGTCAAATCGTTTTCGATATTCAGTTTTTTAGATTTTTAAATTTTTAAATTTTTAAAATACACGTTGAAACGCCGAATTTGTTGCATTAAAAACCGATCTTTGTGTACCTTAAGCATGTTAATTTTCGATAAAGTTATTAACTCTTTGTTAACATTGGTTGGAATTATGCTTCATAATAATTCATAAAATTCACGTTGAAGGCTGGGTGCCCGCACTTAAAAATTTATAAAGTTTTTCTAATCTTCTGTACTTTATTATCCAGCTCAAAATTCACTTGTTTTCGGCCAGGTTTATGCCTGTTATATTTGCCATATTATTACTGGCATCAAATAAAAGAAGGTGACCATTAATGAATAATCCACGTCGAAATCTGCTTAAAGGTATCGCTTTAACTGGTGCAGCTCTGGGCTCTAATGTCGCTCTTAGTTTTAGTGGCAGAGCATATGAGTCCAAATTATTATTACTTAAAGGTCATATCAATCATTCTGTTGCACGCTGGACATATGGTGATTTGTCAATCGAAGATTTATGTAAGGCGGTGAATACAATAGGTTTTTCAGCGATTGATTTAGTTGGGCCTAAAGACTGGCCAATGCTTAAACGTTATGGCATCGATTCGTCTATGTGTAACGGTGCAGAAATAAATTTAGTTGATGGCTGGATCCATCCGCAGTTTCATGACGAATTAGTCGAACGCTACACCCAGCATATTGATCTGGTTGCCAAGGCTGGATATACAAATTTAGTTTGTTTTAGTGGAAATGCCAGAGGCATGGCAAAAGAAGTGGGACTTAAAAATGCGGTAATGGGTCTTAAACGGATATTACCCCTCGCTCAACAAAAAGGCGTAGTGATACAAATGGAGTTATTTAATAGCAAAATTGATCATCCAGATTACATGGCTGATTCCTCAGATTGGGGAGTGGCTTTGTGCCAAGAGTTGGACTCACCTAATTTTAAGTTGCTATATGACATCTATCATATGCAAGTTAATGAAGGCGATATTATTAGGACTATTAGAGAGCATCACCAATATTTTGGCCATTACCATACAGCCGGTGTACCCGGAAGGCACGAAATTGACGACACCCAAGAGTTGTATTATCCCGCTATTGCTAAAGCGATACGTGATACCGGTTTCACCGGTTTCTTGGCACAGGAATTTATTCCCACAGCAGAAAGTCAGACAGGTCAAATTGAATCGCTACGAAACGCCATTCAAATTTGTGATGTCTGAATAAGACATTACTTTAATCGGTCAACAAAGAACAGGGGCTAACAGTGGCGAATAATTATTATGACGCAATAGTTGTTGGATCAGGTATCAGTGGTGGTTGGGCTGCCAAAGAACTGACCGAGAAAGGACTTAAAGTCTTAATGCTTGAACGTGGCAAAAATATAGAACACGTCAAAGATTATAAAAATATGCACAAGGAAACGTGGAATTATCCACATCGTGGTCGGCCTACCCAAGAGATGAAAAAAGACTTTCCTGTGCTGAGCAGAGACTATCCATTAAATGAGGCTACTTTTGGCATGTGGGCCAATGAAAATGAATCGCCTTATGTTGAAGAAAAACGTTTTGACTGGTATCGCGGTTATCATGTTGGTGGACGCTCATTATTGTGGGGTCGTCAGAGTTATCGCTTAAACACCGAAGACTTTATGGCTAATGCCAAAGAGGGGATTGCCGTTGACTGGCCAATTCGTTACGAAGACGTTGCTCCATGGTACGATTATGTTGAACGTTTTGCTGGGATCAGTGGCAACCGTGACGGTCTGGATGTTCTGCCTGACGGTGAATTTCAACCTGCCATGTTGCTAAATTGTGTTGAAAAAGATGTATCAGCACGGATTGAAAAAGCCTTTAAAGGCTCACGCCACTTAATTTCTGGTCGCACCGCAAATATGACTGAGCCTAAACCAGAACAAGGACGCACCAATTGCCAGTACCGCAATAAATGCTGGTTAGGCTGTCCCTTTGGCGGATTTTTCAGTACCCAATCATCCACTTTGCCCGCCGCAGTAAAAACGGGTAACTTGACAGTGCGCCCCTTTTCGATTGTAAAAGAAATTCTGTATGATAAAGATACAAAACGCGCCACAGGTGTATCAGTCATTGATGCACAAACCAACCAAATTTATGAGTTCACTAGTAAGATTATTTTTGTCAACGCTTCGTCTTTTAATTCAGCGTGGTTACTGATGAATTCGGCTACAGATGTTTGGGAAGGGGGGTTGGGAAGTAGCAGTGGTGAATTGGGACACAATGTCATGGATCATCACTTTCGGGTAGGGGCTTCTGCGACAGTGGAGGGGTTTGATGACAAATATTATTATGGACGTCGACCCAGTGGCTTTTATGTGCCGCGCTTTCGCAACTGGGGTGATGATAAACGTGATTATTTACGTGGCTTTGGTTATCAAGGCTCTGCAAGTCGTCAGGGTTGGCGACGAGATGTAGCAGAAATGGGAATCGGCGCTGACTTAAAAAATGCGATGAGCGAACCTGGTCCTTGGCAAATCGGTATGACTGCTTTTGGTGAAATGTTACCTGAACATAGCAATCGCATTTATTTAAAACCTAAAGAGACTGATAAATGGGGACTGCCCGTACTGGCCATGGACGTTACTATTCGAGATAACGAACTGCGTATGCGAAAAGATATGCAGCAGGATGCTATGGATATGTTTGAAGCTGCTGGCCTGAGTAATGTACAAGGGTTTGAAAACGAGTACTACCCTGGAATGGGTATTCACGAAATGGGTACGGCGCGCATGGGCCGAGACCCCAAAACCTCGGTACTTAATCGATACAATCAGGTTTGGGATGCGCTTAACGTATTTGTAACCGATGGCGCTTGTATGACGTCTGCTTCTTGTGTTAATCCCTCTTTAACCTATATGGCTCTAACCGCCAGAGCAGCAAATTTTGCGGTAGATGAGCTAAAAAAAGGTAATCTTTAATTATGAAAAGACGAGATCTGCTATCAATGATTGCCGCCGCAACAGGTACTGCATTTGTAGGCTCCAATGTGTTGGCTTACACGGTCATGCCGATACAAGATAGTAAAGACAGCGGTTATTCCAATGACGAAGTGGCGTTTTTTAATGAAGTGGGTGAGATCATTATTCCCCGCACTGATTCGCCTGGAGCAAAAGATGCCAATGTGGGCAGTATAATGTCCATATTGCTGGCTGACTGTTATTCACCAGTCCAGCAAAAAGCAGTCAAAAGTGGCATTGAGTCTTTAAAGTCAAAGGCTAAGACGCGTTATGCTAAAGATTTCTTATTGTTGACCCATGAACAACGCACAGCTTTGCTCTCATCGATAGATGAAGAGGCCGATATGCAAAATAAAAAAACAGTATTTGCCAATAGCTCGTCTAACGAAAAAGAATTAGTGCTGCCTCACTACTTTACGATAATTAAACAATTAGTTTTATTTAGCTTTTTCTCCTCGGAAGTAGGCGCAACTAAGGTACTCAGGTATGAGGCGATACCTGGCTCTTACGACGGCGACCTGCCTTATAAGAAAGGAGACAAGGCTTGGGCTACATAAATCTTTAGTTTTAATAGAGTGAAAAAAAGCTAGAAAAATAATTTAAATTTCGCATTATAGAGGAACTAAATTGATAAAGTTGATGAAAAATACAAGCCTCGGAATTCTATTTATATGCATGACGACCATCATCAGCGGCTACAGTATTGCGCAAGAAAAACAGACGCTGCGGGAAAAGATGGCTCAAAAAAGTGAGATTTGGGAGCCTGTTCCAATGGTAGTATCCGCTCCTGATGGACAACCCCCTTCAGATGCGATAATACTATTTAATGGTAACGATCTAAGCGGTTGGCTGGCTTTAAAAGGTGGTGAAGCCCCCTGGTTTGTGCAAAACGGTAGTTTTATGGTGAAACCTGGTAGTGGTGATATTAAGACCAAACAAAGTTTCTGCGATATACAATTACACATGGAATGGAAAACGCCTACTGATGTAGAGGGGCTTCAAGGTCAGCAACGTAATAATAGCGGGATTTTTCTGCAACAGCGTTATGAAATCCAAGTGTTAGATTCATACAATAACCCGACCTATGCCAATGGTCAGGCAGCTAGTGTCTATAAACAGAGTATACCGTTGGCAAATGTTATGCGTCCTGCTGGTCAATGGCAGTATTACGATATTATTTATACGGGCCCGCGTTTTAACGGTAAAGCTTTGAGTGAACCTGCTTATGTTACTGTTTTGCATAATGGGGTACTGGTGCAAAATCACGTTGAAATTCAAGGCAAAACTGAATGGATAGGAGCTCCTAGCTATAAAGCTCACGAGTGCGCTCCACTGCAACTTCAAGATCACGGCAACCAAGTGAGCTTTCGTAATGTATGGGTAAGAGAGCTTAAGACTAATAATGAGTGAGTTATTGAGTCTATTCGCTTAAGACTGACTTTCCAATTGGGATAATTGTGAGGTAATCAACCCAATTGGAATTATTATGATGTCTCTTGTATCTAAAGTTTGTTGTAGTTACTTTTATTGGGGAGCTTGATTACTCTCATGTGCAACTTCGTGTTTTAAGGTCATAGCAATCAATATGATGGCACAAATACAACCCCCTACTAAGAGTATAAAACCACCGTCCCAGCCAAAGTGGTCAACGGTGTAACCTAGAACAATGTTGGCCACTACTGCTCCCCCTAAATACCCAAATAAGCCGGTTAACCCTGCAGCGGTGCCAGCAGCTTTTTTAGGGACTAATTCTAAAGCAAACAGGCCAATCAACATCACGGGACCATAGATTAAAAAGCCAATCGCCATCAGCGCAATAATATCTACACTAGGGTTACCCGGTGGATTAAACCAATAGACAAGAACAGCTACCAACACCAACACCATATATAATATTGCAGGCGGCGCGCGACGGCCCTTAAACCAAGCATCACTGATGTAACCACATAATAAGGTCCCCGGAATACCAGCCCATTCATATAGAAAATACGCCCATGAGCTTTTGTTAAAAGAAAAATCTTTTACCTCATATAAGTAGGTAGGTGCCCAATCTAAAACGCCGTATCGGATAAGATAAACAAAAGCATTAGCCGCAGCGATAAACCACAGTAATTTATTATTAAGTACATATTTTAAGAATATTTCTTTAGCGCTAAACTCTTGCTCGTGTGATGCATCGTAATCTTTGGGATAATCGTTGCGGTATGCCTCTATGGGAGGCAATCCACATGATTGTGGCGTATCGCGCAGAGTAAAAAAGATAAATACTGCTATTAAAGACGCGGCAAAGGCGGGTACATAAAAAATGCTGTGCCATTCATTAAACCAAGCCATACCTAATATAGAAAGAGGTCCGATTAAACCGCCACCCACGTTGTGAGCAATATTCCAAAAAGAAACCGTTTTACCCCGTTCATTACCTGAGAACCAATGCACCATAGTACGGCCACAAGCAGGCCAGCCCATGCCTTGCGCCCAGCCATTTAAAAACAATAAGATAAAAATGGAACCGATACTTTGGGTTGCCCAAGAGGTAAAGCCAAATATAAACATCACGCCTGAAGATATAAGCAGTCCGGTCATCAGAAAAAAACGCGGGTTGCTTCGGTCTGATACGCTACCCATTAAAAACTTACTTAAGCCATAGGCAATAGAAACCGCTGATAGGGCTATACCTAACTCACCTTTGCTAAAACCTTGCTCTTCAATTAAAAAAGGCATGGCTAATGAGAAATTTTTACGTACTAAGTAATAACCCGCATAACCGACAAAAATGCCGATAAAAACCTGCCACCGCAGTTTTTTATAATCATTGTCGACTTGGTCTTGTGGTTTTGATGGAAGGTGCGGAGCGGGTTTAAAAATACCGAACATAAAGCTTAACCTAATTGGGTTTGTGCAATTAAAACAGATAATTAACATCATATATATCAATTATTTAACATTAGTGAGTTATTTAAAGATAAGGTCTAGTGCCTAGAAGTGGATTGGCTGGTAGTCTTAGTGTCTAATCTAGAGGTTTCAGATTTGGAGATACATTTTTTATTATGAAAATTGCATATTTTGGTTATGATCCATTATCTTCATGTCTTGAGGTGTTTCAGCATCTGGGACATGAATTTACTGTCATTTATACAGGGGAAAGTAGTTCGTTTTCAGACCAGGTTATTCACTTCGCACAAAAAAATAATATCCAGCTTTGTTTTGGTAGGCCGACATTAGACGCGATGCAAACCTTAATTGAGCAGGGAGTCGAGCTGTTTTTCAGTGCTGAATACCCTTGGAAGATACCCGTTCCATCTACTCTAAAATACGCTATCAATGTGCATCCCACCATTTTGCCACAGGGGCGAGGCATGACACCTTTGCCTCACTTAATTTTAAAACAATCAATTTACGCTGGGATCACGTTACACAAACTTATTAATGAATTCGATGCTGGTGATGTTCTGCTGCAAAAACCATTTACGTTAGATGAAGATGAAACATTTGATAGTTTGAGCTGTAAAGTCTTCCAGCAAACACCTGGCTTATTATTCACCTTGTTATCAAATATTGATGATTACTATCAAAATAGCCAAGCACAAGGTCAGGGTAGTCACTGGCCTTCCATTACAGTGGACGAACAAACTCTTGATTGGCAGCAAACCACGGCTCAATTATTAACTACATTACGTGCCTTTAGCAGTTTAGGCACTTATGCCGATATTGCAGGAAAACCCTGCGTAGTAACATCTGCACAAGGCAGATGTTACTCACACCATTTCAGTGCTGGGCAGGTCATACTGGATAACAAGCTACACATCACTGTTGCAACACTTGACGGTGAGATGTGTATCCCAAAAAAATCATTGTTTTGGCGATCTCTTAATCAGACGATAAACCCTTAAACCAGTTTCCTATAATTTGCCTATCTGCTTCAGTCATCCCCGTTTTATTCATCATGGGCATGTCTCTAGTTACAACGGCTCGATTATGAATAACCGCCGCACGTTGCTCTATTTGCTGCCATGTATCGAACATTAATCCTACAGGTGCAACCACAAAAATTTCATCTGTTGGTTTAGCTGCATGACAATTGGCACAGTGGGTTTGTATAACATCGAATACTTGTTGTTGCTGGGCATTGAGTTCAATGGCAGGTGCTTGTTCTGTTGTTAACATGTCTTCTTTAACTGTAACAGGCATGGATACCCAGCCAGCAATAATTACCATACCAATCGCGCCTGTGACCAAAATAGAGGGGCGAGAAATACCAATATGTTTTAGGTTAAAATAATGACGTATCCAAGCTGAAACTAATCCAATTGCCATCAATACCAACCAAGCATTATGATGTTGGTAAGTCATAGGGTAATGGTTGCTGATCATAATAAATAACAAGGGTAGGGTAAGGTAGTTGTTGTGCACCGAACGTAATTTGGCACCCAGTCCCCAACTAGGATCAATCTCTGTTTTATTGGCCACTGCGTCAACCATTAATCTTTGAGCAGGCATAATTTTAAAGAATACATTACCGGCCATGATGGTACCGATTAACGCACCTACATGAATGAAAGCGCCCCGTCCACTGAACCAATGAGTGGCCAAGTAACTGGCTGCCGCTAGCATCACTAAAAACATGATACCGAAGACTTTTGGGTATTTTGACAGCGGGCTACGACAGGCGGCTTCATAAATAAATAACCCGCCAAAAATCAGGGCTAAACCTCTACTTATTGCTTGGGTAGGGGTTAAATCCATAACATTACTATCAATCAAATAAATCGCAGCACCGTGGTAATACACTAAACTGAGTAACAGAAAACCACTGATCCATGTGGTGTATGCTTCCCATTTAAACCAGTGAAGTTTTTCTGGTATGACTTCTGGGCCATATTCGTATTTAGATACTTCATAAAAGCCGCCGCCATGCACCGCCCACAAATCACCCTTGATACCTTTTTGTTTTTTCCAGTCAGGTGGAGTGCGTAAATTATTATCTAGCCATATAAAATAAAACGATGCGCCTATCCATGCCACACCAGTGACAACGTGAAACCAGCGAAGAAATAATGAAATCCAATCAAGCAACATTAATGTGCCCCTTTTAATACTTGTTTATCGGCTTGGTAGACAACTTTGCCTGCTACATAAGTGGCTATTATGGCTCTATCATCAGCTAACATGCTAAGTGCAAAAATAATATCTTGAGGTGTGCGGTGATTTTCAAAGCGTAACGCACTGAGTTCGTCAAATTCTGGGTCAAGGATAACAAAGTCTGCATCTGTGCCGGGATTAAGGTTACCAATATCATTTTCTAGTCCTAATCCTACTGCAGCACCTTGAGTCATAAGATACAAGCCATGCATAGGATCCATCTGATTACCTTTAAGTTGGCAAATTTTATAAGCTTCGCCCATGGTTTTTAACATACTAAAACTAGTACCGCCGCCTACATCGGTTGCTAGCATTACAGGCACATTTTGTTGTTCGGCCTTGGCTAAATCGAATAGACCGCTGCCTAAAAATAGGTTTGAAGTGGGGCAAAACGCAATACTTGCCTGGGTTTCTTGTAAGCGTTGCCATTCAGCTTGTTCTAAATGGATACCGTGACCAAACACTGCGCCTTTTCTGAGTAAACCATAATGATCGTAAACATCTAGATAATTTTTACGCTCAGGGAATAAGCCTTTTACCCAAGCAATTTCTTTATGATTCTCAGACAGGTGAGTTTGTATAAATACATCAGGGTATTGCTGTGCTAATTCTCCCAAAGCGTGTAATTGTTCAGCACTACTGGTTGGCGCAAAACGTGGTGTGATGGCATATTTGAGCCGCCCATTATTATGCCATTTTTCGATGAGTGCGGCGCTGTCTAGTTGGGCACTTTGTGGCGTGTCTTGTAGCCAATCTGGGCAGTGTCTGTCCATACAAACTTTACCAGCAATGAGTAACATGTTGTGACTCGCTGCTTCTTCAAAAAGCGCATCGGCTGCTTGTTTATGCACCGACGAATACACCATACCCGTGGTAGTACCATGGCGATGTAATTGTTTAATAAATATGTTGGCAATGTGACTGGCGTATTCGTAGTTAGCAAATTTACGTTCTACAGGAAAAGTGTAATCTTTTAGCCAGTCAAGTAGCTGTTGGCCAAAGCTAGCCAGCATTTCTGTTTGTGGAAAATGTAAATGACTGTCAATAAAACCAGGTAAAATTAACTTGTTTGAACAATCATTAATGTTTGCTTCAGGATATTGATTTATATAGCTTTTATACTCGCCAGTAAATTCAATTTTCCCGTTACGCGTTACCAAAATCCCATCATCAAAGTACACATAGTCCTTTTTGGGACTATAACTCTTTTTCGGAAAATGTAATATCGAAGCGCGATACGCTTGAGTTGTCATAAATAAGGCTTTCTCTTTAATTGCAACAATAAATACCAGACTAGCTGCCGCGATAACTGCTAAAACCAAAAGGTGAAATAAGCAGTGGCACATGATAATGCCCACCGTTTTCGGTAAGTTCAAAATGCACATCTACGAAGGGATAAAATGCACTGCTGTGATGGGTCAGTAAATAGTCTTTGGTAAAAAAACGTAAACAATATTCGCCGGCTTGAAAATTATAATCTTGCCATTGATTACAACGGCCATCGTTATCAGTTTGTGTAACAATAACCTGCCCATCTAGGGTCGTTAGGGCTAATTTCATATTGGCAGCGGGTTTACCTAATGTGGTATCTAACACATGGCTGGAAAGGCTAATGCTCATGATGCTTGTATTCCTTTTTCTAGTTTATTGACTAATCCCTTCTCTAATCTTAGTAAGGTGATTTTAATTTGTTCTGCTGCGGCAAGTGCAATTTCTGTCGCGGTATCATTTGCTAAACGTAACATAAGGGCATCCAGCATAATGTTGGCACTCAAGCCGCTGGCACAAATTATAAAAATAAAGCCATGCTTATTTAGGTATTCATGATTGGCTGATGCTAAATTCTGTAACGTTTCATCGTCTGCATCGTTTGCCCCTTGTTGTTCATTACTGGCCATATTTTTCGTTGCTGCATACTTTTTACGTAAGCTATTCACGTCGCCTATCATTGGATGGGCTTCAAATGCGGTTAAAAATTCTGATGTAGGGCATTGTTGCCATATGTCTTTTGCGGCTTGAACGACGCTTTCAATATTAGCGTAGGGTCTAGCGTGTTCCATGCCTTTAAACCATTTAGGTGAGGCACAACATTGGCTGAACCATTTTTCAGCTTGTTGACTTTCTAGGCTATTTAACGTGAGTAATGACAATGTGTTTTTCTGATTCATTCAGCTGTTACCAAAGATTGTATAAGTTGCTTATTGTCTCGCCATGCCTGTTTTTGTTGAGATTGACTGGTTTTTTCTGGCTCTAAAAGTTGGATTAATTGCGCCGCCATTGATACGGCAACTTCAATTGGTCGTTTGCCTGGAATATCTAATAAACCAACAGGAGAAACAAGTCGTTGAATATTTTTGTGTTCAAACTCACGGTGTGACAGTCGAGTTCTAAAGCGCCTTGCTTTGGTATCTGAACCTATCATGCCAACAAAGGTCATATCTTTTCGGCGCAGCGCTGCTTCGACTATGTCAAAGTCCAATTGATGGCTATGGGTCATGATCATCGCCCAAGACTTGTTAGGTAAAGTGGCAATGGTATCTGCGGGGTGTTCACTAGTCAGTAACTTCACGTTATTTGGTTGTCTTTGCTGAGCGATTTCTTCAAGCATATCTTGGCGGTTGTCTATCCAGCTAATTTGCAACGGTAATTGCGCTAATATAGGTACTAATGCTCTGGATACATGTCCTGCACCGTAAATAGCAATATGTTGGCTATGCTGAGTGAGTGCTTCAAACAATACATTGGTCGCACCACCGCAACACTGACCTAATTTACTCGAAAGGGGGTAATGTTCTATTTTTTGACAAGTGATATTTTCATACAGCAATTTCCGAGCTTGTTTAATTACTTCAAACTCAAGATGTCCACCACCAATGGTGTCAAAAACACTGTCATCACACACTACCATCTTTGTACCGTCATTTCTGGGAGTAGAGCCTGCAGTGGCAAGTAATGTGACTATCACATAACTTTTGCCCTGCTGTTGGCATTGGTAGAGTGCGTCAAACCATGTGTTTTCTGGAAGACTCATGCTTGGTTCTCCATCCAAGTTTGTGCTTGTTCAACTGCATTGTAGACTTTTTCAGGCGTAGCAGGTGGATGCAGCAGCGGATCAATTTGATAATCAGTAATACTGGATATTGCATCTTTTAATGCACACCAAACCGAGTTAGCAAGCATAAAGGGCGGTTCGCCCACCGCTTTCGAATGATAGATACTATCTTCGTCGTTTACTCTGGGGTATAAGTCAACATTGAAAATTTCTGGTGTATCACCAATAGCCGGGATTTTGTAGGTTGCAGGGTTGTTACTGATAAGTTTACCGCTAGTGTCCCATAACAATTCTTCGCTGGTTAACCAGCCCATACCTTGGATAAAGCCCCCTTCAATTTGGCCAATGTCAATGGCTGGATTCAGGCTTTTGCCTACATCATGCAATATATCAACACGGTTAACCTTGTATTCGCCAGTTAATGTATCAACAGACACCTCTGAACAACTTGCACCGTAGGCAAAGTAGAAGAATGGTCTGCCATTGCCTTTAGAACGGTCATATTCAAGTTTTGGTGTTTTATAAAAACCTGAAGCTGATAACGAGATACGATCCATATAAGCTTGTTGAATTAATTCCGTAAAGGCAATTTTATGATCATCTAAACACACCGATTGATCTGTAAAGGTAACGAGTTTAGGGTTGCCTTTGACCTGTTCAGCATAAAACTCCGCCAGCCGTTGTTTGATAATCAAACAAGCGTTTTGTGCAGCCTTACCATTTAAATCTGTGCCACTAGAAGCTGCTGTAGGCGATGTATTTGGGACTTTATCGGTTCGAGTTGAAGTAATTTCAACATGGGACAAGGGTACGCCAAACTCAGTAGCCACAATTTGACCAATTTTGGTATGTAAACCTTGGCCCATTTCAGTGCCGCCATGATTAATTTGCATACTGCCATCGGTATAAATATGCAGTAAAGCACCTGCTTGATTAAGATGTTTTGCGGTAAATGAGATGCCAAATTTTACAGGTGTTAAGGCTAAGCCTTTTTTAATAATTAAGCTGCCTTTATTGAACTCTGTAATTTGTTTACGGCGCAGTTGGTAATCGCTTGATGCTTCTAACTTATCAATTAGATCAGCTAATAAATTGTGCTCAACCTTCATGCCATACTGGGTTGTGTTTCTACTATCTTTGCCATATAAGTTGAGTTTACGAATAGCTAAAGGGTCTTTACCTAACTTGCGAGCAATCGCATCCATCATGGATTCAGCAACTATCATGCCTTGCGGGCCACCAAAGCCACGATAGGCAGTATGAGATACTTGATTAGTTCGACACCTATGCCCTTCTAAATAACAATCTGCCAGAAAATAACCGTTATCAGCATGGAACATGGCGCGGTCTACTATGGCATCTGACAAGTCGGGTGAGTGACCACAATTACCGTTTATGTCTATATGGGTTGCTTGTATTAGCCCTTGATTGTCAGTGGCTACTTTAAATCTATTTTCAAATGGATGACGCTTACCTGTTGCCATCATATCCATCATGCGTGGCAGTCGAAGCTTGACTGCTACTTTATTACGGCTAGCGAATAATGCTGCTATGCAAGCCCATTGAGCAGCCTGTGTTTCTTTACCACCAAATCCACCGCCCATACGTCGCATGTCGACGACTACTTTGTGTAATTTAATATCTAATACTTCAGCAATCAGTTTTTGTACTTCACTGGGATGTTGGCTAGAAGAATAAACTAACATTCGGTCTTCTTCTTCGGGGATGGCCATAGACACTTGGCCTTCAAGGTACATATGCTCTTGGCCACCTATGATCAATTCACCTTCAATATGAATAGGGCTCTTGGCAAAACTCTGTTCAAAATCTCCGCGGCGCATAAAGTGTGGTGGTCGCACAAAATTTTCTTGCTCCTTGGCCTGACTCACCGACAAACAAGCTTCTGTAGGCGAGATAATAATGTTTGCTTTTAATGTTGCTTGACGAGCTAAATTTACGCTGGTCGCTAAAACTGCAAATATAGGTTGGCTGTGGTACAAGATTTTCGGGCCGGCTAACAATGGGTCACCCGGGAAAACTGGACCTATGTCTGAATGGCCAGGTATATCGTCTACTGTGATCACATCTATCACGCCCTCACTGGTTTTTACCTGTGACAAGTCAACGGATATTATTATGCCACTGGTTACATGACTAACGCCGACTGCAACATGATGGATGTTTGCAGCCTCTGGCATATCGTCAATGTATCGAGCTTGACCACTGACCTGACGCTCTGCACTTTCATGATTATGTGATTTGCCTGCAGCAGCTTGATTTTTGGCATCAAATGTAGGCTGCTCAATAAGTTTACGCATGTCGTATTTCTTTCCTTAATAGAGGAATATGTACCACACGAGTTGCAATTTTCTGGGTACTTTGGTTTGTTTCTAACCAAAAACGTTTCCATAAATTAGTCAACATACTAATTCTATACATCTTACTTGCCCGCACATCATCTAAAGGCGTGAAAGCTTGTTTGAGGATATCTTTGCCTATATCAAATGTTTCACTACTAGACCAAGATTTGCCTTTAAGCTGAGTATTGAGCTCTAAAACTGTTGCTGGGATAGCCGCTACACCGCCAAAACCAGCATTGATGTTGCGTACTTTTCCATCAATGATTTGTAAATTGAACACGGCACAAACTGCTGAAATATCATCTTCATAGCGTTTTGATACCTTGTAGGCGCGAACGAGATTTTTGTGATCTGTGTAAGGGATAAAAATCGCTTCTATCCATTCAGATTTATATAATGCGGTTTTGCGGTAATCTAAAAAGAAATCACTTGCTGCAATGGATCTTTTTTGAAGCCCATTGTCGATATGTATAACGGCATTGAGTGCTAACAATGCAGGTGGCATATCGCCTATAGGCGAACCATTGGCAACGTTTCCACCAAGACTGGCTTGATTTCGAATAGGCGTGGCAGCAAAGCGCCAAAAAAGCTCGGATAACTCTGGGAAATGTTTTAACAAGCTCGATTCCATTTTACCAAAGGGAAGGGCGGCACCAATTAATAATCCCAACTCTTGTTCAACGAGCTGGTTTAAATCAGGCATCGCACTTAAGGCAATAAGCTTATCGAAGGATTTTAACTGTTGTGTGACTTGTAACGCTAAGTCAGTGCTACCTGCAAATATACCAGCTTGGGGATACTTAGCTTTCGCTGCTGCTAGCTCTTGTCTTGAAGTCGGAACCAGTAAATTATCTGTACTGATATTTTGACTTTTAATTTCTTCTAAACGTTTAGCAGTCTGGATCTCTGCTTGTTCGAATTTATCAATCTGCTTATTTTGGCATGCACTTAATGCGGCATCGATAATGGGACGATACCCTGTACAGCGGCATAAATTGCCAGAAAGTGCTTGGATAACCGTTTCTCTGTCTGGTTGTTCTTGTTGCTGATAAAGTGCAAACATCGACATAATAAAACCTGGAGTACAAAAACCACATTGTGAGCCATGATGATCTACCAAGCTTTGTTGTACTGGATGTAAAACTTTTTCATCTTGTAAATGCTCAACGGTAATCAATTGTTTGCCATGTAATGCGGATAAAAATGTCACACAACTATTAATAGCTTTATATTGAAGATTTCTCTTTGGTGTATTATTTGGAGAGACGACTTCAGCTAATACTACTGTACAGGCGCCACAATCCCCTGAAGCGCAGCCTTCTTTAGTACCTGTCAGATTTTTTTGTTCCCGTAAATACTCAAGCAAAGTTAAGTCAGCTCTGGCTTGACTTATGTGGATTATATCGTTGTTAAGTAAAAAGCTGATCATGTGACGCTCCATTAAAGAGACCTAATATAATTATTATCCCGATTAGCGATGTTAAATACAATAAATAGTAGACTAAATGGTCAGTTTTTTATAATTTAAACGTTAATATCATAATATGTATAATTTTCAGTCAGATCCAAATGCTCTGGCCATTCATTTTGTTATGAGTTTAAAATTAGTTAAGCAATTAAAATGCCGATTGTTGAGCGTTATAGTAATTTCAATGTAACTGCTTATGGTTATATTATTCCCCTAGATTGGGTGATATTTTCAATGTTAATCAAAGCATATGAAATTTTATACAACGGAAATTAAATATTAAATGTGTGCAAGTAAGAATCACAAAGAAATCAGTATTGGGGAGTTTAACCGCTGTAAAATATTAAATGCTGCTGAAAAGGAATTTGCTCTGCACGGTTATAAAGGAGCTCGGGTTCAGCAAATAGCAAATAGAGCTAAATTACCTAAAACCAATGTGCTTTATTATTTTAAATCTAAAGAGTTACTTTATATGGCTTTGTTGGAAGATATTCTTCGGTTATGGAATAGTCGGTTTGATGAAGCAACTGTGAGTGACGATCCAGCTGAAGTACTAGCACATTATATTGCTGACAAAATGGAGATATCTCGTTGTCGACCAGACGCATCCAAAATGTTTGCACTAGAAATTATCAACGGTGCACCAAATTTAGACAAGTTTTTTAAAGATCAACATGCGTCTTGGATGGCGGGGCGCGTGGATGTAATCAAACAATGGATTGAGCAAGGTAAACTAGTTGCAACAGACCCTCATTATTTGCTCTTTAATATTTGGGCAACATCACAACATTATGCTGACTTTTCTGTGCAAATTAATGAACTCAGAGGCAAATCAATGACTCAAACTGATTTTACTGAAGCTACAAACAATTTGGTGAGGTTAATATTAACTGGCTGTGGTTTATCAGTTCCAACAGAATTTGAAGGTAGTTGATGAAACATGCATACCCAAGGGATTTAATAGGTTATGGCCAATATCCCCCACATCCTAAATGGCCTAATCAAGCTAGGATAGCCGTGCAATTTGTTCTTAATTATGAAGAGGGTGGTGAAAACTGTGTGTTGCATGGTGATCAACAATCAGAAACTTTTTTATCAGAAATTATAGGCGCGCAGGCATACCCAGATAGACATTTAAGTATGGAGTCGATGTATGAATATGGCAGTCGTGCTGGCTTTTGGCGGCTTTATAATTTGTTTATTCGTTATAATTTACCGATTACCGTATTTGGTGTCACGATGGCATTGCAACGCAATCCAGAAGCAGTAGCAGCTATGAAAGAGGCAAACTGGGAGATAGCGAGTCACGCAATGCGCTGGATTAATTTTCAAGATATGCCTGAACCACAAGAAAAGAAAATGATGAATGCTGCGGTGCAGTTACATCAAGCTATCACAGGTAGTAAGCCTAAGGGGTGGTACACTGGAAGAACAAGCCCTAACACCCTTAAATTGTTAGCTGAAAGAGATGACATTTTATACTGCGCCGACTCCTATGCAGATGACCTGCCGTATTACGATACTCAATACGCTAAACCTTTATTAATGGTGCCTTACACGTTGGATACTAACGATATGCGCTTTGCTACGCCACAAGGATTTAATAGTGGCGCACAGTTTTACGAGTATCTTAAAGATGCATTTGATGTGTTATATGCAGAGGGTGCAACAGCACCTAAAATGTTATCTATTGGTTTGCATTGTCGAATTATCGGTCGCCCTGCACGTATGGCAGCATTGCAACGATTTATAGAATATGTGCAAAGCCATGATAAAGTGTGGTGCTGCACTAGAGAGCAGATTGCCTTGCATTGGAAAGAGCATTTTCCGGTGTGATGTTTAAGGCAGCTGTGTGTGAAAGCACGCCCAATAAAGTATATTCAAAACACCTTGTATTGGTCGTAAATTTACAGAAAATCGAGCGGGTATATACGAATTTTATTTAAACATGTTGGCTTGAAATTCACCTTACTAATTTGTAAATGATTTGTTATAATAATTTTCGTAGAAGCATAGGTTTCTGATTAGCGGTAACAACAGAGAGAATAAAATTGAGCTTTTATGTGGCACGCCAACCTATCTTAGATAAGAATAAAAACTTATTTGCATATGAATTATTACTCCGTGACAGCCTTGATAATATATTTCCCAAAAATATTAATGAAGATGAAGCCACTGCAAAAATAATTGAAGGATTAGAATTTAATTTAGGTTTGGAGAGTTTGACCAAAGGCTCATTAGCCTTTATCAATTTTACCCATGACTCCATTATAAATGGTTATCCATTTTTATTGGACAAAGATAAAATTGTGGTTGAAATTCTTGAAACAGCCAAACCCAGTAAAAGGTTGTTAGATGCTTGTATTGATTTAAAAAATAAAGGTTATTCCATTGCGTTAGATGATTACGAACATGATTCAGTGTGGAAATATTTTTTTCCATATGTTGACATCATAAAGCTCGATTATTCTTTAACAACTGAACAACAATTTCAGGAGATCATAACGGCTTTAAAACCGTTTCCTCATATCAAACTACTGGCAGAAAAGATTGAAACTTATTCTCATTTTCAACACGGATTAAGTATTGGCTGTGAGTATTTTCAAGGCTATTTTTTTAGTCGGCCTGAAATTATTAAGACGATTGCTTTTAATCCGTCTCAGATTGCTGTCGCTAACCTGTGGACCGAATTCAATAGAGCCGAAATCGATATTAAAAAGGTCACTTCAATATTTGAAGATGATATCAACCTGTCTTTTAAGTTATTACGTTATGTGCAATCTCCAATCTTTAAACGCGATGCTGTTATACAGAGTATTAAACAAGCAATAATTGTGCTCGGGAGCCAAGAGCTAAAACGTTTTATTAGTTTGTTGTTTACAGCTCAATTCTCAACAGGTAAACCACAAGCCTTGACTGCCATGGTATTATCTAGAGGTCGTTTCTGCGAGTTAATGGTGAATGCAACCATGCCGACTAATTCTCAGCCCTCTGCATTCTTGATCGGATTATTATCTTTAATTGATGCCATGGTGGATGGTGACATACATGAACTTATGGATAAATTACCTCTTCACAAAGATATGAAAGATGCGATCATTAATCGTACAGGTGAGTCTGCATATTTTTTAAGATTATGTGAGCTATTTGAAAAGGCAGATTGGCAAAATATTGAACTGTTTTGCAAACAGATAAACATTGACCATGAACAATCTTATCGTTTATTTCAAGATGCTTTAAATTGGGCTGACAAGAGAGTCTCTGCCATTCAATGATTATTGTCACATGGAAAACTCGAACCAGTGAAGTATTTGCGGCTCACTGGCGAAGATATCCTTATTGATTTTCAAAGCTTAAAGTTATCATTAGTGTGCCAGTACTCTTTATTATCGACGCAATTAAAGTTTTATAAATTTCTGAGTTTCACTCAGTTATTACTCATTGTTACATTATCACACTGGTAACTTGGTATTTCTGCATCTGAAGAATGCATTTGATTCTAGTGACATGACTGTCACATCATGTTGATTCACAATTTCATAATTCACACAAATTAGACCAACGTCGGGTTTACTTTTAGACAATCTACACTGTGTCACACAACTTTTCACACTTAAAATATACCCCGGATATACAGGTTTTAGCCACTTGAGATTGTTGATGCCGGGTGAGCCAAGTGACCCATGTTCTTCAGGAAGATTATCAATTAGCATACGCATGAACATAGCCGAAGTATGCCATCCACTGGCACATAAGCCCCCAAAGAGTGAATCTTTAGCCGCTTCATCATCTAAATGAAAATACTGGGGATCATATTTGCTCGCAAATTCTATTATTTCACTTTCTGTTACTTGATAAGCGCCAAACCTAGATGTGTCACCCGGTTGATAATCTTCAAAATACATATGATGTCCTCAAATTAGGGTGAAGTGTTGAAATATAAATTAATAAAAAGTGAGAAGAATAACTGCACAAACTATAATTGAACAATTATTAATAAATATATCATTACGCATTATTTAATTTCAACACACAAAGCACACAGGGATTAAAGAATGAGCAAGCATTATGATTTAACAACAATTTATGTCTTCCATCTTCAATTTTATTGTACTAGCTTGAATGTGTTTGGTGCTATTGACCGATTGATTATTACTGATGAGACCCTATCAAAATCATCTCTATTATTATGAGCAAAGAAACTACAACTCTCGCTAATCCCAAATGTAAATTGACTACTTCCATCAAATCCTAGTGAAACTTAATGCCTCTGAAAGCGTATCTCTTATAAAATTTATTGTAATTCATAGGGTTTAGTATTTTACCTCTAAACATTTAATGAATAGCCATACTGGTAGTATGGCTTTCAAATAAAAAGTGCTAACAGTTGCAATGTCTTCAAAATGTTGGATTTACTTCAAATCCAACGCATATCTCAATACAAACACCGCGGCCATAATATAAGTGATCATTGTCACTTGTTTATATCGTCCTGTGCCTAGCATTATGCCCACGTAAGTAATAAAACCAAGAGCAATACCTTCGCTGATGCTAAAGGTGAGTGGCATAGCGAGCAGGGCGACAGTAGCAGTCGCTAGGGAAGTTAAGTCGTCAAAATCGAGCTGTCTAAAGGAGTCCATCATCAGTATACCCACCATGATTAGTGCCGGGGTAGTCGCCATTAAGGGGATGACTTTCATAAGGGGAGTGAGGAACAATGCCAGCATAAAACACAGGGCAACAAATACCGATGTCAGTCCTGTTCTGCCGCCTGCTGATACGCCTGCAGCCGATTCTACGAATGAGGTTACGGGTGACGTACCTATAGCAGCGCCCATAACGCTAGCCACTGCATCTGCCGTCATGGCTTTGCCCATTTTAGGTAATTTTCCTTGCTCATCTAGCAGGTTAGCTCGACGGGATACACCTATTAAAGTGCCGATGGTATCAAACATATTCACGAATAGTAGTGCAAAAATAAGATCCCATGTTTCAGCAAAATATTCGATGGGGTACATAATGTCCATGGCAAAAAATGTACTACTTATATCATCAGGTAGACCGATAAACTGGCTAGTATGTTGTGTTAAATATCCGTCGCCAACAGGTATGAAAGCCCCTATTAGGCTTAACACAACTACGGAAATCAGGATAGCACCGGTTACTTTTCTAATGACTAATACAATCGTTAATATGATGCCTGCCAAGGCTAATAAAGTGGCAGGTTCAGATAAGTCACCAATAGAGACAAAAGTTGCTGGGTTATCAACTACTAAACCTGCATTTTTCAAACCAATAAATGCTATAAATAATCCAATGCCACACTGCACACCAATTTTAAGCGCTGCAGGGATCGCTTCTGCTATTTTGGTTCTGACCCCCGAAACAGACAATAATAAAAATAAAATACCATTCCAAAATACTATGCCTAATGCTGCGTCCCATGGTATTTCTCGGGTTAAACATATAGTAAAGGCAAAAAAGGCATTGAGGCCCATACCTGGCGCCATAGCGATGGGGTAGTTGGTCATCAGTGCCATTAATAAGGTACCGAGACATGCTGCAATCGCAGTGACGGTGATCAGCCCTTCGATTGGCATACCACCTGCACCTAAAATACTAGGGTTAACGACAAGTACATAAGACATAGCTGCAAAGGTCGTTAAGCCTGCTATAAATTCCGTTTTGAGATTGGTACCTTTTTCTTTTAGTTTAAAAAAGTGTTCAAGAAAATTAGACATATTTATCGCTCTGGTTTTGATGTGACATCATTTTTATTTTTATGGTTGTTTTACAAAAGTATACAGCAAGAAGCTGACCATCTAGTCTGGCATTGGTCTGATTTATGCTGTAAAAATACTTATCATGTCATCTAATGTGATAAAACAATAATAAAATTGTGCTTTAGCTATTTGATTTGAGATATAAATATATATTTGATCTAGATAACATCGTTATTTTTGCACCCATATTTAACAAAGTTATATGTTTTGGTGCAATTATAGGCGCAACACTAGGGGCTGAATGTTATGCAAGGTAGGTGGAGAAATGGCTAAAAAAAACTTAAAGCATTGGGTAGCATCATTACCAAAAGTAGAATTACACTTACACATAGAAGGTTCGTTAGAGCCTGACTTAATGATGGCTCTAGCAAAAAAGCATCGGGTTGACTTACCTTATGCAAATATTGAAGATGTAAGAAAGGCTTATGATTTCGAAGATCTTCAAAGTTTTTTAGACCTATACTACTTCGGTGCTTCAGTACTTAAAGACGAAGACGATTTTTACCAGTTGATGTGGAATTATTTGCTCAGGTGCAAAGATGATAATGTGGTACACGCCGAAATAATGTTTGACCCGCAGACCCATACTCAACGCGGTATTGGATTTGAAATATTTATGTCAGGATTTAAGCGGGCTATCAAACAAGCACAACAAGAATGGGGGCAATCCTGCTTATTGATTATGTCTTTCTTGAGGCATTTAACAGAACAAAGTGCTATTGAAACGCTAGAAACTGCAAGACCTTATTTAGACGACATTACTGCCGTTGGTCTGGACAGTAGCGAATTAGGTAATCCACCTGAAAAATTTGCTCAAGTGTTTAAAATGGCCAAATCGTTAGGATTGAAGCGGGTGGCACATGCAGGCGAAGAAGGTCCAACAGAGTACATTTGGGATGCACTGAAAGTATTGGATGTGCATCGAATCGACCACGGTGTACGGTGTATTGAAGACCCCGAGTTAATTGCGTTTTTAATCCAATCACAACATCCACTTACCGTGTGTCCCCTGTCTAATACTAAGTTAAAAGTGTTTAAACATATGCAAGAGCATAACGTATTGCAATTACTCGACTTAGGACTAATGGCCACCATTAATGCCGATGATCCTAGTTACTTCGGGGGGTATTTAAATGATAATTTTTTTGCAATTATCGATCATTTGCCTATAGAAAAACATCATTTAGAACAGTTAGTAAAAAATAGTTTTAACGCCAGTTTTTTAGCAGAAGATGTTAAACAACATTGGTTGCAAAAAATCATTTAAATAGAGAACGAACTTTTATTTACAATACATATTTTGAGTTTAAGTTAAGAGATATCAATTGGGTTATTTAAAGGAAGTTGAGGCTTTTGATGATGCTAATTTACTAAAAGTGTACTAGTTTTTTCTGCCATTTAGCCTAGTTTTCATTTTTTTGCATCATATTCACCAATGAAAAATAGACATTTAAAAGGGTAATGCAATAAAGATTATTAATAAAAGTTTAAATATAAAACCTATTCATTAATAACTACTCTACATATCAGGTTATTTACTGAACTATTCAAAACGAGGATATTGTATCTAAATTACTAGATAAATCTCAAAAACCACTCATAGTCTTATTTTTTCAATCGATATACATAAATAAAAAGAAAAGTTTATGGTTGCTGTATTTATCGATATCTCACCAATTTGAGATAAGCTAACTGTTTTTTTTTCGTCAATAGTTACAAATTCATCCACCATATTAAATAAAATATTTTTAGGTGTTTTTATATATTTTAGGTCCTACTAGGTCTAAACAAAGAGGTCATGATGCTATCAGCATCAAGCATTTAAAACTCAGGTCTTCAGGCACAACATTATCCGACACATGTTCGTTCATAAACCTTTGATGTATACATATAGGTAAAATACGCCACGACCTCTTATTGTTAACATTTACATTGAAGAGAATGAATGTTTTCGAGTCGTATTTTAAGTCTTATATATTATTGTTGATGTTGCGAAGCCATCGCAATAACAAGTTGCAGTGCTTCGTCTTTACTAAATCCACTTTGCACTAACGCGTCATAGTGTTTACGTAATAATTCTGCTTGAGCTTTAACTAATTTTGGCTCGCTAAGTGCAACGGTTTGATTCAATAACTGCTCTGATAACTGCTCGGTCATAAAGTTGGGTGGTGTTGTTTCCTGTGCGCTAATGCTGGAGATCAAAAAAGCTAAGCTTAATGTTACTGGGATGCATATTTTTTTCATGTTTTTTCTCAACGTTAAAATGAATTAAAAAACAATACTGATTAAATAGTATCAATACCTAGCAAAGTTAACAGCCTATTTTTGACTCAGTTCTTCAATGATTTGTGTATGCTGTGGAAACTGCTTCAACAACATAGCGGTTTTACCTAACTGCATATCAGGGTACTCAAAACCAGGAGCTACGGCTTCACCAATGAGGCCGTATCCATATTTACCACCGGAAGAGATTTTCGATGCCTTCCAAGTCCCACCTTTAACCATCATTTGCATTTGATGCCCTTTGATGGGATCTGGCCCTAATATAGTTTGCTGTACACTACCGTCGGTATTAAGCATGAAGTAGGTAATAGGATCGCCCATATGAAAATAATGCATGATATCTGATTGATTCATATGAAAATGGCCAATAGGGGATTGGGCACTTAACAAGTAATAAATACTGCTCATGGTCACTCTGTCGCCATTTTGAGTAGCAATAGTAGGCCGGTGATCCGCTTTAAATGTTTGCCGAAAATAGCCACCTTCAACATGTGCCTCTAGGTTCAAGGCTTTAGCCAATTGATTTGCGGTCAATAGGTTTTCGCTATCAGTGATACTCGATATTTTATTGATTGAGGCAGAACTCTCATTGCTTTGGGTAAGCTGCTGTTGGCTAACTTCATCTATATTGCCTTTTACTTCATAGGGCATAGTGGATTTGTATTGTGACCAATTAGCGACAATAGTATCCACTACTTTACTGCCTACTAAATAGGCTGATTCTAGGGCGGAACGCATGCCTGCATAACCATCTTCACCACTTTCAAGTCTTAAATTTTCAATTGCGGTTAAATTTGGTGGGGGAGCAGAATAATTACTGCCTGTGCGAACCACCATAAAACGAGATTTATCCACTTTATCTGCATTGTCTAAATAAATCATGGACTGGTAACTGCCAGTATCTTCCATACCCGAGCTAACAAAATTTCCTTGTCCAGCTGTCCAGTAGTGAGTCCAGTTATTCGCCCACTGATTTAATAAATCGCCATGCCAAAAAGTGGATGCGGCTAAATGTTCACCTTTTAATACAAATGGTGGTTTTTGTGCATTTGGATACCCGATGTATTTGTCTCGCAGAGCTTGCATAACCGGATAATCATTTAACGCAACATCTTTGGTCAGTGTGTATGCCCAATCAACCAACTGAGAGTTGAGTTGGTATACTTCGCCATTTGTGGACTGACCATGTCTATTGAGCTTACTAACGTTTAGAGTTTGCTTTTCCAATAATGGGTCGGTGGTAAATAGTGGAAAGTAACCGTTTGACCAGCTATCAGGTATTTCTCTGGCATCAATTTGATGGGCTAAATCACCGTCGAGTAACCAGGTCGCCCAAGCGGCAGAGCCTATGGATGCATCAGCAGGATCAAATCCTGCTATCCCAGCCACTAACCAATAAGCATGGGTTAAATCAAACCTAGGATCTAAACCTAATGCCATAATAGCCGAGGCTGCTTTGGCGGTGCCCATACCTGTAACTATGCCCATAACGCCGGTATCGGTATTAATACAAATATCATGGTGTGAAACGGCAAAAGGTAGACAAGTGTCAAGCTTCTGGCCTGATTTCCATAATTGAAACTCACCCGGTTTATCGCCTTCATCAGCACCAATTTCAAACATAGTGACAACGACCACTTTTATTTCTATGGGGGGAGTAACATTAGTTTGAATTAATTTACTGTTATCCTGGCAACTGCTCATTAAAAAGAGGGTTAAAACAACGATATTAAAAATAGTTAATCGTTTAAAAATTAATTTGCGCATACTTTTTGTCCCAATAAAAAAGGGTAAGTACGCATGACACATACTTACCCTCATAGAGTTTAATTTTTTGTATAGTTTAACTTCTATTAAAACTTATAGCTGAACTTCGCTTGGTAATGACGTGGGAGTTCAGGTAACACAATTTGAGAACCAAAGAGGTCAGGGAAGTTAGCTCTAAAGTATCTTTCATCAGTTAAGTTTTTGATATTTAGGCTGGCTGTCCATGAATCCGCTTCGTAAAATATTCCTGCGTTGATTAATGTATATGAAGGAAGCGTAACAACTTGAGAGAAACTTGAGAATGTTTCGTCTGCTTTGACAAGGCTAGCATTTACTGCATAACCGTTTTGGAAGTCATAAGTAGCATTTAAAGTGTAAATATTCTCAGGTATACCGGCCTTTCTAGCACTTTCTTTATCATCAACTAAGTTAAAGCCAATAACGGCTCCACCATACAACAATGATGCGTCAGTTACTGATGATAAATCTTCAATACCGAAGAATCCAAATTGATTACCTTCTTCCATTGCTGTTACGTTATAAACTTTTATATTTGTATAACCAGCGCCAACTACTAAGTTGTCGTTGATTACCCAACGTAACTCAAATTCTGTACCATTATTTTCAGTGGTAGAATTAGTTACAATTGCCTGAGCACTAAAATCTGTGCGTTCTTGCTCATAAATAGACAGAGCGAAGTACAGGCTATCGTCTAAGAATGAACCTTTTATTCCATACTCGAATAAATCTGATGTATCAAATGCACCATCCGATACTTGGCCTACACCTATTTCAGCACCTTGACCGGCAACGAGGGTTGCTTGTTCAGCAGCTGTGATATAGGGAATAAAACCAATTTCAGTTTTAAATGAAACACTAGCATTCCAAGAAACACCATCAAATGTTTCTTTTACTGAAACGATATCTGATGGTGTGAGTAATAAATCACCTCGACTGGTTGAATCTACGTCTATAGTGTCATAACGCAAACCTAGTACAATGTTTAGCCCCATATCCCAGGTGATGTCAGTCATAGCTGCAATACCTAAATCGGTATAGCTACCCTCATCATAGTTATCGAAGTCTTTTCCTATGCGCGTTGCCAATAAACGTCTATCAAGTGCAGTGGATGGTCCAGTTAGGTCACGACGGTTAAAATATTCGTTGGTAAAGTCATCACCGTGTAAAAAATCCGTGTGACGAATAGAAGGTGAAATTTGTACTTGGGCTAACATGCTATCAGTCTGGTATTCCGTTGAGAACACGAGTTTATTCTCAAACACCCAACTATCATGAAATTGGGAGAAACCGTAGGCATTCTCATTAAGATTTTCATAACCTTCATAGAACATTTGGTTCTTTATTTCCCAACCATTATCGGTGTAATAAAAAGCATCAAAATAGAGTGTCTCAACCGTGTTAAGTAAAACATCGTCAGCGGCAACTAACACTTGGTCGCCTCTTAGTTTGGTTTTACCTGGATTATCCAGTGATAAAATAGGAGAAAAATCAGCATTTGTAATTCTGTCAGGAAATAAGCCAAAATCAGCATTGTTAAAAATGAATGGGTTTATTCCGTCTCGTTCAAGATTATATTCTTGATGAGAAATTGAACCATCGCCATTTATGTCAAGTGGTTTTGCAGTACCGGTAACATAACTACCATTATCAATTAAGTCTTGGCTTAAGCGGTTCCAACCAGCTACTTGGTTGCCATCATAATCATGGTACATACCACCGAATTCTATACGTAAATTGTCAGTGATATCAACGTTAAAAGACGCCTGCAACACAGTTTGGTCCGTACCTGAATTTTGATAATAGCTGCCAGAATTTTCTACTTCACCGTAAAGGTAGAAACCCATGTCTTTACCGGCTAATTTACCAGGACCTCCTATTTCAGCAGTAAGTATGCTTTTGTCCCACGTACCAGTGGTGTAGGAAAATGCGCCAGTGTTATTTTCTAGGTACTGACCGCCACTTGCACGTGCTGATTTAGGGTTGAAATTTAAGTAACCCCCAATCTTAGACGGTCCATATATGGGAGATGCTGGACCACGAACAATATCAATTCGGCTAGATGCACCAATGGGTGTAGGGTAGTTACCCGGATTATCTAATCGCTTAACACCTCTAAAATAGGTTTCACCAGGCGTACCACGTACATCTAAAGAACCTGCCACACCAAAGAATGATTGGGTAAATGTTCCTGGTGCAAAAGCGACTAACTCGTCTATATCACTCACACTAAAACGTTCAAGCTGCTCTTGACTAATTGTTGATGCTGACCGTGGTGTTTCTAAAATCGATTTGCCAAAACCAAAAACGGCTTCAACATCTTGTCCTGGTAAGCTACCTAATGAACCTGTCACTTCAATACGCTCGACATCTTCTTCAGTTTCTTGTGCTAAGGCTTGTAAGGGTAAAAAAGTGGTAAGGCCAATAGCAACAGCTTTGGCTAATGGATTAGATATAAAAGTTCTGATTGTCATGATTGAGTTCTCAAGTAGTATTTTTGTTGTGTTGTATTAGACTCTATGGACTATTCAACAAAGTGTTTAAATGACTAATTAAATTGTTCAAATTTTTTTTGCACGATCAATGCCAACGGCATATCCAAATGCTCTAGGCTCAAAAATATTTATTAATACATTGAAAGTAATAGATATTTTGTTAAATAAATAAAACGAACATGGTTGATTTACTTCTCGTGTAGCCAAAGACTATAATGTTATGTGCACCAAATAACAACACTATTAAAATAATGCACCATCTTAGGGATATTGTCATAATAAAGCTACAAAACAAAGTTTTGACTTTGGAGCTTTTTAGCAAGATATTGGTGTTTATCCATGATTTGTTTGCTTAGTAGTGCACAGTGCTCTGTATTCTCAATTTGCCAATTGCCCCCAACCATCAATTTGTCTACATGGGATGCCCCGCAAGTTATCAATCCATCAAGTGGACTGCCTACACCAGAAAAACGCAGTTCATCTAGACTGAAAATGGCTAAATCAGCTTGCATTCCTATATCGAACATTCCTATAGTGGGCCTCTGTAAAACGGCTGCTGAACCCGTTGTTGCGTAACCCAATACGCGTTTGGCAGTTATAACCTCAGCTCCATAACGTAAACGCTGCTGTAGTAAAGATTGACGTACTTCTTGCATCATATTAGAACAATCGTTTGACGCTGAGCCATCTACAGCTAAACCTATATTACAGCCTGCAGACTCAAGCTCGACAGTTGGGCAAATACCTGATGCCAGTAACATGTTTGACGAGGGACAGTGAGCAATACCTACATTAGCTTGACCTAAGCGTTTTATTTCATCTTGATTAAAGTGGATACCGTGTGCCAGCCATGTTTTATTGCCCAGCCAGTCACAGTGTTCTAAATAATCTAATGGGCGCATGCCATATTGTTGCATACAAAAATTGTTTTCGTCTTCAGTTTCAGCTAAATGTGTATGCAGCATCACATTATTTTCTTTAGCTAACTGGGCGGTGTCTTGCATTAGTGAGGTTGATACAGAAAAAGGTGAGCAGGGTGCTAGCGCTATTTGTATAAACCCATCATCACTATTATCATGGTATTTTGAAATGAGTCTCTGACTGTCTTGCAAAATAGTATCTTCATCTTGGATAACACTGTCAGGTGGTAACCCCCCTTTACTTTTTCCTAAACTCATGGAGCCTCTAGTAAGAGTGGCCCGACACCCTAAACTGTTGATAGCCTCTACTTGAATATCAATAGCTTGTTCAAGCCCCTTTGGGAAAACATAGTGGTGATCTGCAATACAAGTTGCGCCCGATAACATCAACTCTAATCCCGCTAATTGAGTCGCAGTGTAGATCATTTCTTCGTCTAAGTTTTTCCATATTTGATACAGGTATTTTAACCATGGAAACAAGGGTTTATTCAAAGCACCTGGAACGGCTCGGGTCAATGTTTGGTAAAAATGATGATGTGTATTGATGAGGCCTGGCGTAACCACTTGGTTACTGCAATCAATATAACTATCTACATGTATTTTAGGCTTCATACCTGATGGTACCAATTCAACAATTTTGTTGCCTTTAATTACTAGTCCGTTACCTGCGTTTAGGGCATTGCCGGTAAATATCGCAGCGGGTGACTTAAGCCATAAGGTCTGATTTTGCATTTTAAATTCTCTAATACTAGATTGGAGTGGTTGATGTTTTTGAACTATAGATGGATGTAATTAAGCACATAATTATTGCACAAAAACTGCAACGTAGATGTAATAAAAAACTTAGAGTATATCGTGCGTTACATAAAGTATTTCTTTATTGTTAACCTTTGTATCAAATAGGTAAAAAATAGGTGCTGGGGTCTGAATGTGCAAATAAGTAACCAACTAATTAATTTCAGAAGAGTATTGATAACATTATGTAAATTATATGTGTTTTCAAACATAGTAGATATTGTCAAATGAAACTAGTCTTTTGTACTGCCTGTTGTCACCATGATGGTGCAAAGCATCACTAAGTTAAAACATTTGTATTATGTTCCGTTTTTTTGTGGTTTTAAGCTTCTTAGCTAATGACTATTGACCTTCCACTGAATTAAGGAATAAACAATGTCGCCAAAAACGAATATGGTGAGTAGCCAATGGCTAGTAAATAATATCGACCAACCAAACTTATTAATCTTATATTCTCAAATGGATAACCCTGTAACAGAAAAAACCGAAAGCAACCCAGTTGCCTATATTCCTAACTCAATATTTTTTGATTTTGAAAGTGTGTTTTGTGATGCTGATGCAGGATTACCTCACACTATGCCGAGCGAAACCAGTTTTACTGAACATGCTCAAAAGTTAGGCATCGATAACAACAGTGTTATTGTCATTTATGACAATAAAGGGATTTATTGTGCGCCCAGAGTTTGGTGGATGTTGAAGTCTATGGGTCATCAAGATGTATCTATATTAAACGGAGGCTTACCAAACTGGTTAGCTCAAAATTTGCCGACCGAACCAGAACTTGTTTTGGGGCGTAAACACGGAGATTTCAACACTAAATATTATAAAAAACACTTTATAAGTGCCAATGAAATAAACCATAGCTTAACTAATATAACCTTGCTGGACGCAAGAAGTTCAGGGCGTTTTAACGGCACAGAAGCAGAGCCACGCAAAGGGTTGCGCTCTGGTCATATTCCAACTTCTATTAATTTACCTTTCCAACTATGCCTTGAAGGTACATTACTAAAAGATCCTTGGGAGCTGAAGAAAATTTTTTCTGAATGGGTACTCACTGAAGACAGCTATTTAGTTTTTAGTTGTGGGTCGGGTGTCACCGCTTGCATTTTAGCCTTAGCAGCAACTGAAGCAGGATATACAAAGTTAGCGGTATTCGATGGTTCGTGGAGTGAGTGGGGGGCTAGTACTGACTTGCCGGTTGAGGTATAAATAGTTAAAAGCCCAAAAAGCTATTACCCTTTAAGGCTTTTAACTAATCAGAAATACGATTTAGTTAGTTTCGCCTTCCGTTTTAACTTCCAATTCCAAATGTGATAAAAAAACCATCTTGGTGGATACCCATTTCAGTAAAAATTGCACTAAGAGTAGTGTCTGCTTTTGCTTCTTCCATGCTGATAAGACCATCTTTGTCAGTATCTAGTGGATGAACTATTATTTCCTCAGACTTAGCTAATAAGTTAAATGAGGCAAATGTGACGATTGATGCGAATACAAACTTTCTCATAATGTTTTCTTCCTTTAATACTAAGGTAAATGGTGAATATGGGGAGCAGTTGATTACCAAGTTCGTGCAGCTCCACAATTAATTTATATAGTTAATTTTCGTTATCTAATTCACTAATTGACAGATAACCGTCTTTATTAATGTCCAGTTCAGAAATCATTGCCGCTAACGAAACATCTTCTGCAGCCTCTTCAATACTGATTCGGCCATTGTTGTCAGAGTCCAATTTAGCTATTAAATTTTCATCAGCGATTAATGCTAATGATATAAGTGATAACGCCACCAATGCGATTAACTTTTTCATAGCTTGAATCTTTCTCATAGTCTAAAAACAACAAATATAGATAAATAGTAAACCGCTTTGACTGACTGTTTGCTGCTAATTTTTTCACAAAAATTACGAAGTGAGAATATCAATAAGTATGGAGGGGTTTTGCTTATTTGTTCCTGTTACCACCTTAATTTATTTATGGAAACTGTTGTGCCAAATTATTAATTAGCAATTAAAACAACTACTTATATAAGGGTGGCGTTGTCAATATGTTTGATATACACGACTAATGTGTTATTTGTGAAAGTCAGTTATTGATTGAAATGGGTAATATATGTAAATATCAATTAAATAGAGTAGGACTTATGTGCTACACAAGTCCTACTCTATTTAACCAAAACACTCTATTTAACTAGGTTGAAGGACTCACTACCAATATTAGATATCCACATAGATTGATAAGGTGTTAGCTGGTATTCAATATCTTCCAGACTCATTGTATGGCCGCTGATAAGGTCAAACCAAGTGTCGGTACCAATTAAGTTAATGTCACTTAACCTAACGTTTTGTGGTTCATCGGTCACATTGAATATGCAAAAAATACTTTGTCTTCTGTCTATACTTTGACGCCAAAAACCAAATATTTGTTCGCCTAATTGTAACGTAAACTGGGTGGCATTAGGATGGAATGCTGGTTGTTCTTTGCGAATATTTAATAGCTTTATCATCCTCGCATGTACTTTGCTTTGTTGGCTATAGGGTGAAGCAAGTTGTTCCTGTAAATTTGTATAATCCCATTTATGCCTATTGATAGAACGTGTGTGACTGGTGTTTTTTACTTTTTCATAATCATTACCAGTGCCTAACAAGCTATGAATATAAATGCCTGGAATGCCTTCTAAGCCAAACATTATGCTATGGGCACATATAAACCTGTCTAATCCCCATTTGTCAGCTCCTTTTATGGTGCCTTGCAGTGCATCGTATAATGCAATGTTGATCTCATAAGCCTTTTGTTTACCATCTTCGGTAGTACGCCATGAAATTCTTCCACCAAAATTTTGCATGGTATTGACCAAAGACGTGAGTTCTTGATCTTCAAGTAGTCCCTCTGCAGGTCTTAATCCTATGCCATCATGGGACGCGATGAAATTAAAAAAGAACGTACCATTTTGGGCGGGAGGCATACTACTCAACCACGCCTTAATGTGTCTACACGAACCTGTTACTAAAGTATTGACTAACAGAGGTGGCAGCGAAAAGTTATAGATACCATGAGCTTCGTTGGCATTGCCAAAATAGGTTAGGTTTTGCCGATTAGGTATATTGGTTTCCGTTATAATTACAGCATTGCTTACAGCATGTTCTATTAGTATGCGTAACAAACGAACCACTTCATGAGTTTGTTCAAGGTTTATGCAATCAGTACCTACTTTCTTCCAAAGAAAAGCAACTGCATCCAAACGAAAAATCCGAATGCCGGTGTCCAGATATTGCCGTATAATTGAAACAAAGGTGTCAAGGACCGCAGGGTTCCTAAAATCAAAATCAACTTGATCATGACTAAATGTACACCATACTTGTTTTTCCCCATGCTTCGTCTTGGTTAATCTAAGCAAATCAGAGGTTCTTGGTCTTACAACGTCGGATACATCATCTTCTAATGATGCAGTAAAAAAAAAGTCACTGCCTGTGCCTTCACCTTTGATAAAATTCTCAAACCATAAACTCCTGGATGAACAATGATTGATCACCACGTCAGACATAACGCGATAGTCTTGGGTAATTGATTGTATGTCATCCCAGTCACCTAAAGATTCGTTAACACTGGAATAATCAATTACCGAAAATCCATCATCGGAACTGTATGGAAAAAAGGGTAATAGATGCACGCTATTGATTGCACCACCACAGTATTTTTTTAAGAAACTGTGTAAAGAGTGAAGTGGTTTTTCTCCTGTCTTTTCAATGCTATCGCCATAGGTAATCAGCATGACATCTTTCTGATCCCAATTATTATGATGACTTTTAGGCGTTACTAATAAGTCAGCAGTATCAATGCGCATGGTGTGTAATAACTGCTTACATAAATCTGTGTAAGGCTTTTTTAATTCAACGTCTTGATAAATCACGGCTAAATGATGCTCAACACGCTCTGTCAGTTGTTCTAATACCGATAACATTGACTGCCCCTTAAGGTTTAAACTCTAAGTAATCTTGCTCTACCGCATCTTTTAATTGTTCTAATACGTCAGGCATGGCACTCACTACACGGTTCCAACTAGGAATGAATGGCGTTTCCATTGGGTTATCTAAGAAACTTTCTCCAGCTTTCATAATATTGCTGGCAAATAATTCAACTGCTTTTTCTTCACTATGAATATCCAACTTCAGACCATTCATAATGGCATCATTATTATAGGTTTCTATGAAATCTAAGGCAATCCGATAATACGTGGCTTTTAGTGATCTAAAAGTCTCAGTGGAGAAAGTTTCACCCTGAGTGGCAAGTTTCCTAATTAAGGCTTTAGTGATATCGATAGACATTTTAGATAGTCCACCTTGATCGTTATTTGCCGATAAATCTTGGTGTTTATGATCGTAAGTTTTGGCTATATCTGCCTGGCATAATCTATTATGGGAATAGTTTCGTTGCATTTCAGACAACACACCGATTTCTAAGCCCCAATCACTGGGAATGCGGATATCATTTAACACATCACGCCTGAAAGAAAATTCGCCCGCTAATGGATATCTAAAACTGTCCATATATTCAAGATATTCATTATGACCCACTACTTTTTGTAAGGCTCGTATTAAAGGTGTCACTAATAACCTTGAAACCCGACCGTTAATCTTTCCATCAGCTACACGGGCATAATAGCCTTTGCAAAATTCATAATTAAAAAGTGGATTTGCTACCGGATATATTAATCTTGCTAGTAGGCCCCTGTCATAAGTCAGAATATCGCAATCGTGCAATGCTACCGACTCTGCTTTGCCTGTCGCCAACACATAACCCATGCAATACCAAACATTTCGACCTTTGCCTAATTCCTTAGGCGCCAATCCTAACGCTTCTAATTTTGCATCTAAGGCTTTAAGTCTTGGTCCTTCATTCCACAATACGCGGTGATTTTGCGGTAAAGTGCCAAAAAAATTGAGAGCATGTTGATATTGTTTAAGATTGGCTCTGTCAAGGCCAATTACGATCTGAGATAGATAGGGAACTTTACTTATATGGTCGATGATGTTGGGTAACGCTGTGCCTTCAAGCTCGGAAAATAAAGAGGGTAATATAAGCGCCATAGGACGTCTTTTTGAGAACTCTACAAGTTCCTTTTCTAATTCCTCAACGGGCCTTTCAGACAAGTTATGTAAGGTTGTGACTATGCCATTTTGATAAAAATCAGCCATGATATCTCCGTACTACATGTTAAATTGTTTATGGGTAAATATTATTTTCTCTAGACATTCTGTCCAACCAGTTGGGCCATAAGCTTGGCTAGTATAAACGTCTGTTTGTCTGGATAATGTTGGTGGTGCATTTGTTGGTGATAAAATCCGTACCGCTATATCTGCAACCTCTAGCATGGCAACATCATTTTGTCCGTCACCCAAAGCTATGGAGGTACATTGTTTTACTTTACGTTCATTTTTAAACTGCTGTGCTAGCCAAGTTAGCGCTGTGCCTTTGTCACATTCTCCAGATAGGTGTAAAAATCGTCCTCCCTGCAAAGGTGTAACTCCAAGTTTTTTAATAGTTTGAACAAATATATTTTTTGTATCTGCACTGCCCAACCATAAAATAGGTTCACCGTACTCTCTAGTGGCAGCTAGTCTTGCCTGTCTTACTGAAAGCCCGGTTGCCGTTATTATTTCTGTATTAGACATGTTAGAAAAATGATTAAATTCGCCTGCAAAAAGTACTTTTAGCTCATCTATTAATGACAACCAATGCTCTCTTGGTTTAGAGAATTCTTTCACCCAGTAGCCATTTTTAGATTTTGTATCCCTAGGCTGAGTTTTGAAATAAAGAATAGGGATGTAAATAGCGGCCCCATTTTCGACAATAAAAGGCCCCTCTAATCCTATTTGTTGTCTTAAATCAATGAGTTCAGCGAAGGTTTTACTGGTGTTAGGGATCACAGGTATATTGATAGAATTAAGTCTATGTAGCATTTGTAATGCTGGGGCAAAACTATAGTTGTGATGGTCAAGTAATGTCCCGTCTAAATCTGTAAAAACTAATACATCGTTAACCATGGACTTCCTTAAGCTTATGAGCGGTGATGGCCCTTTCATGATTTAGTTCAAACACGTGGTCTGATGTGTTTGGCAATGTATCAAGTGCATGTTCAGTTAAACGTTGATAATGCTCAATAAAGCGCTGAACTTGCTGTTCATCCATGATGCCCTGATTGTTATTTTTGTCATTATTGGCTGTTGCAGCAATAAGCTTTTGTTCCTGCTCTAAACGCCAAGCATATATATCCTCAAAACAAGGGGCTTTTAACATCACCCATTTATTCATCCAACTATAGAGGGGTTTATAATGCAGAGAAAGTTGTAAGTTGACATGGTTACGCCAAGCTGCGTTATCGTCTTCTATTGCCTCTAATCCATTTACTGGTTGTGTTAACTGTTCAGGGGTTTGCGGCTCAACGCCCCAACACCAGCCTTCAAAAATTACTATGTCCACTGCAGAAGATACCTTTGTCCAATATGATGCAGGATGAGGGTTATCTGTGGCTTTATTAAATCTTGGGATAGTCGTGGGTTGTTGATGTTTTAGGTTATGCATTACCGATTTAGCCAGATGCATATTGTGAGTACCTGGCACTCCACGGGTGGTAAATAAAGGATGTACATCGGTTGCTATTATTTGACGTTCTATGCGACTAAGGTAGAAATCATCCAATGACATTACAACCACGTTCATGCCGTAAGTTTCAGTTAAGTAGTCTTTTATAAAGGCTGATAATGTCGACTTGCCAGAGCCTTGACTGCCATTAATTCCAACAAAATAAGTTGTCTTTGCACTTAATTGGTGCAATTTAATCTCTTCGGCAAGAGGAATAAAGTAATCTTCTGCGATTAAAGAAAAATCAATGGGGAGCTTATTTTTGTTGATGAAGGTGTTGATCATAGACTGTTGAAATCTCTGTTTTTGCACTTTATCCGTGCTTTTAATTAAACATTTAATAAGATACTAGTGAAAACCATTACAACTTATGTGCCACCTTGCATCGATTGGCCTGTAAACATTGCTTACCATTTTAAAAACACAAAAGTGGTTTACCATTACAAAATTATGATTATATGTTACAAATAGGTAACTATTGTTTGACCTCATAGTCAGATAATAGGTGCATAACTCCGAGCTATCTCACCTAAATCTAAGACAAGGTGTTTTAGCCGTGAATTTGGCAACGTTGCCAGTTCGCCAGGGTTGTAAGAGAAATCGAACAGCCTCCCGCAAGTGACACAAATTTTTTGTCACTTCACTTTGGAAAGGTGTTAAATAATATGTTAGAAGATAAATTTGGACGTCGCTTCCATTACCTACGGCTGTCTATAACAGATGTGTGTAATTTTTCATGTGATTACTGTTTACCTGATGGTTATGCTTGTGATACCGACCGTAACTTTTTGGCATTGTCTGAAATTAAAACCTTGGTTAATGGATTTGCCTCATTGGGCACCAGTAAAGTACGCATAACCGGTGGCGAACCCTCCCTTAGAAAAGACTTGCCTGAAATCATAAAAGCCTGTTCATCCGCCAATGGCATTGAGCATGTCGCTATGACGAGTAACGGCTATAAGTTGGATGCTGATATTCATAAGTGGGTGGATGCTGGACTTGATTCACTCAACATTAGCATCGATAGCCTCGACCCTCGTATGTTTGCAGCGATTACCGGCCATAATAAACTTAAGACTATTTTACGCGGTATCGACAAAGCCATAGCCTTAGGTGTAAAAGTAAAAGTCAACGCTGTATTGATGAAACAATACAATGAAAAAGAGCTGCAAAATTTCCTAACTTGGCTAAAAAATACACCTGTAACGTTGAGGCTGATTGAGTTAATGCAAACGGGTGACAATGTGATGTTTTTTAACGAGAACCATGTTTCTGGTATGCCAATAAAAGAACAGCTTCTTGAAAGTGGATGGAGCCAACTGATTCGAGATAAAACAGCAGGGCCTGCTCAAGAGTTTTTTCACCCTGATTATCAAGGCAAGATAGGCTTAATTATGCCATACAGCCAAGATTTTTGTGCAACCTGTAATCGGCTAAGGATTTCTTCTACTGGCAAATTGCATTTATGTTTGTTTGCTGACCAAGGTTTGGATATACGACCTGCTTTGCAGTCAGCTGACAGCAGTGAATTGCAAACTAAACTCATTGATTTGTTGGGTGATAAAGAGGCGACACATTGGTTACAAGATGGTTTCACAGGTGCGACAAAACATTTAGCTATGTTAGGTGGCTAATGATTTCTCAGATAAGAATGGTGTCGGTTTTTGGGGCGTATCATAGATGTTAGCTGGGGTGATTTTAGCGGGCGGAAACTCAAGTAGAATGGGAACAGATAAAAGTTTGTTAACATTACCAAATAGCCGACTATCGTTACTTGAACATTGCCAACGTCAATTGGCTTTTGTGTGTAATAATATTTTTATCAGTGGCTCTCAGCATGATCAGGGTATTGCTGATGTTATTCCAAATTGTGGACCTTTATCAGGTATTCATGGGGCGATAACGCATTTTGAAATGCATAACAGCAACATTAGTGAGTTACTGGTGATAGCGGTAGATATGCCAGATTTATACGCAGAAGATTTTGACCATTTACTCAAGATGGGCAGAAAAAATCGGTGTTTATGCATTTTTGAACAGTGCTTTTTACCACTTTATCTTCCGCTATCAGTCGATGTGACTGAATATTTGGCGAGTGCACTTAAGCACCAGCAGGACGAATCCTTGGTAAAGCCAAAACAGCGCCAATATTCTGTAAAAAAGATGTTGAGTTCTTTGCAGGGTCTACAAATACCTCCTTTGAAAAACACTCAATTAGGCAATATTAATACTCCAGAGCAGTGGCATCAGCGCTGCGATGAACCACCATTTATTGGGACTTAGACATGACAATGATTGAATCAACAACTAAACAGGCTCTGAATATCGCGGTGTTAACTGTGTCAGATACTCGCAGTGAGGAGAATGATACCTCTGGGCAATACCTTAATCAGGCTGCAGTCGCTGATGGTCATAATGTAATACACAAAAAAATTGTAATAGACGATAAGTTTCAAATCCGAGCGGTGGTATCTAATTGGATAGCGGCTGCTAATATTCAAGTTGTTTTGGTGACAGGTGGAACAGGCTTTACTGCAAGAGATACTACTCCAGAAGCCATGTTGCCGTTATTTGAAAAAGAGATTGAAGGCTTTGGTGAATTATTTAGACATGTGTCTTATTTAGAGATTGGTACATCAACGGTACAATCAAGGGCGTTAGGTGGTATGGCCAATGGTACGGCAATATTTTGTATGCCAGGCTCTACTGGCGCGTGTAAAACAGCGTGGAACAGCATCCTTCAACAACAGTTAGACTCGACCCATCGCCCGTGTAATTTTGTTGTTCATTTAAAAGACATTACCGAATGCTCAAGCAGAGGATAATACTTAATATGCAAAACCAAAGTGAAGGTTTGACTCATGTAAATGAGCATGGGAAGGCCAATATGGTTGATGTGACAGATAAACTGATAACACAACGCCAAGCTGTGGCAGAAGGATATATATCCATGTCTACACAAGCTTTTACCATGTTAAAAGATAACACTCATGCCAAAGGTGATGTGTTATCGATTGCCCGTATCGCGGGAATCCAAGGGGCGAAAAAATGCAGCGAACTTATACCTTTATGTCACCCATTGATGTTGTCTAAAGTTCAGCTCGATTTTAAAATATTGGATGTTGATAATAAAGTTCGTATACAAGCTATGTGCAAGTTAGCGGGGCAAACGGGTGTAGAGATGGAAGCACTTACGGCGGTAAGTGTGGCTGCTTTGACCTTATTTGATATGTGTAAGGCTGTTGACCCTCATATGGTAATTAGTGATATCAAGGTACTGAGTAAACAAGGTGGCAAAAGCGGTGATTGGTCATGTTAAAAGTTTTATTTTTTGGTCAACTTAAAGAAGTTATTAAGACTGAATGTCTAAACATTGAGATCATTCAAAATGGCAAGCATTTAAACACAGTAGCTAAGCTACGCAGTATTTTGCAGGCAAAAGACAATACATGGGAAGAATATTTGGCTTATGGCAAAGCGTTGGTTGCGGTTAATCAAGAGATGACGAGTGATGATACTGTGCTGTGTGATGCCGACGAAGTCGCATTTTTTCCTCCTGTGACCGGTGGGTAATCAATTTCATGAGTCATTTTACGCAAATCGTTGTGCAAACTCAGGATTTTGACTTTGCTCATGAATACCAAAAATTAAGAGACAGTAATCACAGTGATGGTGCTCTGGTGACATTTGTTGGCTTGGTTCGGGATACTAATCTTCAACAATCTGTTAGCAGTTTATATTTAGAGCATTACCCAGCGATGACAGAAAAAGTATTGAATAATATTGTACAAACAGCTAAAGCTAAATGGCAACTAGGCAGTGTGTCTGTAATTCACCGTGTTGGGCAGCTAAAAGTATCAGAACAAATTGTGTTTGTGGGTGTAACCAGTCAACATCGACAATCTGCCTATCATGCTAACGAATTTATTATGGATTATTTGAAAACCCAAGCGCCATTTTGGAAAAAAGAAACCACCACACAAGGTGACAACTGGATAGAAGCAAAAACCAGTGACATGCAAAAATTTAAAGACTGGTCGTAACTAAGAGATTTGTTACTCTTTGGTGATCAGGACAAGTGTGAGGCTAAAATCAAAAACTATAAAGACCAAGTAAGTTTATTTACTTATGATGATTATAAAACAGTCAATTTTTTTTCATTTGGTACCTAAGCTGTTTTGTTGCTTCAATTCCAACTCACAATTAATGATGAGTAATCTTTGTTAAATAATATTCTAAATTTGAGCAAACTTGTATTTGCCATTCTATTGATCAGCCTCTCCATAGACGTTCTTGCTCATGGTGTTGATGACGATACTCGTGTGTTTTTGGAGCAAAATGTTGGCGTACAATTTTTCCCATTTATGTATATTGGCGCAAAGCACATGTTTACAGGATATGACCACATACTTTTCCTCGTAGGTGTAATTTTTTTCTTGTATCGAAGCCGAGACGTATTGTTATATGTGAGTATGTTTACAGTTGGCCACAGTATTACCTTATTTTGGGGGGTATTAGGCTATATCCATATAAATCCTTATCTCATAGATGCGATTATCGGATTTTCTGTGGTGTATAAGGGCTTTGACAATTTAGATGGATTTATCCGAGTCTTTGGTAAACAACCCAGTACAAAGGTAGCTGTTTTAATATTTGGTTTGTTCCACGGTTTTGGTCTAGCCACCAAGATTCAAGAGTTTGGGCTTGCATCACAAGGTCTAGTAACCAATTTGATTGCTTTTAACATCGGTGTTGAGCTTGGCCAATTTATGGCATTGATTTTTATTGTTATCGCGATTAACTTTTGGCGAAATCTATCTTCATTTCAACGTTTTTCCTCTATCACTAACACTATGTTAATGAGTGCAGGATTAATGCTTATGGGTCTTCAAATGACGGGATATTACTTAATGTAACAACCTGTTTATTATAGAATTAACGAGAATTATAATATGAAACAATATGTAGTCAGCACAAAAACACTCGTAAAATCAACCATAGTGGCGACGGTAATGGCTGTGATTGTGTTGGTTTGTTTTATACTACCTGCGGAATTTAATATTGATCCAACACACATAGGTCACAAGCTGGGTTTAACAGTATTGGCACATAACAAGAGTAAAGGGGCTGAAACTGCAATAACGGTAACTGCGAACTTTTCTGAACTGGCACAAGATGTTATTGAGGTTGTTGTACCAGTGGGCAAAGGCATTGAATATAAATTTCATATGCAACAACATAAAAAAATGAATTATGAATGGTTAACTGATGGTGAACCCCTCTATTTTGACTTACATGGCGAGCCTGAAGGTGACACAACTGGTTATTTTGAGAGTTACGCTATAGCCACCTTGAGTGAGATAAAAGGTAGCTTCACTTCTCCATTTACTGGCTCACATGGTTGGTATTGGAAAAATACCAGTGACAAACCTGTTGCTATTCAATTAATGGTTGAAGGGCAATACACCGTGATCGGACTAAAACAGTAACAATGTAAAGGTCAATAAAATGAAAATACTAATTTATACAATACTACTCATCACATTGTTAAAACAAACCACAGTTCATGCTCATCAAGGACATAATGAAATTAGTAGCGATAACGCTATTAATATTGCTAGTAAGTCATTAAAAAAATTAACTTTTAAAGATCTTGGTTATGGTGTTGGCAAGCTTGAAAAAAGCTTGAAAAAAGCTGGAAATCACTGAATGATTCAAATTTTAATGTGTTAGAGGTATTAGAGACAACCCTTATCATAAGTGCGACTAATAGCTTAAATGACCAAGTCATTTATTTTGAAATAACAAAAAATGGGAAGGTGCTTAGTGTTAAACACACCTATTAATAGGTGTGTTTGAGAAGTGGAATTATTAAATGTTAATTTGTGAGATATGAAGCCGTTAAAGCGTTTATTAGGCAATGTTTTTTTCAGATTGAGCCTGAGGCTAACATTTAGGTGAAAGGATAATATCTTTAGAACGTCGCTTGTTGTTAATTTTTCTGACCTTCGGTTTTGAGTGTGTTCCAGCCAGTAACCTGCTGAAATTGAGTACATGCGTTTTCACTTTATGACTAAATCACTCAGTCTTAACAGATTGACGTTTTTGGTATAAAGATAATTGAGGTAATATTATGAATAGCTCCCTTGTTAGGGCACGTAGAGCCGTTTTAAGTATTTTTTTTGTTAACGGATTAATTCTAGGAAGCTGGGTTCCCCATATTCCATTAGTTCAAGAAAAACTAAATGTCGGAGAGGGGATACTAGGCCTTGCACTATTAAGCATGGCTTTAGGGGCTGTCGTGTTCATGCCCTTAAGTGGTCTATGGAGCGGACGTTTTGGCAGTAGCAGAGTAACCACATTAACAGCTTATACTTACTGTTTTGCCTTACCATTACCGATCCTCGCCCCCAGTCTTGTAACTCTGATGGTAGCGTTATTTATTTTTGGTGCATGTACAGGAGCAATGGATGTTGCCATGAACGCCCAAGCTGTAACTGTTGAAAAACGGTTTAACAAACCAGTGATGTCCTCTTTTCATGGTTTTTTTAGCTTAGGTGGTTTGGTTGGTGCAGGTATAGGTGGATTTGCTTTAGCTAATGGTTTGAGTTCAATGTTTCATGTATCCCTAATTTGTGGTCTGATGCTTATAGCTATCGTCACTACTGTTAGGCATTTCCTACCTAAAGAAGCTGATGTATCAACAGAAAAACCAAAACTTGTTCTTCCTCGAGGCCCTACTTTAGGACTCGGTGTGCTTGCCTTTTTAGTTCTTATGGCTGAGGGTGCGATTGCTGATTGGAGTGCAGTTTACCTTAAAAATGTTTTATCAACAGGCCCAGGATTAGCGGCTGCCGGTTATGCCGCTTTTTCACTTATGATGGCAATTGGGAGGCTAACGGGAGATAAGTTTGTCGCCAATATTGGTCCTGTGAGTATTACGCGAATAACTTCTATTATTGCCACTTTTGGATTGGGCGCTGCTTTACTCATAAATCATCCTGCTGCAGCTATTGTTGGGTTTGGCTTTTTAGGGTTAGGTCTTTCAAATCTCATTCCTGTAATCTTTAGTGCGGCTGGGCGTGTTCCAAATATAGCCCCCAGTACAGGTATTGCCACTGTTGCAACAGCTGGTTATTTTGGCTTCTTAGTGGGACCACCTTTAATAGGATTTATTGCAGAAGTTCTTAGTCTGCAAATAGCTTTAGGGCTGGTCACGATAGCTATTTTTACGGTAAGCGTTTTCGCTTCCTTAACCAAACCAGCTGAAGGTAGTGAGGTGAAAACTAAAGATAACGCTCCATCAGGAACTTAATTTAAATAGAAAACATAAACTTAATTGGAACAATGTTTCAATTAACTACGAATGACTCCTTTGATGGAATAGGTTAATTATAAAAGCTGCAACTTGTTGTGCATATCAAAGAGTTTACGTCATCGCATCTGACTTATCAGTATGAAAAGAAGTGAGTTGTAATAGTTTTCAATTGATAATTAAAATAACAATTGTGCTTCGCTAGTAACGTGAATAAATTATCAATTTTGAGTGTTTCTTAAGATCTCAGAATTGATCATAAGAGATATAAACTAATTTATCTTGCAACACGTACTTAATCATTATGTTAAATGTAGGGCTAATTTTTAGCTTGTAATTGGGTTGTATACGTTTATGGATCTTATTTTTTTTGACTTAGATGGCACTCTGTTAAACGATGCATCTGAAATCTCACTTTTTACCAAAGAAACCCTTGTTTTGTTAAGCGAAAAAAATATTGCTTATACGGTAGCAACAGGGCGCACTATGTTGTCAGCTCAGCGTATTTTGGACGGACATGAGTTTGAATTGCCGCAGATATACAATAATGGGGTGACAATATGGGATCCTAAAATTCAACAAATTACTTTGGAAAATCTACTTGATAACGCGGAGATTTCAACTGTTGTCGATGCTGCATTAGTACAGGGTATTACTCCTTTTGTTAACGTCATCGATAATCATAATCATTTTATTTTCCATACTGAAACACGTCACGATGTAGAAAAAGAACTTGTGTATAAATACTTTTCTAGTTCCAAAGCCACACTTTTACCTTTAGAAGCGTTTCCTGTTAATAGTCAGGTTACTAATATCAGTATGATTGGTTTTGCCGACACTATTAAAAAGATATGGTTAGAGCTCAATTTACATGAAAATCTAATTGCTTACTCAGGTCCAGCACATGAAGGTGATAACTTTTGGTGGTTAGATGTTCATCACCGAAGCGCTAATAAAGGCACGGCAGTTACCAACCTAACAAAGCAGTTGGGAGCTAGCAACGTTATATGTTTTGGCGATGGTGATAACGATTTAAGTATGTTTGCCCTTGCTGATGAAAGTTATGCTCCAGACAATGCCCAAGCTGAAGTTAAAAAATCTGCGAGCGCTGTAATCGGAAATAATCATAGTGATGGTATTGCACATTTTTTGCGTGAGCGCTTTTCACTTTAACGATATAAAAATATTGTTAATAAATACTCAGGTTGCCTCCTTAAGAGGCACGCCTAATACAGATTTTTTCCCAGTCTACTAATTGTGTTTGGAGCTAAACTAAGCAGGCTTCAAACCCTGATCCGTTGGTTGAATAATTACAGGGAAGGGAAGGTCGATATTCCCTGCTTTATAGCTTTCTATAACAAGTACAAGTCTGCCAGCAATAAACAAAGATGATGCTATGAGTGCAACAAGAATACGATGTTCAAGATCAACAGAAATAGTCTTAATATTTCTAATTAATAAATTTTTATTGTTGAATTGTTTCGACTATTCATCGTCCTAAAATATCACGGGCAATGACTTCTTTCATGATTTCGGATGAACCGGCGTAGATAGTTTGAATACGCGCATCACGATAAAAACGAGAGATGGGATATTCATCGGTATAACCATAACCACCAAATAATTGTAAACACTCATTCACCATGGTGAGCTGCATTTCTGTGGCGGCTAGTTTTAGCATGGCAGCATCAGTGACCGTCATTTCATCACGTTTGTATTTAAGCATATGTTTTTCTAGCAGTGCGCGACATAATTCAAGTTCAGTTTGACTTTGCGCTAACTTGAAGCGGGTATTTTGAAACTGTGACACAGTCTGACCAAATGCCTTACGCTGCTTGACATACTCACAGGTTAAATCCATGGCGCCTTGTGCGTGCCCAATCGCTTGAACCGCGCAGCCTAGTCGCTCACGAGGCAGTTCTTGCATCAAATAAACAAAGCCCTTGCCCTCTTCGCCTAATAAAGCGTCACTTGGTATACGCATGTTTTCAAAAAACAATTCGGCGGTATCACTGCAGTGTTGGCCCATTTTCTCAATGGGTTTACCGGTAGAAAAACCGGTTAGGCTGGTATCGACTAAGAATAATGAGATACCTTTAGCGCCAGCTTTAGTATCTGTTTTGGCGCAAACAATAATCATATCGGCTGTATTGCCGTTGGTGATGAATGTCTTAGAGCCATTGAGGATATATTCGTCACCGTCTTTTACTGCGCTGGTGCGCATGCCAGCAACATCACTGCCGGCACCCGGCTCCGTCATAGCGAGAGCGGTTAGTACCTCGCCAGTCACCATACCCGGTAACCAGCGGTCTCTTTGCTCTTGGTTACCAATATTTAATATGTAGGGCGCAACAATATTTGCGTGGATATTGTAGCCGGTGCCCAGTCCCTGAAAGCCCATGCGACAAATTTCTTCCTGGATCATCTGGCAAACGTCAAAGCTTGCTCCAGCAGAGCCGTATTTTTCAGGAAAATCTACCAGTAACATGCCAGCGCTACCCATGATGTTCCACATTTCACGTGGCATCTTGTGGTTTTTCTCCCATGTTTCGTAATGGGGAGATACTTCCTGTTCTAAAAAGCGCAGGATCATATCGCGAAACATTTGCATTTCTTCAGTATTGCTTTCTTCAATTAAAGACATAATAAATTTCAATATTTACGTTGTTATGTGCTAATTATTGACAATTAGAATGTCATAAGCAATGAGGAAAAAAGTCATTATTTTAACATTTTCGGACATGCCTCTTTAGATTTTCTGTAAATATTGCTTTAATAAGGTAATTATTGTTAAAAACGGACAACTATGGCACTGCTACATAATTACGTAAACCAGCAAACCATTGCCAGCTATTTTGCACGGTCACATTTAAACAATGGGATTTTGCTGGGAGGAAATAATCAACAAATTTTGGCTCGTGCCGAACTAAGATCCTCACAGCTAGAACAACCAAAATCTAGAGTGTTGGCCACACAATTAGCCAGTATTGTAAAAAGCTGTTGGCAACTAAGCGGTGATGAATTTTTAGGTTTTACTGAGCACAAAGTAAAAGTGGGTATGTTTAACTTATTAGCCGAGCGGTTGATTATCTGTAAAACCCTTGATGATGTCTTTATACACACTGCTGCTTTTTACAATTTAACCGGCGATCAGTTGCAATTTGAAATTAACAAAAAAGGCGCGCTAGTTTCGGTTAGTCTTAATGCTAATTTTAAATCAGATAGTGAAAATCACACACCCAATAGTTTATTGAGTGAATTATTATTGTTAGTTTGTCATCGATTTGCTAGCTGGTTAGTGGGGCAGGTTATCCCATTGAGTGTAGTTCAAGTACAGCATGCTAAACCTGCACACCATGAAGAATACCGATTAATGTATCCTTGTCTTTGTACCTACCAAAGTGATAATAATGCCCTGCTGTTTGATGCCAAATATTTAAATCTGCCTGTGGTACAAAACCAAGAGGAATTATTGGGATACATTGAACAGATCCCTTTGCAGTGGTTTAAAAAGCAATCTTATTACGATACTTGTAGCGCTCAGGTGTTGCGATTATTAGAAAATGTTACATGGGGGGATAAGTCAAATTTGGAAACCGTAGCGGCAGAGCTTAATATGACATCCAGAACATTGCGAAGGAAATTGATTGCAGAAGGCAGTCGTTTTCAACAATTGAAAGATAATGTGAAGCGAGACAAAGCCATCAGCCTTTTTGAACAGCCTAATTTAACCTTGGCAGACATCAGTGTAGCTTTAGGATTTACAGAATTGGCAACATTTTCACGTGCTTTTAAACATTGGACTGGTGTCTCACCTAGTACCTATCGAAATTGTCGTTAGTTAATTTAAACCCAAAATAATGTTAACTACATAGCTCCAGTGATCTTAAAATTAGCAGTCCCAATATAAAATAGACTATGTGCCATTTATCTTCATTAGGTAAACTAGAACGATGCGTGTTTTCAACAACAAATATTTAAGTTTATTTGTGTGATGGTAGTTACTTTTTATGTGGAAAAAATATTGAAAATATATGGTGATAATTGTGAAAAGGTAATGCGTATATGAAATTGTATCTATCAAAACGTTATGCCGCTGTACCTCAATTAATAATAAGAGATGAAATCTGGTGTTGTTGTTACCGAGTCTTGCAACTGGCATCCGTTTGTTTTGGCAAGCGTTCCTCAAGTGATGTAAGACTGTTGACGTATGTTCAATGAGCACAAGTAAATACCAATCTAATGTTTTAGCCAAACGTACTTTATTGTTGGCGGCGGGCGCTATGGGTTTTGCGCAAACAGTATTATTCGCCATATTGGCGCCCCTTGGAAGAGAAGTGGGCCTAGTCGAAGTGCAAATTGGTGCGATTATTTCTGCCTCATCCTTGACGCTGTTTTTGGTCAGTCCCCTTTGGGGCCGCGCAAGCGATCAATGGGGTAGAAGAAAAATCCTATTAATTGGTTTATTTGGTTATTCTATTGGCACTGTGATGTTTGCCGGTGTTTTTCAGGCTGCACTGTTGGGGTACCTTGTTCCAGTAACAGCCCTAACACTTTTAATTTTAACACGTGTTGCCAACGCCACGGTAATGGCAGCGGTGGCACCATCAGCAAACGCCTACATGGCCGATATTACCTCCGTTACGGAGCGGATTAAAGGAATGGGGGCAATAGGAGCCGCCGGTAATATTGGTTCCATATTGGGGCCAGCTATTGGTGGTTTACTCGCTAGTATCAGTCTACTTACGCCGCTGTATTTTTCGGTATTTTTAACCTTAGCCGCCGCTATATTGACTCTGTATGCTTTACCTGAACTTCCTAAGCCTACCGTTATAAAAAAGCCCAAGAGACTAAAATATAGCGACCCAAGGATTTTCCCCCTGGTGATTGCCGGCGTGTTTTTGTTTATGGGATTTGCCATTGTGCAACAAACTATCGCATTTCGCTTTCAAGATGTATTGGGGCTCGATGGCATTCAAACAGCAAAAATTGTGGGTATTAGTTTGATGTTTTCGGCTGCAGCCGCTTTACTCGTGCAATTGTTGGTTATTCCACGCCTGCATGTCAGACCATTTGTGCTGCTTAGAATATCCATGCCTATAATGATGATCGCTTTTGCCATGATGGCTTTGAGCCAATCTCAGAACATGTATATGCTAGCCATGTGCATTCTTGGTCTGGGTATGGGGCTAGCAGGTCCAGGGTTTATGGCCGGTGCCTCTGTTGCTGTCTCATCTGAAGAGCAAGGCGCTGTTGCTGGAGTCGCTGGCTCATGTGGGCCATTGGGATTTACTGTAGGACCGTTACTGGGTACCTACTTATATTCGATAGACGGAGCTTTACCTTACTGGTTCGCTTTCACAAGTTATTTATTGTTGTTTTTCTTTACTCTAAAGTTTAGTGACAAAAAATCTGCACAACCTTAACTCTCATTATGTAACTGGGATTTATTTTGCATTTTAAATTTACATTATCCATTGGCTTTTATACAAACTGTTAATGATTAAAAAAACTTGTTAACTACCACAGGAAATCGATTAAACTTAACTGGCAACGGTTAACTGATATTCGGGTGGTAGTTAATGTTGTTGTGTAGCAAATATAATATTTATAACTTTTTTTGTTTTTAAAATCCGTGATAGCTCACAAAATCTTCATTGTCAGCTCGAACAGAACGGACGTTATTTGCTTCAAAGTTTTCATCTGGATAACCCATGGCGATGCAAATCATGATGGCTTCAGTGTCTGGAATTTGCGCATGTTTATGCACAACATCTGATTGCATTATACCTTGGCCATTAATTACGCAGCCCAAGCCTAAGTCCCATGCTGCCAAAACGATACCATAAGCTAAAGAACCTAAGCCAAATTGAGTTATGCCTGCAGGCTCTAACGATTTGTCGTAGGTAAGAACCAAGGATACCGGCGCATCAAACTGGCGAAAACCTCTCATCATCCATTCCATACGTTTTTCTTTATCTTCTCTAGTTATGCCCATGACTTCAAACAGTTGTATTGCTACATCTATTTGACGCTGCCTGTGTATGCCCACATAATCTTCTTTATAGGGAAAATCACGAACATGTGGCTTACCAGCAAGGGTGTTTTTAGTATTGTCTTCACGTATTTTATCAAGCACTGTACCCGTTACAGCATGTATTCGCCAAGTTTGTGTGTTGTAAGAAGATGGAGCCCATTTAGCGCTATTGATGACTGTATCGACCAGCTCTTTAGAGACGGCTTTATTTTTAAAACCACGAACACTCTTTCGAGATGCTGCGAATTCTGCAAAATTCATATAAACCTTTTTAATTAGATGTTTTAGAAGAAAGTTAAACACTATAACTGAACGTTGTACTGGGTAAAAATCATGCAAACTTATCATTGAATTTAAGTCTGCTTTATTAGGCAGAGCTGACTCTTTTGGTTCATCATTACTTAATTAAACAAAACGGCTTGATGCCCACACTACTTTAGTTTGATAGTCTGTTTGTATTTGGTCATGGCTGTATGCCCAAACAAAATGTTTGTCTGCGTCTCATAACAAAGATATACAATTGAAACTCTTGGTGTTGTCATTTTAGTTTGAACTCAACTATCTATAAGCACCAGTTGTGAAGGAGGGGAATGATATACATAATATATTATACAAAACATAAACTAGTTACTGCCCTTACCAAAATTTCATCTCAAATAAACTTCATGAAATCACATTTCAGAGGGTCTCAATGTGTGGACAAAAAGTAATAATCGCTTAATAATCGCACATGTTCTCAAGTGCTAATAGTGAATGAATATGTCTAAAAATATAAAATTTTCATTTCTTTTTTTTGTATTACTATATTTGGTTAGTTTGAGTATTTTTGATGGTGTTTTGTGGCTACTAAAAATTATTCCTATCGCCTTGTTAGCCGTTGGGGTGATGAATACGGTACCTAGCTCAACTCGCAATATATTACTATTAGCACTCTTTTTTAGTGGTTGTGGTGATTTGTTACTTGCGTTTGATGTATTTATTTTTGGTGTGGCTGCATTTCTAATAGCTCAGCTTAGTTACGCTGTGTTATTTGGGCACCACTGGCAAGGCATTCACAGTCGTTGGCCCCTAAGTGTGTTGCTAATAATGTATATGTTGAGCATGGTGTGGTTGCTGATACCCAACCTTGGGAATTTACAGTTTCCAGTGATGGTCTATTTGCTGGCTATTGCTGCAATGGGTCTAATGGCTTTGCATTCATCCTTACCTATGCGTTGGGGAGTATTGGGAGCCATAATGTTTATTATCTCTGATTCTTGCATCGCCATTAATAAATTTGTTAATCCATTGCCCTATGAGAGTTATTGGATAATGATTACCTATTATGCGGCACAATTTATGATGGTTACAGGCTTACTCATTTCAGCGAGGCAGCAGAAAAAACCTATCCCCTTCAGTAAAAATCAAGACAACTAAAACGCCACTAGGAATGTGGCGTCTTTATTCTTAAAAAAATTAATCTTCGTCACATTCTACTTTACACTCACCATACAAGTATAAACTGTGATGGGTTAACTTCATATTATGACGTTCGGCTACTTCATCTTGGCGTTTTTCAATAACGTCATCTTCAAACTCAATGACCTTGCCGCATTTTAAACACACTAGATGATCATGATGATTTTTATGACTTATTTCAAAAACTGATTTCCCACCTTCAAAGTGATGACGGTTCAAAATGCCTGCATCATCGAACTGATTTAATACTCTGTAAACCGTGGCTAAACCGATATCTTCATCATGATCTATCAGTATTTTATAAACGTCTTCAGCACTGATATGTTGATTTTCAGGAAGTTGTAATATTTCTAAGATTTTCAAGCGAGGAAGGGTAACTTTTAATCCCGCTTTTTTTAGTTCTTTATTTTGATCCATGATCTTACTTTCATAAAAAAGTGTTAGGTCATTATAGGGTACTTATTTGGATTTAAAAGCTATTTACCATGCTCAGTTAAAAAAGGAGGTAACCCTCCTTTCTTAATATTAGCCCAATTCAGCTAAACAAAGTTCGTCATATATTTGTTTAGACCAAGCTTTGACTCGTTGTTCAGTTAATTCGGGTTGACGGTCTTCATCGATACCTAAACCTACAAAATGGTTTTCATCAGCCATTCCTTTAGAAGCTTCAAAGTCATAACTTTCTGATGGCCATTGGCCTATTAAAATAGCACCTTTAGCTTCTACTATATCTCTTACCATTCCCATAGCATCTAAGAAATATTCAGCATAATCTTCTTGATCACCACAACCAAAAATCGCGACTAGCTTATCTTCAAAATCAATTAATTCGAGTTCTGGAAAAAAGTCATCCCAATCACATTGAGCTTCACCATAATACCAAGTCGGAATACCGAAAAGTAGCAGGTCAAATTCAGCAATATCTTCTTTGCTGCTTTTGGCAATGTCTTTAACGTCTATTAGGTTTTTGCCTAATTCTTTTTGGATCATCTTAGCAATATGTTCTGTATTGCCAGTGTCGCTGCCGAAAAATAGCCCCACACTTGCCATTATAACTTTTTCCTCAACTTAAATAAAAATTCAATCTGGTTACAATTAAAACTAATATCATTACAGATATCAGCCCTCTATAACCAATTGCATTATGCCTTTAAATATAAATCCAGCGGCACCTAAAAAAAGTACGAAATATACAACAACCTTACCAATTAATGGCACGTTATTTTTCTTAAGTACATCAAAAACCACGTAAGCCATCAGTAAAAATAGACCTACAATCGCAACATCTAAAGCTATTGATTCAATTTGCTCATAATGGTCACTTAACATGTACTTTTTTCAACTCTCTTAAAATCTGGCGCATACTAACATAGAGTTTTTACTATGAAAAATGAATGAGTTATAGCAATCTTATTTATTTAAATAAAAATGCCAATATAATCTTTGCACACAATTCAGGTTTTTCTGCATGTAACCAATGACCTGTGTTATTGACCATTTTTGATCGACTATCAGGAAATAGCTTAAGTACCGTTTTTTCATGTACTGGTAACAAATAATCTGAATTTTGACCTTTAATAAACATCACTTTCCCTAAATAGGGTTGAACCGGCTCTATAGCAGCTGATAACTTCGCGTAATCTTTTTCAAGTAATTCAAGATTAAATCGCCATTTCCAAGTATCGTTTTCATTATATAGGCTTTTTAATAAAAACTGCCGTGTTGAAACATCTAATACATATTCTGATAAGGCTATATCCGCTTGTTTTCGGCTTGTGATATCGGACAAAACCACATTGTTTAAACCTTGAAACACATTTGTATGACGCGCTGAATATCCAACTGGTGCTATATCCAATACGATTAAGTGACTAATTAGTTCATGTTGATTTATAGCAAGTTGCATGGCTACTTTACCACCCAAAGAATGTCCGACTATGGCTAACTGTTTAATCTTAAGACTGACAATAAGATCAGTAATACGTTGAGCGTACTCAGCAAAATTAAAGGCGTGTGTAAATGCGGACTTTCCATGATCAGGTAAATCTATCGACAACACCTGAAATGTGTCAGTAAGTTGTCTACGTAATGCTGATAAATTATCCGAACTTCCAAATAAACCGTGAATTAACATAATCCAAGGTTTATCTGGGGTGTCTGAATGTATTTGGTAATTAATTTCAGTCATAAATTACATATTTGGATAGTTTGGCCCACCGGCACCTTCAGGGACGACCCAAGTAATATTTTGGCTCGGATCTTTAATATCACATGTCTTGCAGTGAACGCAGTTTTGCCCATTTATCTGAAGTTGTTTTTCACCTTGTTCAGATTCGATGATTTCATATACCCCAGCAGGACAATAGCGTTGAGCAGGTTCATCATATTGTGCCAAGTTTACTGTGATAGGTACTGTAATATCCTTAAGTTTTAAGTGGCAAGGCTGTTCTTCTTCATGGTTTGTGTTTGATAAAAATACAGATGATAATTTGTCAAAACTTAAAACGCTATCCGGTTTAGGATAATCAATTTTAACGCAGTCTTCAGTATTTTTAAGTTGCACGTGGTCAGCTACGTCATCTTTAAAAGTAAAAGGCATATTTCCCTTAAACCAATTCTGCTCAAGGGTGTTGAAAGCTCCGCCCAGAAAGGTACCAAATTTATGTAGGGCAGGGCCAAAGTTACGAGATCTGAATAATTCATCATATAACCAAGAATCTTTGAAATTTTGGGTGTAATTGGTTAAATCTTGTGAAGGGATAGCATCTGTCTGGCTTAATACTTCCATAAGTGACTCTGCGGCTAATAACCCAGACTTCATAGCAGTGTGATTACCTTTTATTTTTGCAAAATTTAAGGTGCCGGCATCACAACCCACCAATAACCCTCCAGGAAACGTCATTTTGGGTAAAGAATTAAAGCCACCTTTGGCAAGAGCTCTTGCGCCATAAGACACGCGTTTACCACCTTCAAGATATTGTTTAAATACAGGATGGTGCTTAAGACGTTGGAACTCGTCAAATGGACTGATATGCGTATTACTGTAGTTCAAGTCTAGTATTAGCCCGACCAACACTTGATTATTTTCTGCGTGATAAAGGTAAGAACCACCCGTGGCATCAGTGATAGGCCAACCAGCTGTATGTACTACTAAACCTGGTTGGTGTTTAGTAGGATCAATATCCCATATCTCTTTGAAACCAATGCCATAATGTTGTGGTGATTGACCTTCATCCAATTCAAATTTTTCAATTAGCTGTTTACCTAAGTGCCCACGACATCCTTCAGCAAACACCGTATATTTTGCTTTTAATTCCATTCCGGGCATATACGAGTCTTTAGGCTGGCCTTCTTTGTCTAGCCCCATATCACCGGTAATAACACCACCGACACTACCATCTTTATTGAACAGCACCTCGGAAGCCGCAAAACCAGGAAATATCTCTACCCCTAACGCTTCCGCTTGCTCAGCCAACCAACGACATACATTACCCATACTAACGATATAATTGCCCTCGTTGTGCATGGTTTTAGGTGTCATGAAACCTGGGATTTTAATCCCTTTCTTTTCATTGTTGAGCCAATAAATATCATCTGCAGTGACTGGAGTATTAAGTGGGGCTCCTCTTTCTTTCCAATCTGGAAATAATTCGTCTAATGCACGGGTTTCAAATACTGCACCAGATAAAATATGCGCACCCACTTCTGAGCCCTTTTCTACTACGCAAACCATTAATTCTTGGTTTTTTTCCTGAGCTATTTGCATCAACCGACACGCAGTTGACAGACCAGCAGGGCCAGCACCGACTATAACTACATCAAACTCCATCGATTCTCGTTCCACTTGTTTGTCCTCTTTTAAATTTAAACTATTCATAAAAATGTATTTAACTATTCATAAAATAAATACTTCTAAGCATTATTCATAAGCATTTTTTAGTCGGCGAATGTCTATTAATGCAGCAGATTACGTCTTTAATTGGATAATATTCGCGCCATTAGTCAGCAAATTTAAAGTGCTATAATAATATAAAAAAAACAATAAAATCTATATTTAACAGGGTCTTAATTAATACGTTAGTGTTTAAATAAGGTGATCCTAAACACAATCCCATTCATATATTATTACATGTTTTACTCGTTGAAAGGATCACCCATAACAACTCACTACAAATTGATATCTAAGTTGACGATAACGTCAACACAAAGTAAATTGTCGTCATCCAGATTTGAGTCGCTAGATAATTCAAATTATAAACTTGATACCTGTAAGTAGAGGTGAAAATGAAAATTCTCGTGCCAGTAAAACGTGCCATTGATTACAATGTAAAAGTCAGGGTTAAACCAGACAACAGCGCTGTAGATTTAACCAACGCAAAGATGTCGATTAATCCTTTTTGTGAAATTGCTGTAGAAGAAGCTGTACGCCTCAAAGAGAAGGGTGTTGCAACTGAAATAGTAGTGGTATCTATAGGCAATAAAAGCTGTCAGGAACAGATACGCACATCACTTGCGCTAGGAGCAGATCGCGGTATACAAATTGATACCGACTTAACACTTGATTCGTTGCAAATTGCCAAGTTATTACAAAAGATAGTTGAACAAGAATCACCTGATCTAGTTATCCTAGGAAAGCAAGCTATTGATTCTGATAATAACCAAACTGGTCAAATGTTAGCGGCACTTACAGGTATGCCACAGGGTACATTTGCATCTGAAGTGCTAGTCGAAACAGGAAAAGTAAAAGTCACCCGTGAAATTGACGGTGGTTTACAAACTATTGAATTGTTATTACCCGCAGTTGTGACAACAGACCTGAGACTAAATGAACCTCGTTACGCATCTTTGCCAAATATAATGAAAGCTAAACGTAAACCTTTAGATGTGATACCCGCGGCTGATTTTGATGTTGAGCTAACATCCGGTGTCAAGGTATTGAAGGTTGAGGCACCTGCACAACGTCAAGGTGGAATTAAAGTGGCTAATGTTGCTGAATTAGTCGAAAAATTAAGAAATGAAGCGAAGGTAATCTAATGACTATTTTAGTATACGCAGAACATGACAACGAACAGCTTAAAACCGAAACTCATAAACTTATGCATGCCGCATCACAAATAGGTGGCGATATACATTTATTGGTTGTTGGTTCTGGATGTGAAGCTGTGGCGACCCAAGCTTCTAAAATAGACGGTGTAAGTAAAGTATTATTGGCTGACAATGCCGAATATGCTCAGCAAATGGCGGAAAATATAGCTGAACTAGTGACCGAACTAGGTAAAGACGCAAGCCACGTATTGGCGGCAGCTACTACTACTGGGAAAAACTTTATGCCAAGAGTGGCGGCTTTGTTAGATGTTGCCCAAATTTCTGACATCATAAAAGTTGAAAGTATTGATACCTTTTTAAGACCTATATATGCAGGTAACGCAATTGCAACAGTACAATCTTCTGATAAAATTAAAGTGATTACTGTTAGAACCGCCGCATTTGATGCGGCAAGTGAAGGCAACTCAGCACTAATAGAGACTTGCACTGTAGTGAAACCATTAGATAAATCTGTATTTGTGTCTGCGGAATTAACAGAATCTGAAAGACCAGAATTAACGGCCGCAGATGTAATTATTTCTGGTGGTCGTGGCATGCAAAATGGAGAAAACTTCAAATTACTTGATGGCATTGCCGACAAACTAGGTGCTGCCATGGGTGCGTCAAGAGCAGCAGTTGATGCTGGTTTTGTACCGAATGATATGCAAGTAGGTCAGACAGGTAAAATTGTTGCACCTAACTTATACATAGCAGTAGGTATCTCTGGGGCAATTCAACATTTAGCCGGAATGAAAGACTCTAAGGTTATCGTTGCCATTAATAAAGACGAAGAAGCACCAATATTTCAAGTGGCCGATTATGGTTTAGTGGGTGATTTGTTTGAAATATTACCAGAGCTTGAAGCAGCTTTATAAGTAATATTAATCATGTTTTGTTAAAGCCATGGCGGTTAACGCCATGGCTTTTTTTTTGGAACTTATCAATTTTATCCTTTCGCCATTTTGTTATACAACTGCACGAAGTATGTTGTGTGAGTATAATTAGGTTTTCTATGCATTATTTAACTATTAACCATGGTTTGCTTTCAGATACAAAGACAAAGAAATCTTCCTATTTTAATTTACAGGATATTAATAATAAGGACATTGCTGCCAAATAACCTTAGGATGTTTTCTTAGGACTCTAAAAGCTTTTCCTTGTTTAACGTGTCTACTTTAACAACATCTAAGGTGTTATTCGTCTCATACAGATAAAGCTAATGCCAAAACTCTGGAGTCATACAAATACAACAGATCTAGTTGAATCGATGTAGCCAATTTGTATGTAATTAAACGTTTAAAATAAATTTAACTATCAATCTCTGATTTTTTCAATAGTGTTGAAGTCATTGACCGCTCAGTTTTTCGGCGAGATTTTTTATAAAAACGTTTAATGTTATGATTTGAATGGTTGTCCACAATCTCTTCTAACTTGTGACTAATATTAGAGCAAATCCTAATCTGTTCTAACTGCGGCCAGGTTGAACGTTCGCCATCTGTGACCAACGCCTTAATTTCGTCTGTAGTGAGTTGCCCTAGAATCTTTTGTGGACTTACAAAGCTGAAACTAGGAACAATATTTACATCACCTTCGTAATCCTGTGCCAAAACTGAATAGAACATATTCATAGCTTTCCCAATATCCGGAAGCTTGCGAAGATATCGACGACTAAATTGTTCCCCTGTTTTTAAAAACTCATGTGAAGAAAAACGTATAATATTTTTGGCGCTTTTGGGAATGGGCATATATTCTTCACCCTTCATAATAGCAAGCGCTAACGGATTCGCCTGACTAACGATATAATGGTTTACGCCATAAAGTCTGGCCAGCCTTTTTGAAGGAAGGTCATCTGTAACGGCTCCATCTACCCATCGACGATTTGGCAAATATGGCTGGGTTTCGCCATACACATTTTTAGCCATCAACATAACAGGCGGGAAAACACCCGGCACTGCACAAGATGCCATGACTGCAGATCGCACATAAACATTAGGTGATGTCACCGCATTCATTAATCTGGAAGTTTGGTGTTCTTCAAAGGGTGCGATAGTGATACTAATCATTCTGCCTGTTTTCTCATAAGCTTCCTGAAATGTGATATTGGGGATCAAGGACTCCAATGTCATTTTTAAAGAAACAGAGTCCACTTGGTCTCGAACCAAGCGTTTAGGGTTATTGTCAATATTAAGTTGTAAGGGGTCTAGCAGTATGTCATCTCGAAGAATATGTGTAAGTTCTTTATTTGAATAGGTGCCAAGTAATGCAGCAAATATTGCCCCTGCGCTTGACCCAGAAATGACTTTTGGTAACATCTTATATTCGAATAATGTCTTGATTACTCCAAGATGAAAATGCCCAAGTGAACCGGCACCACTTAGCATCAAAGCTGTACGGCCAAAACAGTGACTTGCACGTTCAAAAAAATCTTGTTTGTCTTCTCTCGAAACATCACTTGACTCAGCTAGCGTAGAAATATGTTCTAGTGCATTAACTATCTCATCAACATACTCTTCAATTAATCGTTTTGTACCAAATTTTGCCAGTTTATAAAGAATTGGTTTACCCATACCGCCTTGGTTACCATGAATGCCCTCGTTGAGGGCAAAAAGTAACCCAACATCATCCTTCTCTTGTCTTAGCCTTCTGAGTAAATCAATTCTGGTACGAATGTTCAGGTGATCATAGCTATTTGATACTTCTTTGTATTTCCATGCTTCAAGCCCAGAAATTGTGTCGTGCTCGATGGCAAATTGTTTCCAATCAGAATAATTTTTTGCATGACGCATTTTATTATCTAGACGAAAAAGAGAGAGGTGTTTTGAAATCGACAACATAAGATTATATTCCTGAAAATATTAATGATGTTGAAATTAAAAAAAGGATTTAGGAAGGCGAAATCATCTAGTGATTTCACCTTCCTGGAGCTAATGGTTCAAACTTGTACAACCGAGTTATCAGCATAAGATACTGGAGAAGGAATGTAAGCATCAGCCTCCCAGTCATTTTCCCATGCCTTATCATCTAGTAAATATCTAAACTGATACTTTGAGTCATTGGGTAAACTAACAGTGGTGGTAAAATCACCATTTTTAAGTTTTTTCATCGGCGCTGATGACAGGTCCCATTGGTTAAAATCACCCACTAAACGAACTAAACCTGCATCATTGGCTTGTTCCTTAGATAACTTAAATGTGACCTTACACATTGCTTTAGATTTTAAATATTGTTTTTTAAATGCCATCGTGTTTTCCTTTTTACCTGATGTATAAATTAAACTGCTGTAAATAACTGTATAAAAATAGCCACAATGCTCAAAAAATGGGCAGTGGCGTTACGCTTTGGTGCAATCAATAAACCACACTAAAACGCTGGCGGTAATAAACTAAAGTATTGATAAGTAGCAATTAATTATCTTAATGTTAATTGTAAATATAAATGTATATCTATTTTATTGATAAATTATGGCAATCAGTCTTAGTCGAATTGAGTTTAGTGCAAAAAATATGCAAAATTATTTTAATTAAAATTTTAGTCTTAACGTTTAAACTTTTTTGCATACTGGCTAGGGGATAATCCAGTATGTTTTTTAAATAACCGTGTAAAGGAGCTCAGGTCGTCATAACCGACTTGAGAAACTATTCGTTCGATGCTGTCGTGGGTTGTTTCAAGTTGTTTTTTAGCGGCCTCAATACGCAAGGTTTGTAAATATTCTAACGCATTTAGTTCAGTCGCCTTTTTGAATCTACGATTAAATGTTCTTAAGGTCAGGTTAACCAATAAGGGCAAGTCACTCACCACTATCCTATTATTGTAGTTTGTTTCTAACCACTCTTGGACAATTAATACATCAGGGTCTTGATGATATTTCTTGGTGAGAATATTGGCATAAGCTACTTGTTCACCTCGATATATATCAATTACATGTGCTTTAGCCGTCGTTGTTGCAACATCATGGCCGCAATAACGTTCAATTAACATCAGGGCTAAATCAAACCAAGCCATACCCCCACCAGAACAATAGATATTTTGTGCAGAGGTGATCATTTTTTCCGCACATAAATTTACCTGAGGATAGCGGGTTTTAAATAGACTGGCATAACCCCAGTGTGTGGTGGCTTCTTTTCCATCTAATAATCCCGCTTCTGCTAATAAAAATGCACCGCTGCAATTGCTTGCAATATCTGATTGGTTCGCAAAGTGTTTTTGAATATGTGCTAATAAGGGCTGGTTGTTTTTAATAACATTAATAAGCTCGCCACCAATAGTGGGTATTAACAATAAGTCGGTCTGTTCAACATCTTCAATCGCAATATGGCTATTGATCACCAATTGATTAATACAACGAACAGGTCGTTTTTTTATTGATGCAATTTGTACCTCAAAAAAAGGTGATGGTTGCTGACCTTGCATACGTTGCCAAGTTACTCCTGCTAACGCAAACAAGTCCAAAGCACCAGTAATAGCGCTCGCATATGCTTGATCAAAGCCTAGTATGGTTACTTTAAACAATAGAAAATACTCGAGAATAACTAAGGTGATTAGTCATAAATAATTGTTCGTTATATCTGTCAAAAATGACCATTAATATGTCATATATGACAATAATAGCGAAGTCATATTTTTGTCAATCTATGGGCATTAATTACAGCAACTACAGTTATCAACTGTAATCACTTGTTAGGGTAAAATATGAACAACGAACTGGTCAAACGTAAAGAATTGGCATTTCAATTATACGAAGTATTAAATACAGAAAGCCTCTGCGGGCGAACAAGGTTTACCGAACATAATCGAGAAACATTTGATGCGGTGATGGATATCGCCAATAAAATTGCCACTGAAAAATTTGCCACTCACAATGCCAAAGGTGATGCCAACGAGCCAACTTTTGATGGTCAAAAAGTACATATGATAGCTGAGGTAAAAGAAGCCTTTGACGCCTATGTTGAATCAGGCTTAATTGCAGGCCGATTTGACTTCGATGAAGGCGGAATGCAGTTACCAGAAACTATTATGACAGCTTGTGCTGGTTATTTTATGGCTGCTAATCCTTCAAGTACTGGTTATCCCTTTTTGACTATGGCTGCAGCAAACGTTATTCGCAACTTTGCATCACAGCATCTGAAAGATACCTTTATGCCGAAGATGTTAACAGGGGAATTTACCGGCACCATGGCTCTGACAGAACCACACGCAGGCTCGTCTTTAGCCGATATTCATACCACTGCAATGAAGCACGAAGACGGAAATTATCGGCTCAAGGGTAATAAGATTTATATCTCTGGTGGTGATCATGAACTGTCTGGCAACATAGTGCATTTAGTTCTGGCTAAAATCAAAGGCGCACCGGCGGGTGTTAAAGGTATTTCATTATTTGTGGTGCCTAAATTCCGCCTCGATGCAGCTGGAAATCCAGCTGAGAGAAATGACGTAGCCTTGGCGGGTCTTATTCATAAAATGGGATACAGAGGTACCACCTCTACAGCTCTAAGTTTTGGTGAAAAGGAAGACTGTCACGGATACTTAATAGGCGAAGAGCATCAGGGTTTACGTTATATGTTTTTAATGATGAATGAAGCACGTTTAGGTGTGGGTTTTGGTGCTGCAATGATAGGTTATAGTGGTTACCAATATTCATTAGAATATGCCAAAGAACGTACCCAAGGACGTGTTGCACCGAATAACAAACCTACCGATAAACCTGCCACCATCATTCAACATGGTGATGTGAAGCGAATGTTGTTGGCACAAAAATCTTATGTGGAAGGAGGCATGGCACTGTGCTTTTATGCTGCCCGATTAGTTGATGATTCACATACTCTCACCTCAGACGATGAGAAAAGACAGGCATCAGAATTGTTGGATTTGTTGACGCCTATTGTTAAAGCATGGCCATCAGAGTTCGGACCAAAAGCCAATGATTTAGCGATTCAAGTATTAGGTGGTGCGGGATATACCCGTGAATATCCGGTTGAACAATGTTGGCGTGACAATAGACTCAATCCCATCCACGAGGGAACGAATGGTATTCAAGCATTAGATTTATTAACCCGTAAACTTTGGCAAGCAAATGGTTCAGGGCTGAAATTATTACAACATAGAATGGAATGCGATTTTGCCCAAGTGACGGGTGCACAAAGTCAGAAGTTGATAGCAAATTTATTGCCCTATATAAAACAAATGCAGTCCTTGCTGGCTATACTTGCGCAACACTTAAAGTCTGAAAAGCAACCCATTTTACTTACTAACGCAACCTGCTTTATGAATGTATTTGGCCAAGTCGTGATGAGCTGGTTGTGGATACGTCAGGCAAATGTAGCTGAGAATGCATTGGCGGTAGCTGATTTATCTGCAGAGGATGAGGCGTTTTATTTAGGTAAAGTACAAGCTGCCAAGTACTTTTTACGCTGGGAATTGCCTGCAGTTCAAAGAGATATTGCGTTGTTAAATGATATGGATGATAGCTGCAGTGAAATGCAAGCTGAATGGTTTTAATCAATTCATCAATTAAAAGTTAACACATAAAAAAACATGGAGACATCATGAAAAATAAACAATTCTTATTGGCATCGAGACCTGTGGGAACACCTACTAGAAAAAACTGGGCTTTTGTAGAGAACGATGTTGCAGATTTATTAGATAATCAAGTATTGGTTCAAGTGGAATTTATTTCATTAGACCCTGCCATGCGTGGTTGGATGAATGACGGTAAATCATACATAGAACCAGTTCAAATCGGCGGCGTGATGCGTGCTGGAACCGTTGGCAAAGTGCTTAAGTCCAAGAGTAGTCAATTTTCAGAAGGTGATTACGTTTATGGGCATTGTGGTGTGCAAAAATATGCCGTAGTGGGTATTGAGGGACTGCACAAAATAGATCCAGGCTTAGCTCCATTAGAGCGTTACTTAGGTGTATTGGGAATGCCTGGAATGACTGCTTATTTTGGATTGTTGGACACGGGTTTACCTAAAGCAGGCGAGACAGTATTGGTCTCTGGTGCTGCTGGAGCAGTAGGTTCAGTGGTAGGTCAAATTGCTAAGATAAAAGGCTGCAAAGTAGTAGGTATTGCTGGGGGGGCTGAAAAATGTGCCTACCTAGTGAATGAGTTAGGTTTTGATGCGGCCATTGATTATAAAAATGAGAATGTGAAAAAGGCTTTACGGATTGTCTGTCCTGAAGGGGTTGACGTGTATTTTGATAATGTTGGTGGTGAGATACTTGATGATGTCTTAACTCAAATACGTATGAAGGCGCGTATAGTAATTTGTGGTGCTATTAGCCAATATAACAATACAACAGCTGTAAAAGGACCTTCTAACTATCTTACTTTACTGGTAAATAGAGCCAGAATGGAAGGCATAGTAGTGTTTGATAATGTTGCAAATTATTCTAAAGCTGCAGCAGAAATGGCAGGTTGGATAGCAGAGGGGAAATTAGTCGCTAAAGAACATGTGGTTAAAGGTATAGAGCATTTTCCAGAAACATTATTAATGCTATTCAACGGTGAAAACATGGGTAAATTAGTCTTAAAAGTAGAAGCAGATTAACAATAATAAGCAAATGGCATATTTAGATTAAGAGACATTTTATGAAAAAAGATATATTTGATTTAACCGGTAGAGTCGCGTTAATTACAGGTGCAAGCCGAGGTATAGGGGAGTCTATATCACGATTACTTGCTGCCTATGGTGCAAGAGTGATTGTTTCTAGTCGCAAGATAGATGGTTGTGAAACTGTTGCACAAAGTATTCGCGACAACGGCGGTGATGCAATTGCTATGGCCTGTCATGTAGGGGAAATGACACAAATTGACAACATCTTTGGGCAGATAACTGAGAAATATGGGCGTATAGATATTTTAGTTAACAATGCAGCCGCTAATCCATACTTTGGACATATTTTAGATACTGATTTAGCGGCGTTTAATAAAACTGTTGATGTGAATATTCGTGGCTATTTCTTTATGTCTACTGCTGCTGGTAAAATGATGAAAGAGCAGGGTGGTGGCGTTATTTTAAATACTGCGTCAATAAACGGAATATCGCCGGGTATGGGACAAGGTATTTATTCCATTACTAAAGCGGCTGTTATTAGTATGACGAAGTCCTTCGCAAAAGAATGTGGTGGTCTGAACATAAGAGTTAACGCTTTATTGCCAGGTTTAACCGAAACCAAATTTGCCTCAGCACTGACGAGTAACGAAAAAATACTTAAAACAGCACTTATGCAAATACCGTTAGGAAGAACTGCACAGCCTGATGAAATGGCAGGTACGGTTTTGTACCTTGTCTCCGATGCTTCTAGTTACACAACTGGCACAACAGTTGTAGTTGATGGCGGTTTTTTAAGTTAAGCTCTTTAGTTAAATAAAGTTTTTAGACGGCAGCTGTTAAGTTGCCTTTTTTATTTTTGTTAGTATCAAAACGGTGGCGTAATTAATCTTATAATCGATAGTAAAGCAAAGATATTATTTGCTAGCGATATATTTGGTATGTCTGACGCTTTTTTTAGCCTTTTCAAAAGATGTTTATATTACCGTTCACGCCATTAAAATCCTCACCTTTCACATAACCTCAAACTCGCTCCCAGAATGAACAACAAGCTTATCAGTATGGATTTATGAATAAGCATTCAATCCGACAGCTTATAGCCATTATTGCCAGATGTTAAAGGTACTTCTTACAAAATATAAGTGATACAGCTTTTTTGTTGGTGTAAATGATACGAAACGTAAGGCATTAAAATATATACAAGTTTTTACTTATTGTTTTGCTAAGTGACCTCAAAGTGCGTTTTAATGGTGAAGGCGTCTATTTCAATATTGTCTAAGGCTTACTGTATGTTTAAATTGAATAAAAAAGACTTGTTATTAGCTAGTGTTACTTGTTTCCTATTGGCCTGTTCGTCAACCCAATCTAATGTGCCTATTGTTATTAACGATGACGCGGCACAACCAGAGTTAATCAAAGCAGTTCAGTCGAACCCAACTAACATTCAGTCTAAACTGTTAACCCTAGAACAAATTATGGCTGATCCTGATTGGATGGGACGCCAACCTACTTCTGCGTATTGGGCTGATGATAGTAACGCTGTGTTTTATGAACAAAAGCAGCTAGGTTCGCCCTTATCTGACTTATGGACTAAATCGATAAATGATCAAAGCAATGGCAATAAGGTAGAGTTAGGCGAACTGCAATTACATGCCTACGAAAAACGTATTGTTAGTCAAAATAAAAAAATGGCCGCATGGGTATTTGAAGGTAATGTTTTTGTTAAAAACCTTGCAAATAATAAATTAAAGCAGCTAACCAAAGACAACAAACAGCCATACAACTTAATGTTTCTAAATGATGGGCGTTTAAGTTTTCAAAGTGGTGATGCAATTTATGCTATTCACCCAGAAAAAGGTCTTTATGAGCAACTCGTCTCATGGAAATTTGCCGATGAACCTAAGGCATTAGATGAGCCTGAAGATTACATTGCCGAGCAACAACAACAGCTAATTGAAGTGGTGGCTTTAAAACGTCAGCAAAAAACTTTACGTTTTAAAAGAGAACAACAGCTTAATCAGCAAAATAATACCCTTGCCCCTGCTGATTTTTATTTTCCAGAAAATAATGAAACCGTAGAAGTAAGTTTATCGCCTAACGGAAAGTGGTTAGTGCTGGTTGAACAAGAACAGTCTAGTTGGCGTGATGATGGTGATGTTATGCCTAATTATATTAATGAAGACGGAAGAATAACCACAGACAATGTGCGCCGAAGGGTTGCTGATGCTCAACCAGTAAAACACAATATTTGGATACTCAATTTAGATAATAGATCGAAGCGTAAACTCAGTTATAACAGTTTGCCTGGATATAACGAAGACGTATTGGAAGCGGTGAAACGTGAGAATGCTGAAGCTAAGGGTGAAAAATATACTGCCAATCGCCTGCCTAGAGACATTAGCCTTATGCAAGATTGGTATTGGTCGCAAGGCGCTATTCAATGGCATGTCGATGGTGAAAATGTTGCGGTTATGCTGGAAGCGTGGGACAACAAAGACAGATGGCTTGCTACCATTGATACTGCTAAGGCAATTTTAATCAATCAACACAGGTTACATGATAATGCTTGGGTTAATTATAAGTTCAACAGCTTTGGCTGGTTAAATACAAGTGCTGATCTGTACTATTTGTCTGAGGAGTCAGGCTATGCACATCTTTATATTAAACCGCTAAATAGTCAAGCTAGAGTCGTGACATCTGGAAAATTTGAGGTGGACTCTTTAACGTTAACCTCAGACGATCAATTTATGTATTTTAAGGGCAATAAAAAACATCCGGGTATTTACGAGATATACCGTGTGACTTTAGCTGACAATACGCTACAAGAAATAACCAACCTTAATGGCATGACAGATTATAAATTAAGCCCAGATGAACAGTCGTTACTACTGACTCATTCGAGCTTAGTACGTCCACCAGAGCTATATCTACAATCTGTTGATAACCAATCAGTTTCGCAGCTAACTCAAACAACCAGTCAGGCATTTCTGGACATAAACTGGCTTGCCCCCGATATAGTGCCAATTCAATCTTCACATACAGAAAAACCCATATATTCGCGGATATATACCCCCAGGAATATGCAAGCTGGTCAAAAGTATAAAGCTATAGTATTTAATCATGGCGCAGGATATTTACAAAATTCTCATCTTGGGTGGTCGGGCTATTTCAGAGAATTTATGTTTCACAACTTGTTGGTTCAACAAGGTTATGTGGTACTTGATATGGATTATCGGGCATCAGCTGGGTATGGGAGAGATTGGCGCACGGCTATATATAGGCAAATGGGTACGCCAGAAATCCAAGACCTTGAAGATGGTGTTAAATGGTTAGTTGCAAACCTTGATGTGGATGCAAAAAGGGTCGGAACTTATGGTGGATCTTACGGAGGCTTTATGACTTTCATGGCACTGTTTAATTATCCTGATTTATTTCAAGCGGGTGCCGCTTTGAGACCTGTAAGCGACTGGGCGCACTACAATCACGGTTATACATCAAACATACTAAATACACCTGATATCGATCCAATTGCTTACGAAAGGAGTTCTCCTATCTATTTTGCTGAAGGTCTGGAAAAACCATTACTAATTAATGCACCTATGATAGACAGTAACGTATTCTTTGTAGATGTGGTGAGGCTAGTTCAGCGTTTGATTGAATTAGAAAAACAAGATTTTGAAACGGCAGTTTATCCAGTTGAATCACACGGTTTTGTGCAACCCAGTTCATGGTTGGACGAGTATCGTAGGATCTATAAATTGTTTGAAGTTAATTTATAAATATGTTGTTAATTGTCATGAACGGCACTCTGATTTTGCACACTCTTTTTAATGATGACAGTGAACATAATTATTGATAGTGGTGAGGCTTTCAGGTTCAGAGTTGCGCCTGAGATTGCTAAGGAACAGTATGATAAATAAGCCTTGTCAAATCATACAATCATTATGAAAGTAGTCTGTTAACCTAATAGTGATACAAGTTGTAATGCTCAGAAATATGGAGTGCTTTCAGTTATTACTTTGAGATCATTGGATATGATGTTTAGCGTGGTGAGAGCTTTTAACTTGAATATTTTCACTGTTTACTCTTATCTATTAACGTTTCAAATACTTCTAGATATAGCGCCATGATGAATATCTAAATAGTCTCAATATGTGTTGTATTTATTGTGTTTTATTAATAGGAAAGTTAACCACTTATTTTATGGCTTTTGCTGCGCTAGTTGAGCGTTATTTACTAGCAAATAATACATGATTATAATGCAGCCAGAGATTGTTCCAAACAAGTGAGCATCAACCGCGACATTAGCCTCTATAAGTTTGGCAACATCTGCGCTGGCTCCAAATATTTGTTCGTATATAACCTTAACCCACACAATTATAAACATTATCCATCCGGTCTTTAATTTTTGTCGAATATCAAAATAAGCGCCAATGACAAACAAACCATGAAGTACACCAGACAATCCTACGTACCACTGCAT